>CEQG01103853.1_pt1 | contig 76980 bp, 69 predicted proteins | sample 350301 | NCBI WGS metagenome assembly CEQG01 (sample SAMEA2621242, study PRJEB7988) | marine metagenome | isolation source: saline water (ENVO:00002010), including | reverse complement strand
GGCCGCCGCTCTCCATCGCGCCTTCGGAGACGATGCAGACCGTGTAGTTGGAGGGGTTGGCGGCGCGGTCGCGGCTCAGCAGTTCGGCAAGCCGTTCCATCTCGAAGGGAACCTCGGCAATCAGCGTGCGGTCCGCGTCGGAGAGGTAACCGGCGCCGAGCGCCGACATGCCGCAATTGCGACCGAACATCTCGACGATCAGGAAACGCTCATGGCTTCCCGCCGTGGTGCGCAGATTGGCGATCATCTCGACAGAACGGGTGACGCAGGTGGAAAAGCCGATGCAGTAATCCGTGCCGAATACGTCGTTGTCCATCGTCTTCGGGATACACATGGTCGGCGCACCGCGCTCATGCAGTTCGGCGGCGTAGGAAAGCGTATCGTCGCCGCCGATAGCCACCAGCACGTCGATCTTCAGCGCCTCGATGACGGCGAGGACATGGTCCGTCGCGTCGACATAGCCGTCGTCCTTGTGCGGCGTTGTCTTCTTGACGAAATCCGGAAGCTGCGATGCCTTGATGCGCGACGGGCGGGTCCGCGAGGAATGCAGGATCGTGCCGCCCGACCGGTTGATCGAACGAACGGATTCCGGCGTCAGTTCCCGGCGATGGGACGCCGTACCCTCGAGATCGAGCGGATCGGTTTCGACAGGGCCGGCCCAACCGCACCTGAAGCCGGTTACGGTCCAGCCGCGCGCATAGGCTTCATTGACCACGGCCTTGATGGCGGAGTTGAGGCCCGGAACGTCGCCGCCGCCGGTCAGAATGCCCAGATGCATATCATCCTCCTCGTTTTGTTGGCGTCTAAGCACCGCTTGTTTTCCTGACATTAGAGCAAGACGAGGCCGGTTTAAATCGATTTGTCAGGCCAATTTCGGTGCACTACGATCATTTCTCGCCGTAGGATGCGTGCCGTAAAGGGGATTTGGCAATTGCCCTTGCCATTATGCCCGAATTCGAGGCACGATATTTTTTTGTGCAGTGCAAGGGCAGGATTTCACGGGACGCATGATCGCGGTCAATTCCCAGCTTCGCTCCAAGCTTTTGAGCCTGGTCAAGGAAATCTATCCCGATGTTGATGCCGCGCATCTGTCGCGGCGGATCATCGAGAGCTTTTGGCCCGACGGGCTGGAACCGCGTCAGCGGGTTCGACCGCCGGGCAATACGCTCTGGTCACAGAAGGATTCGGTCGTCATCGCCTATGGCAATGCGGTCATGGATGGTCAGCACAAGCCGCTCGACCTGCTCTACGACTTTCTCAGGCGCTATCTGTCCGATGCGATCACCGGCGTGCATATTCTGCCGTTCTTCCCCTTTACCTCGGATGACGGCTTTGCGGTAACGGACTACGAATCCGTCAATTCCAAGCTGGGGGACTGGGCGGACATCAACCGCATCGGCGAGGAGTTCCGGCTGATGTCGGATCTCGTGCTGAACCACATGTCGAGCCAGTCGAAATGGTTTCACGAATATCTGCAGGGGCACGAGCCCTATGACAAATACTTCTTCGAAGCCTCGCCGGCCGACGATCTGACATCCGTGGTCAGGCCGCGAGCGCATCCGCTGCTGCGCGAGGTGGAGACGTCCAACGGCACGCGCCATGTCTGGTGCACATTCTCTTTCGACCAGGTTGACCTGAACTATGCCAATCCCGATGTGCTGGTCGACATGATCCGCATCATGCGGCTTCATATCGCAAACGGGGTGCGCATCATCCGGCTCGATGCTGTCGCCTTCATCTGGAAGGAGATCGGCACGACATGCATTCATCTGCCGAAAACCCATGCGATCGTCAGGCTGATGCGGCTGCTGGCCGATTATTGCGACGAACGCGTCGTGCTGCTGACCGAGACCAATGTGCCCAATGCCGAGAACCTCTCCTATTTCGGCAATCGCAACGAGGCGCATGCGATCTACAATTTCTCGCTGCCGCCACTCATGTTGCATGCGCTGCTGACGGGGACATCGCGCTATCTCAACGCCTGGCAGATGGCGATGCCGCCAGCACAGCTCGGTTGCGCCTATCTCAATTTCACCGCCTCGCATGACGGCATCGGCATGCGGCCGGCGGAAGGGCTGCTGGACGATGCGGAAATCGAGAAGGTCATCAAGACCGTCGGTTCCTTCGGCGGACTGGTCAATATGCGCGCCATGCCGGATGGCTCACAGAAGCCCTATGAGCTCAACATCACCTATTTCGAGGCGATGAAGGGGACGGTCGACGGGCAGGACGAGTGGCAGTTCGAGCGATTCCTCGCCAGCCAGACCATCCAGATGGCGCTGGAAGGCATCCCGGCGTTTTATATCCATTCGCTGCTCGGCACCGGCAATGACTATGCGGGCGTCGAGCGGACCGGGCAGAACCGGACGATCAACCGCAAGCGCTGGGACTATCCGGAACTGCGAACCGAACTGGAGGATCCGTCCTCGATCCATGCACGCATTCTCGGTGCGATGAAGGAGCGCATCCGCATTCGCGCCCGGCAGCCGGCCTTCCATCCCAACGCCACCCAGTTCACGCTGCATATGGGGGAGAAGCTTTTCGGCTTCTGGCGTCAGAGCCTCGACCGGGATCAGTCCATCTTCGCCATTCACAATGTGACGAAGGAGGAAGTGACCATCCCGGTGATGTCGATCAATCTGATCACGGGCATGAAATGGGTCGATTTGCTGTCCGACGAGGCGGTCGATCCGTCACGCGGCGAAATCACCTTTGCGCCGTATCAGTGCCGGTGGATTTCGAACCGGAGCTAGGGTCCTGACCCCGAGTTTCCGACAGGACGGCAAAGGCCTCCCACGGGGCGAGGCCGAGCGTTCCGGCGATCGTGTCGCGCGGCGCGTAGTTTGAAATTGCGCAAACGCCGGAGGTTTCCAGACCGGCCGGTATATCGCATCTCGCCGGTTCGCTCGAAAAGTTGACGACGACTGCGAGGCGCCGGTTTCCGAGATTGCGCGTGAAAGCGAAGATTTGCGGGTTGTCTTCAAGGCAGGGGACGTAATCGCCGTGGACGACCACCGGGTGTGTTTTGCGCAGGCCTATCAGCCTGCGGTAATGCGCCAGCACGGAGTGTTCGTCGCCGATCTGGTTGTCGACATTGATCCTGTCGTGGTTCGGGTTGACGCCGATCCACGGGATGCCGTCGGTGAAGCCGGAATTCTTCGCGGCGGTCCATTGCACCGGCGTGCGGGCATTGTCCCGGCCGTTGGCAGCCGCGCCGTCGAGGAATGCGGCGAGATCGTATCCGGCCGCTTCATGCTCGGCATGGAAATTCAGGGTCTCGACATCCCGATACTGGTCGATTTGGGTGAACCCGGCATTGGTCATGCCGATTTCCTCACCCTGAAAGACATAGGGCGTGCCGCGCATGAGGTGGTTCACCGTAGCGATCGCTGTCGCGGATTCGCGCCAGTGACGCCGGTCGTCGCCATAGCGCGAAACGGCGCGCGGCAGGTCGTGATTGCTGACGAAAAGCGAGTTCCAGCCGTCTTCGGCGAGCGCCCGCTGCCATTCGTTCAGGGCTCGCTTGAAGGTTACGAGATCGAAGGGACGCGGGCGCCATTTGTTGCCATCCTCGCCCCAGAGGCTGGTGACGTGCTGGAACTGGAACACCATGGAGAGTTCGTCGCGGTCGCGGCCGGAAAAGAGCAACCCGGTCTCCGGAGTGGCCTCCCAGGATTCTCCGACGGTCAGGACATTGCGTCCGGCCAGCGCTTCCCGGTGCATCTCCTGCAGGTAATCATGCAGCTTCGGACCGTTGTTGCGGATGAGGCGATCGGGCTGCTTGCCGATCAGGTCGATCACGTCCATGCGGAAGCCGGCGACGCCGCGATCCAGCCACCAGTTCATCATGTCGTAGATCTCGGCGCGTAGCTGCGGATTGTCCCAATTCAGGTCCGGCTGGCCGGGCGCGAAGAGATGCATATAGTACTGGCCGGTCGCCTCGTCGAAAGCCCAGGCGGAGCCGGCGAAATAGGACGGCAGGTCGTTGGGCGGCCCGCCATCCGGCGCCGGATCGCGCCAGACGTAGAAATCGCGTTTCGGATTGTCGCGCGACGCGCGTGAGGCCTCGAACCATTCATGCCGGTCCGAGGTGTGGTTGACGACGAGATCCATAACGATGCCGATGCCGCGTTTTCCGGCCTCGGCGATCAGCCTGTCCATATCGGCGAGCGTGCCGAATTCCGGCGCGATGTCGCGATAGTCCGAAATGTCATAGCCGTTGTCTTCCATCGGCGAGGCGTAGACCGGCGATAGCCAGATCACGCCGATGCCGAGGTCGGCGAGATAATCGAGCTTCGAGACGATGCCCGGAATGTCGCCGATGCCGTCGCCATTCGAATCGCAGAAACTGCGCGGATAGATCTGGTAGACCGTGGTCGATTTCCACCAGTCGGCATCATCGCGATAGGGCTTTGTGGCCGGGACGTTATCAGCCAAATTCCGCCTCGTCGGCCTTCACTGCGTCGTGGAGATCGCGCATCAGGTCCTGGTCGGCGGCCTGGACGCGACTCCAGTTCGGGATAAAGGGCGTTTCCATGGGATTGTCGAGGAAGGTCTGGCCGGCCTCGACGATGTTGGAGGCGAAGAGTTCGACGGCGCGTTCCTCGGAATGACGGTCGAGATGCAGGCCGTTCATGCGCGCATCGTTGTGATAGGCCTCGATCATGTCGAGCGCCTCGCGATAATAGGTCGCCTTGATGGTCCGGAAGGTCTCCTGGCTGAATATCGTGCCGTCGGTGGCGAGCTTGCGATACAGCGCCTTGCAGATGTCGATCGACATGCGCGACAGGCCGTCCTGGGGATTCTCCTCGGACAAAGGCTGGTGCTTGTGGTCATAGGCGTCGGAGAGCTCGACCTGGCAGACAAGCCGGGTCGATAGGTTGCGCCAGACCTCCGACAGCACGCCGATTTCCAGCCCCCAGTCCGACGGGATGCGGATGTCCGGCAGGATCGCGGTGCGCATGGCGAATTCACCGGCCAGCGGATAACGAAAAGCGGCGAGGTAGGTCAGGTAGTCACGGTGGCCGATGGTCTTCTGCAGGGCCAGCAGCAGCGGGCTGACAAGCAGGCGGCTGACGCGGCCGTTCATCTTGCCGTCGGCGTGGCGGGCGTAAAAGCCCTTGCAGAAAAGATGGGAAAAAGACGGGTTTGCGACCGGATAAACCAGCCGGGCCAGCATTTCGCGCGAATAGGTGACGATGTCGCAATCATGCAGGGCGACGACGTCGGAGTCGCGGCGCGCCAGCGTGTAGCCGATGCAGAACCACACATTGCGGCCCTTGCCCGGCTCCTCCGGCGAAAGGCCAGCCGCCTTGAGGCGGTCATCGATTGCCCGCAAGCGCGGTCCGTCGTTCCAGAGGATCGAATGCGGCTGCGGCAGGACCGAGAAGAACTTGCGGGCCTTGCGATACTCTTCCTCACTGGCTCGGTCGAGGCCGATGACGATGTGGTCGATGAAACGGGCGCCCGCGAGTTCCTCAACGATGTTGGCGAGCGCCGGACCTTCAAGTTCGGAATAAAGCGAGGGCAAGATCAGCGTGATCTTGCGGTGCGCGGAGAGAACTTCCAGTTCGCGTTCCAGCGTGCCGGGTTTGGTGGACCGCAAATTGTGCAGCGTCGCCACGTGACCGTTCTGGTGAAAATCCGCCATGCGCCGCCCGCTCCTAGCTGTCCTGTCTATCTTCAATAATCCGCAGCACGGATTCGTTCCAACCCTCAGGCCCCGGTTTTTGCGTCCTCGCGATCCTTCCGGCCTTTTCGCCGTCCAGTTCGGGCAGGGGATTGGCGTGCGGATTGGCGACAATCACACCGATATCGGCCGTTTCCAGCATTTCAATGTCATTGGGCGCATCGCCGAGCGCGATCATGCGCGGCGATTGGTCGCCGGAGGCGTAGCGTGCCGCGATCTCGCGCATGCGGTCGGCCTTGGTGGCGCCGAAGGACAGGGTGAGATAGCGCCCGCCCTGACGCGCGGTGATGCCATGGCGCGCGAGCAGGGTTTCGAACCGGCTGCGTTCTTCCGGATTTCCCGACCAGAGACCGGGTTCGGAAAAGCGTCGCATGGCGGCCCGAGCGGCGTCTTGCGGCGGCAGGCCGGTGCGGTTGGCAACTTCGTCGACCGTCCAGTCCGAAAACCCGGTGAACTTGCCACGCAATTCCGGTGGCAGCGCATCGAGAGCGGCTATCAGGTCGCGGTGAACGCGGTCATCGTCAGGGGCATGCTCCGCGCCGGCCGGTTCGAGCAGTCCGGCGCCGTTCTCGACAATGGCGGGGCAGTCGGCAAAGCCAGCCGCGGCGCGCAACCCGGCGATTTCGGCCGAAGTCTTGGAGCTTGCGAGGATCAGCGGAATGCCGCGCGCTTTCAAGGACGCGAGCGCCGGCACGGCGGCCTTCCAGGAATAGGTGGAATGGTCGAGCAGCGTGCCGTCGAGATCGGAGAAGACGATGAAAGCCGGAATCGCTTTCTTCGTCGCGCGGGCGTCTGGCTTGGAGGGCATGGGCCGGGAACCGGTCATGGTTCTTGTTAACCTGCCGATGCCCGACTTGGAAGCCGGAATGCGGCAGCGGATTTGACAACCGTCGCCGGAAAGCGCTTCGGATAGGGCTGCGTGCGTGTAATCGTGTCCAGATGGCGTGCTTTTGTCCGTCATATCGCGAAAATCCTGCAGGGCAGGGAACCTCTATTCGGCGAGAAGCTTGTGAGAGGATAACAATCGCGCTGTCCGGCACTTTCGCCGGCTGGCGAGCGACCGAGGCGAGGTAAAAGTGAGACTTCATACATGTCCGAACTGCGGAGCCGCGCTCTCATTCGAAAGCCTCGCTTGCGCTTGCGGTATAGAAGTCGCCTATGACGTCGACAGCGACCGCTTCACGCCCTTGGGCATCGGTTGCGCCAATCGCCAGACGATCGGGTGCAACTGGGCCGCAGACGCGTCAGGCGCCCTGTGCCGTTCCTGTGCGACGACCGAGGTCATTCCGGACAGGTTTCATGACGAGAACCGGGGCCCTTGGGCGGAGACGGAACAGGCGAAACGTTGGGTCCTCTCCAATCTGGCGCGGTGGGGCTGGTTCGTTTCAGGCGATACCGGGCCGCGGCCGGTGTTCCACCTGCTGGCTGAAGAGACAGGCGGCGGGTCGGTGCCGGTCACCATGGGCCATGCCGACGGCGTGGTGACGATCAATGTCGCTGAGGCGGACGAGGCCGAGCGAACGCAGCGGCGCGCCGAACTCGGCGAGAGGCTGCGCACGATGATCGGCCATTTTCGCCACGAGCTCGGACATTTCTTCTTCTTCGAACGGCTTGCGCCGCAATATGGATTTACCGAACGGTTCCGGATGCTGTTCGGGGACGAGACGGCCGATTACGGAGCAGCGCTCGAAAAGCACTATCGCGACGGGGCGCCGGCGGACTGGAACGCGCGACATGTCACGCCCTATGCGTCGAGCCATCCGCATGAGGATTGGGCGGAGACCTTCGCTCACCTCTTACATCTGACGGATATCACCGACAGTTTCGTTGCGGCGGGTCTTCAGGCACCCGATCTGCCGGGGCCGGACTATGACGCCTATCGCGAAACCGATACCGAGCGGCTGATCACGATTGGCGCGGGCCTCGGCATCGCGCTCAACCACGTCAACCGATCGATGGGCCTGCAGGACATCTATCCCTTTGTGCTGACCCCGCCGATCCGCGAAAAGCTGGCTTTTGTCGGCCGGTGGATGAGCACGAATGAGGGGATCGGAAACGGATAATGCTGTTTCGGTGCCTGAAGGTTCGCGTTTTGCCCTAAAAAATCATGTGCTTGTCACAGGAAGACCTGCCCGAAGGCTTGTGATTGCTTTCATACCGGACATAATCGCTCTCCTGATAAACGCGAGGAGAAGTGTATGCCCCACAAATTCAAGATCGTTTCGCGCAAGGACGGCCAGTTCGGCGTCCAGTTTCTGTACAATTCCGAGATCATGGTCTGGTCGGAAAGCTACAAGTCCAAATCGAGCGCGCAGAACTGCATCGATTCGATGAAGAAGAACACGCCTGGCGCCGCGATCGTCGACCTGACCAAGGACCAGGACGGATCCGGCTATAGATGGGAAATCGTCGGTTCGAAGGACGGCCAGTTCTTCAACCGGTTTGTCGCCTCGAATGGCGAAACCATGGTGCGCTCCGAAACCTATACCGACAAGCGCAACGCCATTAGCTGCGCCGAGAGCGTCTCCAAGAACAGCCCCGCCGCCGAGACCGAAGACGAGAGCTGAGCGGGCTCGCCGTTTTTACAAGATAGTCGGCGCGCAACCGGTTGGCGCGCCGTCCGAACTCCGGAGAGGCCGATGCACGTTTTCTGGATCGCGCTGGCGGTCGTCTTCGCCGGGGGGATAGCGCTGGGCGCGCAGGCGCCGATCAATTCGGCGCTGTCGCGCGCGGCCGGTAACAGCATCCTCGCGACTGCCGCTTCGTTCGGCGTCGGTTTCATCGCGCTGTCTCTCGTCGCTCTGATAAGGGGCGGCATTCCCGGGGCTTCCGATTTCAAGGCTGCCCAGCCATGGATGTTTGCCGGCGGGCTGCTCGGCGCATTCTATGTCTGGTCGGCCCTATGGAGCGTGTCCCGCCTCGGCGTGGTGACGATGACCGCCGGACTGATCCTCGGGCAATTGCTTGTCGCCATGGTGATCGACAGCACCGGCGCCTTCGGCGTGCCGGTCAACGAGATCAGCTGGCAACGCATGTTCGCGATCCTTCTGGTGGGTGCGGGACTCGTCATGTCGAGGCTGTGAGCAATTCCGCCACCCCTCTTGCCGTTTTTTTGAACTCGTTTTACCATCTGATCAAAAAATTGGCGGGTTACCGGATTTCCATACAGACAGGAGTGCGCGCAATGTCCAACAAGTCCTTCACCACAACCCGCCGCAGGCTGCTTCAGGCCGGCGCCGCGGGTGCATCCGTTCTCGCCATGCCGGCCCTGGTCGGTCGGGCAAGCGCCCAGGAAAAGCTCAAGGTCGCGGCGATCTACACCGTGCCGGTCGAACAGCAGTGGGTAAGCCGGATCCATATCGCGGCCAACGCCGCCGCCGAGCGCGGCGAGATCGAATACGTCTTTTCCGAAAACACGTCGAACAGCGATTATGAGCGCGTCATGCGCGAATATTCAGAAGCCGGACACGATCTGATCGTAGGCGAGATCTTCGCTGTCGAGGAAGCCGCCCGCCAGGTGGCGCGCGACTATCCCGACACGGCTTACTTGATGGGCTCGTCCTTCCTGCCGCAGGAAGATACGCCGAACCTCGCGGTGTTCGACAACTACATTCAGGATGCATCCTATCTCTCCGGCATCATCGCTGGCGCGATGACAAAATCCAAGAATATCGGCATGGTAGGCGGCTTTCCGATCCCGGAAGTGAACCGGCTGATGCACGCCTTCATGGCCGGCGTGAAGGAGATGGCGCCGGACACAACCTTCCAGGTCGCCTTCATCGGCTCGTGGTTCGACCCTCCCAAGGCGAAGGAAACCGCCTTCGCGCAGATCGATGCAGGCGCGGACATCATGTATGCCGAGCGCTTCGGCGTTTCCGACGCGGCCAAGGAGAAGGGTATTCTGGCGATCGGCAATGTCATCGACACACAGCCCGACTATCCAGACACGGTCGTCGCTTCGGCGCTGTGGCATTTCGAGCCGACGCTTGATGCGGCCATTGCCAAGGTGAAGGCGGGCGAGTTCAAGGCCGAGAATTACGGCGTCTATTCCTTCATGAAGGAAGGCGGCTGCTCGCTGGCGCCGCTCGGCACTTTCGAAGGAAAGGTGCCGCAGGAGGCGTTCGACCTCGTCGCCGAGAAGGAAGCGGCGATCAAGGCCGGTGACTTTATCGTCGAGATCAACGACGAAGAGCCGAAATCGAGCTGATGGGCTCACAGGGGGGCGGAGAGGCGGAGACCGTTCTTCGCCTCTCCAACATCACAAAGCGTTTCGGGCCGCTGACGGCGAACGATTCCGTATCCTTCGAGCTGAAGCGCGGCGAGGTGATCGCGCTGCTCGGCGAGAACGGAGCCGGCAAGACGACCCTGATGAACATATTGTTCGGTCATTACGTGGCCGACGAGGGAACTGTCGAAGCCTTCGGCAGGGCGCTGCCGCCGGGCGAGCCGAACGCCGCGCTCGCCGCCGGCATCGGCATGGTGCATCAGCACTTCACGCTGGCCGACCAGATGACGGTGCTGGAGAATATCGCGCTTGGCACGCAGACGCTGTTCGCGCCACGGTTCGACCGGGGCAGGGCGCTGGCGCGGATCGAGGAGTTGTCGCGGGATTTTGGCCTTGAGGTCCGCGCGAGCGCGCTTGTCTCGGATTTGTCCGTTGGCGAGCGACAGCGGGTGGAAATTCTCAAGGCGCTTTACCGCGACGCCCGCGTGCTGATCCTCGACGAGCCGACAGCGGTGTTGACGCCGCTTGAGACCGAGGCTCTCTTCGCGACGCTGAAGAAACTTGTCGCGACGGGCCTGTCGATCATCTTCATTTCCCACAAGCTGAACGAGGTCATGGCGGTCAGCGACCGCGTACTCGTTTTGCGGTCAGGCAGGATTTCCGGCGAGCGCCGGACGGCCGACACGGATCGCGGCGAGCTGGCGGCGCTGATGGTTGGCGAAACGATCCGGGAACCGGAGGTCGTCGAGCATTCGCCGGGCGATACCGTGATCGAACTTGCCGGTGTCTCGACCGTGGGACGGGCCGGTGGCGCTCCCCTCGAAGCCATCGACCTTGCCCTCCGCGAAGGGGAGATTACCGGGCTCGCAGGTGTTTCGGGCAACGGCCAGGCGGCCCTGGCGGCGCTGATTGCCGGAACGCTTAAGCCCGAAAGCGGCACCATTCGCATTCGCGGCGAGGCTGTCAGGGACTGGTCGGCGCGCACGGCACTGGCGCACAGGATCGGCCGCATTCCCGAAGACCGCCACGCGACCGGCATGATCGGCGATATGAGCGTCACCGAAAACGTGATCTCCGAAGCCTATCGCTCGCCGCGTTTCAGCCGGATGGGGTTTCTCGACTGGAAGGCCGCGGAAACCTTCGCCGAGGCGATCATCCGGGACTATGACGTCAAATGCCCGTCACCCAATGCGCGGGTGCGGCTGCTGTCCGGCGGCAATATGCAGAAGCTGATCCTTGGCCGCGCCTTCGACGGGGAGCCGCAGGTGATCCTCGCCAATCAGCCGACACGCGGCCTCGATGTCGGCGCGGTCGCCTATGTCCACACCAAGCTGCTTGAAGCGCGCAATCGCGGCGCGGCCATCCTGCTGATCTCGGAAGATCTCGACGAGGTGCTGGCGCTGGCGGACCGGATCGTGGTGATCTCGAAAGGCCGCCTGTCGCCGCCCTCGAAACGCGGCGAGTTGTCGGTGCGCGAGATCGGCGAACGCATGGCCGGGCACGGCTTTGTCGAGGAGGCGCCCGATGCGGCTTGAACCGAAACCCGCGCCCGGCCTGGCGGTAACGCTGCTCTATCCGATCGGCGCGATCCTTGCGACAATCGTGATCGCCTCGCTTCTGGTACTGATCGCCGGAGCTTCGCCGTTCAACACGTTCTGGCTGGTCGCCAAGGGTGCGGCCGGCTCGCAATTCGCGCTGCTGGAAACGCTGACGCGCGCGACGCCTCTGATCTTCACCGGTCTCGCCGTAGCCGTCGCCTTCCGCGCCAAGCTCTGGAACATCGGCGCCGAGGCGCAGCTTTATATCGGCGCGGTCGTGACCGTCGTTCTCGGTACGGGAGCGGTGGCCATGCCGGCGCCGGCACTGATCCCGCTAATCATGATCTGCGCCATGCTGGCCGGCGCGCTGCTGCTGCTCGGCCCGGCGGTGCTCAAGGTCCGGTTCGGCGTCGACGAGGTGGTGACGACGCTGCTCCTGAATTTCATCATCATCCTGTTCGTTTCGATGTTGCTGGAAGGTGCGCTCAAAGACCCGATGGGGCTTGGCTGGCCGCAGTCGAAACGGGTTATCGCCGATGCGCAATTGCCGCGCCTGATCCAGGGCAAGCGGCTGCATTTCGGTTTCGTCATCGCGGTGGCGAGCGCGGTGATCATGTGGGTTGTCATGAAGAAGACGACGCTTGGCTACGAGATGCGCGCGGTGGGCAACAATGCCGAGGCGGCGCGTTTCGCCGGCATCCCGGTTAACCGCGTGCTGATGAAGACCGCGCTTTTGTCGGGCGGGCTGGCGGCGCTGGCCGGCTTTTCCGAGGTTGCCGGATTGAAAGGCAACCTGACGCTCGATCTGTCGCCGGGCTTCGGCTACACGGGTATCGTCGTCGCCATGCTGGCAATGCTCAATCCGCTGGGCGTCGTGGCGTCTGCGATCTTCGTCGCCGGCATTTTCGTCGGCGCTGATGCGATGAGCCGGTCTGCCGGCGTGCCCAGTTACATTGCCCAGGTGATGGTGGCGACCGCGCTCTTGACGATGGTCACCGCGATCATGCTGACCCGCTACCGGATCAAGTGGAGGTAGCGATGGAAGCTTTCGACATTCTTCTGACGACAAGCTTCTGGGTGGCGGCGATCCGGATTGCCTCGCCGCTGATCTTCGCGACGATGGGCGAATTGATTTGCGAACGGGCGGGCGTCCTCAATCTTGGCATCGAGGGGATCATGACAGCCGGCGCCTTTGCCGGCTGGATCACGGTCTATGCGGGCGGCGATCTATGGCTGGGCGTTGCCGTGGCGGCGCTGACAGGCGTCGCCTTCGGGCTGCTGCACGGGTTCCTGACCGTACCGCTCGGCCTGTCGCAGCACGTCACCGGCATCGGCATCACGCTGCTGGCGACGAGCCTGACCTATTACACCTACCGCGTCTCGCTGCCGGAGGTGACGTCGCCGCCGAAGATTGAGCCTTTCCAGCCCTTCGCGATCCCCGGCCTGTCTGAGATCCCGCTGATCGGGCCGGCGCTGTTCAACCAGACGCCGCTGACCTATCTCGCCTATGTCACTGTCGCGCTCGTCGCCTGGGTCCTCTACCGAACGCCGGTCGGGCTTGCGGTGCGCGCCGTCGGCGAGAACCCGTCGGCGGTCGAGGCGCAGGGGATCAGTGTCACGGCGATGCGCATGGGCGCGGTCGCCGCCGGTTCGGCGCTGATGGCCGTGGGCGGCGCGTTCCTGACGATGAGCGCCTTCAATTCTTTCTTCTTCGAGATGATAAACGGGCGCGGCTGGATCTGCATCGCGCTGGTCGTGTTTGGCTCGTGGCGGCCCGGCAAGGCGCTGATCGGCGCAATCCTGTTCGCGGCCTTCGACGCCTATCAGGTGCGGCTGCAGCAGGTGACCGGTGGAGTGATCCCCTACCAGATCTTCCTGATGTTGCCTTACGTGCTGTCGATCCTGGCACTGATCGTGGTCGCCCGTCGCGCGACCTATCCCAAGGCGCTGATGGTGCCCTACCAGAAAGGCGAGAGATGAGTTTCGACCTGCTGCTCAAGGGCGGCGTCCTGCCTGACGGAACCGCCTCGGATATCGGGATTTCCGGCGACACGATCGCCGCGATCGAGCCAGGCATCGCAGCCGAGGCTGGCGAGACGATCGATATTTCCGGCAATCTTGTCTCGCCGCCCTTCATCGATCCCCATTTCCATATGGATGCGACGCTGTCCTATGGGCTGCCGCGCATCAATGAGAGCGGCACGCTGCTGGAAGGCATTGCGCTTTGGGGCGAATTGAAGCCGCTTCTAACCGAAGAGGCAGTGATCGAGCGTGCGCTTGCCTATTGCGACTGGGCGGTCTCGATGGGGCTGCTTGCCGTGCGCAGCCATGTCGACACGTCCGACGACCACGCGATGACCGGCGTGCGCGGCTTGCTGGCGGTCCGGGACATCGTCAAACCCTATCTCGACCTTCAGATCGTCGCCTTTCCGCAGGACGGGTTCTACCGCGCGCCGAAGGCCCGCGAACTGACGCTGCAGGCGCTTGACATGGGCGTCGACGTGGTCGGCGGCATTCCGCATTTCGAGCGAACCATGGACGACGGCCGCCGGTCGGTGACAGAACTCTGCGAGATCGCAGCGGAGCGGGGACTCAGGGTCGACCTGCATTGCGACGAGACCGACGATCCGATGTCGCGCCATGTCGAGCAGCTCGCCTACGAAACGCAACGGCTTGGCCTGCAGGGGCGGGTGAACGGATCGCATCTCACCTCGATGCATTCGATGGACAATTATTATGTCTCGAAGCTCCTGCCGCTGATGGCGGAGGCGCAGGTCTCGGCCATTCCCAATCCGCTGATCAACATCACCATCCAGGGACGGCACGACGCCTATCCGAAGCGGCGCGGTCTGACACGCGTGCCGGAGATGCTGAAATACGGAATCACGGTCGCCTGGGGGCAGGATTGCGTGCTCGATCCCTGGTACCCGCTCGGCACCGCCGACATGCTCGATGTCGCCTTCATGGGGCTGCATGTGGCGCAGATGACCAGCCCGGCGGATATGCGCCGCTGCTTCGACATGGTAACGACCGAGACGGCGAAGATCATGGGGTTCGACGATTACGGCCTGGAAAAGGGCAAGCGAGCGAGCCTGGTCGTACTCGACGCGGGCGATCCGATCGAGGCAATCCGGTTGAGGCCCGAGCGCCTGCTCGTCGTCTCCAAGGGCAATGTCGTGGCCCGGCGCGACCGGCAGGATACGGCACTTTCGCTTCCCGGGCGTCCGCGGCATGTGAACCGGCGGCACAAGCGATAGGCTGATCTTCGGGCCGCAAGAGCCGCGAGATCCGGGCCATCCGGGACGCGATCGGCTATTAGCATCCTGTCTTAGGCATTTGTTTCGACTTGGCGTCTAAGCTTGCGCGGGATGACTCCGGATCGCGCGATGCCCTTGGGCGCGCGCGGGAAGCGAAACTGTGCAAGGATGCCATGGCGGGATTTTCCGTTAGCCGACTGAAAATCGATCGATCTATACTCAGGCCGAGCGTTGTCGCTATCGGTATCGCGCTCGCCGTGACCATCGTCATGGGGCTTTTCGCCGAATATCAGAACCGGCTGGTGCACGATCAGCGGCAGCGCGCCGATGTGAGCGAAGAGCTCGGCGTGCTCCGCGCCAGGCTGGAAGGCAACATAAACAGCAATCTCCAACTGGTCAGGGGCCTCGTGGCTGTTATCGCCGCGGAGCCCGAGATGAATCAGGCGCGTTTCAGCCGCGTCGCCTCCGCCCTGCTCCGAAACCGCTCGCAGTTGCGCAACATCGCCGCGGCTCCGGACCTTGTAGTTCGCCTGATGTATCCGATCGAGGGCAATGAAAAGGCGATCGGGCTCAACTACCGCGACAACGAAGAACAGCGCGATGCGGCGCTTCGGGCGGTGGAATCCCGGCACATGGTGCTTGCCGGACCAGTCAATCTGCTGCAGGGCGGGCAGGGCTTCATCGGGCGTTTTCCCGTTTTTACGGAAGCGGAAGACGGCTCCGAGCGTCTTTGGGGCCTGGTTTCCGCCGTGGTCGATGTTGAATCGCTGTACAAGGATAGCGGTCTACTCGACCCGGACAGTTCCATCGAAGTAGCCATCGCCGGCCGCGACTCGCTTTCGACCGACAGAACGGTCTTCTACGGGCGGCCCGGTGTCTTCAATGAGGATCCGGTTCTCGCGAACATAACTTTGCCGTCAGGTAGCTGGCGCATTGCCGCCGTTCCTCGGGAGGGATGGTCCGGAACGCCCCAGAATGCGTGGGGATTTCGGTCCATTATCCTCACAGCAGGCCTTCTCGTCATACTGCCGATTTCGATCGCCGGTCTGCTCTACGACCAGCGCCGCGCGTATATCCGCGAACTCGGTCGGCGCCAGAACGAGATGCAGAAGCTTTCGCAACGGCTGAAGCTTGCCCTGGATACGTCGAAGATCGGCATCTGGGAGCTCAATCTCGATACGTCCGAGATGAAATGGGACAATCGCATGAAGGAACTCTACGGCGTTCCCGAGGGTGTCGATCCTTCACGATACGACTATTGGTCGGCTGTCCTTCATCCCGATGACAAGAAACGAGCGGAGGAGGAGTTCGCCGAGGCCATCTCCACCGGCAACACCTACAACTCGGAATTCCGGGTCATTGCCGACGGAATGACCCGCTGGATCAGGGCGATCGGCGCGGTTCACAACGATCTCGACGGTCAGCGATACATTGTCGGCGTCAACTGGGACGTATCGTCGGATATCCAGCTCAAAACCCATCTGATGGCGGCCAAACGCAATGCGGAGTTCCGCAACCGCGAACTTGAGGATGCGCGCGCCCAGATGGAGCGCAATTCGCTTCATGACAGCCTGACCGGTCTGCCGAACCGGCGCTTCCTGGACGAGCAGCTTCTCAACGGCCGCGCCGGGCGTACGATCACGGCGCTTCTGCATATCGATCTCGACCGCTTCAAGCATATCAATGACACGCTGGGTCACGCCGCCGGCGACGCCATGCTGGTCCACGCGGCCTCGATCCTGAAGGCGAATACCCGTTCCGACGATTTCGTCGCCCGGATCGGCGGCGACGAATTCGTAATCGCCATCACGTCGCCGACGGATGAGCAGCAATTGTCTTCCCTGGCCATCCGCATTGTCGAGCAGATGCGCCAGCCGGTGCCTTACGAGAACCATGAGTGCCGTTTCGGGGTGTCGATTGGCGTGGCGCAGGCGGATGCGGGCGAAAGCGAATATGGCCAGCGCCTGCTCATCGATGCCGACATCGCGCTCTACAGGGCCAAGAGCAATGGCCGCAATCGTTTCGAGTTCTTCTCCGAGGCGCTGAAAGCCGAAATCGTGCGCAACAAGCGCGTGGCCGACGACATCCTCAGCGGGCTCGAGCGGCAGGAATTCCTGCCCTATTTCCAGCCTCAGTTCGATGCCCGGACGCTCGAGATCGTCGGGGTCGAGGCGCTCGCCCGCTGGGCGCATCCCACGGAAGGTGTGCTGGCACCCGACAGCTTCCTAAAGATCGCGGACGAGCTGAATGTCGCGCCGCTTCTGGACCGTACCGTTCTCGAACAGACCCTGTGGCAGTCGACCCGCTGGAAGGCGGCAGGCATCTCGATCCCGAAAATGTCGGTCAATGTCTCGGCCGGCCAGTTGCACGATCCCGACCTCATAAGCCACCTTAACGGTCTTCCCATCGAACCGGGAACGGTGTCTTTCGAACTGCTCGAGTCGATCTTCCTCGACGAGGGCAATGAGGTGATCGCGGGCAATATCGAGCGTCTCGAAACGCTCGGGATCGATATAGAAATAGACGATTTCGGCACGGGCTACGCCTCGATCATCAGTCTTATAAATCTGCGCCCGACCCGGCTGAAAATCGACAGGCGATTGATCACGCCTATCATCGGTTCGGATAGCCAGCGTCGCCTCGTCGCCTCGATCATCGAGATTGGTCAGGCGCTTGGCATCAAGGTCATTGCCGAAGGGGTGGAGACGGCGGAGCACGCCGCAATTCTGCGCGATCTTGGCTGCGACACGCTACAGGGATATGCCTTCGCGGTGCCCATGCCGTCCGACGAATTGATCGAGTTCGTCCGGGAGGAACGCTGGCGCGATCCGAAGCGCCGCGAGAAGACCGTGCAGGGTTTTCGGCTTGCCCGTTAGGTTGCGGCAACGCCGATAATCGCGCCGTGACGCTGGACATCACGGAGCCGGCGCGACATGCATGGCGCACCATTGTCGAAGCGAAGTCTTACATGATGCGCCGCATGCGGATCCTCGAAATTTTCCACAGCCAAATACAGGACTTCCGATGAGCAAGGCACCGCTCGAGGGTCTTCGCGTCCTGGAACTGGCACGCATCCTGGCCGGCCCATGGATCGGCCAGACGCTTGCCGATCTCGGCGCCGACGTCATCAAGGTGGAGAGCCCGCAGGGCGACGATACGCGCCAGTGGGGCCCGCCCTTCATCGAGCGTGACGGCGAAAAATCGGCTGCCTATTTTCACGCCTGCAATCGCGGGAAGAGGTCCGTGATCGCCGATTTCCGGAATGCCGACGACCTCGACATGGTGCGCGGCCTCGCCGCCGAGGCGGATGTCGTCATCGAGAATTTCAAGGTGGGTGGGCTCGCGAAGTTCGGCCTCGATTATGCGAGCCTGTCCGTGACCAATCCCGGCCTCGTCTACTGCTCCGTCACAGGCTTCGGCCAGGACGGGCCCTATGCGTCGCGCGCGGGCTACGATTTCCTCATACAGGGCATGAGCGGGATCATGGACCTGACCGGCGATCCGGCCGGCGAACCGCAAAAGATCGGCGTCGCCTTCGCGGACATCTTCACCGGGCTTTACGGCGTTATCGCCGTCCAGGCGGCACTCGCCGAACGGGACCGGACAGGAGAGGGCAAGCATGTCGACATGGCGCTGCTCGACAGCATGACCGGTGTGCTTGCCAATCAGGCGATGAACTATCTCGCCTCGGGCGTCGCGCCGCATCGGCTTGGCAATGCGCATCCCAATATCGCGCCCTATCAGACATTCCGGACCGCCAATGGCTGGCTGATCGTCGCCGTCGGCAATGACGGCCAGTTTGCGCGGCTGTGCCGGGTCCTCGGGCTCGACGGTTTCGCCGCCGATCCGCGCTTTACGACCAATGCCGCGCGCGTCGAACACCGCGATGCGCTGACCGCTCTGCTGAGCGACAGGACGAGAGAGTGGACCCGCGACGATCTTCTCGCGGCGCTGGAAAAGGCCGTCGTCCCGGCCGGGCCGATCAATACGGTCGAAGACGTGCTCGCCGATCCGCAGATCGTCCATCGCGGCATGCAAATCGCGCCTGACGGCGTTCCCGGCCTGCGTACCCCGATCAATTTCGAGGGCGCACCCCCGCCCGTGTCGGACCGCCCGTCGCCGAAACTCGGCGAACACGATGCCGAGATCCGGAAAAAAGGCTGGAACCAGGCCGACACCTAATGCGGCCGAGGATAATGGCGCCGTTTCCCCGGGGCGCTCAGCGATCCAGTGTCTCTCTTGCCGCGTGGCATGCGGGGCGCGGGACATTCGCGGGGCGCAGCGACCAGCGCTCCCCGTCGAATACGAGGATGCCTCCCTTCCAGACGGGATGTCCGAGGCGATCATATTTATCTCCCCGGGCGGTGTGAAATACGAGATTGCCGAGACTCGGTGCGATAGCGGCGCCGTCGAGGATGATCGCATCGTAGAGAAATGGCGGTCCGGTGCCGATGACGGCGTCGGCGCCGGCCTCTGCGATGCGGTGGGCGAGTGGAACGAACCAGTCCGGGGGACGGCTCCAGTCGCTGGCCCAGTGATGGTAATGGAGGGCGACGACGGTCTTCGAAGCTTGTTGCCGCGCTGTGGAGATGCTTTCCGCCAAGCGCTCGAAATCGTTTTCGTCGCATCGCCAGATCTCGCGGGGAGACTCCGCTTCCTCTATGGCGAGGTGATAGAATTGCTCGCCTTCCGCAGGCCGGTCATAGCCAATGTCTTGCCGCAACCGGCGCAGATCCGCTTCTCCGGTTTCCCGCACGATCTCGCGCAGGCGTTCGATGTCGCTATGCGGCAGTCCGATGGTGCGGTTCATGCGCAGCGGATTGATGCCGGGTGTCGATGCGCCGGCAATCGCCCAGTCGGGTGTCGGGCCGCAATCGGCGGCGATCAGGGCCAAACCGTTGAGAATGGCCGGGGCCGCCGCTTCCTTCAGGGTCGATCCCGCGCCGGCGGCCGCGAAGCCGGCATCTGCCACGGCCGCGCGCGTGTTGACGATACCGGCATGGCCGTAGTCCCAGGCGTGGTTGTTGGCGAGCGCGAGATGGGTGATGCCCAGGGATCCAAGCATCGCCAGCGCGTCTTCATGCGCCGGGTGAACCGTCTTGCGCTTCACCGGCCACGCCCCGGCAGGCGGCAGGCAACCTTCGAAATTGCAGATCGCGGCATACGCTCCCGCGGCGGCGTCCCGCATGTCTTGCGGCCAGTCGACCGGCTCGTGAATGACCGCCTGGCCGAAAGCGACGATCCGCATCAGCGGGCCGCGTGCAGGACCAGGCGCGCGCCGTCCGGACCGCCCAGGTGAAGCGATGTCGTCGCGATCCGCCGGCAGCGCCCGCCGCCCTCCGGCTCTCCGCTTTGCGGGTTGACGTCGAAGCGCGGAAAATTCGACCCGGCGATGTCGAGCCTGATGCGGTGCCCGGCCTTGAACAGGTTGGCCACGGGTGTCGCCGCCACCGTGACCGCCGTCTTCTCGCCTTCGCGCATCATCTTCGGGGCCGCCCAGTCGTCTCGATAACGCAGCCGCAGGATGCCGTCGGTCAGGTTCATCGCGTAGCCGGCGGGATAGTCCTCGCTGGGGGGCGCCCAGTCGATCAGCTTGATGGTCACGTCGGCATCCGGCGCATCCGTCGAAAGGGTCAGATGCAATTCCACGGGCCCGGCGATTTCGAAGTCCCGCTCCAGCGGTTCGGAGGCAAAGACCAGCACATCGGAGCGCGCCGCGAGCGGCAGGTAGGGGGCGCTCGCCCCGAAGGTAGCCGGCGTCACGACCTGGTCGAAGGCACCGCCCTCCATGACCGGTTCGCCGGAGGTGATGGCGCCGCCGATCGTCGGGACCGGATTTGCGGGATCGGTCTGGTAGTCGATCCGCGCGGGTTGCGCTTCGGCAGGCTGGAGGCCTCCGTCGCCCGTCAGGTGAAACGAGAAGGGCTGCGTGAAGGAAGGCGGCCAGTGTGCGTCTTCGCGCCATTGTCCGCCATGCATGCGGTGTCCGGCGCTGTCGCGGCGACCGTCGCCGCCGCCCATGCAGAACCATTTCGCGGCCGACGGTCGGGCGCCGCTTTCGGCCGATTTCAGCCGGCTGTCGAACCATGCGAGGCGCAGGCTGTCATAGTCCGGCGCGATCTGGCGATCGAGGACCGAAGACGGGCCGAAATCGACATCGCCTGCGTGCGTCTGGCTGCGCCGGCCGTGCAGCCACGGGCCCATCACCAGTTCGGCCTCGCCGCCAGCCGCGCGCAGACCCTTGTAGTGCTCGAGCATTGTCTCGGCATAGGGGTCGTACCAGCCGCAGATGAGGAACGTCGGATAGCGGGCCAGGGTTTCGTAGTGGGGCGCGCTGTAGAGTTCGGACTTCTGCCAGAACGCGTCGAATGCGCCGCGTTCCCACTGGTCGAAGAGGTAGTTCTCGTATTCGGGCGCGTGGCGGAGCGGCGACAGGCCACGTCGCCATGGCATTGCCTTGAACCAGTCGGAGATGTTCTCCGCGCCGAGTGCTGCGGCGACCAGTGGATCGCTTGCCGCCGGGCTGAGCCGGGCATGTTTGTAGGCCCATGTGACCTGTTTGAGTTCGAATGCGCCGCCGCGGCGGACGCCGCCCTGGTAGGCGTTCCAGAAGCCGCCGGAATCGAGGAACATCGTCTTCAGCCCCTCGGGGCGTAAAATGGCGAGCGCTGTCTGCACATGGGCGGAGTAGGAAAGCCCGAATGTGCCGAAGTCGCCGTTGCACCAGTCCTGTTCTCGCGCCCAGGCGAGCGTGTCGTAACCGTCTTCGCCCTCGCCGATATATTTCTGGAACACGCCTTCGGAGCCGTGGCGGCCCCTGCAGTCCTGCATCATCACCGCATAACCCGCCTTGGCGAGTTCGATGGCGATCTGGCCGTTGGTCTTCGGCTCGCGCCGGGTCACGGTCACCTCGCTGAGGCGGGCGGCGGATTTGTCGTAAGGCGTCCTGTGCAGAATTGTCGGAAAGGCGCCGGGCAGGGGTTTACCCGCCCGGGCAGGCAGCGTGACGTCCGTCGCAAGACGAACGCCGTCGCGCATCGGGACCATCACGTCCCGCAAGATGATGTAGTCCATGATGGTCTCGTGCGCTGTCATCAGTTGGCCGGCTTCGCGCCCATGGCGAGGGTGCGTTCGTCGCGCCGCGGTTCGTATTCGATGCCGTTCTTCGAGGCCCAGCTGAGCGCCTGGAAATAGAGCGGCACCACGGCGGTGTCCTCGGCGGCAATGGCGGCTGCCTTCTGCAGGGCGGCTTCGCGCTCGTCGTCGTTGAAGATCTGCGCGGCGTCCTCCACGGCCTTGTCGAAGGCCGGATTGGAGTAGCGGAAACGGTTCAGCGTGCCGAGATTGGCCTCCTTGTCATAGGTATGAAGGGCGCTGAGCAGTCCGCGCGAGGATTCGCCGGTCGAATTGCCGTAGGAGAAGACGAACGCGCCATAGGCGTTCTTGCCGGCATCCTTGGAATAGACCGAGTAGGGTAGCGTCTCGACGCCGTTCACCTTCAGACCGCCACGCGCGAGGAACTGGCCGAGAACCTGTGCGAGTTCCGCGTCCTGGCTGAAACGGTCGTTGGACGAGTGAACGGTGATGCCGAACCCGTCGGGATAGCCGGCCTCGGCGAGCAACGCCTTCGCCTGGTCGATATCGACCTGCGGTACGGCGATGTCCGGATTGAAGCCGAAAACGCCTTCGGGAACGATCTGGCTTGCGGCCTCGCCGGCGCCGTAGAGCAGGCGGTCGATGATTGCCTGCCGGTCGATCATCAGAGACACCGCCTTGCGGACACGGGCGTCCTTGAACGGGTTCTCGGCAAGGGGCTTGCCGTCGAGATCGGTGATGTACGGTGCGTCGTCCTGCTGGTTGAGAGCCAGGTAGATCAGGCGCACGGTCGGCGTGTCGTAGACCGTGATATCCGAATTTGCGCGCAGCGAGGGCAGGTCGGCCGGCGGCACGATGTCGATCAGGTCGACGGCGCCCGACAGCAGGGCGGCAACCCGCGCGGCGTCATTGGACAAGAAGCGCATCGTGACTTTCTCGTAAGCGGGCTTGTCGCCCCAGTAATCGTCATTGCGTTCCAGGACGAGCTTGTCGCCCGGCTCCCAGGAGACGAACTTGTAGGGGCCGGTGCCGATGGCCGCGGCGCCCGAATTGAAGTCCTCGTTGGACTTGCCCTCGGTTGCCGCCTTGGAGACGATGTAGACTGTGCCGATGTTCTGCACGAAGAGCGGCGACGGCGTCTTGGAGGTGAAGCGGATCGTGTGATCGTCGATGATCTCCATCGATTCGATGTCGGCGACCGATCCGCCGAAAGAGGCCGGCGAGTTCGGCACATCGGGCGCGCGCTTGAGCGAGTAGACCACGTCCTCGGCGGTCAGGGGCGAGCCGTCGTGAAATTTCACGTTCTCGCGCAGATGGACAATCCAGGTGTTGGGATCGACGTTTTCCCAGCTCTCGGCGAGTGCCGGCTTGACCCGAACATTCTTGTCCGTCGTCGTCAGGCGGTCGAACATGTGCAGCGCGGTCATCTGGTTGGGACCGGTGCGCGAGAATTGCGGGTCGATCGACTGGGGCTCATTGCCACGGCCGATCGTCAGTTCCTGCGCCATGGATGGCGCGACCGACAGCGCGAGCGCCATCGTCAGTGCAAGTGTCTTAAGGATTCTCATGTGCGACCTCCTGGTTTCATTTGTCGTTCAGATGACATGCCGCGATCCTCCCTGCGGCAATCTGCTTGAGCTCCGGCGCCTCGATCTTGCAGACCGGCATGACGTACGGACAGCGCGTGTGGAAACGGCAACCGGGCGGCGGGGCGAGAGGCGAGGGCAGTTCGCCCTTCAGCGGTGCATAGACCCGCCGTCCGCGTCCGATGCGCGGAGCCTCCTCGAGCAATGCCTGTGTGTAGGGATGGGCAGGCCCTGCAAAGATCTCACGCGTCGGACCGACCTCGACGATCCGGCCGAGATACATGATCGCCACACGGTCGGTGAGATGCTCGATGACGCCGAGATCGTGGCTGATAAAGAGATAAGTCAGGCCACGCCGCTCGCGCAGGTCCATGAAGAGGTTGAGCACCTGCGCCTGAATCGAGACGTCGAGGGCGGCGACCGCCTCGTCGCAGACGAGGAACTTCGGTTGGACCGCCAAAGCGCGGGCGATGCCTATGCGCTGGCGCTGGCCGCCGGAGAACTGGTGTGGAAAGCGGCGCGCATAGTCGGGATCGAGCCCGACTTCGCGCATCAGCGCGGCAACGGCGTCCTCGCGGTCGCGCGCCTGTACGAGGCCGTGCACGACCGGGGCTTCGCCGATGATGTCGGCGATGCGCTTGCGCGGATTGAGTGACGACATCGGATCCTGGAAGATCATCTGGATGTCGAGCCGTGCTCGTTTGGCTTCGGCGGTCGACCAGTCGGCTTCCTCCCGGCCCTCGAACTCGAACCGGCCACCGGACTTGGCATGCACCCCGGCCACGATGCGTCCGAGCGTGGACTTTCCACAGCCCGATTCTCCCACGAGACCAAGCGCCTCGCCATGATCGACGGCGAGCGAAACGCCGTCGACGGCGCGTACGATCGGTGGTTCCGGCCAACCGAGCGAGATGGCGATGCGTTCGGCAAAGTCGGGCTTGCGGGTGAATACTTTGGAAACGCGCTCGAGCGCGACATGGGGCGGTCTCGGGGTCATAGCGCGGCCTCGGGCGCGAGCGGGCGCACGCAACGGGCCCAACGGTCTTCTCCGGTGTCGACGATCGGAGGCGGTACAGCGCAGGCCGCGTCGGCGAAGCGGCAGCGCGGCTGGAAGGCGCAGCCGGGCGGCAGATGCAGGACCGAGGGCGCCATGCCGGGGATCTGATTCAGGTGCTGGCCGGGCGTCGTGCGGCTCGGGATCGAGTCGAGCAGGCCCCGGGCGTAGGGATGCGCGGGCTGTCCGATGACGTCTCCGGAGCGGCCATATTCGACGATGCGGCCCGCATACATGACCGCGATCTTGTCGGCGATGGTCTCGACGACTGCCAGGTCATGGCTGACCCAGATCATCGCGGCGCCGGTTTCGGCGACGAGTTTCTGCATTTCGGCGATGATCTGGCCCTGTATCGTGACGTCGAGCGCGGTTGTCGGCTCGTCGGCAAGGATCAGGGCCGGCTTGTGCAGAAGCGCGATCGCGATGGCGACGCGCTGGCGCATGCCGCCGGAAAACTGGTGCGGATAAGCGCGGATGCGTTCCGCGGGCGAGGGGATGCCAACGCGGGCGAGCACGTCGATGGCGCGGTCGCGGGCGGCCTTGGCCGACACCTTCTCATGCGCGAGAACCGTCTCGACCATCTGGGTCTCGATGCGCAGAACCGGCGTCAGCGTCATCATCGGATCCTGGAAGATCATCGCGATGTCGCGGCCGCGCAGCTTGCGCATCCGGGAGATCGGCGCGCCGACGAGATCTTCGCCGCGAAAGCGGATCGATCCCTCGACAACGCGGCCCGGCGGATCGACCAGGCCGAGGATCGAGAAGTTCGCGACCGTCTTGCCGGAGCCCGATTCGCCGACGAGACCCAGCACTTCGCCCTCGGCAAGCGAGAAGCTGACACCGTCGACCGCCTTCACCACACCGGCGCGGGTGAAGAAGTGGGTTTTCAGTCCCTCGACTTCGAGCAGCGCGCTCATCGGGCGTTCCTCGGGTTCAGAACTTCGCGCAGCCGGTCGCCGACGATGTTGATCGCGAAGATCAACACGAGGAGCAGCAGGCCCGGGAACACGCTGATCCAGTAGAGACCGGCCAGCATGACGTTGAAGCCGTTCGAGATCAGCAGGCCGAGCGAGGGTTCGGTGATCGGCAATCCGAGGCCGAGAAAGGAGAGCGTCGCTTCCGCCGAGATGGCGCTGGCGATCTGCATCGTGCCGATCACGATCACCGGCGGCATGCAGTTGGGCGCGAGATGGCCGAAGACGATACGGGCGTGGCCGAGGCCGAGCGACCGCGCCGCTTCGATGTATTCCTTGGATCGCTCGCTGAGCGCGGTGGCGCGCACGGCGCGGGCGAAATAGGCCCATTGCACGACGACGAGGGCGAGGATGACCTTTTCCGTTCCCTGGCCGAGAATGGCGAGCATCATCAGCGCGACGAGGATGGACGGGAAGCCGAGCATGAAGTCGACGAAGCGCATCAGGAACGCATCGAACGCGCCGCCGGCATAGGCGGCGATGAGGCCGAGCGAGACGCCGATGGCGATGGCGAGAACACCCGACGCGACGCCGACGAACAGGCTGGTGCGCAGTCCGTAGAGCATGGCCGAGAACATGTCGCGGCCCTGATTATCGGTTCCGAGCAGGTAGAAGTGGCCGTCCGGCGAAGTCGAGAGGGGCGGCAGGCGGCTATCGAAGAAACTGATCTCGGCGAGATCGTAGGGGTTCTGCGGCGCGAGCCAGGGACCGAAGACGGCGGCGAAGAGCAAGAGGACGCAGATGGCGAGCGCGATCACGGCTCCGGGGCTCTCCGAGAATTCGCGCAGGACCGGACGCCAGCGCGACGGCGTGGCGACCCGCGAGGTCTCGAGCGCGGTCATGTCCGGCCTCCCAGCCGCACGCGCGGATCGAGCACCGTGTAGAGCAGATCGACGACGAGGTTGATCATGATGAACATGAAGGTGATGACCAGCAGGTAGGCGGCGACGACCGGGCGATCGAGCCGGTTGATGGAATCGATGATCAGCTTGCCCATGCCGGGCCATGCGAAGATCGATTCCGTGATCACGGCGAAGGCGATCACCGATCCAAGTTCCATGCCGAGAACGGTGACGATCGGCGCGGCGATGGTCTTGGACACGTGCACGCCAAGGATGCGGCGCTCGCTCACGCCCTTGGCGCGGGCGAACTTGACGAAGTCGAGCGGCATTGTCTCGCGGACCTGGGCGCGCGTCAGCCGGATCACCAGCGCGAGTTTGAAAAGGGCGAGATTGGTCGCCGGGAGGATCAGGTGCCGGATGCCGTCCCAGGTGGCGAAGCTCGTCTCTATGCCGAAGATCGTGCCGGTCTCGCCGCGCCCGCTGGAGGGCAACCAGCCCAGCCCGATGGAGAAGATCAGGATCAGCATCAGCCCCTGCCAGAAATTCGGCAGCGAGAAGCCAAGGATCGAGCCGGTGACGATGGCGCGGTCCAGTCGCGTGCCGGGCCTGAGGCCGGCGTAAAGGCCCAGAGGGGCGCCGATCGCGATCGCGATAAACAAGGCTGAAAGGGCAAGTTCCAGAGTGGCCGGAAAGCGCTGCAGGATCAGTGTGATCGACGGGGTATTGTAGACGAAGGAGGTGCCCAGGTCGCCGGTCAGGGCATTGGCGAGGAAGACGCCGTATTGCACCCAGATTGGCTTGTCGAGGCCGAGCGACCGGATGGCCGCGTCGCGTTCCGCCGCCGTCGCGTCATCGGGCAGCAGGATCTCTGCCGGGTTGCCAATCGCATAGAGGCCGAGGAAGACAACCAGTGAGACGAGCAGCAGGACCACGACGGTCTGCAGGAAACGTCTCAGAAAAAATACAGCCATTGCTCCACCCGCCGGCCCATCCGATCGGGCGAGTTAGGCACGCGTCGCCGGGAGCGACAATCTTATTGTTGCGGGCGGCCATTCCATAAGCCAATGTTATAGGATGGCGACCTCACTCATGCGCGGCCTGGAAGTGTTCTGTGCCCTGATCGAGGCGGGCAGCGCGACGCGTGCCTCGCGGCAGATCGGCCTCTCGCAGCCGGCGGTCAGCCAGCAAATCGCACGGCTCGAATCCGAACTGTCGCTGACGCTGTTCATCCGCGAGAACGGCCGGATGCGGCCCACCGAGACGGCGCTGATGCTCTACGAGGAGGCAAGCCACGCCTTCGACGGCCTCGACAGGGTAATCAACCTCGCCAAGGACATTCGCGGCCTCGAACGCGGATTGCTGCGCGTGGCCGCGCCTTACTCTTCCGCCGCGACCTACCTGCCGCGCGCCCTGCGCAAGCTGACCTCGGCGCATCCCCGGTTGCGACTGATCGTGCATCTGGGCAATTACGAGCGCATTGTCGGACTGGTGGCGGCGCGCGAGGTCGATCTCGGCATAGCCAAGGCGCCATTGCTCGTGCCGGGGGTCGAATCGGTGGATATTTGCGTCAGCGGCCTCGTCGCGGTGACGCCGGCGGACAGTCCGCTCGCCCGCAAGAAATCGCTCTCGACGAAGGATCTCGCGCATGAGCCGCTGGTCATGATCGGGCGCGGGCGGCCATGGCGCAACGAGATCGACGTGGCCTTCCGTCGCGAAGGCATCGCGCCGCGCGTCTCGGTGGAGACGCAGTCCGTCGAATCCGCATGCGGTTTCGCCGCCGAAGGGTTCGGAACCGCGATCGTGCCGCGCTGGCTGGCCGACGCCGTTCCGCGCAACGACATCGCGATCACGCCCTTCAAGATCGGAATCGAGCACCGGTTTCTGGTGGTCTATCCCTCCCGCACCAAGCGCGCGGAACTCGCACATGATTTCGCGGATGCCTGCCGCAATGCGCTTTCCGGCTCCGGGGACGCGGTTTGAATGACGGTTCAGCTGATCCAGCAGCGCTCACCCGCCGGCAAACGAAACGTCAGCGTCGTCTGGGTAAGGATTCGTTTTGCACGGACAAAAAACCATGCACAGTTTTGCTGAAGTTCGAATGGTGCTGCCGGAGAGATTTGAACTCAAATTCTGATCTGTCAAACATCTGATTTTTCACGCTTTTATCTCTTTCGAAGTCGAGTTATTGTAACATTGTGGCGAGCATCAGTTTGTGATGAAATCTTGTGGAGATCGCGAGACCTCTTTCAGGAGCATATGTTTGTGACAAGCGGCAAGACGCCATCGTGTCAGCTGCTCTTGCGTCTCTGATTGCATAGCCAAAATTCAAGCTTGGCGTATCTTGGATCCGAGGTCGCCGGACAACCATTACCCGGGGTGCATGTCACAAACATCGTGGCCTAGGTTGCGACTTTAATTCCCGGCTGCTTCGAGAAGGAAGACCCGGAGCGCTTGGTCGGTGCATCTCCGGGTCGACTTCATCATCTAAGGAAACGGCTCGGACATTCCGGCAGCACTCCCGTCCCAAGAAATAGCCGAAATATCAGCGGCGCGCAAATAAGTGATTGCTTATCAAGCATGAATCACCATCAAGCGGTTTGGCTAAGGCTAAGAGGGTCTTCGAGAAATTTCGAGGGTGGATCTTAGTCCGACAGTCAAAGCGGCTAACGGGTGCACTCGGTCCCGGCATCCGGCAGATCACATTTTAGTGCCGAAGGTTTTCTCGAGCGCCCGCTCGTAAATAGCCTTCGGAGGGCAGCGCTCTATCCAGCTGAGCTCCGGGTGCTTGCGGCGCAAGCCCAAAGCCCGGCCTTGCTAGCCGAGGCGGGCGGGTTCCAAAGATGCAAGATTGCGAGTGTAGCTGCGCTGTCTCCTGAGACAGAGGTCACAGCTTCGAAGCCTGTCGGGTGCGGCGGGGATGTGCCGGGGGAAGAAGAGCGTTGCTGTGATCCGCGCTTCTCAACTTCCGATCATTCGGCGGGAACAATCCGCTGCTGCTCAGGATCATATCGAAGCTGGTGCAATGTCCCCGCACGTATCGCCCGGACCGCCTGCGCTACATGCTCTGGCAGTAAATAGAACCACTCTCTCGGTCGCACTTTCCGGCCGAAACGATCCTTAATCCACAGGTCCTGAGGTCTGGCGGCGTCGAAGAAGCGATGCAGGAGTCTCTCAACTTTTTGTCGGGACAGGTTCTTCAATTCGTAGGTCGCGATTATATCGACAGCTGCGAGAAGGAACGTTGGATCATTACGGGCATCGGCAACGCGCCTGTTCACGTCCTGGGTCGTAACGCCGATTTTGAGGAGTATGTCGCGGACTTCTTTAATCGCCGGCTCCTCGGATCGACTCCTGGCAACATAGATTGTGCCAGTCAGGTCGAGTTGGTCTGCCTCCCAATCTGGGTCAAGCGGTCCGAGACCGGGACGGTGTATAATGCGCGCTGTAGGATCGGCGGCAAGCGCCTTGCGAAAGGATGAGATCAGCGGATCGCTCTCGGTGCCGTTCGAGAAGATAACCCGGAGGCGATGATCCCGCTTGCCGCCGCGGGCGGTCATCTCGGCCTTCTCCGCGATATAAGCCAGGAGCCCGTTCCGAATGAAGTAGCTGCCCTCCTGGACATCGATCACCTCGCGCGCGCCTACGGCCGTTGCCTCCCTGGTGCCGACCTCAAGCTCCGCCTGGAGTTCCTCGAAAGCCGGCCGAAAGACCTCGAAATCGGGGCAAGGGAAGAACTCGGCCCGGTGGTCTGGAAGGTTGCGTTCGGCCACCCGCGTAACGTGCTCGATCCGCGTGAACGCTTCGGACAGGTCTTCGTCGTCCTCATCGAAGATGTCGTCCAGGCTGTCTGGGATCTCGTCCTCAAGGGGATCGTCGCGCCAATCGCGGGCCGGCGGCGCATCGTCGACCGGCGCCATGGCAAGCAACCCATTGCGATCGACATCGCGAAAAACCTCAGGGTCGGCGCGTCCTGAAAGACCGCTCCAGATCGTTCCGAGCCGCATCTCATCGTGATCGGCGGCGTCCTCGTTCGGCAGCCGGCCATGCCGGTCATAGAAATCGTTCACCTCACGCACGAGACCCGCGTCGCGCTCGAGCTCCGGCGGCCGCGTGCCGCGCGGTTTCAGCTGGACATCGAGCAGACCGAACTCGTCCGGTTCGTCAAAGATCTCGTCAAGCGTCGGGCGCGGCATACATTCACCCCGCGGCGGCGGAGCGCATCCGTTCCGCTTTCTTGGCGCGAATATAAGCGAGAGCCTCGGCCATGCGCTTCTCCAGGGGGTCGGCTGCATGCGGGTTCGGCTCCCGCCCCTCGGCCTCGCGGAAACGCTTGATCCGCGGCCAGAGCGTGCGCGCCTCTTCCTCGGTCATCTGGATGCGCTGCGCGATCATGGCGCTCTGGATCTGTTTTAAAAGCGGTGTGTCTAACGCCTTCGAGGCGACGTCGAAGCCTTCTCGGAACGGGTTGATACCGTCGATCAAATCAATGTCGAGCTCTCGCACGTTAATGAACTTCTTCACCATGTTGATCAGGTTCATGCCGTCCGGCGCGTGTTCGAACTCCTCAGAGTCTTCCGAAAACTCCGATTGCGACGACGCCTGTTCCGCTTCCTTGCGGGCGATTGAGGTGATGTTCATGCGCGCCGCCAGATCTTGACGAATCGCCTCCGTCTCGTCCTCGGAGAGATCCTCGTAGCTTTGCTCGATGATGTCGGTGAGCACCATCTGGGTGGCGACCTCGGGTGCGATGTCGTCAGCGACAGTGCGGCGATCCATGGCCTGACACGCCTTGGCAATCAGATCCTGCATGTCGTTCTCGCAGATCGCCTTCGATCGATCGGTCGGCGGCTCCATCAGCCCCTTAATGCCGATGTGGATGGTGCCAGTGTCATCGAAATGGACCGGTTCGCGGATGTCGCCGTCTTCGCGCCGGTAGAAGCGAAAGTTCGGCTGAAGCACCTGCTCCATCAGCAACGCGCCCGAGATTGCCTTCAGCATGTCGTTGACCGCATCGGCCACGACTGTCGTCTCGACGCCAGGCTCGGCGATCAGGTTGGTGAACTGGGCATGGGACTTTCCCGCGGCGTCCCGTGTTGCGCGCCCTATGATCTGAACGATCTCTGTGAGCGAGGAGCGGTAACCGATCGTCAGGGCGTGCTCGCACCAGGGCCAGTCGAAGCCTTCCTTGGCCATGCCAAGCGCAATGATGATGTCGACCTTGTCGCGGTCCGCCGCATCGTCCCGGCGGCCTTCTGGGCCGGTGATCTCGCGAGTCAGGGCGGCCTTCACCCCGCCACGTTCCTCGTTGTCGTTCACCAGGTCCGCGACCTTGAGGATCTTGCCGTCCGACTTGCGGCGGACCAGATCGAAGCCGGTCACCTTGTCTCGCCCGACATGCTCGCCGATTGCGTCGATGATCCGACCGACCTCGTCGTTCTTTTCGCCATAGGCCTCGGCCGAGCCACGGTGCGGGATATGGACGATTGTCTTGAGGTCAGTATTGAGGACGTCCGGGATCGCTGAGATATATTTGCCGCGGTAGAAGCTGTAGCTGATGCCAAGCGACTTGAGGTGTTCGTATCCGTCGAGCTGCTCGTAGTATGAGTAGGTGATCGACCGGAACTTGGCCTCGTCCTCGGGCCGCAGGACCGGGATGCTGTCACCGCGGAAGTAGCTGCCGGTCATCGCTACGACATGCGCCTTTTCGCGCACCAGCAGCCGCCGCAGGATCTCGCCCAGGCGGTTGTCGTCGCCGGCGCTGACATGGTGGAATTCATCGATCGCGATCAGGCAGTCGTCGAAGGCCTCTGCGCCGGTCTCGGCTTCGATGGCGTCGTAGGCGAAGCGGAAGGTCGCGTGGGTGCAGACGATTACCTCGTCATCGGAGGCCATGAACTCCTGGAAGGCCTTCACCTTCTGCGACTTCGTCCCTTCCTCGGTGCCACTGTCGCACAGATTCCAGCGGGGTTCGACATGCCAGTCTCGGAAAAAGCCGTGGGAGGTCAGGTCGGTCGACCGGAACGAAGCGCCGATCGAAGTTTCGGGCACCGCCACGATCACCTTGCGCACACCCTGGTTCTCGAGCTTGTCGAGGCCGAGGAACATGAGCGCCCGGGATTTGCCAGCGGCGGGCGGCGCTTTCAGGAGGATGAACTGGGCGCCGCGGGCCTCGTAGACCCGGGCCTGCATCGGCCGCATGCCCATGGCGTTCGTCGTCTTCGATGTGCCCGTGCGGCCGTAGGCGACCTTCACCAGATCCACCATCACGCGGCCTCCTCATTTTCCTTCGCAACGCGAACTGAGTATAGTTTCATTAGCACGTCTCGACGCGCTGCATCATTTGCGAAAGTTTTTCCGGAGTATAGGTTTTCCAGAATTCTATCGTTCTTCTCATGTGCAATCTTTAGATTTTTGGGAAAGTTACCGTCTGAGTAAAGCTCGTCGAGGTTTTGAGGATAATTTTCGTATCGGGCTTTCAAGATTTGGCGCCCCGCCGCAGACAGCTCCTCTCTATCCCCATCGGTCATTCCAGGAAGAGGAAAAGTATTGTATACAAGAGTTCCGGAATATCTGAATCCGTTTCCGATTCTTCCGCCGACTGTTGCAAGCCAAACTTGATGCATTCTCGACGAGAGAATGGCGAGCACCCAGTCCTCTGTGGTATAAATTGCGAATGCTTCCTTGCTTACTACAGTGCCCGCGGGAACGCGCGCAGTCGGCAGATAGGGCCTTTTTGAGGACTGGGAATTCGGTATCGCAATGCAAGGGAGATCTTTCACAGTCCCGCGGTAGGCGAACCGATGTGGCTGGTCCTGATAGCGGCGTGCATCTCGGCCTGCGTCTTTCCGGTATTCCCCGCATGCTCTGATCCTGTCAGCAATTGGAGGGCATGCTTTTGCTCTGTCCACGGCTTCGTCATCGACCCAAACGCAGAACCGTTCTTTCCCCCCAAGTATCTCATCGCCTCCGAGGTATGGCCGTATGAACTCGTCTGCTTCCGGATGAGAATTCACGATGCAATTCTTTTCCTCGGGGGCAAGAACCAGCCGCTTGCCGTCGACAGGGTTCGAACCCATTACGATTTCTGGAAGCCTCGAGATTGGCGTCGATCGAGCCGATACATAGGTCTCAGCACCGAGAAACAGATAGGGGCTGATCGTCGAACCAGTTCCAACCCATCCTTGATCGAACAACCTGACAGGCTTGCGCGGACGATTGCGCAACCCCACAATGACTACCCAGACGCCAGCGTTATCAGCAGCAGAATTGCGCCACTGGAACGGCATGTGACCAAAGCTGATTGACAGACCAGCGTTGAACATCCTGCTCCAAAGGGGAGCCACCTGCTCGCCTTGGCAAATCGAGCTTGTCGCGACGAAAGCAAACGCGGTAGGCGAGTGTCTCTGGGCCTTGAAGAACCAAGCCGTGACATAGTCCAGTAATAAGACGTCCTCGAGACCGCAGTTGCGCATGTCATCCGTTTGCCATGCCTCGCGCTTCTTCCCGCCGAGATATGGTGGGTTGCCTGCGATATAGACCTCGTCGCCGTTCTCAATAGGGCAGAATGAGGACCATTCTACTCTGAGCGCGTTCTCGCATAGAACATTCGCACTCCCCTTCAGCGGCAAGGCCGCAGGCTTCCGTCCGAAGGCCTCGCCGAACATGGCATTGGCCTGATACTCGGCGATGAACATGGCCAGCTTCGCGGTCTCGGCCGAGAAGTCGGTGATCTCGATTCCGTAGAAATTCGTGATCGGGATCTGCGACCACATCTGGATCTGGGTCTGACCCTCAAGCTCGCCGAGGCGCCGCAGGATGCGGATCTCGCGGGCGCGCAGCTCGCGGTAGGCGACGACCAGGAAGTTGCCGCTACCGCAGGCCGGATCGAACACCCGGATCGCCGACATCCGATCCACAACCTTGCGCAGCCCATTCGGCCGGTCCCAGGCCTTGTCGATCTCGGCGTCGATCTCGTCGAGGAATAGCGGGCCCAGCACTTTCATGATGTTTGGCACACTGGTGTAGTGCATACCGAGCTCGGCGCGGGCCTTGGGGTCGGCCACTGACTGGATCATAGAGCCGAAGATGTCCGGGTTGATCTCTTTCCAGTCGAGATCGCTGGCCTCGCGCAGATAGCGGAAGGCGATAACGTCGAAGCACGGCGCGTCGATAGTGCCGGCGAACAGGCCGCCATTGACGTATTCGAGGTCTTGGCTCCACGCCGGGAGGTCGGTCCGCATGTTCCTGGGCGAGTTCATCGCCTGGAACGCATAGATCAGGACGTCATGCGCCTCCTCGCCCTTGTCCCCGGCATGGGTGAAGATCGCACGGGAGAACTGATTCTCCGGGAAGATCCCGACATCCTCGGCGAACATGCAAAAGATCAGCCGCGTCATGAATTGGTTCATATCGTGCCGCCGGGCATCGGCGGCCCAGTCGGGGTTGGCCTTCACCAGCGCGTCATAGAGCTTGGCGAGCTTGCCAGTGGCCTTGACGTCGACCGGGTTCTCCTCCGCCGGGCGATACCGGTCCTTGCCGGCGGCCGGCAGAAAGAAACCGAAATGGTCACCGATCTCAGAGTAAGCACAATGCAGCCGCTCGCCGCTCTTCCAGTGCTCGGCCGCGACGGTCTCACCGTCGGTGGCGATCAGGATCGCCGGCTTGTGCTTCGCAGTCCGCTTGCTGCCTTTTATGGCGTCTAGGGTGGCTTCAACCCCCAGGGCGTCTGCCGGGGCGTAATGGAACTTGAGGTTCAGCAGAACCCCGCCGTCGATATCGGACCTGTTGAGCGCGCCGGCTCGCAAGCGAGCCAAGGTTGCCTTCGCGTTGTCTGTCGCTTCGGCGAACTGGAATGCAAATTCGGACGAACTAAAAGGAGCCTTCGCTAAGGCGTCGAGGGCTTCGTAAATATCAGTCGGGTTCATATAATACTTTGACCGCCAAGAGTATGCTGCGCCTGCAATGAATAGGACAAACTACCTACGTATTTCCAGCCTAATGGGTATACGCGGCGGCTTCCCTCGAAGATTTCCGCGTATTATCCGTCATCACACCAAGCCGCCTGGTCCACGAGATCCAGCCCGGCGAAAAGACCAAGCTCACCGACCTGGTCCTCGTCTGTGCGAACTGCCATCGCATGATTCATCGTCGTCGGCCTTGGCTGATGATGGACGAGTTGCGGGCGACGTTGCGCACTTAGACATGCGCCCTTTGACTCGAGGATCGTCCGTGACGAGCGCCAGCGTGCTGGATGCTGTCGGACTGCATTGCAACCAGCATCGCTCGCCTGCGCTTCGCTGAGGAACATAGGTGCGGGCAACGTAGCCCGGAATATGCGAGCGCGAATCTATGCTCTCCTAGGAGTGTCCGAAATACGGCTTCGGGACCGGCCGAGGATAATTCCAGTGTTTTTTTCCGAGCGAGACATACGCAGCCTTGACATCGTGAATGTGAATTCTATATTCACTTTCACGAAAGGATTTGTCATGGCGAAATCAGCACGTGAACGAAAGCAGGAACAGTTGGAAAGAGAGAAAGAGCGACTCAAGTCGATGCCCGATCTCACCTACCCATTTCTTGCATTGCCGTTCTTTGAATACGCGCACGAGCATGCGAACTGGTCGGCGATCGAGATTCTGGCCGACATGGCAAACGTGTCGCTTCCAGATTTCGACAACGACGATGATCCGCATTCAGCGACGGGACAAATCGAGCCTCTCGATCCTGAGCTCTACGAGCGCCATCGTGGATCGATCGGCAAGGCCGAGATTCTGTTCATGTCTCTGCTCGATGCGGCGACCGAACTCTCCAGGGTCATCAACGACTACAAGCGTGAGCAACTCGATCTCGCAATCTCGAATCTGAAGGCGCGCACACCGGAAACACCGGAGGCGCAAACCGAAGCCTTCGATGAAATGGTGAAGCTAACAAAGCTGCGCGAACAGCTGGATCGAAATTTCCGGCGGACTTTTCCGCAGGTCGAAGTGAAGGAGATGTGAATGTAGCTAATTCGAGGAAAGGCGCGCGCGACCGAGCCAGCAAGCCATGATCGCGCTGCCCATCAGCACCCGATTTCACCATCGGGCACTCTATCTGACCAATTCACGGAGAATACGATGCCAGAAGAATACAATAGCACCTTGGGTTCAGGCCCTGCAACCGTTGCCGAATTTCTGAAGACGGACGCAGGATGCGAAATCCTTTTTAAGATCGAATGCGATGCTGACGACGTCGGGATAAGTTTGGACTCCTCATTCGAACAGGTTTTTGATGCCCGGGATTTTTCCGAGATTTTGTTTGAGCTGGGTCACTTGTCGTCAATCTTCATGTCCTTAGGCGATTTGACCAAGGAAATGATTGAAGGACTTCTGGATCACACCAATGCGCGCGATATGGCTCAAAGCTCTTTCGAAGAAATGAGGCGAGATACGCGTGGCAAAGACTTCTCGGATTACCTGAAGAGGTTTCGCGATGATTTCGAACTCGTTTGCCTGTCAGAACGTCCGCTTCCGGAAGAATTCCTGGAAGAGCTACGGGGGTTCGGGATGCCCGACATGCTGGATCGCCGGAAGGTGAGAACATACCGACAGGCGTATTACGCGACCCGCGAGCTTCTTAAGCAAAAGATCGAAGAACGCCGTCTGCATGGATAGCGTCGCGGTCACATAGACCGCCAGTTGGATCGCGCGTTGCTTCTTTGCAGGGTGCGATCCCCATTCGGATTTTTCAATCATGTCAAGCAGAACACGATGGCTAGAGGGTGCTGCGTGAGAAGCATTCGAGCCACAGCAAGGAGAAAATTCATGACTTTATCGCCCACTTTGCAGAATCTCAATGCAGGACAATCAGGTCAGGATTCGCAGCCGCCGGCGTTGTTTATTTCGGATTACTATTGTCGCCGGATCAAGAATAAGATCGCCGATAATATTCATTATAGCTTCCATGGTGTCGAGCTTGATGACGCCCTTGCGATTGCCACAGCCGCATTGCAGGAAGCCAGGGTTTTCGCCCGTTCGTCCGAGACCGCCGTCAAATTGGATATGATCGGAGATATAGTCGAAAGCGCTTATCACGAAGATTGTGGCGAGGCTTGCGATCACGTCGAAAAAGTGCCGCAGATCCTGTCACTGTAAGAAAAACAAGCTGCGTCACTCCCTGGGTGACGCAGTGCTTTTCGATGCGATCTGAAAACCATGAAATCTAGTCACCGTGGAGTGCTCCACTCGCGGAAGGGCGCCGGTCGGCTTTTTTTGGCCTATGCTTATGGCTCCTGTCCCGCTTCCCAGGCGCGTTTCAAGAATCGCGTCGCGTTAGTCCCCGAGATCGATCACGACGCATTTCGCTGCAACGCAGTGGTTGACTGGGTCGATCTGCACCTTCGAACCGAGAGCCGGACGCAGTGGAAGCCAGTTAGAGCGACCATTTTGGAAACCATTGGACGATCATGCCTGGTAAAGCCGACTTTCGGCGATCAATATCATGATTTCACTATTCGCGTTCAGGACCCCGCGTTCTGCGAACTAAGGGCAATCGAGAGAGCGGTTTCCAATAGGTGGGACCTCAGCGAGCAGGTCCAGGTTGGCCGGTTTGAGATCAGCGTTGATTTCTATCCGAAATCGTTTGATCGCGTTCTCCTGGCAAAGATGGCCGCTGTTCTCGCCCGTCATCATCTGCCGAGCCGGCTGGTCGAGATGAACGTGGGTGAGGGGCCTCGTTTCGTCTGGGGAAGCGGGCATCGATGGGACGGCGTCCTTCCTCGCATGAGAAATGGCCTGGCATTGGCGCTTGATCATCGGGCCTATGACAACTCATCGATTCGCCCGCCGGCACATGACGCGACTTTCTACAGCGGTAGAGAGCATAGTGCTGTTCAGTGGAGGATTATGGTCAAGGAGATCGACAGGCAAAACCGGGCGGCCGGAACTTGCTTGAGACTCGAAGACGTCGACAAACGCGCACGTATCGAGGTCACTCTTGGACGGGAGGAAGTGCGTCGGCTTGGTATCAGGACGATCTCTGATTTTACGAACTTCAGGTTTCAGAAGATGCAGCGACGCTATTTCCATTTTGCTGCCCCGACGTTTCCTGATCTTGCGGCGCCGGCAACTCCAATCGAGTTCGTGCACAGCAAGCTAGATGACCTCAGACTGCAGCGCTTCCTCCTGGCGGGTGTGGTTGGATTGCGGGACATGGATCGCGCCAGGGTGGAACTCATGAAGGAGAACCGCAAACAGATGAAGCGAGTGCTCGGCCGGCCGCTGCGCACGATAGACAGGTCAGGGACTGGAGCTGGGCTTACCATGATGAGCTACGACGACTTGAACCGGCGGGTGGCTATCGCACTAGGGAATCTGAGCAGGAAGGCCTGCGCCGGGTCTGACTAGGTCGGCACGCGGTGTAGTTGCGTCTACCAGGTTCTATTGGTCGTCTTATCTCAGATTTCGTTGAGAAGGGTGAGGGTGGCAGAAAGGGGAGGGTAGGATGAACCTACAAGTTATTAGAGCGGTGTTGGAAAGCTGGCCATAAAGCCCGGAAAACTGCCTCCCAACGTCAATCTGCCCCGTGATCGACCGTGCGCTGTTTACAGAAAAATCTTGCATGGAATGATATCTGCGTAGGAGCAGGAACGCCGTGACCGGGTAGGAGTGATGCCTCAATTGGATCAAACACGCCTAACCATGTCGGATGGGTAGGATTAGATTTTCCTCGGCAAGAGGGCCTCTCAATAGTCGGCGTTTGAAGTGATAATCGAGCACGACCGAGTTATCCGTTCTTTCGTGCTCTTGTGGCTCCGTGTCGCGGACAAGCACTGGAGATTTTAACCCGCTAGCCCGCTCTCCCGGTGACTAAAAACTCGCTGGCCTGGCGCGACTTCGCGACGATGAATGTTATCTATTATTCTTGGGCGGCTCGACGTTCTCATGCACCGAGGTCTCGCGATTGTTCGACATGATCATCGAAGCCGGCGATATATAATGTGTATATCCGGCGCGCGGCGACCTCCCGAGTGGGACGCCTTGCCCTGCCCCATCGTTATCTTGCTGCTGGGCTGGCCCAAATGTTTACAGTCTGCGCAAAAACGCGATTTCGGCATTTTTTGTAAACTTAGTGTAAACTTACGGTTACGCTTCGCGTTAAGTCAGCTATTCAAAGTTGATAACTAGACGCCTCCGGCGGGCGAAATGTTTACACTAAGTTTACACCCGGCGCTGGTATGCACCCCGGCTCTCAATATAGTCATCTTTTCACACTGACTGACTAAACACCCCATTCTGAGAGGTAGTCCGGCGCCGGGAATGCTCGGGCAGCAGGCTGCATAGGGATGGACGTGACCTTAAATTCCTAGGACTTCGCGTAACCCCTGGATGCGTCTCATGCTATCCGGTTTTCTGTCGATTTTTGGGCTAGGCCCCGATAGCCCCGACTCCTAGTCTCGCGCAGGTATTTGAAACCAATATGAGGGGCAAAGTGTTCAAACATCCATTAATCATAGTCGGAGTGGTCGTCGCTGTCGGCGGCTGGCTGTTTCTGACATCAGGCGTCGCCGGTGGAAGCATCGGATCCAGAGACATTATCAATCTGCATGCGATCTCGCTGGCGGAAAACGTCATTCTGCTCGGCTACATGACTGCGCTGGCCGGTCTCATCGCTGGTGGTTTCGACGCCGTAATTAAAGGCAAAACGCATCTACCGACATCGCCGTCCAGAAGAGCGATACACGGGTATCTCATGATCATGACCCGCAACGCCTGCAGCGTGAGATAGAAGAGAAGCGGAATAAGCTCCGCGAAGAACTCAAAGCTCGATAGCGTTCATCACGTGTGAAACCCCAAGATCGGAAGCGACAGTGGCAACGCTGTCGCTTTTGTCATTCTAGTCGATCGACCAGATCGACAGCGCGCAGATGGCTGTAACGCTGGAGCATGCGCAGCTCCCGGTGTCCGCTGATGGTCGCGGTCTCGATCACGTTGAGACCGCGCTCCCGGAGGCGACTGACGCCCTCGTGACGCAGATCATGGAACCGGAGATCGGGAACGCCAGCGCGTTCACGTAGATGAAACCAGGCTTGCACGACGGCTAGGGCAGCAGATTCTCTGTTCATTAAACCGCGCGCTGGGCTCGCTTTGAGACGCTCTGACGTCGGACAATATCGGCGGTGCCTTGTTCAATTCGCGCCGCCTGTCATCCATCTGGCGGTTATCATTCCGGCTGGTGCATAGAAATTGACCAAATGGCAAAATACCTCCAAGGTCCCTGTCGATGATCGATCCCAAGATCGATTTCCGCACGAAGGGAGTTGTCATGCAAAAGCGTCGTGGAAGTCTGAAATTCATCGTCTCCGTCGCAACCGTTAGCCTTCTCGGCTTGGCCCATTCCGCCAGCGCGGATACGCTGCGCCTGCTAACCTGGGGCGGCTATGCGCCGGAAAACGTGGTAACGCTGTTCGAAGAGGAGACGGGGAACACCGTTGAGGTAACCAAGTCGAACAACGAGGAAATGATCGCCAAGTTGCGCGCGACCGGCGGCGGCGGGTTCGACCTGGTGCAGCCGAGCCAGGACCGTATCGCCGGACCGCAGGCCGAATTCGGGATATACAAGCCGATCGACCTCTCCAAGATCGATGCCGCGCAGTTCATTCCGTCGATGCTCGAGGCGACCAAGGGCAACACGACGGTGGACGGAGAAATCTATGGCGTTCCGCATGTATGGGGCACCAGCGGGCTCGTGCTTGACACAACCAAGGCCGCTGACGTGAAGGACTATACCGACCTCTGCAACGCGGATGTCGCCGGAAAGGTCTCCTACCGCCTGAAACGCCCAACGCTGATCGGATTTGCATTCGCGATGGGCATGGACCCGTTCGCCGCCTATGGCGACGAAGCCGCCTATACGGACATCATGAACAAGGTGGAGGCCAAGCTCATCGAGTGCAAGCCCAACGTCAAAACCTATTGGGGTGGCGGCGACGAACTCCTGAACCTGGTGCGCTCGGGCGAGGTCGTGGCCGCGATGGCGTGGGATACCGGCGGCTGGAAACTGAACGCCGACAATCCGGATATCACCTTCGTGGCGCCGAGCTCGGGCGCGCTCGGATGGATCGACACCTTCGCGCTGCCCGCCAAGGGCAAGGCCGACGATGCGGCCTATGCCTGGATCAACTTCGTGATGCAGCCGAAAATAGCGGCGATGATCACCGAGGCGGCCGGCAACTTCACGGCATCCAAGGGTGCCGACGAGTTCGTTTCGGCCGATCTCAAGGCCCGCTACCAGGCGAGCTTTCCGCCGGAAGCCGTGGACAACATCAAATGGTATCCGCCTGTGCCGGCCGGACTGGAAGCGATCGAAGGCGGCGTGCTTGACCGCGTGAAGGCCGCCAACTGAGTTGCCACCAATCCCACGGCATCCGCCTTCAGGCGGGTGCCGCTTCTTTTTACGGTATGACGAACAGCCGATGACTCCCGACCTTCAGTGCATCGACCTGACCAAGCGCTTCGGCGACACGACAGCGGTCAGCGACGTTTCCTTTTCCGTGCCGCCGGGATCCTTCTTTTCGATCCTCGGACCTTCCGGGTGCGGCAAGACGACGATCATGCGGATGATCGCGGGATTTCTCGCACCGACCAGCGGCGACATCCTGATCAAGGGAAAATCGGTGCTGGACGTGGCGCCGAACAGGCGGCCGGTCAACATGGTCTTCCAGCATCTGGCGCTGTTCCCGATGATGAACGTCGCCGACAATATCGGCTACGGACTGCGGCGCGCCGGTCTGCCGAAGCGCGATATCACACGCAAGGTCGGCGAGGTTCTGGAACGCATCGGGCTGCCTGAGATCGGACGCCGCCGCGTCGACGAACTATCGGGTGGTCAGAAACAGCGCGTGGCGATCGCGCGCTGCATGGTTCTCGAACCGGATGTGCTGCTTCTCGACGAGCCGCTCGGCGCACTGGACCTGAAGCTGCGCGAGCGCATGAAGATCGAACTCAAGGCGTTGCAGGCCGATTTCGACACGACATTCGTCTACATCACCCACGACCAGTCGGAAGCATTGGTGATGTCGGACCAGATCGCGGTGATGAACCAGGGCCGTTTCGAACAGATGGGAACCGCGCGCGATCTCTACTATCGGCCAGAGACTCCGTTCGTTGCCGGCTTTGTCGGCGACAGCAACCGCTGGAGCGGACGGATCGAACGCAGCGACGGCGGTGTGCTGGAGCTGCGAACCGAAATCGGCCTGCTTATACGCGGGACCGCACAGGGACGCGCGCTTGGCGGCGGCCAGTCAGCCGACATTTTTGTCCGTCCGGAAGCCATTCGCCTCTCCCGTAAAGAGACCGAACTCACATCATTGGACAACCATCTGAAGGGCCACGTCACGAGCCTGCTCTTCAACGCCGCCGCAAGCCGGGTGCTCGTCCGCGACGAAGGCAGCGCCGGCGAAATCGAGGTCGCGCTGCCGCAGTCGGGCGAATTCGATGATCTTGCCAAGGGTGACGTGGTGCATATCGGCTGGTCGGGCGAACAGGCGAACTGCTTCGCCGCCGGGGCCGAATAGATGCGTGACGGGACGCGGCTCGGCTTCATCCTGCTCCTAACGCCGCTGTTGCTGTGGCTGTCCCTGCTCATCATAATCCCGCATATCGACATGTTCCTGGTGTCGCTGCGCGAACGTGTCGGCGTCGGAAAATACGAGATCAGTCCAGCGAACTACCTGACATTCCTACAGGAGCCGCTCTATCTCTGGACGTTCATGCGCACGGCTGTGATGTCGGTCCTAGCGACGCTGATCACGCTCATTGTCGGCTTTCCTGTCGCCTACTACATCGCGAAAATGGCCAAGGGGCGCATTCAGTCGTTGCTTTTCCTGCTCTGCCTGGTCCCGTTCTGGGTTTCGGAACTCGTCCGCACCTTCGGCTGGATGATCCTGTTGCGCGAGACCGGCGTGATCTCCAGCCTGCTGCAGTATCTAGGGCTGATCCACGGCCCGGTCGAAATGCTCTACAATGATGCCGCCATCATGATCGGCCTCGTCTATACCTCGATGCTGTTCATGGTCGTGCCCCTGATCAGCACGCTCGGCAGCCTCGATGACGCGGTGATCGAGGCTGGCTATGACCTCGGCGGCAGCGGGCCGTCGATCCTTTGGGAGATCATCATCCCGCATGCGATGCCGGGAATTGTCTCCGGCTGCATTGTTGTTTTTATGCTAAGCCTCGGCAACTACCTTACGCCCACCATGCTCGGCGGCAAGGACAGCCTGTGGTTCACCGAACTGATCTATTCGCAGTTCATCGTGCGCTTCAACTGGGAACTGGGCGCTGCGTTCGGATTCGTGCTTCTGATCCTGTCGTCCTTCATCGTCTGGGCGACGCTGCGGCTGACCGGGCAGACGCTCGAAAAGACGATGGGCTAGGTCAGGAGCGATCATGATCCCGACAATTCCGCAATCGCGCCCGTTCCGCTTCGCCTATTCCGCCTATGTGGTGCTGTTCTTCGTCTATCTGGCGCTGCCCCTTTTCGTAGTGACGGTGTTCGCCTTCAACGACAGCCAGTTTCCCTCCCTCCCCTGGGAGGGGTTCACGTGGAACTGGTTCTTCGGTGACGCGGCGCCAATGATCGGCGTGTTCCACGAACGGCCGATTCTGCGCGCCATCGGAACATCGGCGTTTGTCGGTCTGACCGTGTCGCTATTGTCGGTGGCGGTCGGCGTGTCCAACGCCTTTCTCTTCACGCGGCACAAGTTCCCCGGCCGCGGCCTGCTCTACATCCTGATGCTGCTGCCTCTGGTCATTCCGGGCATTGTGCTCGGCATCTCGATGCTTGTCTTTTCCAGCACCGTGGCAAACAGCATCTGGGATAGCATGAAATGGGACCTCGAAGTCCTGCGCCCGGGGTTGACGCTCGTCATCCTCGGGCAGTTCTCGTTCATCGCGACAATTGCGACACTGGTCATTTCCGCCCGGCTGCAGAAGTTCGACCAGTCTTTGGAAGAGGCGGCGCTCAATCTTGGCGCAACACGACTGACCGCTGTGCGCACAATTACGATCCCCTATCTCGCTCCGGCGATGATCGGCGCCTTCGTGGTGGCCTTCCTTATGAGCTTCGAAAATTTCAACACCACGTTGATGCTGGTCGGTTCCGATGCCCCGCTGACCATCGCCATGTTCGACCGGCTGAAAGAGGGATCCACGCCATTACTGAACGCGGTCTCTCTCCTGCTTATGCTGGGCTCGTCGTGCCTCGCCCTAGTCATGATCGCGTTCCAGCGCCGGGACTAGCGGACTTCACCTGCATCTGGGCCGCCATAGGTTGGCTCTAGGTCGCCGCCGTCGTCTATCTGCGCTCCCCGCGCGTCCTCGGCTAGGCGATGAAGGCGGAGATGACGACTCAGTTCGTCACCGATGCTCTCATCATGGCGTTCTGGTGCAGAGCGGACCAGACAGCCTGCTGCACCATTTGGACAAGGGCAGTTCCAGCGGCTGATGGTCAATTACGGCATCACCTGCTCGATTGAGCCGGTCAGCCAATGTCTGGGACAATGCCGCGATGGAGAGCTTCTTCTCGTCGCTCAATACCGAGCACACCTGACGCAAGGGCTATAGGACGAGGAATGACGCTAAGATGGACGTGTTCGATTACATCGAGTGCTTCTGAAACACCCGGCGCCGACACTCGAAACTGGGATAGCTGAGCCTTGTCGAGTTCGAGGAACACGCGATGTTAGCTTAACCTAGCGTCTGAAAAACCGGCAGCAGGCCAGGCAGTAGCACTATAGGAATGGCCATCATTCAATCTCTAGCTGATCAACTCGGCGCCCATCTCGATTGGCCAGGCTCTGAGGAAGCTGGAACAGCTTTCTCCATGACCGTGAGCCTGCGAAATCCCTTTGCGTCGTTTCCGTATCGGCAACAAACTTCCCAATTGATTTGAGAGCGGTGATCTTAGAGCGGCACGCTGTGACCATACAGATCCTTGATCATGGCCATGCTACGGAAACACTTGATCAATGTTTTATCCGGATAATCCGTGTCTTCGCAGCCGGAGGAGGGCTGAATGACCCAAGCAGGCGCGGCAATGACGCGGTTGCCGATAAACGGTGAAAGCCGGACATTTGCAGTGCAGCTAATGCGCGATTTGGTCGTGCCGACCTTCGTCCTTGACGCGACCGGACATGTGCTTATCTGGAACAATGCCTTGGCAAAGCTTACTGGCATCACCGCGGAACACGTCATCGGCACAAGGAACCACTGGCAGGGTTTTTATAAGCAAGAGCGGCCCTGTCTTGCCGATCTGGTTCTGGAGGGGAATTTCAAGGCGGAGGACTGGTATGCAGAGGTGCGATCCAGTTCAAAACGCGAACGACGAATTTCTGCCGAGAACTGGTGCAATCTTCCTCGTTCCAGATCCTCCAGATACCTTGCGATTGATGCGGGGCCGATATTCTCCGACAAAGGCGAACTTCTTGCTGTCGTCGAGACTCTTCGCGACATCACGGAGCAGAAGCGTGCCGAAGACGAGCTTGTCAGACTGGCGCATCTGGATGGCTTGACCGGCATTGCCAATCGCCGCTCTTTCGATCGCCACTTGAAAACGCATTGGGATGCGGCAACAAAAACCGGAGAGCCATTAAGCATCCTTCTGATCGACATTGACCACTTCAAGTCTTTCAATGACAGCCTTGGACACCAGGCAGGTGATGAATGCTTGAGAGACCTGGCAAAGTTACTGGCGAGTTGTCTTGTCTCTCCCGAGGACATGGCGGCTCGCTATGGGGGCGAAGAATTCGCAATAGTCCTGCCGTCCACGGATGCCGATGGTGCTTGCATTGTTGCCGAGCGAATCCGTTCGGCTATCAGAAGGCTGGCTATTGGGCATCCGGCGTCGCCTACTTCCTCCTTTGTTTCGGTAAGTATTGGAACAGCATCTGTGAGATCCTTCCAGAAAAGCGTCGACAAACTTATCGCGTTGGCTGATGGCGCACTCTATCTCGCGAAGAGAGACGGTCGAAACCAGGTCATCCAAGCGTGAAAGACCAAAGTTGATCTACCTTAAACGATCATCTCTATCCGGCAAATGCGCGCCCGCTTAGTTTTTATCAGCTTTGGCGGGCGAGATCATATGTAATTTCGCTAACCGTTTGAAAATCAGAAAAACACGAGATTATCAAAGCGTCCAACAAACATGACATCTCAAAAATGAAACCATCCGATGATCGTCGATTGATGGCTCTATACAATCTGGACATCCTCGACACCGCGCCGACCGAACAGTTCGACCGTGTGATTCGCCTTGCCTGCAGATTGTTCAATGTGCCGATCGCACTTGTATCCTTCATTGAAGATGATCGTCAGTGGTTCAAAGCCAAGCGAGGTCTTTGTCTTACAGAAACGCCGCGAGTCGTCGCGTTCTGTGACTGGACGGTTCGGTCAGCGGACGTTCACGTGGTCGAAGACGCGAGCGCTGACGAGCGGTTTCGCGACAATCCGCTTGTTACAGGCGATCCCCATATCAGGTTCTATGCCGGCGCACCGTTGAGCTTTGAGGGAGAGCAAGTTGGTTCGGTATGCGTCATCGACAAACTCCCGCGCAGCTTGTCGAGAGAGCAACTGGCTACCTTGAGAGATCTTGCATCGATCACCGAGGACCTCTTGGTTCTTCACAAGACCGGCAAGGAGATTTCAAAGAAGAACGAGGCACTCAAGAGTGCCAACACCCATCTCGCTCGGCTTGCAATCACCGATGAACTGACCGGATTAATGAACCGCAGAGCCTTTGAGGAAGAGCTTCTGCGCCGGATAGCGAACGCACAGAACGATCCTTTCGCTCTTCACTACATCGATCTCGACTATTTCAAAGCATTGAATGATTTTGCGGGACATGCAGCGGGTGACGAGGCGCTAGAACGGATCGCTCGCGCGATCGAAACTTCTCTTCCCCAACAGTCGGTTGCCGCTCGTTTGGGAGGGGATGAGTTTGCGGTCTTGCACTCTTGCAGGGACGAAGCCCACGCACGCAATATCGCCGCTTCGTTAATAGAGAACATTCGGCGCTCTCAAACCGGGTTCAATAGATCACCCCATCAACTAAGCGCGAGCATCGGAACCGCGATAAACCGGGATTCCACCGTTGCAGCTTCAGATATCGTCGCATGCGCTGACGACGCTTGTTACTCCGCCAAGGTTTCAGGTCGGAATCGCTTCAGGGTTTATTCCGGCGAGATGGCTGAGCAGTCTTTGGGGCTGAACTCGGCGCGTATAGTCGGCGACCTCCTGGAGGCCATGGATGATGGAAGGCTCCAACTCTTTGGACAGGAAATTCGCTACGTTGATCAACCTGACGCCTGGTCGGGGCGGGTCGAAGTGCTGGCAAGGTTGATCGGAAGAGACGGTAGAAAGATACCGCCCGGTGTATTTATCACGGCCGCAGAGCGTTTTGGCATGGCGGCGACTCTCGATCGCTGGATTTTTCGCACGGCTATGGAGAAATATGGAAGCCTGGTCGGCCGATGGAACAATCTAAGACTTGGGATAAATCTCTCGGCTCAGTCACTCAGCGATCCCGATTTCTGGAATTTCGTGAATGAGGAGATAGCCCGAAGCGGTGCGTCCCATTCACACATCGTATTCGAAATTACGGAGACGGCGACAGTAACCAATTTCGATGCTGCGCAGCGCTTCGTTAGCGAAGCAAGGGCTGCATCCTGTCGCGTTAGTATCGATGACTTTGGCACTGGACTCAGTTCATTCGACTATCTGCGTCGTTTTCCTGTCGACACAATCAAGATCGACGGCTCATTCGTTTCGAATTTGATCGACAGCCGCTTCGACCGAGAGATTGTAAAATCGGTCAAGTCAATCGCCGATAGCATCGGCTGCGAGGTTGTCGCCGAGAAAGTGGAAGAAGAAAGGACCCTTTCAGTCCTCCGATCGCTGGGAATAACATTCGCGCAAGGTTTTTGGCTGCATCGTCCCCAACCGTTGGCGGAGATTCTATCTGAAGCGTATTCCCCGAAACTGTTGGCTAACCAGTAAGCTTCGACTCTATCGCGGAGTATGCAAGCCGGGGCTCGTCAACGCTGGACAGTCGGATTAACGAAGCGCTATGTGACGGTCGGCGGACCCATTAGTTATGTGAGCCGCCCTCTCGTCAGTGTTGATCGTGACTTCCGTCTCTTTTTGGGTATTGTCCCCGATCCGACGAGAATGCGTCCGAACAGAGAAATCCGCGGCAATTGATTCCCACTGTCGCAGGTGGGTCCAAATCCAAAATCTTGGTGGCGCCAGAAGGCATCCCGTTCGAGGATCGCGAATTTTCCTAGGACTTCGCTTCGACGGATCCCATCGCGGATGAGATGTCCTTGGTTCCTAGAAACGCCTTCAGTCCCTTCCGGTCGGCTTCTGATGACGTCCTCATCGATAGTGCGGTCGTCCGCGTGCAGCGTAGGATACGGTGATGTGCAATCTCTACAACATCACCAAGGGTCCGTCGGCTATCCTCGAGTTCACGCGAGCGATGCGGAACAACGCCGGCAATCTGGAGCCAGGCAAGATCTACCCGGATTACCAGGCTCCGATTGTTCGTATGTCGTCGAACGGTGAACGTGAACTGGTGCGCGCCAGATGGGGAATGCCGACGCCACCGAAGTTCATCAAAGGAAAGGCGGATGCTGGAGTCACCAACGTCCGCAATGTCGCCTCACCACACTGGAGACGATGGCTTGGCTTGGAAAGCCGCTGCGTCGTTCCAGCCACCGAGTTCTCGGAATACGGAAAGATTCGTGATCCGGAGACCAAGCGTCTCCCGCTTCACTGGTTTGCGCTCTCAGAAGGACGTCCGCTGTTCGTGTTCGCGGGAATATGGACACGATGGACGTCGGTTCGAAAGGTGAAGGAAGGCGAGGTTGAAGCCGACATCTTCGCCTTTCTCACTTGCGAGCCAAATGGCGCTGTTGAGCCGATACACCCGAAGGCGATGCCGGTCATCCTGACCGAACCGGAAGAGGTCGAGGTTTGGCTTCGTGCGCCTTGGGATGAGGCGAAGGCGCTGCAGCGACCTTTGCCTGATGATCTGCTGGTCGAAATCGAGGCGCTGTGACGACGTAACTGATCCCCTGCGGATTATCCTGTTCTGGCCGCGGCAAGGTCGGACCGTATATCGGTCGTCACCCGGAAACATGAGCTCCTCCGGCCCCGCAAATTTCGACTTCCGTCGGGCAATGAGGCGATGCAGTTCCGTCTCCCAGTTTGTGCAAGCACAAAGAAGGCCCGCAGCGGCTCCGCTAATTTCTGGTCATTCAAACAAAGGATGACAAGGAGAACGGAGATGTTCACGAGAAGACAAGCCCTGATGACCGCCGGCGTCGCAAGCGTCGCCGCTGCGGTCGCTTCGATACCTGCCGCCGCTGCTGCCAAGGAAGCCGTCGCGCCGGCCGATATTTCCAGACTGCCGCGGCAGAAAGTGACGCTCGTTGCGCCGCCTTATGTCCATGCGCACGACCAGGTGGCCAAGGGCGGCCCGAAGGTCGTCGAGTTCACCATGAAGATCGAGGAAAAGCCAGTCGTCATCGACGAAGAGGGCACCACCCTCCAGGCGATGACCTTCAACGGCTCCATCCCCGGCCCGCTGATGGTCGTCCACGAAGACGACTACGTGGAACTGACCCTTATCAACCCAGAGTCCAACTCGATGCCGCACAATATCGACTTCCATGCGTCGACTGGCGGCCTGGGCGGCGGTGCGCTGACACTGATCAATCCGGGTGAGCAAACGAAGCTTCGCTTCAAGGCGACCAGGGCAGGGACTTTTGTCTACCACTGTGCGCCTGGGGGCCCGATGATCCCTTGGCACGTCGTGTCAGGCATGAGTGGCGCGATCATGGTTCTTCCGCGCGACGGCTTGAAGGACGAGAAAGGCGAGCCGGTTCGCTACGACAAGGTCGTCTATATCGGAGAGAACGATTTCTACATTCCGCGCGATGAAGACGGCAACTTCAAGAGCTATGAATCGCCGGCCGACTCATACGCCGATACGGTCGAAGTTATGCGCGGCCTCGTTCCGACCCACGTCGTGTTCAACGGCGCCAAGGGAGCTCTCACGGGCGATAACGCCCTGAAGGCCAAGGTCGGCGAAACCGTCCTGATTGTCCATTCGCAGGCGAACCGTGACACCCGCCCGCACCTCATCGGCGGCCATGGCGACCATGTCTGGGAACTCGGTAAGTTCGACAACCCGCCGGCCAAGGACCTCGAGACCTGGTTCATCCGCGGTGGTTCGGCAGGAGCGGCGACATACACTTTCCTGCAGCCGGGCATCTACGCCTACGTGAACCACAACCTGATCGAGGCGGTCGAGTTGGGCGCAACCGCGCACTTCGTAGTGGAAGGCGACTGGAACGATGACCTGATGATGCAGGTCCAGGCCCCTGCGCCGATCGCCACCAACTGATCGACGCCATCTGAACATGCGGCCCGGCATGAATTGCTGGGCCGCCAGCCATCAGGAGGTCGACATGTCGTTCAGCCATACATGGATCGAAGCGGTCGCTGCTGCATCAGTCAGTTTCGTAACGGCATTCACAGGGATCGCCTGGTGGAATGCTCCGCAGATCAGCTCGACATTCGAGACCGTTCTTGTTTCGCCCGGCGCGTTCGACTTTGAACCCACCGGCGAATTCGTTGCGAATGGTGCCGAAATCGATCCCGGCGATCGGCTGGTGGCGTTTCGCCGACCTATCGAGATCATGAAATTCCAGGTCACCCTTGGCGACTATCAGCGCTGCGTGTCTGCTGGAAAATGCGAAGCGGCCGACACCCGGTCCGGCGACAGCGAAGCGCCTGTCGTTGGCATCAACTTCCTCGACGCTCAAGCCTACGCAGACTGGTATTCGGACTATACTGGCAAAGAGTGGCGGCTTCCGACGCCCGAGGAATGGGCGTTTGTTGCGGCCGAGCGCTTTGCGGGCGAAGTCTTCACCCGTGGTCAGGATCCGTCCAACCCTTCGATTGCCTGGATCCGTCGCTACGAGGAGCAGATCCTCCTCAATCGCGAACCAGATCCGGTTATTCATCCGGCCGGCCACTTTGGACCGAACAGCAATGGCGTCGCCGACCTCGGCGGGAATGTCTGGGAATGGACCTCCGGCTGCTACACTCGGATCGAGCGGGATAGCGAGGGCAATTCCGTAGGAGCCCCTTACCAGAACTGCGGCATCCGCATCGCCGAGGGTGTGCACCGAGCCTACATGTCGAATTTCATCCGCAATGGCAAAAGCGGCGGATGTGCCGTCGGAACGCCACCGGATCATCTCGGCTTTCGGCTCGTGAAGGATGCCGGGTTCGCTTCCGGTCTCACCAGCCTTGGACACACAGTCACGAAATACCTGTCGCATTGACGATCATCAGGCAAATTTCAGGAGCAGGAAATATGCACCATACTACGCGCAGAAGGGCCCGTCAGACGGGGGGCGGCGTTGACATTCAGGAAAGCTCGATCGTCGATCGATTGCGTCAGGGACTCACCGAGGCAGGGTTGGACTGCCATTGCAGTGACGGGGCCGAGCGTATTTTCGATCAGGTCGAAGAGATAAGGCGTGTCGGCGCCCTTGAGGAAGCCCGGCGGATGCGCGACGCAATCGCGATCATCATGGTTCTGCTCACCGAACTTGACGAGTTGACCGTGAATGAAGCCGACCCCACAGCTTTCGGAGAAATTGCGGACCTCTTCGAGGATCTCGGTGATCATGCGGGCCGGGGAGCCGTGTTTGCCCGTCTCTTGGCCACCGGCCGCGACAACCCTGAAGGAGCGCTTCAGTGACCAGCACCGATCATGGTTTCGCACGACAGAAGGGTGACCGTTCAATGCTCCGTCGGCAGCGCGCCGAGGGTCGGGACGGCCGCGGACGTGTCGCCGCTATGCCGCCTGTTCTGCAGTATGGGTTCCGCCCCTTCTTCCTGGTCGCAGCGTTGCAGGCTGGCGTCATGATTCCAGCCTGGCTGGTCCTCTTCCATACGGTGCCGGTCTCTTGGCACGCGCACGAGATGGTCTTCGGCTATCTGGGTGCGGTCATCGCGGGCTTCATTCTGACTGCCGTTCCGAACTGGACGGGTAGGCTGCCGCTCAGTGGCTGGCCGCTTGCCTGTCTCGTCGCGCTATGGCTGGCCGGTCGCGTTGCCTGCAATGTCGCTGACCCGTCGGCGCTCGTGATGGCAATCGACCTGGCATTTCCCGTCGTTCTCGCCGGCGCCATATGGCGCGAGGTGATCGCCGGTCGCAACTGGCGGAACGCGCCCGTAGCCGGGATGCTGACGCTTTTCACGATCGCCAACGGGATTCACCATCTGGAGAATATCGGTCTCGCCTTGGACGGTCTCGGGATAAGGCTCGGCCTCGGCACGGTCGCGATGCTGATCGCTTTGATTGGCGGACGTATCGTTCCGAGTTTTACGCGAAATTGGTTGGTCAAGCAGGGTGGGCAGATACTCCCAGCCTCTTTCGGGTTCTTCGACAAGCTGGCGCTCGGAGCGACTGCCTTGGCCCTTTTCGCCTGGATAGCGGTTCCTGATCGCATCGTGACGGGAACTCTGCTGGCCGTATCGGGTGGCCTCCTTTTGGTCCGGATGGCGCGCTGGCAGGGTCTCCGCACTTTAGGAGAGCCGATCGTCGCAATCCTGCATGCGGGCTATCTCTGGCTCGCGATCGCTCTCACGCTTCTTGGCGCGAGCATTCTCACAGCGGGCTACCTGCCAACCAGCGCCGCTCTGCATGCTCTGACGGCAGGTGCGATTGGGACCATGACGCTGGCGGTTATGACCAGGGCGACCCTTGGTCACACCGGGCGGGCCATCGAGGCTGACGGTTGGACAGTCGCGATCTATACCCTTGTCACCACCGGCGCGCTTTTCCGCGTGGCGGCTCCATTGCTGCCTTTCCAGTATCTACCGCTGCTCATGGCTGGAGGCGCATTCTGGAGCGCGGCATTCCTTGTCTTTGCCGGGCGATACGGGCCTTTCCTGTGGCAGCCTCGCTCGCGCACTGCGTGAGGCGAACCAATATGACGGCTGTGTGGTCGGGATTTGGCTCACAGCATTGCGTTCGCGGAAACACGGGCTTAAAGTGGTATTGATAATACCACTATTATGAGGTCACGGGATGGGACAGTCCCGAACTGCGGGTTCCACCCCATTGGAAGAACATCCTCTGGATCGCGAGGGTGTCGACAGGGCGTTCATCGGACGCCTTGTCAGGGAATTTTATCTGCGGGTCCGGCAAGACGATCGGCTTGGTCCGATCTTCGCTCGCGAAATCACCGGCGATTGGGAGCCTCATCTTAATAAGATGACGGATTTCTGGTGCTCGGTAATCCTGAAGACGCGAAGCTATCAGGGCCGCCCGGTGCCCGCGCACGTCAAATTGAAGGGCGTGACGGAAGGTGATTTCGACATCTGGCTGTCGATTTTTGCCGATACTGCAGGCGATCTCTGTGACCCGGACACAGCCAGAGTCTTTATTGAACGAGCCGAGAGGATCGCGCAGAGCCTCAAGCTTGCGATGTTCTTCCGGCTGCCTGCAGCATACAGCGGGTCGGTGCCGGCATGAGAATGACTCTTCACACCGACTATGCGCTTCGCATGCTGATCTTCCTGGCGGTCCGCAATGGCAGACCGTGCACGGTCAACGATGTCGCGACCGCCTATGGCCTGTCCCGCAATCACCTGATCAAGGTGGCGCAGGGGCTGTCGGAACTCGAATTGGTGGAGACGCTGCGCGGACGTGCGGGCGGGATCAGGCTGGCAAGACCGCCCGAAGAGATCAATGTCGGGTTCGTCGTTCGGGCAATGGAAGACGACAAGGCCATTGTCGAGTGCCTGAAAACCGATGGCGGCGCCTGTGCGATCACGCCGTCATGCCGCCTCACCGGTGTCGTGCGGGAGGCGCTCGCCGCCTACCTCTCCGTATTCGATAAGTATCACTTACGCGACCTCGTCAGGAACCGTGAAGCGCTGGCCGCGCTGCTAGGCATCGCAAGTCCGCCTGAAGGCGACCTGGAGGGTCAACCTGGCGCCGCCGCGCATGGAGGAGGATGACATTTGGCTGACTACGACCATCCGCAATTCGCCTCGCCGCCCTGCTTCATGCATGAACTCGATCCCGCGTTTCGTGCCGAGACAGAAGACGACCAAGCCGCATATGACGTTAGCCGCTGGCGAAAGGCGCAGCGTGAGCGGCTCATAGCCGAACGGCTGGCAATCCCCGCGGAGGAACGGACCCGTCTCGCCGGTTTGATCGCGGACCGCCTGGACAAGGAGGCCGGGGATCCGAACGGGCGTATCTTCTCGCTCTATTGGCCGTTTCGGGGAGAGCCTGACCTGCGTCCATGGATGCAACTCGTGATCGACCGGGGTGGTCGGATCGCGCTTCCTGTGGTCATCGCAAAAGGCGAACCGCTTGAATTCCGTCTATGGTCGCCCGGAGATAAGCTTGAGCGCGGAATCTGGAACATTCCCGTTCCCGCTGCAGGCGAACCGGTCGCGCCCGACATCGTGATTTCGCCTCTCGTTGGAGTTGACGCCGCCCGCTATCGCCTCGGCTATGGCGGAGGCTTCTATGACCGGACGCTCGCCGCGATGGCGACAAGACCCCTCGTCATCGGTGTCGGTTACGCATCTGCGCGCCTCGCGACGATCTATCCTCAGTGGCATGATGTGCCCATGGGCCGAGTGATTGTCGTCTAGCTTATAGCAAGTATCCTGCTTTAAGAATCAGAAAAAATCGAAGAGGGGAATCCTACACTATCTAGTTAACAAGCTTAAATAATGAAATAAATGGCATGTGAATTTCATCAACAATTCGGTTCGATGATTTGGCTCTTGCCAGTTACATTTCGTGATCGTGCGCGAAAGGAATATTTTTCCCCGAGATGCAGTTTAATTTTGGAAATGCCTCTGCTTAACTAACGGGGAGATGGAGGAGAAGACAATGGCCCCAGAAGACGGCGAAGCGGCCACCGTCTCGCGCCAGACGAAGCTGTTTCGAACCGAAATGCTGACCTTCCTCGTGCTCGCCTTTGGCATATGGCCGATCATCTCGGTCGGAGTGGTGGGCGGATATGGTTTTCTGGTCTGGATGTGGCAAATAATCTTTGGCCCGCCAGGTCCTCCTTCCGGGCTAGGCCATTGATCATGACGGAGGCGGCCCTCAGCAGACGCAGCTTCCTGACAGCGCGGCGCTCCTCCGGCCGCGAACCCAATAATCTCGCAATAACCACAAGACCACCTTGGACAACGCAGGAAAGCCTGCACGCTTGCACGTCATGTGGTGCGTGTGCGGACTCTTGTCCGACGGACATTGTCTCGATGGTGGAGAATCTTCCCTCAATCGATTTTCGGTCCGGTGAGTGCACCTTTTGCGGCGAATGCGCGGCGGCATGTCCCGAGCCTGTTTTCGAGGAAGGTGTTGCGGCCTTTGGCCATACGGCCGACATATCCGAGTCCTGCCTGGTACACTCAGGCGTTTCCTGCATGAGTTGTCGAGACGCCTGTCCGGAAGACGCAATCCGCTTCCGTCCCCGCATCGGCGGACCGTTTGTCCCGGAAGTAGTCGAAGAAACCTGCAACGGTTGCGGCGCGTGCGTCGCCCCGTGCCCGGCAAACGCCATTGTCATGCGGATCGAGGCGCCGGAGCTGGTCCATGCTTGAGCATCGCAATCACCACATATCGAGTGCCGTCGTCTCGACGCTTCCGGGTCGCACCGTAGAGGTAATTGAGGCCATCGAGGCTATGCCGGATGCTGAAGTTCACGCCCACGAGAGCGGGAAGATCGTGGTCGTCATAGAGGGCGACAGCACTCGGGCCCTCGGCAATTGCCTTACGCAGATCGCCGCACTTGAGGGCGTGATTACAGCCAACATGGTGTTCGAACAGATCGAGAAGATGGAGGTCCCAGCAGATGAAGGCCCAGCTCAAACGTCGTGATGTCCTGAAGGCGCATGCGGCGGCGGTGGCCGCTGCAACCGCCGGCATAAGTCTGCCGGCCACCGCCCAGCCTGTTCCAGGCGGTGTTGGCTCGTTGGAGATCAAGTGGTCGAAGGCACCTTGCCGTTTCTGCGGGACCGGGTGCGGCGTCATGGTTGGCGTCAAGCAAGGACAGGTCGTCGCCACGCATGGCGATATGCAAGCAGAGGTCAATCGCGGCCTTAACTGCGTGAAAGGCTATTTTCTCTCCAAGATCATGTATGGCGAGGACCGGCTGACAACGCCGCTTCTGCGAAAGCTGGACGGCAAATACGCCAAGGACGGTGAATTCGAGCCGGTCTCCTGGGAGGAGGCCTTTGACGTGATGGCGGAGCAGGCCAAGCGCACCTTGCGCGACAACGGCCCAACTCATGTCGGCATGTTCGGCTCCGGCCAATGGACGATCTTCGAAGGCTATGCTGCTTCAAAGTTCATGCGGGCCGGGCTGCGCTCCAACAATCTGGATCCCAATGCCCGTCATTGCATGGCGTCGGCAGCGACCGCCTTCATCCGAACCTTCGGCATCGACGAGCCGATGGGCTGCTATGACGACTTCGAACACGCCGATGCTTTCGTTCTTTGGGGTTCGAACATGGCGGAGATGCATCCGATCCTGTGGACCCGGCTCGCTGATCGACGGCTCGGCCATCCGCATGTTCGCTGCGCTGTGTTGTCGACCTTCACCCACAGGAGCATGGACCTCGCGGATATTCCGATCGTTTTCAAGCCGGGCACCGACCTGGCGATCCTGAACTTTATTGCGAACTATATTATCGAGAACGGTAAGGTGAACGAGGAGTTCGTGCGGGACCACGTGACCTTCATGAAAGGCGCGACAGATATCGGTTACGGACTCAGACCGGAACATCCGCTGCAACAGGCTGCAAGCGCCGCCGATGCACCTGGCTTGATGGAGCCGGCGGACTTCGACACGTTCAAGGAGCTCGTCTCCGAATACACACTGGAAATGGTTTCAGAGCTGTCCGGTGTGGAGCCCGACTTCCTGATTGAACTGGCCGAGCTGTATGCTGATCCCGACATCAAGGTGATGTCGCTTTGGACGATGGGCTTTAACCAGCATGTCCGCGGCGTATGGGCCAACCAGATGGCCTATAATATCCACCTGCTGACCGGAAAAATTTCCGAGCCTGGCAACAGTCCGTTCTCGCTTACCGGTCAGCCTTCCGCTTGTGGCACGGCTCGCGAGGTTGGAACCTTCGCCCACCGGTTACCTGCCGACATGGTGGTCACCAATCCGGAGCACAGGGCTCACGCCGAGGAGATCTGGCGACTGCCAACCGGGTTACTGCCGGAGAAACCCGGCTATCATGCTGTCGAGCAGGACCGGATGCTGCATGACGGCAAGCTCAATTTCTACTGGATCCAGGTCAACAACAACCTGCAGGCCGCGCCAAACTCTGGTCAGGAGACATATCCCGGATACCGCAATCCCGACAACTTCATCGTTGTCTCTGATGCCTATCCGACCGTGACAGCGATGGCGGCAGACCTGATCCTGCCAGCGGCGATGTGGGTGGAGAAGGAGGGAGCCTACGGCAATGCCGAGCGCAGAACCCACACCTGGCATCAGCTTGTCGATGCACCTGGAGGAGCCCGCTCTGATCTCTGGCAGATCATGGAGTTCTCGAAACGCTTCACGACAGACGAAGTCTGGCCGGAAGAGATTCTGCAAGCCAACCCTGACTACCGCGGCAAGTCTCTCTATGAGGTTCTATTCCGGAACGGAAATGTCGACCGGTTCCCGGTTAATGAGATCGATCCCGAATACGCCAATCATGAGTCCGAGGATTTCGGGTTTTATGTCCAGAAGGGGCTGTTTGAGGAGTATGCCACCTTCGGACGTGGCCATGGACACGACCTCGCGCCTTACGACCGTTACCACAAGGAGCGCGGGCTGCGCTGGCCGGTCGTCAACGGAGAAGAGACGAAGTGGCGCTTTCGCGAGGGCTACGATCCCTATGTCAAACCCGGCACCGGCGTGCAGTTCTACGGCAGGCCCGACGGTCGGGCGGTGGTCCTGGCAGTTCCTTATGAGCCGCCGGCCGAGTCGCCGGATGATGAGTTCGACATATGGCTGGTCACCGGGCGTGTGCTGGAGCACTGGCACTCAGGCTCCATGACCCTGCGCGTCCCGGAACTCTACAAGGCATTCCCCGGCGCCAAGGTGTTCATGAACGCCCGCGATGCACGGGCCAGGGGGCTCAATCAGGGTGCAGAGGTGCGAGTGATCTCGCGACGAGGGGAAATACGCTCCAGAATAGAGACACGCGGTCGCAACCGCATGCCCGACGGCGTCGTATTCGTTCCCTGGTTCGACGCGAGCCAGTTGATCAATCGCGTCACGCTCGATGCCACCGATCCCATTTCCAAACAGACGGACTTCAAGAAATGCGCAGTCAAGATCGAACCCGTAGCATGATACTGCGGCGCCGCCTGGCCGTCGCATTAGCCGTTTCTCTGGCCCTGACCGGCTCGGTCGCATTGGCACAGCAGGCGGCCGAACTCGTCGGGCCGCCTGACCCCACCAAGACCGTGCCTGCCGAACCGCTGGAAGACTGGGTCATAGACGACATCCGCAAAATGCGCGCCTATCCGGAACAGCCGCCGATCATCCCGCACTCGATCGAGGGCTACCAGCTGACGGTCAACGCCAATCGCTGCATGACCTGCCACAAGCGGGAATTCACGCAAGGCTCGGGCGCGCCGATGATTTCTGTCACGCACTACATGAACCGGGACGGGCAGATGCTCGCAGATGTTTCGCCTCGGCGCTACTTCTGCACGGAGTGCCATGTGCCGCAGGCCGACGTTGAACCATTGGTCGGCAACACTTTCACCGACATGATCCACATCGGTTCCCAACCGGCAGGAAGCGAGTGATGCCATGAGACGCATCAAGCGACTGGTTCTATGGATCTGGCACCTGATCTCGCGGCCAGCGGCGACGTTGAGCCTAGGGTTCCTGACACTCGGCGGATTTGTTGGCGGCGTGATGTTCTGGGGCGCCTTCAATACCGCACTTGAAGCGACCAACACCGAGACCTTCTGCACGTCGTGTCACGAGATGAAGGCGAACGTCTTCGAAGAACTCTCCCGCACCGTGCATTTTTCCAACCGTTCCGGAGTGCGCGCTTCATGCCCTGACTGCCATGTGCCGCATGACTGGACCGACAAGATCGCCCGCAAGATGCAGGCCTCCAAGGAAGTATGGGGCCACATTTTCGGGACCATCGACACGCGACGGAAATTCCTCGATCACAGGCGGGAATTGGCGGAACATGAGTGGGCGCGCCTCAAGGCAAACGACAGTCTTGAATGTCGCAACTGCCATTCCGAGGTGGCGATGGACTTCTCCAAGCAGACGCAACGCGCTTCGGAGATTCATACGCGTTACCTGATCAATGGCGAGGCAACCTGCATAGACTGCCACAAGGGTATCGCGCATGAACTCCCGAACATGGAAGGTGTTGATCCTGGGTGGAAAGTGCCACCAGAAATTCAAGGCGAAGAGCTTCCCCAGGTGACTGTCTTCGAAGAGTTGGAGAAACGCGTCGCTTCCGCTCACGCGGAATTGCGCTAGCTTGGTGTCCAAGTGCAGAAACTGAAAAGCCGGACATCACTCCGGCCCTTCAGGTCTGAAGCTTTGATATTGGCTAGTTCGAGGCGACGACCTGTCCGAACAGTTCGGCAAAGGTCTTTCCGGCCTTGCCGGGGTGCTTGACGGCTGCCGCCTGCTCGGAGTTTGTGGCTGTGCCGACCTCGATCAAGGCGACCATGCCCATGGCATAGTGTGGCATGCACTTCACACCGTATACGCCTTCTTTCTCAACCGTCAGGACCACCTCCTGTCCGAACTTGCCCTTGAAGGCGTCGGCTCCGTCAGGAAGCATGCCCTTGATGGACTCGACATTGTGGCCCTTGTCGGTCGGCACGAAGCGGATCGTGTCCCCGACCTCTGCTTTTACAAAGTCGGGCTGGAATACCATGACACCCTTTTCGCCCTTGTTCAGCATCTCGACAGTGTATTCGGCCGCATTCGCCTGGCTGGCCATTGCGACAGCGGCGCCCAGCGCGAGCATTGCGATCATCCGTTTCATCGTTTTATCCTTTCAATCCTTGTCTTCACGGCGTGAACCGTTGATAGGTCGAATAGTCTCTTTGCCGCCGGCGGTTTTTGTGCTGGCGCAAACAAAACGAGAAACGCGGTAGCCGCCGCACGAATTGCTGGACACGCACCGATGCTGGATCGCTCGCTGATTGCAGGACTGGCGCCTTTCAAGGACCTCAATGACGAGAGCCTTGATCGAATCCTGAAGGAGGCGCGGTCTGCCCGTTATGCGAAGAACGCTTCGGTCTTCGAGCAGGAAGAAGAGGCAAGAGCCTTCTATCTGCTGCTATCCGGGCATATCCGGGTGGTCAGAACGGCACCGGACGGCCACCAGATCATCGCCCGCTACATCAACGAGGGTGAACTGTTCGGGATCGCCATCGCGATGGGACGAGCGACATTTCCCGCAAGCGCGGTGGCTGCCGTCGACTGCGTCGTTCTGTCGTGGCCAAACCGCGAATGGGCGGAATTGCAGGCTGCCGTCCCGACATTCGGCGCAAGCGCTTACCAGACGATCGGAAGCCGCCTTCAGGATACCCAGGCGCGAGTCATGGAGATGTCAACGGCCCAGGTGGAGCAGCGCATCGCCAACACGTTGCTGAAGCTTGTAAAGCAGGCCGGCAAGAAGACGGAAGACGGCATCGAGATCGATTTCCCGATTACCAGGCAGGATATCGCCGAGATGACCGGAACCACTTTGCATACGGTCAGCCGCCTGCTGAGCGGCTGGGAGGACGAAGGAGTTGTCCGGGGCGGGCGGCAGAAGGTCACGGTTGTGAACCCCCACCAGCTCCTGTTGATCGCGGAAAACCGTCGTCCGAAGTAAGTGCGATCACCCAGGAATTGCAGCGAGAAGCTCTCCCACGAATGCGTCCTCGTCGACGCCATGCTCTTCGCAGGCTTCCGTAACCGTATGATAGATGGCGATCGGGCAACCCACGCATAACATGCCATGACGGATCAGCACCGCGATCGTTTCCGGCCATCTGCGCATGATGTCATCCATGCACATGTCGGGATTGAGTCTTTTTGGTTCTCTCACAGCAGTCACCTCGCTCAGTCGGCAATGATGCCAGCTGGGAGGTCGATCTTCTTTGTCGGGGAACAAAGATCTGTTGGTTGAACACTCGAGAGGTAGTCCCAGCTGAGGATAGCTCGGGCAGCAGGACGCAAGGGGATGAAGGCGACGGGGATTCCTAGGACTTCGCACTTCGCCATGCCTCAATAGATTCCGCGCAGTGCCGTCAAGGATCGCTTGGTTTCAAGAGGGGGCTGAGAACGCGCTTGCGAAACGCTGTCAGCTTTGGATCGTGATTTCCAGAAGCCGACCGCAAGAACTCGACCCATTCGACCTCGTTTTGCGTGAGATCCGCAACCATCACTCGACGAAAAGCGACAATCGTCTCTATATCGAAATACTGCTCCAACGCTGCTGCGAGAAGCTCACCCACGTCGCATTCCAGAGCTTTAGCGAGCGCCGGGACACGATCGAGTGGCAGCTTGGTCGTGCCGTGCTTGAGCATCGACAGGTTGTTCGGATTTTCGTAGCCTGCTTGCTCGGCAATCTCTTTTTGCGTCTTCTTGTTCTGAAGTGCCTCTATCCGTTGTGTAATATAGATGGAAACTTTGCTTAGCGCTCGGCTCATTCTGTATATACTCCTGATTTGTTCAGTAAGTATATAGCGCTTTATACGCGGTATCGGTTTCTCGGAATTAGGTTAAAATTACAATTTGTATCGTTGTATAAGGTCGATAGCGTTCTTCATGGCACGAAGCGTCACGTCACCATAGTTGTCTCCCGCCGTCCGTGGCGCGTGTCCCTGCAATGCGTCGAGGATGCGACTGTCTATCCCGGCCTCTCTTCCGATTGTCTTGAAACGATGGCGCCATGCATGGTTGGGCTGCAGGCCGTGCGGTATCAAATGCTTTGCACCCAGCCACTGTCTCAATCTGCCTTGTGCGGTGTCGACTGCGGTCCGGGGAGGCGCGCCATTGGTCGTGTTGAGAAAGAGTGGCCCACCCGAGTGGCCTTGCACGAAGTCCAGGAAGCCCTCTGCTATGACCTGTTCGTGGAGCGGCACATCCCGATGTCCTCCCGCCTTCACAGTGCCCGCTTCCGGGGTGATGCGGATTGCATGAAGTCCGTCGCGTTCGAATACATCCTGGCGTCGCAACTGGAGGATTTCGCCAACACGTGCACCGGTATGCGCACAGAGTAGGGGCACCCATCGTTTGGCATTAGCAAGCGCTTCGCTTTCTCGTCCTGATCGCTTGTGCAGTTTCGAAAACTTCAGGATGGCGAGTGCCTCGTCATCCCGGAAACCGCGCTCGCGCGAGGAGGGTTTGCGATCAACGCGAATATCGACGTTCGCGGCCGGATTTTCTGCGATCTTGTCATTCTCGATCGCCCAGTTCAGGGCAGCCTTCAATGCTGCCAAGTTGACCGCCTTGATGGTTCGCGGCGACAGGCCGGCGTCGAGGCTCGCTTCCTTCCATCCGATGATCTCCGCCTTCGTGAGACGCGTGGCATCGTCATGCCCAATCTGCTTGACGAACTTTTTGATGACTGGGGTCCAGCGCTTTCTCGCGACTTGGCCCTTCCCCGATGCCTCACGCTCGCTCAAATAGGCATCGAGCAGGCCCACAATAGACACAGGCTTGGGCTTGTCGGCCTCCGGTATTGCGTCGGCCAGCAGCGAGTTTGTAGGCCTGCCGGCGAAATCACCTCGGTCGCGTTCTCTTGCGCGATCAAGCGCTTCAAGCTGTGACGCGGCGAGGGACATTGCGAGTGCTCGCCACTCTTCTGATCCGCGAACCAGGTTATGATTGCGGCGATCACGAAAGGCGTCGATGGCCCAGCCAATCGCAGCATCCATCTCCTCGTTGGTCGAGATACCGGCTGCCGTATCGATGAGCACCTTCCGGCGAGCCTTTCTTGTCCACGACATGTCACTAATGATGCCGCGATCTGGATATCGGCGCTCTGCCAGGTCGAGATCCAGTTCTGTGAAATAGTGAGCGACCGCCATTTGGCGTTCACTCAACGGGGCGTTTGGCCGATTTCCCGCGGCATTCTCAATAACGTCGCCATGAAGCCGACGTCGTGCTTCGGCAAGGTCGAGCTCCCAAGTGGCGAGGATCGCGTGAAGCCTCGAAATGGCGGTTCGGCGGTCTGGTCCGAGTGCTTCGCGCAGTTCGGTCTTGCCATCAAAGAACGGTCTCAGCTTCTTGGGGATCACTTTTCGAGCAAAATACCGACCGTCTCGGCAGAGGAGATTTCTGATTTTCGCAGCCATTGCCTAGACCTGTTTTGTAACGCAGTTTGTAACGTCACAATGGGCATAAGCCCTTGTCAGTCAACAGGTTCTAATAATTTCAATGGGTTGGAATGGTGCTGCCGGAGAGATTTGAACTCTCGGCCTCTCCCTTACCAAGGGAGTGCTCTACCCCTGAGCTACGGCAGCCTGTCCGGGAAAACGTGAGCGGCTTCTGCCACAAGCCTTTTTGAGTTGCAAGGCGTAATCGGCAGCAATTCGGCGGGCTCTTGGCACGGCGCCGGAAATCGGGATATCCATGGGTATGACGACGAAATCGCCCGAAGACCGGCGCAAGGACCGGTTGGCGCAGCAGCTGCGCGCGAATCTGGCAAGGCGCAAAGCGCAGGCGCGCGCCAAGCGGGCGGGAGACGCGAATGACCGGGCCGAGGATGCCGATTCGATCGGTAAGGGGCCGTCCGAAAAAGGATCGCCGCACGACCGGTCGGCGGATGGCGCTGGAGAAAGCGACTGAAACCGTCGCGAGGGCACGGTCAGACAATCGTTCGCGTAAAAACTGATCAATTTTCCTACTTGATCAAAAATTGATCATGCGTTTCGATGTGCGCCGCAGCATCAATTACGGTGCAAGGGAGATCGACGTGTTCAAGAAGATGTTCATCGCGGCTGCTCTGCTCGCAGCCGCCGTTTCGCAGGCCGGAGCGCAGGAGAAGGCTCCATTCGCGCTTGACTGGAAATTCGAGGGGCCGGCGGCGCCCTATCTCATCGCCATCGACAAGGGCTATTTCGGCGATGAAGGACTCGCCGTGGAGATCACCGAGGGCAAGGGCTCGCTCGACGCCATTCCGAAAGTCGCCACCGGTGCGTTCCCGTTCGGCCTCGCCGACATCAATTCGCTGATGCGCTTCCTCGACCAGAACCCGGGCGCTCCGGTCACGGCAATCATGATGATCTACGACAAGCCGCCGTTCGCCGTGGTCGGCCGCAAGGATATGGGCATTGAGACGCCGAAAGACCTTGAAGGCAAGGTGCTGGGCGCGCCGCCGCCGGATGGCGCGTGGGCGCAGTTCCCGATCTTCGCCGCCGAGAACGATCTCGACATGTCCAAGATCACCGTAGAGCCTGTGGGCTTTCCGACCCGCGAGCCGATGCTCGCCGAAGGCAAAGTGGCGGCCGTGACCGGCTATTCGTTCACCTCGACGCTCAACGTCATGCGCCTCGGCGTCGCGATGGAAGACCAGACCGTGTTGCTGATGTCGGATTACGGCGTGTCGCTTTACGGCAACGCAATCCTGGTCAACACAGATTACGCTGCGGAGAACCCGGAGCTGGTAAAGGGCTTCGTCAAGGCCGTCGCCATGGGCTGGAAGGACGCCATCGCCGATCCGGCCGCTGCCGTGAAGCCGCTTATGTCGCGCAACCCGGCCGCCGACGAGGCGCTGGAGGTCGAGCGCCTGTCGCTCTCGATCAAGGACAATGTCCTGACCGACTGGGTCAAGGCGAACGGTTTCGGCGGCATCGACGTCGACCGCATGGCGAAGTCGATCGAACAGACCAAGTCGGTCTACGAATTCGTCAACGAACCGGACGCATCGCTCTATTTCGACAGTTCGTATCTGCCGGAAGAGCCTTTCATGCTGCAGTAATGCTTCGTCCGCCCGCCAATCCGGCGGGCGGACTTTTTCCTGGGGACTCGGGTGACCAGCAATCTCATCGAAATCAAGGGCGTGACGCACGCCTACAAGACGCCGCACGGCCCGTTGCCGGTCCTGGAAAATCTCGATGTCACGGTGCCGGAAGGAGAATTCTGCGCGGTTGTCGGCCCGTCGGGTTGTGGCAAATCCACGTTGACGCGGCTGGTCGCCGGCCTGATGAAGCCGGATAAGGGCGAGGTCTGGCTGCATGGCGAACTGGTCAAGGGGCCGCGCAAGACCGTCGGCATGGCGTTCCAGAACCCGGTGCTGCTGGAATGGCGCACGATCCTGCAGAACGTCATCCTGCCGCTGGAGATCGTTGCGCCGTCAATGCCGAAGAAGGATCGCGAGGCGCGGGCGCTCGAGTTGCTGGCGCTGGTAGGCCTGTCGGGATTCGAGAACAAGCGGCCTTCCGAGTTATCCGGCGGCATGCGTCAGCGCGCGTCGCTGTGCCGGGCGATCGTGCACAAGCCGGATGTGCTGATCATGGACGAACCGTTCGGCGCTCTCGACGCGTTCACTCGCGAGGATCTCTGGCAGACGATGCATGATCTTCGCGAGAAGGAGCCGTTTACCTGCGTGCTGATCACACACGACCTGCGAGAAAGCGTTTTTCTTGGCGACCAGGTGATTGTGCTGTCGGGTCGGCCGGCAACGACGCAGTTCATTCTCGACGTCAAATATCCCGGCGAGCGGGTCATCGACGGGCTCTACACACCGGAATGCTCCGACATGCTGCACACGCTGCGTGAGCAGATCCAGATAGCGCAGGGGCGTGTGCCGGAGGCGGCCGAATGAACTTGTTCCAAAAAATCGGCGTACCGTTAGCCGCCATCGTCGTCTTCCTGATCCTGTGGGAGCTGCTGGTCTGGGCCAATGGCTGGCCGGACTATGTCATGGCGTCGCCGTCGGATCTGCCGAAGGCCTATTCCAAGTTCTGGAACCTGTTCCTGATCGGAAGCTGGCAGACGCTGTGGCGCACCGTGGCCGGCCTGATGATTGCAGTGCTGTTCGGCACTCTGCTTGGCATGATCATGGGCTTTTCGCGGATCGCGCGCGATGCGCTTTATCCGCTGCTGGTTGGCTTCAACGCCATTCCCAAAGCGACGCTTGTGCCGGTGCTGGCGCTGCTGTTCATCGGGCAGCACAATTTTAACACTGTGATGATGGCGTTCATGATTTCGTTCTTTCCGATCGCCGTTTCGGTGGGTATCGGTCTGTCGACCTTGGAGCCGGAATATCGGGACATCCTGCGCTCGCTCGGTGCGTCGCGCTACACGATCTTCACCAAGATCGCGCTGCCGAAGACGTTGCCGGAGTTCTTCGGCGCGTTGAAGGTGGCGGTGACGCTGGCCTTCATCGGTACGAACCTGGTCGAGATCGTCTCGCCGCACGGGCGGGGGTTGGGCGCGCTGTTCCTGTCGGCACAAACGAATTCGAACTATCCGCTGATGTTCGCGGTGCTGATTGCGCTCGCCGTATTGGGCATTATTCTCTATTACGCTGTCGTCTATCTGGAGCGCACCTTCGCCGGCTGGGCCGAGCGTCCGGCAACCTGACGGCCCGCCGCCTTGAAGCAGCCATGACGATGCGCTAAACGCCCGGGACCGCAATTTCGGCCGTAACGCCGCTCCCGCCCGGGATGGCGGGTCTCTCGAGGGGATTGGGAACAGTTCATGGACCAGATCAGGGTTACCGGAGGCAATGCGCTTAACGGCGTCATTCCGATTTCCGGCGCGAAGAATGCAAGCTTGCCGCTAATGATCGCCAGCCTGCTTACCGACGACACGCTGACGCTGGAAAACGTGCCGCATCTGGCCGATGTCGAGTCGCTGATCCGCATCCTCTCCAATCACGGGGTCGACTATTCGGTGACCGGCCGCCGGCAAGCCGAGGCGTCGGACTATGCGCGCACGGTGCATTTCACGGCGCGCAACATCGTCGACATCACCGCGCCTTACGAACTTGTCTCGAAAATGCGGGCGAGCTTCTGGGTGATCGGGCCTCTTCTTGCGCGCATGGGTGAGGCGCGCGTCTCGCTGCCGGGCGGTTGCGCCATTGGTACGCGGCCGGTCGATCTGTTCATTCATTCGCTGGAAGCGCTTGGCGCGGATATCGAAATCGAGAACGGCTATGTCCATGCGATCGCGAAGGACGGGCTCGTCGGCACGGAATACCGATTCCCGAAAGTCTCGGTCGGCGCGACGCATGTGGCGCTGATGGCGGCGTCGCTCGCCAAGGGCGACACGATCCTGCGCAACCCGGCTCGCGAACCCGAGGTCGTCAACCTGGCCGATTGCCTGAACGCGATGGGCGCGAAGATCGAGGGCGCTGGCTCGGAGGAAATCCGCATCACCGGCGTCACCTCGCTTTCCGGCGCGCGGCATCGCGTCATTCCCGACCGTATCGAGACCGGCACCTATGCGATGGCCGTCGGCATGACGGGCGGCGATGTGGTGCTGAAGGGCGCAAGGGCGGACCTGCTTGACAGCGCGCTTGACGTCTTGCGGGGCGCGGGCATCGAGATCACCGATGTCGAGGACGGTATCCGCGTCTATCGCAACGGCAACGGGCTGATGCCGGTCGATGTGCGCACGGATCCCTATCCGGGCTTCCCGACCGACCTTCAGGCGCAGCTTATGGGGCTGATGACGCGGGCGAGCGGCACGTCTCACATCACCGAGACCATCTTCGAGAACCGCTTCATGCATGTACAGGAGTTGGCACGGCTCGGGGCGGACATCTCGCTCAACGGACAGACGGCGACGGTTACGGGCGTGCCGGTGCTGAAGGGCGCACCGGTCATGGCGACCGATCTGCGCGCCTCGGTATCGCTCGTGATTGCCGGACTGGCCGCCGAAGGCCAGACGACGGTCAATCGCGTCTATCATCTTGATCGCGGTTTCGAACGGCTGGAAGCCAAGCTGCAAGCCTGCGGCGCGGATATCGAACGCGTTTCCACCTGACATCAGGACGGGATCGCCGCCGCAAGGTCGATCCCGCCCTTCGGTCCGGTTGCGTTGCAGCATGGAAAGCCGTATCAGCACAGAAAATCGGCGGTGCGCGCCGCCCCTTTTTCTGGACTCGAGGACGATGGATCGGCTGAAACTCATGGCCCTGGATGCGGAAGACCTCGCCGTCATTTCGGCGCAGGTGCAGGACGCCGTGACGAAGTCCGAAGCGATCGACTATCGGTCCCGCGAAAAGCGCTTCACGCTCATGATCAACCGGTTCGCCTGGGATCAGGTGGATAATACCGCGCGCTCGGGGAAGAATTACGAGCGCCGCCAAGCGGTTCTCTCCTTTGCGCGGGTGCAGAATGTGCGCACGAAAGATATCCGGCGCGACGGCGACGAGGTTCTTTCGCTGCTGGCGATCCGCTTCGAGGAAACCGATGCGCCCGCCGGCCGGATCGAACTGGTCTTCGCGGACGGGCCGCTGATCCATCTCGAAGTCGAGTGCGTGGAGGCGCAGATGGAAGACCTGGGTGCTGCCTGGGAAACGCGCTTCAAGCCGCGCCATCCCGCAAACTAATCCGGCGGAGACCAGACGTGCCGCTTTTTCTCGATGCCAGTGCCGACGATTTCGAATCCAGCTTTCGGGCTTTGCTCGCCACCAAGCGGGAAGTCTCGGAAGATGTGGACACGACAGTACGCGCGATCCTGGAGGATGTGCGCGTGCGCGGCGACGACGCGGTCGCCGACTACACGAAGAAATTCGACGGGTTCGATCTCTCCGAGATGCCGATGCAGGTCGGCGGACGCGAGATCGAGGAAGCGATGCTGACAGCCGACGACTCCGTCGTCGAGGCGCTGAGGTTGGCGCGCGATCGCATCCGCTCGCATCACGAACGGCAATTGCCGAAGGACGATGTCTATACAGACCCGATCGGCGTGAAACTTGGCTCGCGCTGGACGGCGGTCGAGGCGGTCGGGCTCTATGTTCCGGGGGGCACCGCGTCTTATCCGAGTTCTGTCCTGATGAATGCCGTTCCGGCGGTCGTTGCGGGGGTGGAACGTATCGCGATGGTGGTGCCGTCGCCGAAGGGCGTGCTCAATCCGCTGGTCCTGGTTGCGGCGCATCTGGCGGGCATCACGGAGATCTACCGGATCGGCGGCGCGCAGGCCGTGGCCGCGCTCGCCTATGGTACCGAAACCATCGCGCCGGTCGCCAAGATCGTCGGGCCGGGCAATGCCTTCGTCGCGGCGGCCAAGAGGCGTGTCTTCGGCACGGTCGGCATCGACATGATCGCCGGCCCGTCGGAAGTGCTGGTCATGGCGGATGGCGAGAACGATCCCGACTGGATCGCCGCCGACCTGCTGGCGCAGGCGGAGCATGACGCCTCGGCGCAGTCGATCCTGATCACGGACGACAGGGATTTCGCCGACCGCGTGTCCAGCGCCGTCGAGACGCAGTTGAAGACGCTGCCGCGCGGCGAGACAGCGGGGGCGAGCTGGCGCGATTTTGGTGCGATCATCACTGTACCGTCCATAGACAGCGATGAGGCGTTTGCCATCGCCAACCGGATCGCCGCCGAACATCTCGAACTGGCTTTCGAGGGTGCGGAAGCGGCGGTCGAGAAGGTGCGCAATGCCGGCGCGATCTTCGTCGGACGCTATACGCCGGAAGTGATCGGCGACTATGTCGGCGGTTCGAACCACGTGCTGCCGACGGCGCGTTCGGCACGCTTCTCGTCGGGCCTTTCCGTGCTCGACTTCGTCAAACGGACCTCGATCCTGCAGCTTGGACCCGAGCAGTTGCGCGAGCTTGGGCCGGCCGCGATTGCGCTTGCGGAGGCCGAGGGGCTCGACGCGCATGGCAAGTCCGTCTCCATCCGGCTCAATCTCTAGGTTGGCGTCCGGCGATGGGAGACGAGGAAACATTCGGACCCGATGCGCGACTGGTCGATGTCGTCCTCGATGAGTCGATCGGCCGCTCGACGCCGGACGTCGAGCATGAGCGCGCGGTTGCGATTTTTGATCTGCTGGAAGAAAACAGGTTCCGGGTCGTCGGCGACGAGACAGGCGGGCCTTACAAGCTGTCGCTCTCCATCGCCGACGGACGCCTCGTCTTCGACGTGACGCGCAAGACCGACGAAAAAGTCGCCACGCATATCCTTTCGCTCGGGCCGTTCCGCCGGATCATCAAGGACTACTACATGATCTGCGACAGCTATTACGAGGCGATCAAGATGTCGACGCCGGGGCAGATCGAAACGATCGACATGGCGCGGCGCGGCGTTCACAATGACGGCTCGCAGACATTGATGGACAGGCTGGCGGGCAAGCTGGCGATGGATTTCGACACCGCGAGGCGTCTCTTTACGCTGGCCTGCGTGCTGCACTGGCGCGGCTGAGGCCGTCTGTAGCACTTCACTCGTCAAGAGAGCGCCCTATCAAGGCCTTGAATCGGTCGAATTCCGCGACACAATGCGCCCGGGGCGTGAGAAATTGCGGGGGTGAAGGCCATGTTCAGGGCATTAATCTGTGCGGCTGTGCTGTTTTGTGGAGCATCGCCAACGCTGGCGGGAGCGGTCCCCGTAGCCGTGGAGAAGGCGGTCGCGCCGGAAGATTATCGCGACCGGTTTCTCGCCGCCTTTCCCGGTATCGCGCAGTTCCTCTTCGATGCCCCGACCGGCGCAGCGCCAAGTTGCGATTTCGCCAAGCCGCGCCACACCCATGCGCTGCTGATCGCCGCTGACCAGATCGGACCGGGTGAGGATTACCGTCTGACCGGCCCGCTCAACGATATCGCACTAATCCGCTCGGCGCTTGTCGCGGGAGGCGCGAGGGACGAGAATATCGTTGCACTGGCGGGTGCGGAAGCCAGCCGCGAGGGAATTGCCCGGGCGGCGCTCGCCTTGCTGGAGAGGATCGGATGCGAGGATACATTTATCCTCCATTTCTCGGGCTGGACATTCGAAGCCTCCGAACTGGCTTATGGCACGGACGGTACGGCGCCCTTCGAACGCGGTGAGAAAGCTGCTCCGCTGGCGGCGTTTTCGGACGACAATCCGGGCGCGCCCGATCTTGCGCGGCTGGCCGATTCCGGGCCTTTCCTTGCGTTGAACCAGATCGCGCAGGGGCAGGCGCAGGTGATCTCCTCGTCTGCCCTGTCTGAAATGATAACGCATTTCCGCAACCGGCTGGCCAATGTCATCGTCATCCTGGATTCCCGGCACGTGGCGGGAACCGACCTTCAGGCGCGGCAGGCGCAAAACGATCCGGCACGGCTTTGGACGGAAACGCAGATACCGTTCACTCCGGAAAGCGCTTACGAGGACATCGTCTTTCCCGAAGACACGCGACTTATGCCGCGGCATGGCGGGCTGACGACGTTCTACGCGGCCGGGCGCTCAGATCCCGCTTTCGAGATGCGGCTTCCGCGTGGCGCCAAGGACGGCAAGACCTACGGCATCTTCTCCTACAAGCTGGCGCTGGCGATGCTCGCCAACGGCAAGGCAACCGTACCCGACCTCGCACGGCGGGTCGAAACCGTGTCGCTCGCGGCCGATGACGACGCCGAGAGCCGCGATGCGAACCGTCGCTATATCTTCGAAACAACCGACCCTTCGATCGCGATAATTGCCGAGCAGCGGCCGCCGCGGGGTTTGCGTGGCGAGGCGATCAAGATCACCAATCCCGCGCCCACCCGTTCAGCCGAACCGAAGAAGGCCCCGGAGGTCGAGGTTCGCGGCTATGTCGAATGGCCGGAAAAGACGATGATCGTTACGGTTGGGGGCAAGCAGGCATGGCTGACGCCGGACGGCGCATTCGCGCTGCCGGTCAAGCTGGTGCCCGGGCCGAACAAGATCCAGATCTCGGCGCTGACCAATGACGAAGTCCTGCACTCGGCGGAAATCGAGATCGTCTACGAGGGCGACCGCGAGGCGTTGGCCGGAACGGGCGCGCGCTACGCAGTGTTGATCGCCAACCAGAATTACGGGGAGGGCTCCCAGTTGGCGCGCCTCGAGACGCCTTTCGCAGACGTCGATGCGCTCGCCGAATTGCTGACAACGCGATACGGCTATGTCACCGAAGCGACATTCGACGGCCGGACGATACCCCTGGTCCTCAAGGATCCGAGCGCGGCGCAAATGGCGGATCTCCTTTACCGGGTCAGCGAGTTTGCCGGCGAGGCGGACAGCGTGCTGATCTACTATGCCGGCCACGGTATCTACGAGCAGGCCACCGGCGCGGCCTTCTGGGTACCCGTAAACGCGCGTTACGGTTATCCGCCGTCCTATTACGACCCGGATCTGCTCTCCAAGGACCTGTCGCGGATCAAGGCCGGCAATGTGCTGGTCATTTCCGACAGCTGTTATTCCGGCCAATTGCTGCGCGGAGCCGACGGTCCTGCCGGAGCTATGGACGACGACCGGATGCTGGCGCTTCAGCGTCTTTCGGACCGCAAGTCGCGCATTCTCATCACATCGGGCAACGATACCCCGGTCGCCGACAATGGGGGTGGCGGCCATTCGGTTTTCGCCCGCGCTTTGCTGACAGGTCTTTCGGAATTCCCTGAGGATGCGTTTTCAGCGCGCGAACTCTTTAACGACTTCATTCTCCCGATGGTCGTCGGCCGCTCCGCCCAGGAACCGCAATACCGGGCGATCGAGAAATCCGGCCATGACGGCGGAGACATCGTCTTCGTCAAGGCCGCCGCCAGTCCCTGATATTCGGGGGCGAATCGGTACAAGGGTGTTGTCGGTCGGCGACTGACACTATATGAGATGCCGGAACAACAGGCTGCGCCCAAAAGGCAGCCTTTTTGCATTGGAAGAAAAGAGACCGAATGGCGAAAGAAGAAGTCCTTGAATTCCCCGGTGTGGTGACGGAATTGCTGCCGAACGCCACGTTCCGGGTGAAACTGGAAAATGAACACGAAATTATTGCCCATACCGCCGGCAAAATGCGCAAGAACCGCATCCGGGTTCTGGCCGGCGACAAGGTTCTTGTCGAAATGACTCCCTACGACCTTACCAAGGGTCGCATCACCTACCGTTTCAAATAGTTCTTCGCGCAGGGACGAAGTGTCCCGGGGCATCTCCGCGAGACAGAGTTTCAGGCGACCATGAGCGAATACCAGAAACTTGTGCTGGCATCGGGGTCGCCGCGGCGCGTCGAACTGCTCGAACAGGCCGGCATAGAGCCGGACCGGCTTTTCCCGACCAATATCGACGAAACGCCCCAGAAATCCGAGCATCCGCGCTCTTTGGCCCGACGGCTGAGCCGTGAGAAAGCGGAGAAGGCGTGGGGGCATCTGCGCGATAACGAAAGCCATCATGACGCCTTCGTTCTGGCCGCCGACACGGTGGTTTCGGTCGGGCGGCTGATCCTCCCCAAGGCGGAGGTTCACGATGAGGCGGCGCAGTGTCTGCGGCTTCTGTCCGGACGCAACCACAAGGTCTATACCGGGCTCTGCCTGATCACGCCGAAGGGCAAGATACGTCAGAAGATCGCCGAAACGCGTGTGCGCTTCAAGCGTGTTACCGCGGAGGAGCGGGAAGCCTATCTCGCCTCGGGCGAATGGCGCGACAAGGCCGGCGGCTACGCCATCCAGGGGCTTGCCGGCACCTTTGTCGTGCGTCTCGTCGGCTCCTACACAAATGTCGTCGGACTGCCCCTCTACGAGACCGTCTCGCTGCTTGGCGGCGAGGGCTACAAGGTTCACCTGAACTGGCTTCAGGCGGGAGCTTGACCGGTAGATGAGCGCGAAAATCGAACCGCTCAGGCCGAAGCGCAAATGCCCGGAATGCGGCAAGGAGGCGAAGCGCGAGACCTATCCCTTCTGCTCGCAGCGCTGCAAGGACATCGATCTCAACCGCTGGCTTTCCGGCAGCTACGCCATTCCGGTGACCGAGGCCGAGGACAATCTCGACGACGAATAGCCGGTGCAGAAACCGGTAGCGGCGCCTCCTGCGAAACGGTTAGGATGCTGACGGGAGGAACGCATGGCCAGCCGAGAAGACAGTCCTTATTCCTCTGCGTCGCCGCCCTGCATGGCGCATGAGCTTGCCGACGGGCAGGATGGCAGTTTCTTTGTCGTCGATGAGGAACAGCGGCGCGACGTCGCGCGCTGGCGCAAATCCGAACGCGAGCGGCTGATTGCCAGGAGGCTCGCCTTCTCCGCCGATGACAGGAACCGGTGGTCCGGGGCAATCGGCGACGGGGTCGCCAGTTTCGTCGGCGATTTTTCCGGCCGTGTCGTCAGCTTCTATTGGCCGTTCCGAGGTGAGCCGGATCTTCGACCGCTGATGCATACGGTCTGGGAGCAGGGAGGCGAAGCCGCGCTTCCGATCGTCGTCGCGAAAGCAACGCCGCTCGTCTTCCGGACATGGCGGCAGGGAGAGGCGCTGGAGAAGGGCGTCTGGAATATCCCGGTTCCGAGCGGCGGGCGGGAGGTCGTTCCCGACATCGTGCTGGCTCCCGTCGTCGGGTTCGATCCCGACTGCTATCGGCTGGGTTATGGCGGCGGGTTCTTCGACCGGACGCTTGTGGGCATGGCGGCCATGCCGCTGAGGATAGGGGTCGGGCACGAGTGCGCGCGGATCGCGACGATCTTTCCGCAGCCGCATGACGTGCCGATGGATGCCATCGTTACGCCGGACGGCATTACTGCCCGGCAGGTTGGCGACGGCCCTTCCGGGTAACGTTACGGCAGTTCGGCCAAAGCCGAAAAATGCAGGCATTACAAGGCGTTTTCTCCATTTGATTTAATGAAGTCTTCGTTCTTTTGGGCGAGTGTCCGGCCGTCACAACTCGCGGGTGCATGACGCCGCCGGCGAAAATGTCCGGGAGGTTGCTTCATGAACGCCCCCCGGCTTCGAGTGCCTGTTTCTTCCCAGAACGAGAGAGTCGAGTTGTACGTCTTCCGATCGAAGCCCGCGCATCCGAAAACAGAATCCGTCGTCGGTTACCTGGAAGGCTTCCGGAAAGAACGCCGGCTGCTGATCGTGCTGTTCCTGATCGCGGGACTTGTCTCCCTCTATTTCGCCGGCGTCGGGTCCAAGCTGATGGGATCGGCGCTGCTGCATGCGCTGCCGCCGATCGGCGTGGCGCTGGCCCTGTTCTCGGTGCTTATCGCCATCGAGGTCTACCGCTCGATGTCGCAGAAGCTGATCAACCTCTATGGCGTCCACGCGATGGTCCGTCACCAGAACCGTGTCGATCCTCTGACGGGCGCCTTGTCGCGTGTCCGCTTTCTGGAGGCCTTCCAGGAGACGCTGGAGAAGCACAGCAAACGCGGCTCGGTGGCGCTGGTGGTATTCGATGTCGATCACTTCAAGCAGCTCAACGACAGTTTTGGCCATCCGTCCGGCGACCAGGTTCTGGAATTCTGCGTCCGGGCCGCGCAATCGTCGTTCCACGACACGACCATAGGCCGTCTGGGCGGCGACGAGTTCGCGCTTTTCATCGCCCATGACGAAAAGATCAGCGACAGCTATCTGGCCGGCGCCTGCGATACCTTTCTGGGTACACTGCGCGACGGGCTCTACCTGAAGGGCCGGCGGTTGGCGGTATCGGCCTCGATCGGCATAGCGATGTCGCCGCGCGACGACACCAGCATGCAGGTGCTTATGTCCTATGCCGACATGGCCCTTTACCAGTCCAAGCGCGCCGGCCGGGCCCGCTGGACGGCGTTTGCCACAGACCTCTTGGGCGATGTTCGCCACGAACGATTTCTGGAGCGCGAATTGCGCGCGGCGATCCTCCTCAAGCAACTGTCGGTCCACTATCAGCCGATAGTCGATCAGGACGGGGTGCTGAACTCGCTGGAGGCCCTGGTGCGGTGGGACCATCCCGTTCGCGGGCAAATCAGCCCTGACAGTTTCATACCGATTGCCGAGAAGTCCATTCTCATTCACGATCTCGGTCTCTGCGTGCTCGCGCAGGTGTGCAACGATCTACCGTCCCTTCCGGACGTCCCCGTCAATGTGAACGTTTCCGCGCGGCAGTTCCGGCTGGGCGATTTCACGCGCGACTATCTCGGAGTCCTGGACAAATATTCGGTCAATGCATCACGCATCGTGCTGGAAATCACCGAGAGCTTTTCGCTGGAAACCTCGAAACGTTTCATCGGGCAAATCACGGATCTGCGCGAGGCGGGTTTCCGGATCGCGCTGGACGACTTCGGGCTTGGCTATTCGGAATTCAACCAGCTTCGCCAGTTGCCCTTCGACATAATCAAGATCGACAAATCCTATATCCAGAATATCGGCCTCGACCGCGTCACGGATGTTTTCGTCAATGCGGTCGTTCAAGTTGCGGAGCATCTCGACCGCAGGGTTGTCGCGGAGGGGATCGAGGGGCCTGACGACCGGGTCCGCGCCGCTGCTGCCGGGTGCCGCCTGTTCCAGGGCTATCATTTTCTCGCGCCGAGCCCGGCCCGCGAAATCGCCAGGGTCTATTGTTCAGCCGATCAGGCAGAGGGGTATGGCTGTTGTGCGCCTCGGCAGGCCAAGGTGGCCTGAACGGTCAACAAGCCGTGATTCCGCGCTGCGAAGTTGTGAAGACGTGTGATGGGCAAACCCATTATGATGCCGGAAATCGTTGAAGCCCGTGAGGTTGCCCGTGCCTGTCTATCGCTATCCCGCCCCGCCTGCGTCGGAGATCA
>CEQG01070770.1_pt1 | contig 82458 bp, 88 predicted proteins | sample 350301 | NCBI WGS metagenome assembly CEQG01 (sample SAMEA2621242, study PRJEB7988) | marine metagenome | isolation source: saline water (ENVO:00002010), including | reverse complement strand
AAAGTGCGCCCTGACTTTAAAGAAGTGCGTAAAAATGTAAACATGCTGCGGCTGTCGCACCCCGGCATGCCGACTGAAGATACTGCAAAACTTTACATAAAGAAGATACGTAATAAATACACTTCTGTTGGCGCCGTGAGCGCATTGCCGGGTATTGTGCCCGGGCTGGGAACCATTGCACAGGCAGCAATAGAAGCAGGTACGTTTTCTGCCGATATGCTTATTATGCTGAAGTGGATGGGTTCTGTATGCTATGGTACAGCACTTATATATGGCAGGGATATAGAACATAACTTCGACGTAGAGTTTGCTTCTGTACTGGGGGTATGGTCGGGGGTACTTACTCCTAAAGCTGCCATTGCCAACAATAATCCTTCTTTGGCAGTGCAACACTTTAATTCACATTTTAATGACCGCATCCGTAACCGCATCAACCAGAAAATCGGTAAAAAACTGATTGCTAAATATGGGGCTAAAAAAGGCGGTACCGCAATGGGCAGGTTTATCCCGTTTGGCATAGGCGCTGTGGTAGGTGGGGGCTTCAATTACTTTACCATGAAAAACTTTGGTGACATTGCTACGGAATATTTCAGGAGTTTCGGAAGTACAACTTATACAGAAACACAAACTGATGAAAGTTAGTGCCGGCATACTACTGTACCGCGAGGGTGAAGCTGCAACAGAGTTTTTACTCGTGCACCCTGGTGGGCCCTTCTTTGCCAAAAAGCATGAGGGCTGGTGGACAATACCAAAAGGCGAACCCGAAGAAGGTGAAGTGCTACAGGATTGCGCACTGCGCGAATTTGAGGAAGAAACCGGTTACAGGCCCCGGCCTCCGTTTAAGGAGCTGCAACCCATTATGCAGAAAGGGGGCAAAAAGGTGTACTGCTGGGCAACCAAAGGCGATTTTGACTGCAATACCCTCAAGTGCAATACTTTTGAAATAGAGTGGCCGCCAAAGTCGGGTTTAAAGAAAACCTTTCCCGAAGTAGATAAGGCAGGCTGGTTTACCTATGATGAAGCTGTAAAACTTATAAACGAACGGCAGGTTGCATTTCTGGATGAAGCAATACTTCTAACAAAACAGCAATAAAAAACCCTGCATAATGCAGGGCTTAATGCTTTGTTACAGGATGCCGTCCGGCTCGGCATAATCGCTGATGGAGTGTTCCTTATCGTGCCCTTCAACCTTTACAATTTTATTGTAAACGCCTAGAAGCAGGAAAGGCGCTGCCCACTGCCCTACAAATAGTGCCGACTTATCTTTACCAAATATTTTTAATGTAGCAGATACTGCCATAGAGCCAAGCGCAGCCCATAAAAAAGTGTCTGATGGCAATTTAGATGTCTGGCTTTCTATGGCTTTTGCCACTTTACCTTCTGAGTGATCGTTTTTAAGTGTCATAATTTTGTTTTTTGAATTAATAATTAACCTCTTATCGGTAACAGTAAAATTAGCTATACTGATAATAAACATGTTATAGGGTAATGTTAATTAGTGGTAAGGTTACGTTAAACCAACTCATAGCCGCCAATTTTGTATCTTTACATAAATGCTTAATTATCTATTATGAAAACAGTTTTTATTGCCCTGCCCCTGCTTTTGGTAATGATGGTGTCGTGCAGGCCGGCAGCAGCCGACGAAGTTCCCGCTACGTTTGATGCAGGTGCCGAAAACGGCCTTGCGGTAGGTACCATAACTTTTGAAGGCGATGCCCCGCGAAATGATATTTACCGCTTTTTTTATGAACCCACCGATGGCGACAGCAAATTCATTAAGAAGAACGATGGTAAAATCGAGATACGCACACGTGTAAAAAGCGACCGCGCCTATAACGGAGATTTTAACAACAGTAAAACCTACCTGTTCGTTATTAACAGGCCGCCCGGCAAATATGCATTTACTCAATACAATTACCTTGACCATATTGGTTATACAGGCATGGTAAACAACAGCAAAAAGTTTGCTATACCTTTTGAAATTAAAAAGGGCGAAATAACGTATATAGGAGAACTTGCCTATGCCGAAAATGCAACACCCGGCTCGCCCCGCATATTTATATGGAACAGGTTTAACAGGGATATAGCGGAATTAAAGAAGAAATTCAGCGGTATTAACTGGAGCCTGGCAACGGATAATACAGTAACATCCGGTGACAGCGGTGGGGGCATAATCGACTTTTCAGATGCAAAAAACTGAATTGAGGATATTTCAACTATTAGTCAGAATAATTCTGTTATTTTCTAACAATACTTCTAACATGTGTTAAATTAGCAAACTTTAACAGTTTTAACAATATTTTATTCATCCAACTTATATACTTTTATACTAACTAAACTTATATGCTTATGGAAAAAATTACTTATGACGGAATGCGTAATTTCATTCTAGAAAATGAGCTTACCGACAGTGTAGCTATCACACTTCATCCGGACAATTTTGACGAACTGGTTATGGATTATCTTGATCACAACGGCAACCAGATTGAACGTCCTTTCGAAATTTTGGGTATTGAGATACTGCAGGACAACTCCGGTAGTGTGCAAAAAAGCAAGATCAATATCCTGGATGCTGTTAAGTAAGCTATCCGAAAAACACAATTAAATTAAAATCCCGCCAATGGCGGGATTCTTTTTTTAACCTAAACGTTGTATCAAATCTTCCAGCGGCAGGGTTTCCTGAGTACCTGTTACAAGATTTTTAAGCGTAAACATATTTTTATCTATTTCTTCCTGGCCGGTAAGCACAGCAAAGGTAATACCCCGTTTATCGGCGTGCTGAAACTGCTTGCTCACTTTTGCCTTGTCAGGGTACAGTTCTACCTTATGGCCCAGACTTCGCAATTTCTTTATGGCTTTCATACTGTAGAATGCTTCTTCATCGCCAAAGTTTATAAATAACGCTTTAGTGCCTTCGGTAACTGTTTCGGGGAAAAGGCCCATTTCTTCCAGCACCAGGTAAATACGGTCTAATCCAAAAGAAATACCTACACCACTCATACTCTTCAGCCCGAATATACCGGTAAGGTCGTCATAACGGCCGCCACCGCCAATAGAGCCCATTGCTACTTCTTTTGGTGCGGTAACTTCAAAAATAGCCCCCGTGTAATAATTAAGCCCGCGTGCAAGCGTAACATCAAGGTCGAGTATTGATTGGTTCAGGCCAAGCTCAAGCACTTTTTCGCAGATAAAGCGCAGCTCCTCTACTCCCTTCATGCCCTCTTCGGATGATGCTAAGAGTTGGGATAACTGCTCCAGCTTATCGTTAACACTGCCTGTAAAGCTAAATAGCGGCTGAACCTTTTCTATAGCTTCGGCAGCTATGCCTTTTTCCAGCATTTCTCTCTTTACACCTTCTTCGCCTACCTTGTCAAGCTTATCCAGCGCTACGGTAAAATCGATGAGTTTATCTTTTGCGCCTATTACTTCGGCAATGCCTGATAATACCTTGCGGTTATTAATTTTGATGGTAACGCCTTTAAGCCCAAGGTCAGAGAAAACACTGTCATAAAGCTGTACAAGCTCTGCCTCCTGCCATAAAGAAGTGCTTCCTACCACATCGGCATCGCACTGGTAAAACTCCCTGAAACGGCCTTTTTGCGGGCGGTCTGCCCTCCATACGGGCTGTATCTGGTAACGGCGGAACGGGAACTCAATCTCATTCTGGTGCTGTACTACATAGCGTGCAAACGGCACGGTAAGGTCATAGCGCAGTGCTTTTTCAGATATTTGCGATGTCAGCTTGTTGCTGTCTTTTGCGGTAAGGTATTCATCATTCGCTTTTGCCAAATAATCACCACTGTTTAAAATCTTGAAAATAAGCCTGTCGCCTTCCTCGCCATACTTACCCATCAGGGTATCATAGTTTTCAAAAGAAGGTGTTTCAATGGGCTGGAAACCAAAAGCCTCGAAATGATGCTTCATCACCGAAATAATGTATTGCCTTTTTGCTACTTCTGCAGGTGAAAAATCGCGTGTGCCTTTTGGTATTCCCGGTTTTTGTGCCATTGTTTAAATTATTGAGGTTATTTACTGCAAATATACGCACTCGTGCGTTAGCCATAAAAGCTTTGGCATACTGATTATGCAACTTTACCTGCAAATGCTGAAACAAATTTGTATTTTAGTGCCATAAATTACCAGCCGATGTTTAACCTGTTTCGCGAAAATACTAAAATAGCCCTGGGTGCTATCCGCAGCCAGTTGTTACGTACTATATTAACCGTAGCCATTATAGGCATAGGTATTTTTGCACTGGTTGGCATACTTGCGGGTGTTGCCGTGTTAGAGAATACCATAACAGGCAACTTTGCCAGCATGGGTACCAACACTTTTTCTATCAGCCGCTATGACTTTTCTGAGCAGCTTGGGCGCAACAGGCAGAATGCAAAAGTTAACCCTATAATATCCTATCCGCAGGCAAAAGAATTTAAAGAGAAATACAACTACCCAACAACGCAGGTGTCATTGTCTTTTACGGCGGCAAGCGGCATAGAGGTAAAGCACCAGGATGAAAAAACCGACCCTGAAATAAACATTGTGGGTGCCGATGAGAATTTCCTGCCTAACTCCGGGCTGGAACTTACCAAAGGCCGCAACTTTAATAATTTTGATGTAAGCAATAACAACTACGTCTGCATACTGGGCTCTGACTTTGAAGAGGGGCTGTTTAAAGATGTTAATCCTATAGACAAAACGATATCCATACGCGGCGCAAGGTTTAAAGTTATAGGTGTGCTAAAAGAGCGTGGCTCTACCTTTGGCGACAGGCAGGATTTAAGGGTTATAATACCTATACAACTGGCACGCTCGCTTTTTACAGCGCCTAATATAGATTATGAGATAAAGGTAATGATTGGCAACCGCCAATTTTTTGATGCTGCCGTAGATGAAGCTATTATCAGCATGAGGCGCGTTAGGAGCCTTAACCCGGTGGAAGATGATAACTTTGGTATAGAACGCAGCGACGAGCTTATAGAAACTCTGCGTTCGCAAACCGACACACTGCAGATTGCCGCATGGGTTATCGGTATTATTACAGTATTCGGCTCATCAATTGCCCTAATGAATATCATGCTGGTATCGGTAACAGAACGTACGCGGGAAATTGGCGTGCGTAAATCTTTAGGAGCTACAAAAGGCACCATAGCCATGCAGTTTTTTACCGAAACACTGGTAATAAGCCTTATCGGGGGCTTCCTGGGCATTTTACTCGGAATTTTAGTTGGTGGTGTGGGTGTATCACTTATAATGGATACCTCCTTCCCTATGCCGTGGCTTGCTATTACGGCAGCGCTTACCACAATTCTGGTAGTTACATTATTTTCGGGTTCTTATCCTGCCATAAAAGCTGCTGCGCTTGACCCTGTAGAGGCACTTCGCTATGAATAGTTACAGTTGTGCTTTTACCATCCTGTCGTTCCCGAACATATCTTTTTTCAGGATAATGTCTTTGTAGTGGCTTTCAGCCAGCATGTTCACAGTTTCATTACCCAGATACTGGTTAATTTCGAAATAAAGCATTCCACTTTGCTTAAGGCCGCTTTTACCAAGTTGTGCTATCGTGCGGTAAAACAGCAGTGCGTCGTTATCTTCGACAAAAAGGGCAAGGTGCGGCTCATACTGAAGCACATTTTCTTTAATTTCAGCCTTTTCAAGATGCCTCACATAAGGCGGGTTAGATACTATAATGTCAAATTGCTGCGGCAATTCTTTTACCCGTAATATGTCTTCTTTAATAAAAGTTACGTTAGCACCGTTTGCTTGTGCATTATATCGGGAAATTTCTAAAGCCTTTTCAGAAACATCCAGCGCAAATACTTTTGCATCGGACAGGTTTTTAGCGAGCGATACCGCTATGCACCCGGAGCCTGTACCAATATCAAGTATTGTAATATCTTGCCTGTTTATATTTTCAGATATTATCCACTCTACCAGTTCTTCCGTTTCGGGGCGTGGTATCAGCGTGTTTTCGTTTACCCTGAATTCAAGCCCGTAAAACCAGGCTTTACCAAAAATATATTGTATCGGCTTTTGGCCTTTAAGGCTTTGCAGCACCTCATCCCATTGCCTCACCTCGTCGGGTGTCATTTCTTCATCAGGATTCAGTGCAAGCCTGCTGCGGTTCCAGCCTTTAAGCTCTTCAAGCGTAATGATAAAGAAGCGCTCTGCTTCAGCAGTGTCATACAATGGCAACAATTGTTCGGTAAAATACTTACGGTAGTTTTTCAGCTTCATTGGTGTGGGCGTTACATCAGTCGGTTAACTTTTTAAGCATCCATACCGGGCAGGAGGTGTGGCCAGTATTGCCGATAGGCGCATCTATATACTCAAAACCAGACTTTATATACAGCTTTTGTGCCGCCTCCATATAGGGCATGGTTTCGAGGTAACAATATTTATAGCCTGCTTCAACTGCAAAATCAAGGCAGGCCTGCATCATGGCGGTACCTGTGCCCCTGCCCCTTGCGGTATCAAGAAAATACATTTTCTGTAATTCGCAGGTATCAGGGTTGCCGCCTTCAAGCGGGGCTATGCCTGCACCACCGGTTATGGTGCCGTTATCATCAACCACAAAATAGGCAGCTCCGGGTGCTGAGTAGGTTTCATACATACAATCTAAAGACTTGTCGGCATAAGCAGTACCCACTTTAGGTACATTGTGTTCTTCCAGCACGGTGCGTATAACCTTTGCTACTGCTGCATTATCCTGCTGCTCAATTTTACGGATTACAGTATTCATAAGGCAAAGCTACTACTATTTGCGGATTTTGTAACTTTACGCTTTGCTAAACCTGCCTGATGGATCACGAAATATACATGCAGCGCTGCCTTGAACTGGCAGCAAACGGACTAAGGGCAGCCATGCCCAACCCCTGTGTTGGCGCGGTACTGGTACACGAAGGCCGTATAATTGGCGAAGGCTATACCTCCGCTTATGGCGGGCCGCACGGAGAGGTTAACTGCATTAATTCGGTTAAGGAAGCTGACAGGCACCTTATACCGCTCGCTACATTATACGTAAGCCTGGAGCCATGCAGCCACTACGGTAAAACGCCGCCCTGCTGCGACCTTATCATCCAACAGCAGATACCTAACATAGTTATAGGCACTACCGACCCGCACGAAAAAGTTGCCGGGGAGGGCATCCGCAGGCTGCGTGAAGCCGGCAAAAATGTTATTGTCGGGGTTCTGGAAAAAGAGTGCAGGGAGTTTAACCGCAGGTTCTTTACTTTTCATGAAAAGAAACGCCCGTACATAATTTTAAAATGGGCAGAAACCGCAAATGGTTTCATAGCCCCGCCAATAGAAAAAAGAGAAAATACTGAAAAAAAGCCGTATTGGATAACAGGGCCCTACGCGCGCCAACTGGTGCACAAATGGCGCAGTGAAGAAATGGCGATACTCGCCGGCACGCAAACCGTGATTGACGACAACCCGCAACTGGATGTTCGCGACTGGAAAGGTTCAAACCCGGTTCGTATAATCCTTGACCGTAGAGGGAGGATTGGCAACGGATATGCTGTTAAAAATCTTAAAATAAAATCAATATTCTTGACAGAGGTTGCAGGTTTAACTAACTTAGAGAACCTTGAATATGAAAACATCAGCTTTGATGAAAACATTGCCACCACAATTGCAAATGTATTGTACCACCGCACTATACAGTCGGTTATTGTAGAGGGCGGGCAGCAAACGCTGCAACTGTTTATAGATGCAGGCTTATGGGATGAGGCGAGGATATTTAAGGGTAAGAGCGTCTTTAACGGAGGCACCAAAGCCCCGTCGCTAACCGGCGCACCCACAAAAAAGTTAAGCATTGCAGAAGACGAACTTTTAATTTTCAGGAATTATGGTTAACACGATAGTATTTGATTTCGGAGATGTTTTTATAAACAAAAACAGTAAAGCCAAAGATGAGGCTTTGGCAAGCCTTGGACTTACTGAGTGGAATGAAGATCTTGAAGAGCTGGAAAAGCAGCTCGAAACAGGAGTTATTTCTGCAAAGGAATTCCTTAAAGGGTTGCAGCCTTATACTGACAATGCTTCTTTAGAAGCTATAAAAGAAGCATGGAATGCAGGTATAGAGAATTTTCCGCTTTACCGACTGGAGTTCCTGCAAAAACTGGCTACCAGCTATCGGCTGTTCCTGTTAAGCAATACAGACCCTATACATATAGAGAAATTTGAACACGACTCCGGCGCTTCTTTTTACAGTGACTTTTACCAGTGTTTTGAAAAAGTGTATTTCAGCCATGAAATTGGCATACGCAAGCCGGATGAAGGTGCATATAATTACCTTATTAATAACCATGACATACAGCCTAAGCGCACGCTGCTGGTAGATGATAAAAAATTTAATACCGATGCCGCTGAAGCACTTGGGTTTAAAGTATGGCGCCTGCAAAAAGGCTCAGAAGATGTCACCGAGCTATTTGATAAAAAGATAATTCCGTTTAACGAAGCGTAAAACGAGCTATTCTTCCTGCTTTTTATTCTTTATAGCAGCTACAAGTGTGTTATGGTCTTCTGTATAATATAAAAACTTCCTGTTTTGGGGCAGCCTGCCACCAAAATCATTATTTACCAGTACACAGCTTATTTTCTCTACTTCGGCTACATCTGCCGGGCCTACCAAAAAAGCAGCAAAATCTTTATCATCAATTTTTGCAAAGGCAATTTTAATTTCATCCTCTGCTCCCATAGCTTTATTAGCCATATCGGCCATTTCGAGCGCCAGCTTTCGGTTGTCTTCACTATAGGTAAAAGGAGTGTTGCCAAGTGCTTTTACGTCCATAACTTCATAACCGCTCATCTCAACGCCACAGCCAAGTTCTTTTATTTCCTGTTTTTCACCACAGGAAGTTGCAGTTAATACAACTGCTAACAAAAATCCTTTTATCAGTGTATTCATTTTAATCTTTTTTCTTTAAAAATACGAAATAATTACAGCCAGTAAAATTCACAAACCCTTACCAGTACTATTCTTACAAAGCCTAAAGTAAGCCTAAATATCTTGTATTTGCAAGCCTTATAAAAGAACTTTATTACAACAAAAGAGCGAAAGAGATGAATGTACAGGATTATAAAGACGAATTTACAGCGAAAATTGCTGATAAGCTTTTTCCGTGTGTGGCAGCCAAGGCTGCACTTACTAAAGAGCAGATCCACGTTTTTTCAGCAGGGCATATGGCATGCCCAAAAGATGATAAAGCCATACTGGAATTTATTTATACCTTTATAAAAGGCTACCGCAAGTCTGATAAACTCTTTCACAGCGCGGTAATTATTTTTCCCGAAACAGAAATATACAGCGAAGCAATGTTTGAAAAGCTTTTCTGGAACCGGCTGCAGGCACTTGCCGACCTCGATGCCGAAAAATATGATTATGACCCTCGGGTAGACCCTGAGCCTGAATCTGAAAATTTTAGTTTCAGCCTGGGTGGCGAGGCTTTTTTTATAATAGGTTTGCATCCGGCCAGCAGCAGAGAGGCGAGGCAATTTGCGCAGCCTGCAATTGTTTTTAATCCGCATGCGCAGTTTGAGCAGCTTAGGGAAAATGGCCAATACAAGAAAATGAAGAATATTGTACGCAAGAAAGATGTTGAGTATTCCGGCAGTATTAACCCTATGCTGCAGGATTTCGGCGAAGCATCTGAAGTGTACCAATATACCGGGCGCCAGTATGACAATAACTGGAAATGCCCTTTCCATAGCAACCATAACCATGTAAAACATGAACGTAATAAATCCGCGTAGCGGCGTTTCTTTTATACTTAAAAAAGGACAAAAATTAAAAATTACTGATATTGAAGGCGAACAGGTAGCCGACCTTATGTGCTATAACCTACTCGATAAACAGGAGTATTTGTCTTCCGGCAGGACGATAGACTATGCAGAAACCATCTTCCTTACCAAAGGGCACCCTTTTTATTCAAACCGCAGCAATGTGATGTTCAATATTATTGAAGACACCGTTGGCCGCCATGATTTTTTACTTACGCCCTGCAGTGCCGATACCTTCAGGATAATCTATGGACATGAACATCCGCACCGTGGGTGCTTTGGTAACCTATGCGAGGCATTTAAACCTCATGGCATAGCGCCCGACAGCATACCCATTACTTTTAATGTTTTTATGCACGTAACAGTGAACGGCGAGAGCGGAAAAGTGGATGTGTTGCCACCAAAAAGCAAAGCGGGCGATTACATTATAATTGAGGCCGAAATGGATTTGCTGGTTGGGCTTACAGCCTGCTCTGCAGAGATGAGCAACAATTATGCTTTTAAGCCGATAGGTTATGAAGTTATAGAGTAGCACTTGCAATTGGCTCATGTAAAAGGTATTTTTGCGGTAGATAACACTGCCTTTTGGAAAAAGACACCTATAAAACCCTTGCCGCCCCCGGAGAAGAAACACTCTTTAAAGAAAAGAACAGTAAGTTCTTTGGCTATGCTTATCCTGTTAATAGTGAGGATGAGGTAAAAGCCGTACTGGAAGAACTGCGCAAACAACACAACCAGGCCAGGCACTGGTGCTATGCATGGCAACTTGGCACTGAACATATACAATACCGCGCAAATGACGACGGTGAGCCCAACAACTCGGCGGGGATGCCTATATACGGGCAAATACAATCGTTTGATGTAACCAATGTGCTTGTTGTGGTAGTACGGTACTTTGGTGGTGTAAAGCTTGGTGTAGGCGGGCTTATATCAGCTTATCGTACTTCTGCACAAATGGCACTTGAAGCCTCGGAGATTATAGAAAAGACAATTGATGTGCATTTCACACTACAGTTCGGCTACCAGAACATGAACAAGGTAATGCGGGTTATTAAAGAAAAGAACCTTGATATTGTATCGCAAAAAATGGAAATGGATTGCGAGATAGTAGTTGCTACCCGAAAAAATAATGCCCCAACAGTACTTGAGGCATTACAAAACTTATATGAAATAGAAGTAAAAACTTCTTGAAACTTAAAAAGAAAGCTTCTCTGTAACATACTCCGGCGGGGCTACAGGGCGGCCCGTTTTCATATCTACAAATACTAAAACCGAGTTGCCGGTTGTTAATAACTCCTCCTGCTCGTTATAGATTTCATAGTCGAATTCTATCTTGACAGACTCCTGTTTTTTGAAAATTGTTTTTACTGTTAAGAGATCATCATACCGTGCAGGTTTCTTAAAATTTAACAATAAGCTAACAACCGGCAGCATAATTCCCCTGCTCTCCATTTCTTTATAGGTAAGACCCAGATTTCTAAGCCATTCCACCCTCCCCATTTCGAAGTATTGTGCGTAATTGCCGTGGTAAACTACACCCATCTGGTCGGTTTCTGCATATCGTACCCTTACGGTAAACTGATGAATTTTCATATTTAAATAACGTTAATTTTATCTTAATAATCTATTAATGAGGCTTACAATTTTTTTTTAGAAAAATCAATACACCCAAAGTTTTTTTTTGAAAAAATTTGTTTACATATTTGTTCTCCCGAACAGGAGTGAAATTTTCTTTCTCCATTTTGTAAGACAACTTTTATAACAACAAATTTCAGGATTTATGACTAAAACTGCGCAATCGGTATGGGATAACTGTCTTGTGTTCATAAAGGACAACATTCAGGAACAGGCATACAAGACCTGGTTCGAGCCTATACGTGCAGTTGAGCTTACTGACAACGCACTTTACATACAGGTACCCAGCAAATTTTTTTATGAGTGGCTGGAAGAGCACTACGTAAAGCTGCTTAAAGTTGCACTTACCAAAGAACTGGGTAACGGGGCAAAGTTACTCTATAAAATTAAGATGGAAAACACTTATGGCAACAAGCAGCCTTTTACAGAGCAGTTGCCAAGTGCTAACCGTACCCCTGTAAAGCCACAGGAAATTGATGTGCCTTTACAAAACAAGAACCCCGAGCTTAAAAACCCTTTTATAATACCGGGCATCCGTAACCTTAAAATAGAATCTCAGCTTAATGCCAATTACAGCTTTGATAACTTTTTTGAAGGCGACTCTAACAGGCTTGCAAGATCGGCAGGTATGGCGGTGGCTAACAAACCGGGCGGTACTTCGTTTAACCCGCTGCTTATTTTTGGCGGCGTAGGTTTGGGTAAAACACACCTTGCCCATGCCATTGGGGTAGAAATAAAAGATAAGTACCCGGATAAAACAGTACTGTACATTTCGGCAGAGATATTTACACAACAATATATAGATTCGGTTAAGCGCAATACCAGGAATGACTTTATTCATTTCTATCAGCTTATCGATGTGCTTATTATAGACGATGTTCAGTTCCTTTCCGGCAAGACAGGAACGCAGGATGTGTTTTTCCACATCTTCAACCACCTGCACCAAAACGGCAAGCAGGTTATCCTTACCAGTGACAAGGCACCTGTAGATATGCAGGACATAGAGCAAAGGCTACTGTCACGCTTTAAGTGGGGGCTTTCTGCCGAGCTGCACCAGCCCGATTATGAAACCCGCATTTCGATATTGAATAACATACTGTATCGCGACGGCGTAGAAATGCCCGAAGAGATAATAGAATATGTGGCACGCAACATTAAAACCAATGTGCGTGAGCTTGAGGGCGCTATCATATCGCTTATTGCACAATCATCTTTCAACAAACGCGAGGTTACGTTAGACCTTGCCAAACAGGTTGTAGAAAAGTTTGTGAAAAATGTGAAGCGAGAAATTTCTATAGACTACATCCAGAAAGTAGTATCAGATTATTTTCAGTTGGATGTTGATACCCTTCAGAGCAAAACACGTAAGCGCCATGTAGTACAGGCAAGGCAGCTTGCCATGTTTTTCGCAAAAAAATATACCAAGTCATCACTTGCAAACATTGGTTCGCAAATTGGCGACCGCGACCATGCAACAGTACTGCATGCCTGCAAAACGGTTGACAACCTTGTTACTACCGATAAGCAGTTCCGTAAATTTGTAGATGACATCAATAAAAAGCTTTCTGTGTAATGGTAAAAGTACTGATGGTATGCCTGGGCAACATTTGCCGGTCTCCGCTGGCCGAAGGCATACTTCAATCTAAACTTCCTTCTGATACTTTTTTTGTTGACTCAGCCGGAACAGGCGACTGGCACGTGGGGCAACAGCCCGATAAACGCTCTATAGCCACTGCAAAAAACCGTGGGCTCGATATAAGCTGCCAAAAAGCAAGGCAGTTCAGAATTTCTGATTTTGAAGAGTTTGACCACATATATGTTATGGATGCTTCTAACTACAGTAATGTAGTGAAACTGGCACCAAATGAAGATGCCAAAGCCAAAGTGCGCCTGATGATGGATGTATTGTATCCCGGCGAGGGTATAGATGTACCCGACCCCTATTTTGGCGGTGATGAGGGCTTTGACCGTGTTTATGATATGCTGGATGAAGCCTGTACCCTTGTTGCAGAGAACCTGAAAAAGGAGCATTTGTAATGGCTACCGGCAAATTATACCTGTTACCCGTTCCGCTTGGGCCTGATGCCGACCCTAAAGAAGTACTGCCGGATTCGGTAGCGCGCTCTATAGAATTTATAGACCACTACATAGTAGAAAATGAAAAAACGGCACGCCGTTTTATAAAAGCCATACTCCCTACTAAAAAACAGCCTGAACTCATAATATCCATACTAAACAAGCATACCGAGCCAAAGGAGCATTTTGAGTTTATCAAGCCCTGCCTTGACGGTAAAAACGTTGGCCTGATGAGCGAGGCAGGATGCCCCGGCGTAGCCGACCCAGGTGCTGCCATTGTAAAGCTGGCGCATGATAATAACATTCAGGTAGTGCCGTTAACAGGGCCTTCATCAATATTACTTGCTATGATGGCGAGCGGCATGAACGGGCAAAGCTTTGCCTTCAACGGTTACCTGCCCATAGACAAGGCCGAAAAAAAGAATGCCCTTAAAAATTATGAGAAGCTGTCGCAGGATAAAAACCAGTCGCAGCTTTTTATAGAAACGCCCTACCGCAACAACAAGCTGCTTGATGATATATTGGCTGCTTTACAGCCCGCCACGCATTTGTGCATAGCGGCAGATATAACCCTGCCTACAGAATATATCAAAACCAAAACGGCTGCCCAGTGGAAAAAAGATAAACCCGACCTGCACAACAGACCGTGCATCTTTATCATCCATAAGTTTTAGGCTAAAGCATATACAGCAACCAGCCGGCAACAGACCCGAAAACCACAATAAGTGCGCTGTTTATTCTCGGGAAGCGCCAAAAAAGTATGGCACTCACTATAAAAATCACGGCAGCCTGCCAGCTTACAATACTTTCCCTGCCCATTTGCCAGCACACAGAAGCAATAACCGCTACGGATGCTACATTTACCGCATCTAAAAATGCAGCGAACAGTTTTGAGGTGCGTATTTTAGGTACTATACGGCTTATAAGCGCTACAAAAATAAAAGAAGGCAGGAACACTCCCGCAGTTGCCGCTAGAGCGCCGCTAAGGCCTTTTAGCTGGTAGCCAATAAATGTTACCGACGAGAAAACCGGACCCGGTGTAAACTGCCCTACTGCAATAGCATCTGCAAGTTGTTGCGTTGTCAGGAATCCTTTATCTACAAGTTCAGATTCTATAAATGCAAAAAGTACATAACCGCTGCCATACAGTATTGCGCCAATTTTTAAAAAGATAAGGAATATCTGTGTTTCCGAAAGAGTGGCAGCAATTAATAATGGCTGAAGGAGCATAAGCCTGTCTTTTCCGTATGTAAGTGCGGCATATAAAGCACCTGCACCAAAAAGCACTATTATTTCATGCACGCCAAGCAAGGCTGCAACAACAGCAATTACTGCAATAACGGCAAGTAAATTATTCTTTACCGATGCTTTTGCCAATGGGATTACCGCAAATAGTATAACGGCTATTATGGCAGGCTTTATTCCGTAAATAAAAGGCTGAACCTGCGGCAGGCTGCTATACTCTTTATACAGCCAGGCTATAACACCTGTTATAAGCACGGCAGGCACAATAAAAAGCAAGCCCGCCATAAGTAACCCTTTCCACCCGGCACGGTGTTTACCGAGGTGTATCGCCATTTCGGTACTGTTAGGGCCGGGTATCAGGTTGGTAGCGCCAAGCAGGTCTAAAAATTCTGCATCATCCATCCACCTGCGGCGGTTTACTACCTCCTGACGCATCATGGCAATATGAGCTGCGGGGCCGCCAAAAGCAGTAATGCCCAGGCGGGTAAAAACTTCTATAACCTCTTTTAGCGACTTGCTCATATCAGCAAAAATTATACACCTGCAATCTTATTATCTAAAGACCATCTGCCGCCTCCCTTAATAAAAAGGAAGATGCAACCCCAAAACATGGCCCAGTCGGTACGGCTTTGGTGCATAAAGCCCCAAAATCCTTCATTTACATATATATCTGCTTTTGTTGCTGCAAACGCGGTAAGCATTATGATCATTAAAGGTATGGCAGCCAGTCGGGTTAAAAAACCGCTTAGTATCAGTAGCCCGCAAACTATTTCTGTACAGCCTACAAGATGTCCAAGGAATTCCGGAGCGGGCAGTCCTATTGCTCTGAACCTTTCGGCGCCCCGCACTTCCGGAATAATTAACTTTTGTAAGCCTTCAGACAAAAAAACTACTCCTACCATTATCCTTATTATTATGGTTGTGCGTGAGGGGACACAACGAAGAATTGGTGTATTCATTCAATTATTACAATTTTTCTTAAAAATAGTAATATTTAAGCCACACTTTTTTGATGTACTTTTTTTTGCAATATCTTCACCATACTACATCATACACATCACTATCCAAATCATTTCATTGCAAATATCGTAATGATTCGGCTTGTTTTATAAATTTTATATAGCAACAACAAAATTTCTGTTAATCAAAATACCTGCGCTTTATCCAAAAAGAGAAGTTAACCAACAGGATAAGTGCGGGCACTTCAACCAGAGGGCCTATTACCCCTGCAAAAGCCTGGCCGCTGTTAATGCCGAATACCCCAATGGCAACGGCTATAGCCAGCTCAAAATTATTGCCTGCCGCTGTAAACGATATGGCTGCTGACTGTGAATAATCGGCTCCTGTTTTCTTACCTATAATAAAACTTATGATAAACATAAGAACAAAATAAATAACCAGCGGTATGGCTATACGCACCACATCCATTGGTATTTCTATTATAAGTTTGCCTTTAAGGCTGAACATTACCACTATTGTAAGTAATAACGCAATAAGTGTTAAAGGAGAAATAAACGGTATGTATTTTTTTGTATACCACTCCTCCCCTTTCAGCATAATTAAACCGTAACGGGAAAGTATGCCCGCCAAAAATGGTATCCCCAAATAAATGAAAACGCTTTTTGCAATCTCGCCCATCGTAATGTTAACCGCAAGGCCTTCTATACCAAAAAGCGGGGGCAGTACAGTTATAAACAGGTAAGCATACACACTGTACAGCAACACCTGGAAAATACTGTTAAGCGCCACAAGGCCTGCGGCATATTCCCTGTTGCCCTGTGCCAGTTCATTCCACACAATAACCATTGCGATGCAGCGCGCTATACCAATTAGTATTAAGCCCGACATATATTCCGGATAGTCACTTAAAAAAAGTATGGCAAGAAAAAACATGATTACCGGGCCAATTACCCAGTTTAAAAGCAATGATGCCGAAAGCACCTTTACATTACGGAAAACCTTACCGGTACTTTCATACCGCACTTTTGCCAGTGGCGGATACATCATTACGATAAGCCCTATGGCAAGCGGCAGGTTTACAGCACCGTTTGAGCCGGAATTTAAAAAAGCTTCTGCCCCGTCAAAAAAATAACCTATGCCTATACCTGCTGCCATTGCAAGAAATATCCATAGGGTAAGGTAGCGGTCTAAAAAGCCTAATTTTTTCTTTTTACATGCGGGTACTTCGGTAATTATTTCCATAATTTACTGGAGCTGTACGCCACCCCAAAGGCACACCTATATTAAACAACACGAATAAGTGCACCTTAAGGCAGCTAACAGATTTTTAAATATTATTTTGCTGTATAAAATTTTCGGAATAGTCTTTAATCATTTGCCTTACCCTCCTGAATTCCTCTGTAATCTCTTCAGGAGTTCCCTGTGCTTTGGCAGGATCGGGAAAGTTATAGTGAAAACGCTCTGCTTTAGAAGGAAAGTAAGGGCAGTTTTCTTTAGCATTATCGCACACGGTAATAACATAGTCAAACTCAATATCCCTATATTCATCTACATGGTTAGAGGTGTGCCCGGATATATCTATGCCGTCTTCCTGCATTGTGGCAATGGCTTTGGGGTTTACACCGTGTGTTTCTACACCGGCACTGTAAACCTGTGCCCTGTTACCTGCAAAATGCCTTAAATAACCCTCGGCTATCTGGCTTCGGCAACTGTTACCTGTGCAGAGTACTAAAATTTTTTTCATTTTTATATGTGATTTTAAATTAACAACAACCACCGCCGGGTGTACAGCTGCCGCTAGCCGAAATGCTGCCTAACTCCACCTTTTGCTTTTTGGGCGGTATACCGCACTGGTCTTGTGCAAGGCAAGCCGTTTTAGTAGGAAGCAGCATAAAATCGGTACCGTTAAAATCAAGGCTGTACTTGCCAATGGTTTCTGTTCCCTGATATTCTACTTCTATTTCATTATCGGCTAAACCCAAAACCTCTTCCGATAGCTTTATTATATTAAGCAGTTTGGCCGGTTTAAGCCTGTGCTCATAATCATCCGCATCCCAAAGCTGGAAGTTTACCACTGTTTCAGTACGCACCGTTCCGCCACAGTCAATAAACTTTTTGGCTACTTCACCTACTTCTGTAACATGAAAATGCTCGGGCACATAAGTACCGTCGGCCAGCATAAAATTTACATTAGTGGCCGTTTCAAGAATTACTTTTATATCAGATAGTTTCATAACATAAGTATTAACAACATTCGTTCTTTTTCTGATTCAGCGTTAGCTGCACATGCTCAAAAAATGATTTTATTTTGGCAAAGCCTGCTTCGTCTATGCAATAACAAACCGATGTGCCTTCTATTGAACCTTTTATCAGCCCGGCATTTTTGAGTTCTTTTAAGTGCTGCGAAACCGTAGGCTGCGCCAGTGGCAACTCACCTACAAGGTCGCCGCATATACAGGTATTTACCTTAAGCAGGTGCTCTATGATTGCAATGCGGGCAGGGTGCCCAAGTGCTTTTGCGGTTGCTGCAAGTTCATTTTGCAGACTTGTAAATCCTTCTGTTTTTGATATACCCATTACTTTATTACTATATCGCAATATTACGATAAATAATTTAACCACCAAAAAATCATGGAAAATTAGTTTGCCTCTCAAAAAGGATTTATTTTTGCCTTCATGAAAAGTACTGCACACTTTATTAAAGTTACTCCGCCCTGATTTACAACACAGTAAACAGAAACATCATCAACCAACAGTATTTAATACAAATAATATGCATTAGCCTATTAGCAGTATTTGCATGGACTTAACTTTAATTTTCAGTATGAAAGCATTATCTGAATTTTTTGATTTTTCCCAAAAAGTAAACTATAAAAATGAAATCCTGGCGGGGCTTACCGTAGCCATGACCATGATACCCGAATCGTTATCTTTCGCCATACTGGCTGGCTTTCCGCCGCTTGTGGGGTTGTATGCAGCCTTTATAATGGGGCTGGTTACAGCAGTATTGGGGGGCAGGCCCGGAATGGTATCAGGCGGTGCGGGTGCAACAGTAGTGGTGCTAATTGCATTAATGCAGTCGCATGGCATTGAATATGTTTTTGCGGCAGTAGCACTGGCAGGCATATTGCAGATACTTGTAGGTGTATTTAAACTCGGTAAATTTATTAGGCTGGTACCTAATCCGGTTATGTATGGTTTTGTAAACGGTCTTGCAGTAATAATATTTATGTCGCAATTGGAGCAGTTTAAATCTGCCGGTGGAGGCGGTTGGCTAACAGGCACAACGCTGTATATAATGGCGGGGCTGGTAGCATTAACCATTGCTATTGTTGTATTGCTCCCGAAACTTACAAAAGCAGTACCTGCATCACTGGTTGCCATTATAGTAGTTTTTGCAATAGTTTTCGGTTTTGGTATAGAAACCAAAACAGTAGAAGACATAGCCTCTGTCAGCGGTGGCTTCCCTCCTTTTCATGTACCTGATATAGCTTTTAATGTAGAAACATTACAACTTATATTCCCGTATTCGCTTATTATGGCTGCCGTTGGCCTTACCGAAGGGCTGCTAACACTTAACCTTGTAGATGAAATTACTGGCACACGCGGTAACAGCAACCGCGAATGTGTAGCACAGGGCAGCGCTAACATACTTAACGGTTTCTTTTACGGAATGGGAGGCTGTCCCATGATTGCGCAAACGCTTGTAAACCTATCTGCCGGGGCACGTGCAAGGCTGGCGGGTATAGTTGCCGCATTAACCATATTGCTCATTATTTTGTTTGGCGCTCCTATTATTGGCAAAGTGCCTATTGCCGCACTTGTTGGGGTAATGATTATGGTAGCAATCAGCACGTTTGAATGGGCAAGCTTTTCCATCATAAACAAAATGCCGAAGCATGATATTATTACCGGTATACTGGTTGCCGTTATAACAGTATGGCTGCACAACCTTGCACTCGCAGTACTTATTGGCGTGGTTATATCGGCACTCGTGTTTGCGTGGGAAAGCGCAAAACGCATCCGTGCGCGCCACTATACGGATAGCGAAGGTGTGAAGCATTACGAAATTTACGGCCCGCTCTTCTTTGCTTCTACAACTGTTTTTATGGAAAAGTTTGATGTAGAAGCCGACCCCGATGTGGTAATAATAGATTTTAAGGAAAGCCGTATTGCCGATATGTCGGCTATTGAGAGCATTAATAAACTTACAGCCAAATACAGTAAAGCCGGCAAGACCGTGCGCCTGCGCCACCTGAGTGAAGACAGCAGGCGCCTTTTAGCCAATGCCAGGGCAGTTGTTGATGTAAATATTATAGAAGACCCTACCTATAAAGTAGTTACAGATAAGGTTAAATAGCGGCTACCGCATCAGGTGTATTGATAATACGCTTCTCGATATATTTTGAATTCATTATGCGCACTATACCCATATAGTCCATAGTGAATTCAATTTTATCGCCTACTTTATAATTTTTAGGGTTTTCACCCAAATCAAGTACAACCATATCAGAGGTTGCCCCCGCATATTTAATATCCGTATCTGTCGGGTCAAGATGCTTCATATCAATATCAAGCAATCCGATATCAATTATAGCACGAACCGTAGTTTTACCATAGTCCGACTCTTCAAAATTAAAGGTATCGCCTTCAAGATTGGTACCTAATTCACCGGTTGGCACTACAGGCTTTTCATACAGCTCGATTATTTCGGCATACAGCTTAAAGATGTCGTTTTCCATATGCTCGAAACGGTTATTGTTGTACACATCAGTTCCCATAAAAAGCGTTTCACCTACCCTGAAGTGGTTTATGCCTTTTGGTATAAGTCCCTGCTGAACCAAAGCGATGGTTACAGAAGAGCCACCGGATATAAAAGGGATACTAACATTGAATTTAGCCTCAACCAGTTGCTTGTACAGGCTTAACTGTATCAGCTTATCATTATTCGGTAAAATACCATAAAGGCATGACAGGTTAGTACCTAAGCCAATAATCTCTATATTCTCCATACGGAAAACCCGTGAGTAGAAGTCTATGAAATCATCACGCATTACGCCTTCCCTAAGCTCCCCAAGGTCAATCATAATGATGATCTTATGGGTTACACCTTGTTTTTTAGCTTCTTTAGAAAGCATTTCTATCGTGCGGAAATCAGTATTCATACTGATATCGGCATATTTAATTACATCTTTAATAACACCTTTTGCAGGAGGCTTTATATAAATAGTCTGGGCATTCTTGTCAATGCTCTTTATTACCCTGAGGTTACTTATCCGCGAATCGGAATACTGGCTGATGCCCATTTTAAGCAATTCTGCCAAATAATCACGGTTACCACAGAGTATTTTTGTAACTACCGACCAGTCTATATTATGCTCTTTGAAAAAGCCGTTCAGGTAGTCAAAATTGCTTTTAAGTTTTTTGGTGTCTAAGGTTATAAATGCCATTACTTTACCTGTTTAAATCTCATTTCGAGGTATTTATTAGTAAAACCGAGGCTTTCATACAGCTTTTTTGCGGGGTTATCAGGCTCTACGTGCAGCGCTATGTCGCCATTAACGGCACCGATAGCTTCATGCATCAGTTTTTTGCCTATGCCCTGCCCCCTGTAATCGGGGTCGGTTGCAATATAAACCAGTATGTTTTCGGGTATATACCCACCCATACCGGTTTCATTAAGTACAACTGCCCCCACTATTTTACCATCGGTTTCGGCAGTTAAAACATTCCCGCCGGTTTCGCGGTTGGCGTGCAATGTGTTCATGGCATATTGTATTGCCTTATGTATATCATTTTCAGGATCTCCGTACTGCTCAAGGCTTTTAAACAGGAAGTTTACTGTCCTTTTCAGTTCCTGATCTGACATTGGCTCATCCTTTGAATATTTTTGAATTTTTATCATTTTATAAGGTTATTTTTACACAATTTGCAAGTTACCCCTTTAAAAACCGAATTGAAAGTTATAAATGTTAAAAAGTGTAAAAATTGGCTTACTAAACTTATTGATAACATGAAATACACTATGATTTCGTAATTTTGCGACTATGGCAAAACTGATCAATCTAAAAACGTTTAAGGAATTTTTTCGTTCCTCTTCGGCAGGTGGTATTATCCTGCTTTTTTGTGTGGTACTATCTTTAATAATAGCCAATACCGGTGCAGGCGAAGGCTTTAATGAGCTGCTTAGTACAGAAATTGGCTTTGCAAACGATTCGGTACAACTGCGCTACCCTGTACTGCTATGGATAAATGATGGCCTTATGGCAATATTTTTCCTGCTTGTAGGCTTAGAGATTAAACGTGAAATTGTAGAAGGCGAACTTTCATCGCTGCGCCAGGCATCTTTGCCGGTGCTTGCAGCCATAGGCGGCGTTGTGGTACCGGCGCTTATATATACCTTCTTTAATCACGCAGAGCCTGATACCATTCACGGCTGGGGCATACCAATGGCTACAGATATAGCTTTTGCGCTTGGCATCCTTTCGTTGCTTGGCGATAAAGTACCATCGGGCATAAAGGTATTTCTTGCCGCACTTGCCATAGTAGATGACCTTATGGCTATACTTGTTATTGCAATATTCTATTCAACCAACCTGCACCTGACATACCTTATGTATGCCGCAGGTATATTCCTGTTCCAAATCATACTTAACCGTGCGGGGGTGAAAAATATACTGTTTTATATTATTCCCGGAATTTTCATGTGGTATTTTATACACCATTCGGGCATACATGCCACTATTGCAGGTGTACTTACTGCGCTTACGCTGCCCACTACACCCGATGCTACCGAATCTCCGCTGGAAAAGCTGGAGCACATGCTTGCCAAACCGGTTAACTTTTTAATAATGCCCATTTTTGCCATAGCCAACACCAATATAACTTTTGAGGATGGTATGGTAGAAGGGCTTGCGAGTAACCTGGGCCTCGGCATTGTATTAGGCTTATTTTTAGGTAAGCCAATAGGTATTTTCTTTATGTCGTGGCTATCGGTTAAGCTAAAGGTTGCCGAACTGCCTGCGGGCTCTAACTGGACACACGTACTTGGGCTTGGGCTGCTCGGCGGGATAGGCTTTACCATGTCGATATTTATTGCCCTGCTGTCCTTTAAAAGCGAACTGTTTCAGAACGAAGCCAAGTTTGCCGTATTAACAGCTTCTGTACTTTCAGGAATATTCGGCTATGTCCTATTGAGCCTTTACAATAAAAAGCAGCGCAAAAAAGCAGCAGTAGCTACTTCTTAGCCTTTTTACCTAATTTGTTGGTAGTGGGTTGTGGCGCAGGAGGCACAACCCGCCTGAATACAGCCACATCTTTTACAGAAAGCCTCTGGTTCATCCAGTTGCGAAACTTTTCATTATCGACTGCGGGTAGTACTTCCGGGCTTTCATATATTACTGCTGTTACCACAAAAGCGCTGTCTTTTGCGGTAGCCATACTGTGATTAGACACGGACAGCGACGTAATTTTTGGAAAAATTGCCTGGGCTTCTTTCAACAGTTTCTGATTGTCAAATGTATTCTGTGCTATCTGCTTTTCAAGTGCTACAATGCGAAGGTCTTTCTGGTCAATTTCGTTTTCAGTGCTTTTAATTTCATTAAGGATATCACCTTTAAGGGCACGCAGCCTGTCGGTGCTGTCCTGCCTTATCACAAGGTGAGTGCCGCGCAGGTATTTGTTTTGATTTATCTGGTTTTCCAGCCTCGTAATCTCTTCCTTTTCAAATCGTTTAGACAGGAAAGCAAGCTCAAGTAGCTTCGGATTGGTGTTGTAGTCCGTTTTTTTATAAACTACTGTATAACCTTTTTTAGTAAACTCATCATTAATAAAATCGTTGGTATTTTTAGCAAACTGCTGCTGCCTGTATAATGAATAGGCAAGGTAACTGCTTGGTACCAGCATAGCGATTATCAGGACAGTAATAGATATACGAACCTGTTTTTGCTGCTTTTCGTTTACCTGCTTTACGGCAGGATAGCCTAAGTATTTCACTATAAAAAAGGTAGAGATACCTATAAAAACACAGTTAATGCAGTACAGGTAAAAAGCACCCAGAAAATAGCTAAGCTGCCATGTGGCAAGTCCGTAACCTGCAGTACAAAGAGGCGGCATAAGCGCTGTGGCTATGGCCACACCGGGTATAGGATTGCCCTTCTCGGTACGGGTTACAGCAATAACCCCTACTATACCACCAAAAAATGCAATGAGTATATCATAGATGTTAGGCGAGGTGCGTGCCAGCAGTTCTGACTGTACATCTTTAAAAGGGCTGGCAAAGAAATAAACGGTAGATACCGTAAGGCTTACCAAGGTAGAGTTTAGCAGGTTCCGTAACGATTTTCGCAAAAGGCTGAAATCATAAACGCCCAGCGCAAAGCCGGCGCCCACAATAGGGCCCATTAGCGGCGATATAAGCATCGCACCTATAACTACCGCCGTAGAGTTAACATTAAGCCCTATAGAGGCTATTATAATAGCACAGGCAAGTATCCAGAGGTTTGCCCCACGGTAGCTGATGTTTTTCTTTACGCTTTCAAAGATCTTTTCGCGGTCGTCTTCACCTTCATGAAGGTTGAACAGGGAAGTAAGTTTGTTCATAAACATTGTACTGCTTAAACTATAGCGATATAAAAATAGCAATTTTAGCCGCAGCAGCAAGAATTATCCTGCAAGACGATTAAACTTTAACAGCTTTTTAAAACAAAAAACCTCCCTGTTTCAGGAAGGTTTATATCATGTGTTACATTTTCTGTAACTATTCGGTTTCTCTTTTCAGGTTGGCCATTATAACTGCAGCCACAGCGGCCTCGGTACCTTTATTACCGTGCGTGCCCCCACTCCTGTCTATTGCCTGTTGCAGGTTATTATCGGTAAGTACACAAAAAATTACCGGTATATCCGTCTGCACATTCAGGTCTTTTATACCCTGCGATACAGCCTCGCATACAAAATCGAAATGCTTGGTTTCGCCCTGTATAACGCTGCCTATTGCTATAACAGCATCTACCTTTTGGGTTTGTATCATGCGCTTGCAGCCGTATATCAGCTCAAAGCTGCCGGGCACATCCCAACGGGTTATATGGGCTTCTTTTGCACCCAAGTCTAATAGCGCTTCAACAGCGCCATTATAAAGGCCGGTTGTAATATTGGTATTCCACTCTGAAACAACAATCCCAAACCGAAAACCTTTCGCGTTTGGGATTGTGTTCTTATCATATTCTGATAAATTCTTATTTGCTGTAGCCATAGTGCTTATTCGCTCATTGCAATATAACCGTCTATAGAAGTAGCTTCAGGCGATGCGGTGTAGCTGTCTTTTATTTCCTGGAAATATTTAAGTGCATCTTCTTTTTTGTTAAGCGTTAAAGCAGCCTGCCCCGCCTTGAAAAGGAAACGTGGCCTTGTAAGGTCGTTCTTGCTTGCATCAGCAGCTTTTATATAGTACTCAAGCGCGTCTTCTGTCTGGTTTACCTGTACAAAAGCGTCACCTTTAGCACCAAAAGCCATTGCTTTAAGCACTTCATCTTCTGTAGAAAACTCGTCAAGTTGTGCAACCGCCTCTTTATACTTACCTGTATTAAGGTAAGCCATACCTGCAAAATAATGTGCTATGTTGGCAGCATCAGTACCTGAGTAATTATCTATAATACCAAGAAAGCCAAGTTTACCCTCACCACCGTTAAGCGAAAGGTTATATAAAGAATCGTTAGCTGTTTGTGCATCTACAGCCTGTGTAAAATATTGCTGAGCCTGAAACATTTCATTGGCAGCTTCTTCTTCGTTTGGTGTTACAACAAACTTGTTGTAAAGCAGATATCCTATTGTAACAACGGCAATGGCACCAATTAATGAAAAGATTATTTTCTGGTTTTTTTCAACCCACTCCTCCGTTTTGGAAGCACCCTGGTCTAAACTTTCAAAAACCTCAGCAGTAGTACTGTTATCATCAAAAGTTTCCTCAACAGGTTCAACTTCTTTTACCTCTTCCGGTTTAGGAGCTTTATATCCTCTTTTGTTATAAGTAGCCATTTATTATAATTTTATGAGCCGCAAAAATAAAATTTTTATTCAATAATAAAATATCTTTTTGTCGATATTTTTCGATAATTTGCGGCTTTCTTATTAATTACCGCCAATTTATACAAGGTTCTCACAATCAGAAGCCATTTCATAATGTACTTAAAGAAATTATCACTTCTCAATTATAAGAACATTGCCGAGGCAGATTATGAGTTTGATGCCAAAATAAACTGTTTTGTGGGCAAAAACGGGGTAGGCAAAACAAATGTGCTCGATGCGGTGTACCATCTTGCCTATGGCAAAAGCTACTTTAACCCCCTTGCAATACAGAATATAAAACATACCGAAGACTTTTTTGTAATAGACGGTGTTTTTGAAAAAGAAGATCGCAACGAAAATATTGTTTGCAGCCTGAAACGCGGACAAAAAAAAGTACTGAAGCGCAATGGCAAGCCCTATGAAAAGTTCAGCGAACACATAGGCTTTATTCCGCTTGTAATGATATCGCCAAGTGATAACGACCTTATTACCGAAGGCAGCGAAACCCGCCGCAAGTTTATAGACAGTGTTATATCGCAGCTTGATGCTGCTTACCTGCAACAACTCATTAATTACCAAAAGGTGGTGTCGCAGCGCAATGCCCTTTTAAAGTATTTTGCCCTGAACCATACTTTTGATAAAGACACACTTGGTATTTATAATGAGCAGATGGCAGCGTTAGGCCATGCTATTTTTGAAAAACGCAAGCAGTTTCTACAGGATTTTATACCCATTTTTAACAGCCATCATCATAACATTACAGGTTCTGCCGAAACAGTAACATTAAAGTATGACAGCCAGCTTTCTGAAAAGCCGCTTTCTGTCCTGCTGGATGAAAACCTGCAACGCGACAGGGTGCTGCAATATACAAGCACAGGCATACATAAAGACGACCTGTCTTTTGAGATTGAGGAGCATCCCATAAAAAAGTTTGGTTCGCAGGGGCAGCAGAAATCTTTTCTCATAGCGCTTAAACTCGCACAGTTTGAGTTCATCAAAAAACAAAGCGGTGTACTGCCGATATTGCTCTTTGATGATATTTTTGACAAACTGGATGAAACCCGTGTAGAAAAAATTGTGCAGATGATAAATGACAAAACCTTCGGACAGATCTTTATATCTGACACACACCCGGAGCGTACCGAAAATATAGTAAAAGCTACCCACCAGAGCTACAGGATATTTAACTTGTAGCAGATATGTTTTTTAATTAAATTCGTAAAAACTTATCATCATGAACCTTCAGTACATATTAGACAGCAAAGGAGAAACAACAGGTGTTTTTATCCCTATTAAAGAGTGGCTGTCATTTAAGAAAAAATTTAAAGGTATTGAAAGTGAGATTACAGAAATACCTGACTGGCATAAGCAGGAAATTGACAGGCGCCTTGAAAGTATTGCTGACGGCAAGACCGAATTACTGGACTTTGAGGCAACAATAGATGAACTCGACAAAGACCTGTAGTCTTGAAAGTAATTATTACTAAAGAAGCGAAAGCTGAATTAAAAGCCTCTGCAGAATGGTATGAAAGCAGGCAAAAAGGACTCGGAAAAAGATTTTTAAAGACCATAAAGGACGAAGTATCTTTTTTGAGAAAAAATCCTGACGCAGCAGTTACCCGATATAAAGATGTGCGTACTACAGTTGTGTCTGTTTTTCCTTACCTGATTCATTATTACATAAAAGAAGACTCAATAATTATCATTGGTGTACTGCACACCTCCCTTAATCCGATAAACAGGAAATAATATGGCAATACCAACTGAAGTGCTTGATTTTCTTACCGACCTGAAAAACAATAACAACCGCGAGTGGTTTCAGGCCAACCAAAAGCGCTATAACGAATATAAAAAAGCCTATAAAAACATTACGGAGGCTTTTATAGCTGAAATGAGTAAAAGCGACTCATCATTACAGCAACTTGAATTTAAGAACTGCACCTTCCGTATTAACCGCGATATACGGTTCAGTAAAGATAAGTCTCCATACAAGACCAATATGGGCATGTGGTTTTCGGCTGGCAGCAAACACAATAACATGGCTGGCTACTATGTCCATATAGAAAAAGGAGCAAGCTTTATTGCAGGCGGACTTTATTGCCCCCAGGCAGAGGAACTGAAAAAAACACGCCGTGAAATAGCCGGATTTTATGAAGATCTTGAAGAAATAGTTGCAGATAAAAACTTTAAAAAGATATATGCAGGTTTTGACCGTGACGAAAACAACAGGCTAAAAACCGCACCTAAAGATTACCCTAAAGACCATCCGGCAATAGAATTCCTTAAACTGAAAAGCTTTACTGCAACAGCAAAAATTACCGATAAAGAACTGGAAAGCGAAAATTTTGTGGCAGAGACTACTAAAAAGCTTTTGGTGTTAAAACCTTTGGTGGAGTTTATAAACCGTGGGCTTACCACCGAATAAATAGCTTACTTTTGCGCTCAAATTACAAACCATGCAAATCAGCACCAATTTTAATCTAAAAGAGTACAATACATTTGGTATAACCGCATACGCAAAAGAATTTATATCGGTAGAAAGTATAGATGAGCTTGCAACTGTTCTGGCGGAAAACAAAGGCAGAAAACTTTTTATACTGGGTGGCGGCAGCAATATGCTGCTTACGCAGGATATAGATGCGCTTGTTATCCATATCAATATAAGGGGAAAGCAAATTACCGAACAACAAAATGGTTATGCGCATGTTAAAGCAATGGCAGGCGAAAACTGGCATGAGTTTGTACTGTTTTGCATAGAAAATAACCTGGGCGGGCTGGAAAACCTGTCACTCATTCCCGGTAATGTGGGTACAACCCCAATACAAAACATTGGCGCCTATGGCACTGAGATAAAGGATACTTTCGTGTCTTGTGAGGCAATGGATATAGCCACACAGGAAATAAAAACTTTTACAAAAGAGGAGTGCGAATTTGCCTACAGGGAAAGTGTTTTTAAAGGCAGGCTCAAAAATAAATATATAATTACATCGGTAACATTCAGGCTAACAGAAGAAAATCATAAAATAAATACTGCTTACGGAGATATCACAGATAAACTAATCGATAAGGGTATAATTGTCCCCACTATTAAAGATGTAAGCAATGCAGTAATAGCCATACGGCAGAGTAAGCTGCCCGACCCTAAAGAACTGGGCAACAGCGGAAGCTTTTTCAAAAACCCGATAGTGCCTAAAGCTTTATTTGAAAAAATACAGGCTGGGCATCCTTTGATGCCGTATTATGCAGTATCTGAAAGTGAGGTAAAAGTACCTGCGGGCTGGCTTATAGAACAAAGCGGTTTTAAAGGGAAACGTTTCGGCGATGCCGGTGTGCACACCAAACAGGCACTTGTACTGGTTAATTACGGCAACGCTACCGGTAAAGAGCTATTGGAACTCTCAAAAAAAATTCAGCAAACTGTTTTTGAAAAATTTGGTATCAGCATTGAAGCTGAAGTAAACATCATTTAAGCTTTTATTATTACTTAAAAAATCAACTTTTTTATAAAAAGTAAAAGCTAAAAGCTGACTGCTTTATTACTTTTAACTAATTTTGCGGCTGTAGAAAACAGCCATCACCTTTTATGCTTGACATTACTTTCTATGTGTTTGTGGGTATAACCGTACTGCAACTGGTTTACTATCTGGGTATATTCGGCAAGTTTGCCTTTTCTAAACCCAAAGAATCCAATCCTAAAAAAATTCCCGTTTCGGTAATTTACTGTGCCAAGAACGAAGCCGAAAAAGCAAGGCAGTTTGTTCCGCTACTGGCAGCACAAAATTACCCCGACTTTGAGCTTGTGCTTATAGACGACGCTTCATCTGACGAGACACTGGATGTATTTGAGGAGTTTGAAAAGCAGTATCCTAACATAAAGCTTGTTAAGGTAGAAAACAATGAAGCTTTTTGGGGAAATAAAAAATATGCGCTCACATTAGGCATTAAGGCTGCATCTAAAGAATACCTGCTCTTTACAGACGGCGACTGCTACCCTTCTTCCGCAGACTGGATTTCGCAGATGAGCTCACATTTTACCCTTAAAAAAACTATAGTATTGGGCTACGGGGCTTATGAAAAAATTAAAGGCTCATTCCTTAATAAAATTATCCGTTTTGATGCCGTGCTTACCGCAACACAGTATTTTGCATGGGCTAAACTGGGAAGGCCCTACACCGGCGAAGGCCGCAATCTTGCCTATAAAAAAGAAGAGTTTTTCAAGGTAAACGGTTTTATAGACCATATGAGCATCCGCACAGGTGAAGATGCCCTTTTTATAAATCAGGCTGCACGAAAGCACAATACAACTTTTTGTTTTACACCTGAAAGCTTTACCTATTGCGAGCCTAAAAAAAGCTATAAAGCATGGTTTATACAAAAGCGCAGGCAGGAATATACAGCATCGTTTTTCAGGGCTTCAGATAAATTTCAGCTAAAGCTGTTCAACATAAGCCAGGTATTATTTTTTATACTCTTTATTGTACTGCTTGCCCTTCAATATAACTGGATGTTTGTAGTGCCTGTTATAGCGTTGCGCTACCTGTGCAGCTGGATTGCCTTCGGCTACGGTGCTGCTAAACTGAAAGAAAAAGATGTGGTGTACTGGTTTCCGGTTATAGAAATTATCCTTATCTTCACAAGGGTAAATGTTTTCTTTACCAATATGTTTTCAAAACCCGTACATTGGAAATAAATTCAGCGCTTATACAGCAAAATATAGCCAAAGCCAAAACAGGCGACCAGGTGGCTTTTACTTTTCTCCTTGATTTTTTCTGGAATGAGGTTTATGGGTTTATGCTGAAACGCACCCAGAATGAAACCGATACCGAGGATATTGTTATAGAAACTTTTTCGAAGGCTTTTGACCGGATAAGTACCTACAACCCTGAGTATGCCTTTAATACCTGGCTTATAGCCATTGCCAAAAACGTACATATAGACATGCTGCGCAAAAAGCGCTTTTCGTTATTTGTAGATATAAGTGAGGACGATGACAGGCGCGCCTATAATATTGCTGACGAGTCGGCATCTGCTGAAGATGAATTGATACAGGAACAAAACCTTTCGAGGCTGCTGGAGTGTATTAAAAAGCTAAAGCCACAATACCAAGAAGTAATACAGCTACGATACTTTCAGGAGCAAAGCTATCAGGAAATTGCAAACCAGCTTAATGAGCCGCTTAATAACATTAAGGTAAAACTGCTAAGGGCGAAAAAGCTGCTGGCCGATATCATCAAGAACAAAGGCAACTGCTGATTTACTTTTTAACGTGAGTAAGGAGGCTCTCAAGACTACCGTTGTAAATATTTACATCTACATTCCCCTCAATACCTTTTATTTGGGCCTGGTCGGTAAACTGCCAAAACAGCCATTCTTTCTTAATGTCTTCTTCAAAAAAGCTGTAATTGGCTATCCATACCCTGTAACCGGAAAATTCTTTTTTGAGGAAATCCGTATAAAAACTTTCACCACTGTATAGTATCGGCTGCATGCCATAATGTGCCTCTACCCTGCCCAGCCAGCGTTGCAAGCCAACTTTCAGGCTGTCCATACTCTGCCGGTTAGGTATCTTTTCAATATCAAGTACCGGGGGCAGGTCGCCTTTAGCCAGTTTAACAGTTTTTATAAAATGCTCTGCCTGCACAAGTGAGTTCTCGTCGGGCCTGTAGTAGTGGTAAGCACCGCGAATGTAGCCATTCTCTCCCGCTTTCTTCCAGTTGTGTGCAAAACGGGTATCTTTACCATCTTTACCTGCCGTGGCACGCATAAATATAAAATGCAGCGGAAATTCTTCTTCTGCCTTTTGTAATTCTTTCCAGTTAATGCGTCCCTGGTAGTGCGACACATCAATACCAAATACTTTATCCTTGTTTCGCCCCACTATTTCATAAATACGCAGGTCGGCAAGCTTTCGTTCCTCTTTGGTTAGTGCATCTATATTCTTATCGGTTTTAAACCCGAGGTAATACAGCAGCCCATTGTGGTATTTGTAAGCTGCAACAACTAATACAGCAATAAAAACAAGTATAACCCAACGCTTTGCTTTTTGCAAGGCATCAGGCTGTTTGCTTTTGCGGGTATTCCTGCGGTGGGGTGCAGCCTTTTTTGTTTTGGTTATTGCTTTTTTAGGTGGCGCAGGGCGCTTCATGCTATACTGCCTTTTTTTCGGAAAGTTTATTATTAAATACCGACAGGATAACGTATGACAATATAATCAGTGGTATGCCCAGATACTGGAAAAAGAAAAGCAATAACACAGAAAGCACTAAAAAGAAAATCTGTATCTTGTTTGTTTCCCAGTTAAAGTATTTCACCTTAAGCGAAAAAAGCGGAATTTCAGCATTCAGCAAAAATGCGCTAAGCAGGCTAATGCCTACCAGTACATAAGGGTTAGAAAGCATGTCGAAAACAAACCCGGTACCGTCTGAATGATTTAAAATAACCGGAAGGCTTATTATAAGCAACGCATTTGCAGGAGTCGGCAAACCGATGAAGGAGTCGGTCTGGCGTGTATCAACATTAAATTTAGCAAGCCTGTAGCATGAGCCTATAGTTATTATAAAGCCAATATAGGGCAGCAGGTTCATATAAAAATTATCAGGCGCATAGGTTTCGCTGAGTTCGTATATATTTTCCAGCATTTTATACATTACCACACCCGGCACCACACCGCTCGTAACCATATCGGCTAACGAGTCGAGCTGTAACCCGATTTTGCTTTGTGCATTTAAGATACGTGCAAAGAAACCATCCCAGAAATCTAGAAAAATACCGATGCATACCCATATAAATGCCATTTGCAGGTTAGTGTCAAAAGCATAAACAAGGGCAACAAGGCCGGCAGTTAAATTAAGTAATGTAATAATGTTCGGAACGTGTTTCCTTAAAGGCATAGCATGTAATTTTTTATAAGCACAAAGTTAACACAATAAGTTAATTGAAATGGAGTTTAGTAATTGAGAATTTTATGTCATATTTGCACAAATTAACAGCATTGAACAGGTTTTTAATTTTTTTATCATTTCTTTTACCCGTAATTACTTACGGGCAGTCTGTAAGGAAATACTCCAACGAGTTTATGAACATAGGCGTAGATGCAGCGGCACTCGGTATGAGCAATGCCGTTACTGCCCATACTGCCGATGTTAACTCGGGTTACTGGAATCCGGCAGGGCTGCTAAAGGTAAAAGACAAGCAGGTAGCGTTAATGCATGCCAGCTACTTTGCCAACATAGCACAATATGACTATGCGGGCTATGCCATGCCTATTGATGACCGTTCTGCTTTTGGATTCTCTGTTATCCGTTTTGGTGTTGATGACATCCTGAATACTACCCAGCTTATTGATGATGAAGGTAATATAGACTATAACCGTATCAGCCTGTTCTCTACCGCCGATTATGGCTTTACAATATCTTATGCGCGCTCTTTACCGCTGGATGGACTTAACTATGGTATAAATGCCAAGGTTATCCGAAGGGTGATAGGTAAGTTTGCAGATTCATGGGGTTTTGGTTTTGATATTGGCCTCCAATATCAAACAAAAAATGACTGGATGATTGGCCTTATGCTACGCGACATTACCACTACCTACAATGTATGGAATATTAACGAGGAAGAATATGAAACCATAGCCGGTGCTATACCCGGTGAAAATCAGGAATTGCCTGAAACCTCTGAAATTACATTGCCTAAAGCGCAGCTTGGCTTTGCTAAAAAATTTATAATCAGGTACGATTACAGCATACTTGCCGCTGCAAACCTTAATATGCAGTTTGCACAGACCAATGATATCATATCTTCTGAAATTGTAAGTATAGACCCCGCCGTAGGTTTTGAGTTTGGCTATATCGACCTCGTGTATCTTCGCGCAGGTGTGGGCAATTTCCAGAATATAACCCAGATAGATAATTCAGAAAAACTGAGCTTTCAGCCCAACATCGGGCTTGGGTTTAAATACAAAGGTATTGCGGTAGATTATGCCCTTACAGATATTGGCGACCAAAGCGCAGCACTTTATTCAAATATTTTCTCACTTAAGGTAGATTTAGGTACCTTTATACGGTAAAACCTAAACCAATGCGAAGCACACTATTTGCACTGCTGCTATTTACTATTTGTTTTTTACCTTTTACAGCTAAAGCCCAGTTTGAGCTTACTGACCAGGCAAAAGTTACACTGCTTACCTGCGGCCCCGGCGATGAGCTATATTCTACATTCGGGCATACGGCCATCCGTGTTGCCGATAGTGGAAGGGGGTTAGATATTGTTTACAACTTTGGTACTTTCGACTTCAGCACTCCTAATTTTTACCTGAAGTTTGTAAAGGGCGATTTGCAGTATTTTGTATCGGTAACATCTTACAGAGAGTTTTTACAGGAATATGAATACTACGGACGCTCGGTACAGGAGCAGGAGTTACTATTAACCCCGCAACAAAAACAAAGCATAGCAAATGAACTAAACAGCATTTTACTGTCTGACCGCAGGTTTTATACTTATAAGTTTATAGACCGTAACTGTACAACAATGGTTGCCGATATTATTGCTGCTAACATAAACGGTAAAATATCAGATGAAACATCTGACAAAGGTAAAACCAACAGGGAAATTATTTACAGTTACTTGGGAAACCACTTTTATGAGAATCTGGGTATCAACCTTATTTTCGGATATAAAACGGACAAGATAAGCGATAAACTTTTCCTACCGCAGGAACTGTTAGAAGGCATTTCTAACACCAGTATTAATGGAAAACCACTTGCTACGCAGGCAACGCTTGTAAATGCGGCACAGCCAAAGGTGAAGTCATTTACCTTCTGGAATAGTTTTTACAGCTATGCACTCGCTGTATTACTATTGATGTGGCTAACACGATATAAAGTTATAAGATTAAGCTATATGGCTATTACAGGACTAATAGGCTTATTCTTCTGTACGGTAGGGTTTTATTCTTTCCATGATGAAATTTCACAAAACTATAATGCGCTGCTTGTTAACCCATTGTTTTTATTATTGGTTGTAGTAATCTTTGCTGGTAAAGCGAAAGCTATAAGGACACTTTGCTATATACTCTTTGCCTGCTTTGCAGTCTATATACTTTTTATGCTGAACAAGCCGCACCTGCTAATTGTTTTACCGCTGCTTGCGCTTAATACTGTTACATTACTTCGCATTTTACGGACAAACCAACGTACTAAAAGCGTTTAACTATATTTGTTTAAATTAAATAAACGATGCTGTTTTTTAAGAAACCTAAGAAAAGGCTTTGCGATATCATTCCTGATGGGTATGTAGATATACACTCGCACCTGTTGCCAGGGATTGATGATGGCGCTAAAAATGAAGAAGATACAACCAGCCTGATCAGCACATTAAAAAGTTACGGATTCAGCCAGTTTATTACTACTCCGCATGTACTTACAGGAGTATGGAACAACACCAAAGAAGATATCTTATCGAAAGAGGCAAGTACAAGGCCCATTTTTAAAGATGTGGGTGTACCCTTTAAAACCGCTGCTGAATATATAATAGACGATACTTTTGCAAAGCTGCTTAAGAACGAGGCATTGCTTACACTTAAAGATAATTATGTTTTGGTAGAGATGTCTTACCTGAACGCCCCGCTAAAGCTTTATGAGGTGCTTTTCGACCTTCAGGTAGCAGGCTACAAGCCAATATTGGCACATCCCGAAAGATATCTGTTTTACCTGCAAAATACAGACGAATATAAAAAACTAAAAAAAGCAGGATGCCTTTTCCAGATAAACCTGTTGTCGGTTACAGGCTATTATGGCAAACCGGTACTCGATATTGCAAAGAAACTTATTGAGGATGATATGATTGATTTTTGCGGGTCTGACGTACACCACGAAAGACATGCAAAGTCATTCGAAAATCCGATACTGCTCAAACAATACGACAATCTTGAGCAGGCACTAAAAAATAATTCCTTCTTTAAAATGTAAAGAAGGAATTATTTTATTTTGGTATATATTACTACCGGAGCGTCTAATCTTTGTTGCGCCCGAATAACTTATCAAAAAAGCTTCTCTTTTTAATTTCGGGTCCGTAGCCATAGCCGTAACCATAACCGTAGCCATAACCATATCCATAGCCGTAACCTTTTTTATGGTCGGTATCGTTAAGTACAATAGCCATATTAGGCAGTTTCTTTTCCCTGTATAACGTTTCAGGTACAGCCAGCATTTGCTTGTCAAGGTGGTTAGCCCTTGCCACATAAACAACAGAGTCTGCAAACTTAGCAATAACAACTGTATCAGTTACCAGGCTAACTGGTGCTGTATCCACAACTACATAATCATATTCTTTTTTAAGCTCGGCAAACATATCAGCAACTTTGTCGCTCATTAAAAGCTCTGCAGGGTTGGGTGGTATTATGCCTGGAGGCAGTACATCAAAGTTTTCAAAGCCCGGAACACTGATAATATAGTTATCAAGTGTAGTATCGTTAGTCGAAAGATAGTTACTTAAACCTTTTGCCGGTAAATCAAGGTATTCATCAAGTTTAGGATTACGGATATCCATACCCAAAAGGATAACTTTTTTACCCGACAATGCTATTGTTGCAGCAAGATTTACAGAAATAAAGGTTTTACCTTCTTTTGGTATTGTAGAGGTTATAAAAATTGTTTTTGCAATGCCCTTAGGCAACTGTCCAAGAATAAATTCGAGGTTAGTCCTTACAATCCTTAAAGATTCAGCAGTATTAGACCTGCTGTTCAGGCTTATCAACTCACTACTGTTATCAGTACTTGACACATCTCCCAGGTAAGGAATGGTTAAATGCCTTAAATCATTAGCTGTATGTATTTTAGTATCCAGCAAATCTTTAATATAAATGATACTGAAGGGCAGAATAAGGCCGATTAAAAATGCTGCCATAAGTATAATGTTCCTTCTTGGCGAAACCGGTATGTTCGATGCAAGTGCAGGGTCTATAATCTTGGCATTGGGAGCAGTAGAAGCAAGAGCTATTGCGGTTTCTTCCCTTTTTTGTAAAAGATAAACAAATAGCGCTTCCTTTAAATTTTGCTGGCGTGCTATAGACTTATATTCCCTTTCCTGTGTTGGTATCTCAGCAATTTTTGAATCAAGCCTTCTTTGCTGCGCAGACAAATCCCTTTTTTTAATCAGGAGCGTGTTCTTTAAGCGTCCGAGATTTGCAAGAACGTTCTCTTTTAAAGACTCTAATTGTGCATCAGCTTTCTGCAACCTGACATTTTCTTCAGTTGCACCGGCACTGGCCCATCGGTTACGCTTTAACACTAAACTGTTATATTCAGCAATTAGTGAAGGGGTAAGGCTCGGATCTACCGCTGTAGATGACAATACATTACTTGGGATTAAATCTGTATTAGATGAACTCTTAACATAATTGATTAAGGATTCAGCAACACTTAACTGTGTTTCAGTTTCAATAAGCGCTTTTTGAAACTCTGATGCATTTTCGAGAAATAAGCCACCTTCAGATGTAATATCAGTAACCCTGTTCTTTATTTTATATTGTTCACCCTCTTTTTCCACATCACCAAGCTCAGCAGATATTATCTTGAGCCTTTCGTCAACAAACTCAGCAGTATTTTTAAAAACCTGGCTTTTGTCTTCTACTGCATCTTTATTATAATTCGCTATAACCTTATTCAAAAAATCTTCTGCCCTTGCTTTAACAGGATCTATAATTGAAAGCTGAACAACACTTGTACGATCACTTATAAGTTTTACATTAAGTTTTGATTTGAATGTTGAAGTTACAGAAGATAATGGTTCAATGTTTACTGATATTTTAAACTTTGGGTTATCTTCCGCTTTATTGATTACAGTAAAGGTGATATCCTTATGCTTTACAGTCTCACCAAATTTATAACTGCCAATTTTATTTTCTTCGTCATCAAGAAGTGAATAATTATTTCCGCCTGTATATTCTACTTTATACTTGTGGCTTGATTTAACAGCATTTTTATCGGCAAGTATAACACTTATAGGCGAACTGGTATATAAATCTACAGTTTTTACCCTGCCCTCACGCTTATATTTTACATTGAGATTAAGATCTCTTACTGCCGATTCTGCTATTGTACGCGATTTAATTATTTCAATCTCATTATCAACAGTACTTTTAATATTACCCATAAGGTCAACCTCGCTAAGTGCTGCAAGTTCAGAAACCATACCTCCTTTTTTATCATCTTTTACAAGTATCATAGCAGAGGCGCTATAGCTGGGTATGGTATACCTTAAGTAAACGAAGGCAAATGACAAACACACCAATACGCCCACAATAAACCAGGGCCATTTTGAAAGGTAGGTATATATAGAACGTTTAAGGTCAAACTGAGATTCCTGATTGATTTTTTCCTCTATTTGCATTTTATCTTGTGCTTAAGGCAATTATTGTAACTATAAGTGAAATTGCAGATATACCTACAGTCAGGTTAGGCCCGATCATTGACGAATTTACCCTTGTTTTATTAGGCTTAACATATACCACATCATTATGGTCCAGGTAAAAGAACTCACTCTTAATAAAATCAGCACTTGTAATATCTACTGTATTAAGTGTAACAACGCCGTCTTTGTCTCGAACAACCATTATTTCCTTCCTTTTTCCATAAATAGTCATATCGCCGGCGCTACTTAATGCTTCAAGTAATGTTAACCTGTCACCTACCACATTTACCGGCCCGGGGCGGTTTACCTCTCCTATAACAGATACTTTAAAATTTATCACCCTTAAGTTTACACTTGGGTTGGTAATCTGCTTTTCAAGCAATTTCCTTATTTTCTCTTCAGCCTCAACCCGGGTAAGCCCTGCAAGCTTTACTTTGCCTAAACCTGCAAAATCGATCTCGCCTTTAGAATCTATAAGATAACTGATTAAAACATCGTTATTAACCCCACTGTTTACCTGGCTACTTTGTGAATTGAGATACAGCAAGTTGAAGGGGGCAGCCAGTTCGGGTTCGTCGGCTGTAACAGTAATTACAAGATTATCATCCGGTTGCAGTACATTAGCGTAGTTTACCGCATTTATAGTTTCACTGTCTGCATTGCTCTCACTCAGATAAACAATCTTTTTATTTGAAACACATGAAGTGATTAAAAACAATATTGAAAATAACGCTAAAATCCTCTTTATCATGAAAAGTTAAGTTTAACTGGGAATTTAATCCTGATTTTGTGGCAAAGATAATTTTTTATACCTACTAAATATACTACTTAATAAAAAAACATTATTTCTTAACGATATCCTTATCAAGAGCTTCAAACGCTGAATTCATGCTTTTAAATTCAGGCACAATCATTTTCATCTGCATTACCACATCTTCATTATTAAATGTATAGGCACTCTCTATAAGGCTGTCAGTAAGGTAACGCAACTGGTTAAAGTCATCATACTCCTCCTCGGCAATCATTATTTTGTCATGGTGGGTTGGCAGTGTTTTCGATTTGTCGTTTAAAAGCTCCTCATACAGCTTTTCTCCCGGCCTTAAACCAACAATTTTTATATCAATGTCTTTATCAGGTACAAAACCTGCAAGGCGAATCATTTTTTTGGCAAGGTCTATAATTTTAACCGGCTTGCCCATATCAAATATGTAGATTTCGCCGCCTTTACCCATAGCCCCTGCTTCAAGCACAAGCTGGCAGGCTTCGGGTATAGTCATAAAATACCTTATAATATCAGGGTGCGTTAGCGTTATTGGCCCACCATTTTCTATCTGTTTGGTAAACAACGGAACTACAGAGCCGTTAGAACCCAAAACATTACCAAAGCGCGTAGTAATAAACTTAGGGCCGCTGGCATTTTCAGCAATAAACTTGTTATGAAGGCCCTGCACATATTTCTCGGCTATACGCTTGCTCGCCCCCATAACATTACTTGGGTTAACCGCCTTATCTGTAGATACCATTACAAAGCTGTCGGCTCCATACTCGCAGGAAAGGTCAGCTATATTTTTAGTGCCTAATACATTTACAAATATTGCCTGAGACGGATTCTGCTCCATAAGAGGCACATGTTTGTAAGCTGCGGCATGATATACCACATGCGGTTTATATTTTTTAAACACCTGTTCTGCCTGTGTCCTGTTCCTGACATCAGAAATTACAGTTACAAGTTCACTTTTAGATTCTATTTTGCTTATCTCGAGGCTCAGGTGGTGCAGCGGTGTTTCAGCCTGGTCGAGCATGATAACACACTGTGGATCAAACTGGATTACCTGGCGCACAATTTCGCTGCCTATAGAGCCTGCCGCACCTGTTATAAGTACACGTTTTCCCTTTAACTGAGATGATATAGAATAATTATCAAGCACAATTGGTTTACGCTCCAGTAAATCCTGAATCTGGAAGTTTTTAATCTTTTTCGAAATTTCTTTCTGGTCTTCCCAGTCAGATACCAACGGAACAGTATAAACTTTGTAGTTAAAGTCAAGGCATTCATCTACAATAGCAAGCTTTTCGTCTTTAGTAAGGCTTTTATCTGCAAGTATTAATGCCTGCGCATTAAAAACGCGCATAAGTGTAGATGTCTTCTTTTTGTGCTGCAATATAGGCAGCCCAAGAATCATTTTAGATTTGTTCTGGCTGTACTTATCTATAAAGCCAACCAGTTTAAATCTTGCAGGCACTTCCGATTTTAGCGCGTTGGCCACAGCAATTGCATTTGCATCGGTACCATATATAATGGCGCGTGTTAGTTGAAGTTTTTTAGACTGGTTAAGGTAATTCTCAAAAAACTGCTTTACAAGAACCCTGTACAGGAAAAGGCAGCTAAACGAAAATACTGCATTAATGAGAATACCAATATTCAGGAAAAGTAAATCTCCTGTTACTGATTTATAAAAGCTGTTTAGTGCCAGTAGCAGGAACGCTGTTGTAAATTGCGAGAAAAAGATTTTAACCGCATCTATATAGGAAGAGTGCCTTATAATACCTGAATATGTCCTGAAAACGCGAAAGGTTAGTACACTTATTAATAAATAGGCAGGTACGCTTATGCTAAGCAGGTGATGCTTAATATATATTTCGCCTGTGCGGTATATAAGCAGGTAACTTATAAGGGCAGTTACAGACACAACAAATAAATCAAGGAGGAAAATTATCCATCTTGGCAGGTAGCCCAGGTTATGAAAAGTATGCCAGAGCTTAGTGCTGTCTAACGCATAATCAATTGCATCAGCAACATTCTTTTTAACTTTTTTCTCCACTACTTCTTCAATTTTAACTTAATCATCTATCAAGCCCCCCTCAAAACAAATTTATAACTTTTTTAACATAAAGCCCTTAAAATCATTATAAATATTGTGTAATTGCATTTTTAATCCTCAAACGTTCGTCATCGTTTAAATTAGAACCTGATGGCAGGCAAAGCCCGTTTTCAAATAACTGTTCGCAAACCTTTCCGCCATAATACGGATATTTCTCAAACACGGGCTGCATGTGCATTGGTTTCCATAGCGGCCTTGATTCTATATTTTCAGCCTCAAGAGCCATACGTAAATCTTCACGTGTCTTGCCACCGTTTTTCTGAGGGTCTATAGTAATAGCCGTAAGCCAGTGGTTAGAAAAATAATCATCATTAGGCTCTGTAAGCACAGTAACCGCATCTGTATCCTTAAATAAATCACGGTAAAAATGGTTCATTGCCCTGCGCTTTTCTATATGGCTGTCAAGTACCTCCATCTGTCCGCGACCGATACCTGCACATATATTGCTCATACGGTAATTATAACCTATTTCGCTGTGCTGGTAATGCGGAGCATTATCTCTTGCCTGTGTAGATAAAAACACTGTTTTATCTTTCTTCTCTTTGCTTTTGGTAACCAGTGCACCCCCGCCGGAAGTAGTAATAATTTTATTCCCGTTAAACGAAAGTACCCCATACTCGCCGAACGTACCGCATTTTTTGCCTTTATAAGTACTGCCAAGTGCCTCGGCGCTGTCTTCTACCAAAGGAATTTCATACTTATCAGCTATTGCTGTAATTTCGTCTGCCTTAAACGGCATACCATACAAATGCACTGCTATAATGGCTTTCGGCTTTTTGCCTTTTGCCATACGGTCTTTTATAGCTTCTTCAAGTGCTACCGGGCAGATATTCCATGTTTCAGGTTCACTGTCAACAAAAACCGGAGTAGCCCCCTGATATGCTATAGGGTTTGCACTTGCAGAAAACGTCATGCTTTGGCATATAACCTCATCACCTGCACCCACACCAAGCATAACAAGGCTCAGGTGAAGTGCTGCAGTACCGGAACTTAAAGCGGAAACATGAATATCAGCATTAAGATATTTTTCAAGATCCTGTTCAAAACCATTTACGTTAGGGCCTAATGGCGCTACCCAGTTAGTATCGAACGCTTCTTTAATGTATCCCTGCTCATTACCCCCCATGTGTGGTGAAGAGAGCCATATTTTGCTTTTTTCCATGATAATGTGGTAAGGTTTGTTTAAGCCGCAAAAGTAGCGGTTTTAGTGAAACGTTTTTAACAGGCTATTTAAATTTTAAGTAATTTATAAGGGTTTTATGTTATCTAAACTTTAGGTATGGCCAGAACCTTTTCCTTAAACCTGTGAAAGTAAGTGGTATCGTCTTCAATATCACGCTCTATGATCATCCCTGCCGCAATTTTATTTCGGCTGCCAATAGTTATCTTGGGTATAGATGCCGAGTTTATGCCGAAAAGATTTTCATCTCCAATAGTAGTAAATCCTGAAAAGCATACATTAGGGCTTATAAAGTTGTAATTGCCTATCCTGGTATCGTGCCCCATGCTTGCCCTTGAGTTGATAAGTGTATAATTACCCACCACCACATTTGGCCCTACATTAACATAAGGAGCTATTACAACCCCCTCGCCTACTTTTGCCGATGGTGATACATACGCTAAAGGATGTATAAAGGTTTTAAATACAGCACCTTTTGCAAGAAAGTCTTCAGTAATGGCTTTACGGAAAGCAAGATTGGCAATACCCATTATATAAAAACAGGAATTATCTATAACATGGTCTTTAATAGTGCCCAGGTATGGCGCCGAAAATGCATAGGCATTATAACCCGCCGCATTATCATCTATGAATCCGCAAACTGAATATTTAGAAGTACCTGAAAGTATATTGGCATGTGCAAGATATTCGTCTATCTCGGCTGCATGGCCTCCGGCACCTATAATTATGTATTTTTCCATTGGGTTGATAAGGTTGGTTTATTTGCTATTTTGCTGTGTAGCCGCCATCTATTATAATGTCGGTTCCGGTAATCCAGCGCGAGGCATCAGAAAGTAAGAAAGCAGCACCGTTAGCTATATCTTCGGGTTTGCCAAGCCCAAGCGGGTGCAGCCCGGTTACAAACTGCAGCTTTTGCTCATCCTTACTATATTCTGAAGACATAGACATTGGCGTTACCACTACACCTGGCGATATGGTATTGAAACGGATGTTTTTTGAGGCATATTCTATAGCGAGCGACTTTGCACCTGCTATAAGAGCACCTTTGCTCATACCGTATAATGATTTGCCCATTTCGCCAACAGTGCCCATAACAGAGGCTACAAACACCACGCTGGTACCATCAGGACTACTGTTAGAAGCTTTACATACTGCTTTGGTTAAGCTCATGGCTGCAATAACATTTGTATTAAAAACTTCCTGCATTTTAGCTTCTGTAGTAGCGCGGAGCGGCATGGTTGGCGATACGCCTGCACAGTTAACAAGTCCGCTGAATGCTCCTTTTTGTGCAACAGCCTGCTTTACTGCGTCGGCAACAAGGCCTGTATCGTTAATATCAATATCAAAAATTAAATGGCGCTGTGGCTCATCCGTATGCTCGAGTGTTTCCTGTAACCTTTCGCGGTTCCTGCCAAAAAGTACCAGTGTGGCACCAAGCTTACTGCAGGTTATTGCTATTTGCCTGCCAATACCGGATGATGCACCGGTAACGGCTATAACTTTACCGTTAAGCTGAAAAGCTTTTACTGCTTCGTTCATATTTCTACTATATCGCTAATATGGCAGTTGTTGGTTTTTATCAGTGCAGATGCCCATGACATACCCACACCAAAGCCGCACAAAAACAGCTCTTTTTCGCCCTGAAGCCTGCCCTGAAGCTCTGACACTATTGTGAGCGGTATGGAAACCGAAGAGGTATTGCCAAACTTACCTACGGATGCAGGTACTTTGTCAGCATCCAGCTTTAATTTTTTCTGTAAATATTCGTTCATGTAGCTGTTTGCCTGGTGAAAAACAAAAAAGTCGGGCCTGCTCATATCCGCTTCAGCATAAGCAAAAGTCTTCTTTATGTCCTTCGGCACTTCTGCCAGTACAAAATTAAACACATCGGCACCGTTCATGTAGCCGTGCTCATCAGTACGGATGTTGCCATGCTCATCAACTACTTTTTCTTTAAGTGTTTCGGGTGTGCTGGGGTTCCTGTAGCCCCCGGCATCCATTTTTATGAGTGAAGAACGTGAGCCGTCAGAATTCAAAGAGAACCAGCTTTTGCCAAAGGCTTCGTCTTTCTCTATAAGGGCAGCAATGCCACCGTCTCCAAACAAAAAGGCAGTTTTCCTGTCTTTAGGGCTGTAAACACGCGAACGGGTTTCACCATCCAGAAGCAGCGCCTTGCGTATGCCCTGCTGCTGCACAAAATTATAAACAATAGAAAGCCCGTAAACAAACCCTGAGCAACCCAGGTTAACATCAAAAGCTATGGTGTTTTTACCGAGCCCCAGCCTGTCCTGCAATATAATTGATGTTGCAGGCATGCGGTAATCTGCCGTTTGCGATACAAACACCAAAAGGTCTATTTCGCTCCTGTCTATCTGCATATCTTCGATAAGCTTTTCGGCAGCATGATAACAAAGGTCTGATGCACATGTATCGTCATCTGCAAACCTTCTTTCATAAATACCCACTTTATCTACAATATCCTTTACATCTTCGGCAGGAAAATAACGGGTATATTCATAGTTATTAATAACTGTTTTGGGCACTGCCGCGGCAATTCCTTTTATCCCGATATTTTTAAACTCCAGTAAAGCCATAGTTTATTATTATTGTTTAGCGGCAACAGCGTTATATAAATCTTCTACTGTTACCAGTTTTGCAAATTCAGCATCTTCTATCTGTACATCAAACTCACTGTCTAAAACAGCTATAAGCGATAGCCTGCTTAACGAATCCCATGTATCATAATCCCTGAAGTTATCACTAAAGTTCACTTCCTGATCTTCCATTTCAAGGGCTTCTTTAAGAGCATCAATAAATTTTTCCTGCATGATTGGTATATTTTTAAGTATTATTTTCTTTAGTCCCTGTAAAAGGTATTGTTGTTGCCACGCCCTGCGTGTTAATGTCACTGCGCTTTATAACTTTAAGCACTGTTAAATATATAATTTTTAAATCTAACGCAAAAGAGAGGTTATCTACATAATATACATCATATTCAAATTTCTGCTCCCATGATATGGCATTCCTCCCGTTTACCTGTGCCCAGCCGGTAATGCCGGGCTTAACCTCATGGCGGCGCGCCTGCCTTGCATTATACAGGGGCAGGTATTTAACAAGCAGCGGCCTTGGGCCAACAAGGCTCATATCTCCCTTAACCACATTTATAAGCTGCGGAAGCTCGTCTAAAGAGGTAGTACGGATAAATTTGCCCACTTTGGTAAGCCTTACCTCATCCGGCAACAGGTTGCCGTTAGCATCTTTTCTGTCGTTCATGGTTTTGAATTTTATCACCCTGAACACCTTGCCATGCTTACCCGGACGGTCCTGAAAGAAAAATATACTGCCCTGGTTAAAAATGGCAAGCAGTATTATAAGCACCAGTAAAACAGGCGATGCTAATAGCAGTACCACAGAGGCTATTAAAAAATCTGAAAGTGGTTTTAAAAATCCCGCGTATATCATTATAGAAACTTTTTATATATTGATGCCATAACAGCGAGTGAATTTGTTACTTCAAAATTTTCCGCTATTGCCAGAGACTCTTTACCAAAATCTTTTCTAAGCTGTTTGTTAGTATAAAGTTCTTTTAAATATTTAATAAACTTTGATTCATTTTGCTGTGCAAACAAATATCCGTTTACACCATGCTTTATAATTTCCTTATGGCCTCTGTCAACAGTGGCTAAAATAGGTAATTCGCACATCATTTCTTCTACAAGGTTAAGCCCCAGCCCTTCCTGCCTGCTCGAAGAAACTCCTATGTCAGCCATTTTAAATATTTCATCAATATCATTCCTGAATCCCATAAATAAAATAACGGATCCTAAATTCTTTTCGCGCACCAACGCTTCCATCTTCTCACTTAAAACCCCTCTTCCGCAAAAAAGTAGTTTCAGATCAGGAAATTCTTCTTTGTGCTTTGAAATAGCCTCAATTAAAAACTGATGGTTTTTTCTGTGTATAAACTCCGCAGCATAAACAGCTATAACATCTTCGGGTTTAAAACCTTTGTTTGCTCTTAATTTTATTTTTTCATCATTCTCTACCGGGAAAAACTTATTCTTTGAAACACCAATTCCGGGAATAAGGAAATATTCAGTTTTTTTGCTGCCTTTTTCTTTTATCCTGTTATAGTCTTCGCTATTAATTGTTATAATAGCGTCAGCTTGTGCACTTGCAAGAATTTCTACAGGATAGTATGTAAGCCAGTTGATTAAAGAGGCACCTTTATAAAAATGAAAACCATGGGCGGTATATAAAACCTTAGTCCCTTTTTTTCTTGCATCTTTTGCTGCTAACCTGGTTACAATACTTGCCATTGGTGTATGGCAGTGAACCATTACATATTTTTCGCTGTCAATTATCGCTTGTAATTTCCTGTATGCCTTTATATGGCCTGCTGAAAAAGGGCTTCTGATAAAAGGAACGTTCCATTGTTTATCAACATACGGCACCTTTTCGTCTCCTTCGCAAGCTACATGGGTTTCATATCCCTGCTCCTGAAACCATTGCAGGTAAGGTAAATGAAACCTTAGCAAATGTTTTGCTATAGAAGCAGTAAAAAGTACCTTTTTTTTCATAGAGCAAACTTAGTTAAAAAAAACAGTGCAGCTACAACCTGCATTTTATAAAAATGTAAATAGAGTGGGCATATTGCTGCTCTATTAAATGTACGCTATTATCTGCTGAACAGCCTGCCTACTCTTGCAAACTTTTCTTTAAATGGAATACGCAGCCTTTTCTTGTAGAATAATGTTTCAAAATACCTGTATGAAAGATGAGATACAAAAAGTGTAACTGCAATTATGATTATATTGTTGATTACGATTAGTAAACCCTCTCCAAAATATTTTGCTAAATTAAACTGCTTAACAGCATAAAGATAAAATGTTGTTACAATCATATGGTACATGTAAATACCGTATGATATTTCGCCCAAGTAATTTAATTTCAGCTTATCGAGCACTATAATAGGATAATAAGCTAACGAAACAATAAGCAGGTTCGAAATAATTAAATTCACCATGTGGGTGTACCTGACGTCGCGAAAAACAAAAATATCTGTGAAAAATGATGCGAGAAATAATACAATTAGTACTATCCTCAGCAATTTGCTTTTCATAAAATTCAATTTACCTTCTTCGGCAAGTATTGCAAAAAGGCCTGCAAGTATAAAATAAAAATAAAAGTTTTCGTACCTGTAAAATGCCTTGTAAACAAACAATATACTTATTAAAATAACTAACAATATGGATAGTGCCAGCTTAATATTTTTTCTGAATATTAAAAAAATAAGAGGAAATAATAAATAGAATTGCTCTTCTATACCTATAGACCAAGTTATATTTAAAATTCCCCCCACTTTGTGCATGTCATTGAACACGTTAGGAAGAAAAAAAACATAATACAGCAAAAGCTCTTTAACGCTATAATCTAATTGATAGCCAACACCTAACAACGGTATTAAAACTTGCTGTATAAAAAGCCCCAGTACAATAACAAGATAGTAAACCGGCCAAAGCCTGCCTATACGCCTACCAAAGAACTTTTTCAGGTCAATTGTTTCCGTTCGTTTATATTCTAAATATAAATTGCGGATAATTAAAAATCCTGATAATGAAAAAAAGTAAAATACGGCGACTCCTCCTTTGTGGATAAATGATATATCGTCAAACTCAGGTACGCCTATTCTTCTACTTGTAATAGGCAAATGATAAATTACAACAGTAATTGCTAGAAAAAAGCGTAAAAAATATAGATTAGGTAATTTGTGCATTAAGTAGTTCTTTATTCAATATTGTTATCTTTTAAAAATTCCGTATAAAAATTTAGCCTTTGGCTGGTTAGTTTTTCAGCGGTGAAGTTATGCGCCCTTTCAAAATTGTTTGTAGCCCACTTTTCCAAAGGAAGATTATCATAATCAGACAGCAAACTTACTAATTTTTTTATGTCACCTGCCTTATACAATGCATCAGGGTCTACAAGCTCAGGATTCCCTGCAATATTGGTAGCCAGTACAGGGCATGCCCTGCTTATTGCTTCAATTACAGAGCGGGGTAAGCCCTCCTGCTTGCTGGGTTGTATATATAACGAAAGCGAATCAAGAAAATCGAATACTTTATCATGCGGTAATGAGCCCAGAATTTCTACCTGATCATTAAGTTCATATTTATCAATCAGTTTTTGTAAGAAATCAGGTTTTCCCTGCCCTACAATTTTATAAATATAATTGGTTTTGCCCTTTTGTTTTAATAAATACAAAGCTTTAATAACATCTGCCTGTCCTTTATAAGGTACATCAATGGCTGCAACTGTGCCTAAAGTAATAACAGGCTCTTCTAAATTTTGCTTTAAAAGGCGTTTTTCAAGGATAGAATCATCAAAATGTTTTAAAATTACATCCGAACAACCTATAGATTTACCTTTTGTAGGGTATCTTCCCTGTAAAAAATCTTTAGTTACATATAAAACATGTTCTGAATCTTTTATATGCTGTCTATATTTCCACATTTTATAATGTGCAATAAACTTACCCCTCCAGTCATAATTCCAGAGCGCATCAAATACACAGGCAACAACCTCAACAAAAACGGGCTTATTATATTTACGTGCATATTTTTGAGCAATAACACCATTTGCGCTTGGCAGGCGCAATAGTATTATATCATGCTCTGCTACAGCTTTTTCTATAATCTTTTCAGCCTCACCTTTTTTAAACCTGGACTGAATAGACTTGTAATCAGGAACTTCGATAGCGTTAAAAGCAGGATGTGATATTCTTGAATATTTTTCACCTTCTGAATCCGGAATGGTCTTATACCTCATAAGGAAACTTACAACATCTCCAAAAAAACTATACCTTTCTACAATTTCATCTTTATAGTGAACACCGTAAAACACTGTCTTATCAAGATTGCATAGCATAGGGCCATCGTGAACAAATAAAACTTTTCTCATACTACTAATCTGATAATTTATCTTTAAAATTCTTGAACTGGATACCCGAATCAAAATTACTTACAGCATATTCCTTGAAAATATATGTAGTACTGTTATTCCTTAATTCAGCAAATTTTTGTGCTGTAGCCTCTACATCATAAGGGTCTATAAGACAATGGCGGCCTTCCTGTGGCAGGCATTCTGCAATTGCCGCAATATCAGATGTAAGTACCGGCAGGCCTGTAACCATAGCCTCTATTAAGGCATTGGGCTGCCCTTCTGTAACCGAAGGGAAGAAATACATATCAAAAGCCTTGAGATACTCCGGTATATTGCTTTTATAACCCAACACCCGGACATTATCACTTATTTTTAATTTTTCGATGTATGGTAATAGCTTATCCGTATCATTGCCTATCAGTACAAAAAATATATTACTATCCGCATCAATAAGCCTTTTGGCTACATCAAGCAAAAAATAATGGTTTTTTGCCTCGGTAAAACGTCCGGTATGGCCTATTATAAACTTATCAGCAGGTAAGTTCAGCTTCTGCCTCAGCTGCTCTTTACTTTCAGGTGCAGGGCTTATATATTCTTCAAGCTCAATTCCGTTCTTAATAACTTCAAAGCGTTTGTCGGCAGGGTATTCATTTTTAAAAAAGAACTTTAAGCCCGTAGCCGAATTAGCAAAAATATTCGTACTATATTTATATACCAGCCTGTTTAAAAAGTTTGAATAAGCAATCCTGAACTTTGTGGGGTTAATAAACAGGTGGCTGCTTTGCCTGTAAAATGTAATGCGTTTTTTAACACCCGCCAGCTTGCTGAGCATCATGGTTTGCCCTGCAAAGTTAGCATTAAAATCGCATACAGCATCAAAGGCATTTTCTTTAAAGAAGCGGTAATACCACATCATCTTAGAGGGATTGAAGTTACCCAGTGGCTGAAAAACCATGTGGGCACCAGTTTTTTGATATGCCTCTAACAGTTCATCTTTATTAGTATTGCGCACTAAAACGGTAACATCCATACTATTATTAAGGTATTTAAGGAACCTCAACAAGTATGTTTCAATACCTCCCGATTTAACCGTAGGTATTATAAAGCATATTTTTAATTTGTGAGACATTGCCGCTATTTTGCTGATATATAATAATTAATAAGCGTATTAATTTTATCCTGCATCAGGAAGTTGTCAATTTTATGCTGACGGGACTTTGCGCCCATTTCCTGCCTTAAGCCATCATTTGTTAACAACGTTTCCAACTTGTTGGCAAGCTCTTTAAAATCGCCCACAGGGAAAAGCATTCCGGTTTTATTATTTACTATAACTTCAGGAATACCCCCAACATCAGACCCTATTGCAGGCACGCCTGCAAAACCTGCCTCTATTATAGAATTTGAAAGGCTTTCTGATCGTGAAGGCTGTACAAAAATGTCCATTGCAGGTAAAACCTCGGGTACATTATTAATAATACCAAAGTTAATTACCTTGTCCTGAAGGCCATATTTTTTTATGCTGTCCATTAATTGGTTGGTTATCTCCGCACCTTCCATAAGCCCGATAAGGCAAAGCTTAAACGGCTTGTTTATGCCTTTTTTTGTAAGCTCATTAACTGCATCAATTAATATATCTACACCTTTTGTTTTAGAGGCGAAAGCGATACAGCAGATATATAACGTATCATTACTAAAGCCAAGTTTTGCACGCGACTCTTCTTTACTGAAAGGATTTGTCTTACCACCATTGTGCAGTACCTCGAATTTGTGAGCATGTGACGGATAAAAAGTCGTGTACTGCTTGTTTACTGCATTGGATACAGCAAAAAAACGTGTATTGAACTTATTTATCAGCGCCCTGTAAATGCGCGTAGATTTTTTGAGTTGGCTTATGTTATCCGCCTCTTTTATGTTTTCGTCAACCAACATAAGCCTTATCGTGTTCCAACGGTGCTTACAACCAAGCATGTAACCGAATATACCGGGCCACAAAGGCTGAAAATGTGAATGTATTATGGCCGGTTTATGCAGCTTCATCACTTTATAGAACACCTTGAAAAATTCTTTAGGCTTTAGTGCGTTGGCAACATATAACTCTATATTATTTTCTTTTAGCTGTTGCAGATACTCTTCAGACTTTGGTTTAAGATTGTACATTACAACAATCTTTATTCCCTTAGGTGCAGCAGCTTTGGCAAGGTCAAGTATGTACCTTTCCAACCCACCAAACTTTTTTGAGTCATAGCCCATAACATGAACAACCGTTTTCACTGCTTCTTTTCTATCAGCCATTTTTCTTTGCATTTATAATTTGCGCAAGCTCGTTAGACGACATAAACTCTGCGTCAGGCCATTTCTTTACAATACCGGCAAGCAATTCGTTCAGTAATGCTATATTCTGTGTACGGTTAGCCTCATCTATATACCCAATAAAATTTAACCTGTGTGCAGAAAGTATAGCCGGTTTTTTATTATCAAATGCCGTCTGTATCCTGTTAAGGCAGTCTGATACAGTATCTGTTGCCTGCTCTAAAGAGGGTTCAAAAAAAGCATTCCTTACCAGGTAAACCTGTCCATGCTTATTATGCTTACCTGTATAGTTAAGCTTTTTACCGTGTTTCTCTCCAATTTTTGGTTCTTTTTGTATGGGTAATCCCTGTAGTGAGGTAATGCCGTTTTCGCTTAGCAGTTTTTCTATTTCACTGTTCCAGAAATATCCTGTTGCAATAAAAGACTCCGCCCTGTAACCAAGCTGCTTCTCAAATAAATTAAGCCCGTCAGGTATTGCTTTAAACATGGCTTGCCTCTGTGCTTCATCATACGGATAAAAAGCAGTATTGTATATTTTTGACTTTTGCAGAAAACCATCTTTAGAAAGGTTGAAACAACCTAAATCAAAAGCTAATCGTAATTTCGGGTTTTTGCCCTCTTTAAGTTCATTGAGCCAAAGCAGCGGATTAAGGTGCTCACGCCCGTGAAACTGCGGCACAAAAATTTTATTGGCTATACCCTGCTGCCACAAAGCAAAAGCATTTTTATGCTCAGGGTACTTCTCAAGGGTTTTTGTAAACGGTTCATAAAAATACTCCTCAAATCCTGACTCCTTTATTTTTTCGAAATCAGGGTTAGCTACATTTGTATTAGCTGTTATTACAGGAGAATTGCCATTTTTGTCTTTGTATTTTGACAGCGTTTCAAAAAGGATTTCCAAGTCGCTTGCACTTGCAAGCGAATCATATTTAGAATAAGGGTTTTTATCTACATCTATACCACTTTTAAGCAATTTGTTGTAAGCATCTTTAGACGGCATAGAAATACCACCCCAGTCATCGCTTTCTATAACAATAATCCTGCGATTGGTTTTCCAACCCTGCAGGTTTACCAGCTTTTGCCCAATATATGATTTAATGCCCTGTATCATTATTTTTCGCTGATAGTTAAGCCCAATTCTGTTGATGTCATAAACTCTACATCAGGCCATTTTTTCACTATGGTATCCAATAGCTGCTTAAGCTGCTTAAGGCTGTTATCGCGATTGGCTGTATCCAGCCCGCCAATAAAGTTTACCCTGTGCGAGCTTATAACAGCAGGCTTTTTCCATTTAAAAGCAAGCTCAATTTCCGCAAGGCAGGAATCTATCTCATTTTTCCCGGAACCTGACGGCTCGAAGAATGCATTCCTGGTTATGTAGATTTGCCCGTATTTGTTCTTTTTGCCCAGATACCTGAAGTTCTTTTTTGATTTACCTTCACCAAGTACTTCTTTCTGGATTTTTGAAGTTGACATAAACTGTATGCCTTTTGAAGCTGCAACAGGCTCAAGAGCGTTGTTGAAAGGGCCATTTGGCGGTACAAAGAAGTTTGCCCTGCGCCCGTGTATTTTTTCGAACAGGTCAAGCCCGTCGCTCACAATTGATTTCTGTAACTCAATATCATTGGCAAATTCAAGGTCAAATGCAGCCTGAAAGCCAATTTTTCCGTGCTTGCGCTTGTATCCCCACACACCTTTGTCAAATGCCAGCAGCGCTTCTTTATCATCCTGCTGCAAAGCTCGCATCCATGCGGCAACATTAAGGTGTTCGCGCCCGTGAAATTCAGGCACAAATATGCCCGTATTATAACCTTCCTGCCAAAGCCTGAAAGCATCCTGTTTATTATATCTTTCTAACGTAGTAGTAAAAGGTTCATAAAAGTACTGCTGGTAGCCCAACGCTTTTATCTTTTCAAAATCAGGATTAGCTGTCAGGCTAATCGCTGTTATTTTTGCTCCAGAGTTATTTTTATCTTTTACGGAAGTTAATACTTCATACAGCATTGACAAATCTTCTGCAGAGGCAAGGGTGTCATATTTATTATACCTGCCCCCAGCGCCTTCTTCTACATTTAAACCGGCTGTTTTTAATGAGTGATATGCTTCAGCCGAAGACATACGCACACTGCCCCAGTCATCACTCTCAAAAATCACTATTTTTCGTTTGCTTGACCAGCCCGGTATATTCGAAAGATTTTTAATAATTGTAGAAACTGCCATGAAAATTGATTTAAAGAAATTGCCCTATAAACTCCCGTATTGATACATTTAAAGAATCGGCAAACCAGCCTACAAACGGTAAACCGAGAACGAAAATACTTGTGCGTATTAAAAAGTCTGCAACAAAATATACAATTTTAGGAACAAAAATTAATATGCAAACCCACTTAAATAAGTTTATTAACCGAGGATTAAGTTTACTGTAATCATACCCCCCCCTTATTGCCATCATACAGGCTGCAGCTAATATATAGATAACTGCATTACCCATAGTTCGGCTGTAAAAAGCATAGGAGAACGAAGCAAAGTTGGCAAAGGTTGCTAAAAGAAGGCCTGCGGTAAACACAGCAGCTTCGGCACTCGTCATTTTAGACCTGAAAAACCCCCCTAAAATTATAAAAAGGGCAAATGCGTGCCCGCCATAATATACAGCATCTGTTTTACCATACCTCGTGTACCATACAGAATTGTCTGTTTTCATCCTCTCCATAATCGGGTCTATAGCCTCACCATACTGGTTTTGCCTGTAATAAGAGTGAATTTTTTTATCTGCAAGAGAACTTTCTCCGGCTAACTTTTCTGTTATACTACCGCTTAATGTTATAAAGAAAGAAGAAAAATAAAGCACTGACATAAATATTGTTGGTATGCGCTTTGCAAATAAAGACACTATAACGGGCAGCGCAATAATAAAATAGGCAAAGTGTATAAGAGGTGCGGCAAGTATGAGTACTATATATTTGCGTTGTTTAGTCTGGGCATAGCCCAAAACGCCATTAAACATTACCCACATCCCCGTCCAGGTGCGAACCGTTTGGAAACTGGTAACACTCCGGTGTATTATAAATAGTATTATTATAAAAACTACTGAAATGGCAATTTTTTTGTTCTTATCCCAAACAAGTATTTTTGAAAGTGCATTGGCATAAAAATAACCATATATTGCTGCAACTACCGGAAAAAATAAAAATTTTACGCCTAATATACTGCTTATTATAAAGGAAAGAAAGTGTACATATACATCATTTGGAGAGTCCGGGAGCGGGTTTAGTTCGATTATATGCTTTAACCAAAGTAAAAAGGTTGATAGCGACATGCCTTCATATAAATCGAGCATCTCCATATAAACGGCAGCATCGGCTTCTTCACCATACTGCATTAACGAACCATAAATTATAAAGAATAATACGATCAGGACCTTCTTATTATCCCACGACAAGTACTTTAGGCCCGAAAAAAGGCCTATCAGTGGTGAAAAAAATAACAGGATTATTGATAATCCTTTTGCTTGTTTTTCGTGTATCAATCCTAAACTTTTATTTACCCAATATAAATTTAAATAAATATTGCAAATTACTGGTAATTAAACTCATACGCGGCTTCCTGTTTTGCAAAGCATACTTATATACCGCATTATATTTTGGCAGGATAGATTCTGTTCCAAAAAAATCTTTAAATATTGTAAGGGTTTCGTCTTTAGCCTGCGCATACTTTTCCTTACTTTCTATAAGTTGTTCTATATTACTAATATTATAAGACAACGAATAATCATCTGCTATGTTACGTTCAGAAAAATTAGTGTTCAGATAATTCTGAAAGTTCCTGCTGTTTACCAGCATCGGGTAATCTGCATTCTGAACCGGTGTGAGCGATGGTATGCCTAATGATGTTGCCTCCATAAAGCTGCGGCCTGTGCCTACAACAAAATCGGCAAGATACAAAAAGTCTGAACCTTTAACAGCCCTATCATCCGTTATGTACGTAACAGGAACGTTTTTATCCTCTCCTGCCTTTACCAGCTTTTCAAATCTTTCCCTGTCCTGTATCCTGCCTATAACAATTAATTCTACAGGATATTTTTCTGATAGCTTTGCAACCAGGTTAAAAGTATCCAGAAGGGTTTTCTCATAAGCACCACCAAGCCTGCTGATCCGGACAAAGGTAATTTTATCCTGCTTTTTTTGTTCTTTTCTTAATGACTCGTCTATAAACTCAAGTTTTTGAACCCTGTTGGGTATCAAAAAAATATCTTCCTTGTTGTAATGAGGGTTTTCAGTGAACCAGTCCTGATTTTCAGGGCTGAATACCACTATACTGTCAGCATGCTGATAGTTAGATTTTAATGGGTTTTTACCTCCGCATTTATTAAATACTACCGGTACATTAAACAGCGAGGGTACCGGCAAAATCCTGTTTAGTGACTGCGAATCAAAACAGTGAACTATATCAGGATTAAATTCTTTTACTACTTTTTTTAGCTCGTTCTTAACCTTAAATAACCCGGATAATGATTTAGCTGCTTGTATATGCCCGCTAAAATGCTTGTTTTGCGCTAAAACAGGACTGGTGGCACTGCCAAATGTCAAAATTTTGGTTTTATGTTCTTTCGCAACTTCATTACAAACCTGGTTAAGGGAGTTATAATGCCCCCCAACACCATTGCCCCCGTCATTAGATGCTAAAAAAAGTATATTCATAATATTATATTATTCGTTGCTCTATTTCAAGGTCAACGTTAAAACGCTCTTTTACTTTTTGCTGCACATGCTTTATAATGCCTATGATATCCTGACCGGTAGCGTTATCTACATTTACTATAAAGCCTCCATGTTTTTTAGATACTTCTGCACCGCCTATCCTGTAGCCTTTAAGCTGTAGTTCATCTATCATTGGCCCTACATAATGCCCGGGTGGCCTTTTAAATACACTACCTGCATTAGGAAATTCTTTAGGCTGTTTTGACCATCTTGCTTCCTTTACGGTCTCCATCTTGTTTTTTATTTCTTCCGCATTACCGGGTTGCAGCCCAAGCCAAGCCTTAAGCACTATTTTGCCTCCCTCTTTCTGGAAGATACTGTTCCTGTACTGGTAGCCAATATCATCTTTCAGGATTTCTTTAACGGTCATATCTTTCAGGTCCAGATACCTTACTTTTAAAAGTATATCCTTAATCTCCTCTCCACTAGCCCCTGCATTCATAACAACAGCCCCACCGATAGAACTTGGTATATCAAAAAATATTTCGGCACCGCTTAACGACTTTTCTAATGCAAATTCGCTTAGCTGCAAAGTACTTGCTCCCGCCTCACAGGTTATAACACCAGGCTCTTCAAGAAGTACAGAAGAGTAGGTTTCGCCCACAATTATAAAATCCTTATCATAATAATCACTTGCCAGTATAATATTATAGCCACCTCCGATAATGATTTTGTCCTCCTCTCCATTCTTAAAAATTTCAACAAAATCATCTTCATTTTCAGGAAAATAGGCAGTACGGCATTTAGCCTTTATGCGATAGCTGTTATAGTTGGTAAGATCAAAATTATGTTCTGTCCTCACGATAGTGGTATTTTTAGTTTTGATTAATTTTTGCGTGAAAATCTTTTTTCACTTTATCAAAGAAAGCAATATCATTTTTAAGTTCCTGCTCAAGCTTAGCCTGCATGGCATCATCAATTTTTGGCGGCCTCATTTCTTTCCTGAACATATTAAGTATTCGCCTTGAAACACGTATAAGCCCAAGTTTATGCAATGCAGCAGAAATAAGAACTACAGTATGGTTTGTAGGTATTTTTGCCGGGTTACGCCTTAAAACCTCATAATTAAGTTCTTTAAGATCGTTAACCTTATCAGCACCTAAAAACTCTAAAACAATGTTTATTGAGGGCAAGGTATTTTTTACAAGCGAATCAAAATCGAGTATAAGCAGGTTTTGCGACGGCAATAGCTTTGCAATTTCTTCAAACTGCTGGTAATACCTGCTGCGCTCCAGGTATGAGTAGTGCTTAAAATGATGATATGATTTTTTTATCAGTTTAGGCTCCATCTTAATGGCATCTTCAAACTTCCTGTATTCCCTCCCCATGCTGTACTGGTGCCAGTAGAGTGAATATGAACGTTCTATAGGGTGCCTTAACACAAAAATAAGCTTGGTATCCGGGTTATGCTCTATAATACGCTTAACACTACCGGGGTTAAAATTACAGTCGGCAGATGTTTGCCCAATAATTTTGCCCTGCTCCTTATCTTTCATAACACCGTTAAAAAGGCTCATATACCACTCTTTGCCACGAGGGTAAATACGGTCATCATCAAAATATGCATGATCCATATTCCGGTCTATGATCTTAACCTGCGGATGGTTTTCTAAAAGATTATGAAGAAAGGTAGTTCCGCTCTTCATAGCGCCTCCTAATATAAAATCTGGTACCATATTATTATATTGTTTTTGCCGGGATACCCACAGCTGTTGAGTTATCTGGAACGTCTTTAAGGACAAGGCTGAAAGCACCAATTTTAGCATTTTCGCCAACAGTAATGCCCCCAATAATTTGTGCGGCACTATATATTTTTACATTGCTTTTAATGTGAGGATAGGCTTTCTCTACAGCACCCTTACTGCCAAGAGTAACATTTTGCCATATCATAACGTTATCTCCTACCACAGAGCCTACCCCTATAACAATACCGGTTGGATGCGGAAAGCTTACTTTTTTACCGATAACCGCATCATAGGATATATCACAGGCATATTTTGTTAACTGCTTTTTTTTAAGAAACAGTATTAGTATATTGTTTACAATATTACGCCTGCGTGCAAGATAATAACCCAGCCTGTAATTAAGCGTAAGCCTGAAGGATACATTAAAGAAAAATGTAAGCATTTTACGAGGAACGCTTTTACCCCCGCAATGCTCTAAATCTTTATTTATAATGCCTAAGAGTCCCAAAATACAATTATTTTAAGTTCTCTAATTTTTGGGCAAGGTTTTCATAACCCCTGTATATTTGCCAGTCGTCTTCAATTGTTATCTGCTCATCAGATGTCATTCCTGCAAGCAGCAGTGCAATACCTGCCCTTAAATCTAAAGCTCTTACTGTACCTCCTTTTATAGGGTTACCACCGTCTATAACAAGCATGTCTCCCTCTACGCGGGAGTTTACACCCAGTTTGTTAAGCTCTTCTGCATAGGCATACCTGCCAGGAAAACGTAAATCCACTATCTTCGTTTCCCCTTTGCTCATAGCTCCGTAAACAGCAAAAAGCGGCTGCATATCAGAGTTAATACCCGGATAAGGGCCTGTACTTATCTCTACAGGGTAAGGAGTTCCGCCTTTTACAATAAGGCTTGTCGTGCCCCTGTAAAACTTCATACCGCTTTCCCTTAGGTAAACCAAAGGTACTTCAAGGTGCTCATACGGGAAGTTTTCTATTTCAACCTCACCATTTGTAATAACAGAGCCTATTGCCCATGTTAGTGCTTCCATATTATCAGGTATAACAGCATGCTTAACGCCTGTTAGCTGCTCTACACCTTCTATCTCGATACATTTTTGACCGTAAACATTTATCTTGGCTCCCATTTTACCAAGCATGTCAATAAGGTCCATAATCTCAGGTCTTATGTGCGGGTTATACAGAACCGTTTTACCTTCGGCAAGTGATGCTGCAATTATGGTATTTTCTGTAGCGCCTGTGCTGCGAAGCGGCAAATGGATTTCATTACCTTTAAGCCTGCCCGTTTTGGCTTTTGCACATAGGTAATCGCCCTCTTCCCAAACTTCTGCACCAAGCCTTTCAAGCAGCATTACGTGCAGGTCATACTTTCTTTCACCAAGCTTACAGCCACCCGGCAATGGCACTTTGCCCTCGCCATATCTTGCTGTTAGTGCGCCTAATATTAAAAGGGTGTTGCGTATAGACCTTTCATCCCATACCAACTGGGTTTTTATTTTTTCGTCACCAACGCTTATAGAAACCGTATCGGCGGCAGATGTTACTTTTTTACCTAACGCTTCCAGCATCCTCAGGTGTATTTCTACATCAAGCAAACCATTAGGAAAATTGGTAAGAAACACCGTTTCTTCTGTTAATAAAGAGGCTGCAAGAAGACGCAGCGAACTGTTCTTCGCCCCACTTACTTTTACAAGTCCGTTTAATCGTGTTTTAGATATAGATAATGCCATAATATTAGCGTTTAAATTTTAAAATTCTCTTTTTTACCATGTTATAACCTTCTATAACCATGGCAAAACTTTCATGCTTTATGATTTTTAAATATGCAAGGTCAAATATTATAAATAATCCTGCTAAAATCCATGAGTCCACATAATCATTTACAAAATGGTAAAGTACCACAAACACTGCCAGCATAACATTTGGCACAATAAAACCCTTTAACTGCTTATAAAAGCTTAAATGTAAAGACCTGTGTACAATATAAGTATATACAAAAAATACTATGGTGTTTGCCACCACCACAGCTATTGCAAATTCTACAATACCAAACAAAGAGCCCATAAGTATGGGCGATAGCCTTAAAAGCCTTTGTGCAAGGCCCATTTTAAACTTTAGCCTTGAGTAACCCTTTGCCAGTACAGCCTGTGCCATAATGCCGATATGCGGACTTGTTAACGTAGTGAATAGTAATATCTGGAAAAAGATAATACTGGGTGCCCACTTTTCGCCCAAAAGCCCGATAATAATTTTATCTGAAAGCAGGTATATTGGCGCTACAAGCAAGGCTATTAAGCCCGTTACTGTATTAAATGCCTTAAAATAAGCACGCTCAAATGCCTGAATGTTTTGCTGTAATGCACTAAATGCAGGAAACATAACTTTACGCAGGCTGGTACTTGTATAGGTATCAATCTGGGCTTTTAGTGATTCCGCCCGCGAATAGAAACCCAAAGTAGCGGTGGAGAACGCCTTACCGATAAATATGGTATCAATTTTATTAAAGATCTGCCTTAAAACCTGGTCAAAAAACACATAGCTCGAATAACCTAACAGAGCTTTAACCTCTGCAAGTGAAAACTCCAGCTTTGGCCTCCATCCTGTAGCATACCATAACAAAAAGGTTGACATTACCGCTGCTGTTATTTGCTGTACAACAAGGCTGTAAACCCCAAAATCCATAAATGCCGCAGCAACACCCACTATACCACCTGCCACCGTGGCAAAAATATTTCGCATTGTTAAACTGCGAAAATCCATTTTTTTGGTAAGTATGGTAGATTGTATCCTGCCAAGCGCCGCAATGGGCGGTATAAATGCAAGGTAAAATAATACCGATCCTACCTGTGGCTCCTCATAGAAGTCAGCAATATAAGGAGAAAAGAACATTATAAGTAGCGAGAGCAGTATGCTTATCCCGAGGTTGACATAAAATATTGAGGAATAAGCTATATCTTTTACATCGCGCTGTTGTATAAGCCCACTCGTAAAACCAATATCAATAAAAACCTCGGTTATACCAACGAAAACCAAAGACATCCCGATAACACCAAATTCTTCGGGAGAGAGAAGCCTTGCCAGTATTATTGATATAATCAGCGAGGCAAACTGCCTGAAAAAACTTCCCGCTAAATCCCAGACAAGGGCTACTTTGGTTCTACTTGCTACTTCTTTGCTCATAATTACCCGACAACCATGCCGGCAGCTACAGTTTCATTGGTACCTTCGTCAATTAAAATAATACTACCGGTATTGCGGTTATCCCTATACGGGTCAAGCATAATATTTTGTGCAGCCCTTATTTTAATACGGGCAATATCATTCATGTTCAGATTTTTATCTTCAGAGTTACGCTCGTAGGTATTAATGTCTATTTTATAGACAACCTCTTTTATAATGGCACGTTGCTCGTTAGATGTATGCATAAGCGTATATTTTGCTCCCGGCCTTGCAGGCTGGTTGTTTAGCCAGCACATCATTACATCAAACTCCTGCAGCATTTCCGGCTGATTGTTTTTCTTAACAATCATGTTACCCCTGCTGATATCTATATCATCCTCAAGTGTCATCGCTATTGACATAGGCGCATAAGCCTCCTCAATTTCCTTTTCTCCTGCGTTTATAGATTTTATCTTTGATGTAAATCCTGAAGGCAGTACTACCACCTCATCACCCACTCGGTATATACCGCTGCTAATCCTGCCTGCATAGCCCCTGTAATCTATAAAGCCTTCGCGCTGCGGCCTTATAACGGTTTGCACGGCAAAACGGGCGTCTATTTTATTGATATCGCTGCTTATGTGCAATGTTTCAAGCTCGTGCAGTAAAGGCGAACCCTGGTACCACGCCATTGACTCTGAACGGTTAACAACGTTATCGCCCAGTAATGCGCTTATCGGTATAAAACGGACATCCTGCACATCAAGCTTAGAAGAAAACTCTTCAAACTGTACTACAATATCATTAAAGGCCTGCTCTGCAAAGCCTACAAGGTCCATCTTGTTTACACAAACAATAAGGTGAGGTATCTGCAAAAGAGACGCTATAAAGGCGTGCCTTTTTGTCTGCTCTATAACTCCATGCCTGGCATCTATAAGTATAATGGCTGCATTGGCTGTAGAGGCTCCTGTAACCATGTTACGGGTATATTGTATGTGGCCCGGAGTATCGGCAATAATGAATTTTCTTTTGGGGGTAGTAAAATACCTGTAAGCAACATCTATGGTTATGCCCTGCTCCCTTTCGTCCCTAAGTCCGTCTGTAAATAAAGCAAGATCCACGGTCTCCATACCTTTTCGCTTACTTGTCGCCTCTATGGCCTGAAGCTGGTCTTCAAAAATAGATTTAGAATCATATAATAAACGGCCTATCAGGGTACTTTTTCCGTCATCTACACTTCCGGCCGTGGTAAATCGTAATAATTGGTTGTTGTTTATCTGCATTTTACTGTGCTTTAATGTTTAGGCAAATACTTTTTCTAAAAAGGATATTATTAAAAATAACCTTCCCTTTTCCTGTCTTCCATAGAAGATTCTGAGCGTTTATCGTCAGAACGGTTGCCTCTTTCGGTATGCCTCATGGTAGCAACTTCATCAACGATTTTCTCCAGCGTATCAGCATCAGACTCTATACCACCTGTAATGGTTATATCGCCCAGTGTCCTGAAACGTATCCTTTTGGTTACGATTTCTTCTCTGCCGTCAAGTTTCAGGAATTCAGATTTAGGTATCCACGAATCATTACGCCAAACTACTTCCCTGTCATGTGCAAAATATAATGAAGGGATAGCAATGTTTTCGCGCTTAATGTAGTTCCACACGTCCATTTCAGTCCAGTTGCTTATCGGGAATGCACGGAAGTGCTCTCCCTGAAAATGCTTACCATTAAGAAGGTTCCAAAGCTCAGGCCTTTGGTTTTTCGGATCCCATTGCCCAAACTCGTCCCTGTGCGAGAAGAACCTTTCTTTAGCACGTGCTTTCTCTTCATCTCTGCGGCCTCCGCCAATAGCACAATCAATTTTATTACTTTCTATAGCATCAAGCAGTGCGGTAATCTGGAGCACGTTACGGCTTGCGTTCTTGCCGCGCTCTTCCATAACCCTGCCTTTATCTATAGCTTCCTGTACAGAACCAACTAAAAGTTTAACACCAAGCTCTTTTACCAGGTTATCCCTAAACTCCATCGTTTCAGGGAAGTTATGGCCTGTATCTACATGCAAAAGTGCAAAAGGTATCTTGGCCGGGTAAAAGGCTTTTTTTGCCAGATGGGTAACAACTATAGAATCTTTACCTCCCGAAAAAAGGATTACGGGGTTTTGAAATTGCGCCCATACCTCCCTCAAGATATATATGGCTTCAGATTCCAATTCATCTAAATAATTTAGATAGTATTTACTCATAACTTTATAGTTCTAATTTGTGCTTTACAAAAGTAAGTACTTTTTGTATTGCTGTTTCTATACTTTCTTTCTCAGTTTCAATCAGTACATCAGGGTTTGCAGGCTTTTCATAAGGTGCATCAATCCCTGTAAAGTGCTTTATTTCTCCGGCTCTTGCTTTTTTATACAGGCCTTTAACATCTCTGCGTTCGCATTCCTGCAGGCTGGTATCTACAAAAACCTCTACAAAATTCTCTGTGCCCACAATATCTTTAACCAAATCCCTGTCTTTTTGCAGCGGAGATACAAACGCCCCTATGGTTACCAACCCTGCATCTGTAAAAAGCTTGGCAATCTCTGCAATGCGTCTAAGGTTCTCATAACGGCTTTCCTCATCAAAGCCAAGGCCTTTGCTAATACCAAAACGAATGTTATCGCCATCAAGCGTATAGGTTTGTATGCCTGTTTTAAAAAGCTCCTCCTCTACCCGGTTGGCAATAGTAGATTTACCGGAACCCGAAAGCCCTGTAAACCATATAACAAAAGAGCGGTGCCCGTTCTTTTGGTTCCGTTTTTGCCTGCAAATGCTGTAATCCTGTGCTATGATGTTATTGCTCATCTTTTGTGCGTTGGGGTAAACCGAAATTTATTCTGTACCATACACGTTCGTGCAGGTAGTATAAAGCTATTTTTGTTATTACTTCTGTAAGACCTACCTTCATTCCTACAACCGGGCTGCCTGATATTAACCATGCCAGTAACATAGTATCTATAGTACCGAAAAACCGCCATGTTACGGCTTTTGCCAAATGCCTTTTCCTGCTTTCGAGCAACTTTCCGTTCTTGCTAAGGTTAACCCTGAACCATATACGCTCGTGCAGGTAGTACAGCACCATCTTTGTAAGAACTTCAGCAAGGCCAACCTTTAGCCCTATCATTGGGTCGCCCGAAATTATCCAGGCGAGCACCATAGTATCTATTGTACCCAGTATGCGCCAGGTAACCGCTTTGGCTATATGCCTTTTGTGCGAGTTACCACTCATACAGAAACAAGGAAGTATGGGTTTAACAGGTTCTCCCTGTTGTAAACCATTTCCTGTTTTGTGTCATTATTAATTACCGAAAGCCCTACTGCCTTGCATATTGCATGTCCCGCAGCCGTATCCCACTCCATTGTAGGGGCAAAACGCGGATAAACATCGGCATTGCCTTCTGCCACAAGGCAGAATTTAAGCGAGCTTCCTTTAGAAACTATATCAATTTCTTTATCTGTACCTTTTTTAAGGCTTTCTATAAATGCTTCGGTTTCCTCACTCATGTGAGAGCGGCTGCCAACAACACGAAGCTTTTGTTTGTCTTCCGCCGGTTTTATTTCTGTAGCCGAACCCATTATATCCTCAATACCTGCATTTTCATCTGTAACTACAAACTTAAATGCCTTGTTCTCTGCCGTATCTGCATAATAAAGCGTATTGAGTGCCGGAACATAGATAACCCCGAACTGCGGCACGCCATTAGTAACCAATGCTATATTAACAGTAAACTCATCGTTCTTTTTAATGAATTCTTTTGTACCGTCAAGCGGATCTACTATCCAGCAGGTTTCCCAGTTTTTACGTTCAGAGTAAGGCAGGAGCTTGTTCTCTTCGCTTATAACCGGTATATCGGTTTGAGACAGATATTGCATAATAACAGCATTTGCAGCACTGTCAGCCTCTGTAAGCGGAGATTTGTCCTCTTTATATTCTACGCTAAAGTCTTTAGTGTAAATCTGCATTATAGCCTTACCACCTTCAATGGCGGCAGTTATTGCTGTTTTATATATCTGCTTCATTTATTTACTTTAAATTATATGTTATAGTACTGCCTGTACCACTCAACAAAATTCTTTACTCCTGTACTGATCGGCGTAGCAGGCTTATAATCAAAATCTTTTTCCAGCCCTGATGTGTCTGCCCAAGTTTTTTCAACATCGCCCGGCTGCATTGGCAGGTAATCTTTTACGGCTTCTTTACCTGTAACCTTTTCTATTTCAGATATAAAATCCATCAGCTTAACAGGCTGGCTGTTACCAATGTTATACAACTGGTATAGCGGAGCGCCCTGTACATCTTTAAGCAAGGTTGCCACAACGCCCTCTACTATATCATCTATATAAGTAAAATCGCGCGAAAGGTTTCCGTTGTTAAATACTTTAATAGGCTTGTTATTAAATATCGCATCTGTAAACAGGAACATAGCCATATCCGGCCTGCCCCATGGGCCATATACTGTAAAGAACCTTAGCCCTATGGTGTGTATGCCGAACAAGTGGCTGTATGTATGCGCCATCAGCTCATTGCTCTTTTTGGTCGCGGCATAAAGGCTTACCGGGTTATCTACACTGTCTTCTGTAGAAAAAGGTATCTTTTCATTAAGCCCGTAAACGCTTGAGCTACTTGCATAAACCAGTCTCTTCACGTTGTAGTTACGGCATGCTTCAAGTATATTGATGAAACCTGTAATGTTACTGTCTATGTAAGCAAAAGGATTCTCGATACTGTAGCGTACCCCGGCCTGTGCGGCAAGGTTGCAAACCGAATCAAACTTTTCGTTTTCAAACAGGTTAAATAAAGCGTCCTTATCTTCCAGGTTCAGCTTTATAAACTTTAGCCTGCTACCATGCAGCGTGCTTTCTGTAACAGCATTATAATCTGTAGAAGTAATGCCAAGTTCTTTTAAGCGGGCATACTTAAGGTTAACATCATAATAGTCATTAATACTGTCAAGCCCCACGATGGTGTGGCCCAGTGAAAGTAAGCTGTTGCAAAGATGAAACCCTATAAAGCCTGCGGCACCGGTAACAAGTATCTTCATATCCTAATGTTTAACAGTTAAACCAATAAAGCGTTACTTACCAATCTCCTGGTATATAAAGCCTATTTCGTTCATTTTTTTACCATCCAGCAAGTTCCTGCCATCAAAAACAAAGGCAGGCTTTTTCATGTTTTCGTATATCTTTTGCCAGTCGTAATCCTTAAACTCATCCCACTCTGTAAGCACTGCAATTGCATGGGCATCATTACATGCCTCATAAGGATCAGTAAATGTTTTAACACCTTTGGTATTATCTTCTGCACTTCGTGAGCCTAAGTAATTTAGGTCTGCATAAATTGTATCGTCTTCAACCTTAGGGTCGTAAACAGCAATTTCTGCCTGTTCGTTAAGCAGGTCATTAGCAACATAAATTGCGGCTGACTCCCGTGTGTCGTTTGTATCTTTTTTGAAAGCCCAGCCTAAGAACGCTATCTTTTTGCCTGAAACCGTATTGTAAAGTGTTTTTACAATATTAGAGGCAAAGCGCCTTTTCTGGTGGTCATTCATTATAATAACCTGTTCCCAATAGTCGGCAACTTCCGTAAGTCCGTATGATTTGGCTATATAAACCAAATTAAGAATATCTTTCTGGAAACATGAGCCGCCGAAACCAACTGATGCCTTAAGGAATTTTGGCCCGATGCGCGAGTCCATACCTATGGCCCTTGCTACTTCGGTTACATCAGCACCTGTTTTTTCACAAAGCTCTGACATTGCATTTATAGAAGAAACACGCTGTGCCAAAAATGCATTTGCCGTTAGCTTACTAAGCTCTGAAGACCAAACGTTGGTAGTAAGTATCTTTTCTTTCGGTATCCAGTTGGCATATACATCAACAAGCGCCTGAATGGCTTTCTGCCCATCCTCATCAGTATCTCCGCCTATAAGCACCCTGTCAGGATGCAAAAGGTCTTCTACTGCTGTGCCTTCAGCCAAAAATTCAGGATTGCTAAGTATTTCAAACTTAACGCCATTACCGGTATTCTCAAGGATATCTTTAATAGCCTGCGCCGTCCTTACCGGCAGGGTAGATTTTTCTACCACAATTTTATCATTCTTTGCCACAGCGGCAATCTGCCTTGCGCAAAGCTCAATGTATTTTAAATCTGCCGCCTGTCCTTTGCCCAAACCATACGTTTTGGTAGGGGTGTTTACCGATATAAATATCATCTCGGCTTCTTCAATAGCCTTTTCCACATCTGTAGAGAAGAAAAGGTTCCTGCCGCGTGCAGAGGCTACAACATCTGCAAGACCCGGCTCATAAACCGGCAGGTTATCAAGGTTTTCATCGTTCCAGTCGGCAATACGCTGCTTATTAAGGTCTACAATAGTTACCTTAATATCAGGGCATTTATGGGCAATAACTGCCATTGTTGGCCCGCCCACATATCCTGCACCTATACAGCAAATATTCTTTATCTTCATTTAATACTCCTTTCTAAAAAATTATAGTTTTCCGTCGGCCTTGTCACCCAATATGCCTTTTACATCATAAACTACACTCTTATCTTTTTTAACTGCAGAGAAATCCATTTCTGTAAATTCTTTGTGTGCAACGCCAAGCACAATTGCGTCAAATTTCTGCTGCGGCATTTCTTTAACTGTAGTAAGGCCATATTCGTGCATCACCTCTTGAGGGCTTGCCCACGGATCAAAAATTGTTACGTTTATGCCGTATTCTTTCAATGCTTTTATTACATCTACAATTTTGGTGTTCCTCACATCAGGGCAATTTTCTTTAAATGTGATCCCCAGCATCAGTACATCAGAACCGTTAACGATAACACCTTTTTTAATCATAAGCTTCACTACCTGGCTGGCTACATATTCGCCCATGCTGTCGTTAAGCCTTCTGCCTGCCAATATAATTTCAGGGTGGTAACCAACTTCCTGTGCTTTTTGCGCAAGATAATAAGGGTCTACCCCTATACAGTGTCCGCCTACAAGCCCCGGCTTAAACGGAAGGAAATTCCATTTTGTACCTGCAGCTTCCAGTACCGCATGGGTATCAATATTCATACAATTGAATATCTTGCTAAGCTCATTGACGAATGCTATATTAATATCCCTTTGTGAGTTCTCTATAACCTTTGCTGCCTCAGCAACCTTAATGGTTGGCGCAAGGTGTGTACCTGCTTTAATTACCGATTTATAAAGTTCATCTACTTTTTTACCAACTTCAGGCGTAGAGCCTGCAGTTACTTTAAGTATCTTCTCTACAGTATGTTCTTTATCGCCCGGATTAATCCTTTCCGGTGAATAGCCTGCAAAAAAGTCTTCGTTAAACTTAAGCCCGCTTACACGCTCCAGTACCGGAACGCATTCTTCTTCTGTAACTCCGGGATAAACTGTAGATTCATATATTACAATATCACCTTTTTTAAGCACCTTAGCTACTGTCTCGCTTGATTTGTACAATGGCGTAAGGTCTGGCCTGTTGTTTTTATCTACAGGTGTAGGAACAGTAACTACATAATAATTGCAGTCTTTAATATCATCAAGGTTTGTAGAGCAGTAAAGCCCGTTGCCGTTGCCCGGGGCAGATACTAAAACCGACTGAAGCAGTTCGTTTTCAACTTCAAGTGTACTGTCTATACCTGAGTTAAGCTCATCTACCCTGGATTGATTGATATCAAATCCTACAACAGAATATTGGGTTGCAAACAGCCTTGCAAGCGGCAATCCTACATATCCTAATCCAATTACAGCAATTTTCATATATATTGTGCGGTTAGTTTGTTTTATTTATTTAAGGTTCTCCCAGTACCATTTTACTGCCTGCTGCAAGCCCTGTTGCAATGAAAACTGAGGGTTGTAATTAAGCAGGCTCTTAGCCTTATCTATACTGGCGAGCGAGTGTGGTATGTCTCCTACCCTGTTTGGCCCGTGCACCACATCTACATTTGCTATGGCAGGGTCAAATTCAGCAAGGTATTGTTTCAGGTAACCTATAAGGTCGTTAAGTGTAGTACGGTCTCCGTAAGCTGTATTGTAAACAGTGTTTACAGCAGCAGGATTTTCCGTAGTCATGGCCAGTTCGTTCATCTGTACCACGTTATCAATATAAGTAAAGTCGCGCGAATAATTACCGTCTCCGTTAATTACCGGGCTTTCATGCTTCATAAACTGCATTACAAACTTTGGGATAACAGCAGCATAAGCGCCGTTAGGGTCCTGCCTGCGGCCAAACACGTTAAAGTACCTTAAACCGATGGTTTCTATACCATAAGTCTTGCTGAATACATCAGCATAAAGCTCATTTACATATTTGGTAACTGCATATGGAGAAAGCGGCCTGCCTATTTTATCCTCAACTTTAGGAAGCGATTCAGAGTCGCCATAAGTTGAAGAGCTTGCTGCATAAACAAAACGCTTAACGCCTGCATCACGCGCTGCAAGCAGCATGTTTACAAAACCGCTCACATTTACATCGTTACTGGTAGCAGGGTCTTTTATAGAGCGGGGTACAGAGCCTAAAGCGGCCTGGTGCAGCACATAGTCAGCACCTTCTACAGCCCTTTCACAATCAGAAAGATTGCGTATGTCGCCTTCTATAAGTGTAAAGTCAGGATTAGATAAATGATGTTCGATGTTTTTTCTTTGGCCAGTTGCAAAATTATCAAGCACCGTTACACGATAGTGTTTGTTTAAGAAGTAATCACACAGATTTGAGCCTATAAAACCCGCTCCGCCGGTTATGAGAATTTTTTTGTGCAAAGAACTTTCCATCAAAATATCGTTAATTTTTTTAACATTTATCCCTTATTCAAGTTGCAAATATAGGTACTTATACATTAACATAATATTATTTGTACCTGCAATGTTAAGAATTTAAAATAATTCAACAATAGCAGTAACTTTTTAAATATTCACAAGAAAATTCTTCATTGCACTCTTACAATCTGCAAGGCTTAAACTATTTATTTATTGATAGTTAAGCACAGTATCTTCAGGAGCCTCCCGCAATACTTAAATTATTGCTAAATATTTCTTAAAGAATTTTCAAAGGGCACCCGCTGCACAATACTGCGACCCAAGGTTACCTCATCAGCAAACTCAAGTTCATCGCCAATAGCTATCCCCCTTGCAATGGCAGATGTAACAATTCCTGAATCTTTTATCTGCTTATAAATATAAAAATTGGTTGTGTCTCCCTCCATTGTAGAGCTAAGTGCAAATATAAGTTCCTTAACCCCGCCTGCCCTTACTTTATCTACAAGAGGCGCTATGGTTAGCTGGCTCGGGCCAATACCGTCTATGGGTGAAATTTTACCTCCAAGCACATGGTACAGCCCCCTGAAAAGCCCGGTGTTTTCAATAGCCATAACATCACGCACATCTTCCACTACGCAAATAAGGGAGCTGTCGCGGCGTGGGTTGGCACATATTTCGCAAACTTCGTTATCCGATATGTTATGGCATTTGGTGCAATACCTGATATCTTCACGTAACTTTTTTATGGCATTTGCAAGGTGCAATGCCTGCTCCTCGGGCTGCTTAAGCAAATGGAGCGCAAGCCTTAATGCGGTGCGCCTGCCAATGCCGGGCAGCTGTGATATTTCGGCTACTGCTTTTTCAAGTAATTTAGAAGACATTTCCATACCTGCAAAGGTAATAAACAGGTTACACTTTTACGCACGCCATAAACAATAGCAACGGTTGTGGTTGCAGGTTTTAAAAATTTTAGTTGCTTTGTAGTAAACTACAACACTATGCAGCCGGTAACCATACTTGCCATTATAATCGTTTATTTCGGATTACTGATAACCATATCGCGCCTTGTGAGCCGAAAAGACAGCAGCAATGATGCTTTTTTTAAAGCTAATAAAAATTCTAAATGGTATCTGGTTGCCTTCGGGATGATAGGCACGGCACTATCAGGCGTTACGTTTATATCTGTACCCGGCGAGGTAGGCTCACCTAACGGTGAGCAGTTTAAGTACTTTCAGTTTGTGCTGGGCAATGCTATAGGCTTTATCATTATAGCAAAAATACTTTTGCCGCTTTATTACCGCATGAACCTGACCTCTATATATGGTTATATAGAGGAAAGGCTTGGTTATTACAGTTACAAAACAGCCGCCATGATATTCCTGATAAGCCGTACTATTGGCTCTGCCTTCAGGCTTTATCTTGTGGTTATAGTATTGCAAAAATATGTATTTGATGCCTTCAACGTACCCTTTTGGGTAACTGTGATGATATCGCTCCTGCTGATATTTGCATACACCTATAAAGGCGGGCTAAAAACTATTATTATTACCGACACCCTGCAAACCTTTTTTATAGTATCATCGGTATTTTTTACTATCTATTTTATATGCGACAGCCTTAGCCTTAGCATACCTGAAGCTTTTGAAACAGTTAAAGAAAGTAATTACTCTAAAATATTTTTCTTTGAAGATTTTATTGGCAGCCGCTTCCATTTTGTAAAGCAGATCATCGGAGGTATATTTGTAACCATTGCCATGGTGGGGCTGGACCAGGACCTGATGCAAAAAAACCTAAGCTGCAAGAATATTGGCGAGGCACAAAAGAATATGTTTTCTTTTACAGCAATTTTTGTAGTGATAAACCTTTTCTTTTTAGGCGTTGGCGCATTGCTTTACATTTATGCCGATAAATTTGGAGTACCCATACCAAAAGGCCCCATGGGCAACCCTCGTACCGACCTGCTTTTTCCTGAAATAGCATTTAACCACCTAACCCTTATACCCAGCATAGTTTTTTTGCTTGGGCTTACTGCAGCAACCTTTGCTACAACAGATTCGGCGCTTACTGCATTAACCACTTCTTTTTGTGTGGACTTTTTAGGTATGGATAAAAAACAGGAAAAGAAAGCCAACAGCTTTGTCCGCACCCGCCACTTAGTCCATATCTCTTTTTCGTTACTGATGTTCCTGGTGATTATTATATTCAATGTAATTAATAACGACTCGGTAGTCAGCATGATATTCAGGGTGGCATCTTATACCTATGGCCCGCTTTTAGGACTTTACAGCTTTGGGCTCCTGCTTAAAAACCGCGCGGTTAACGACAGGCTGGTACCTGTAGTATGCCTTGCAGCGCCACTGCTTACCCTTTTGCTCAGCATAAACTCTTCTGTACTGTTCGGCAGTTATGTATTTGATGTGGAACTGATAGTGGTTAACGGAGCTATTACCTTTTTACTGTTATTAGCTATAAGCAAAAAGCCTGCACTTAGTACTGGTTTGTAGAAAGCATAACCAGCGTACAGCCTACATCAACCATAATTCCGTTTTTTTGCAGCAGAGCATAAAGTTCAGGGTTTTCGGTACCGGGGTTAAAAACCACACGCTTGGGCTTTAGCCCTACTAAATAGTCGTAATACGGCTTTTGGTTCATTGGGTTAAGGTACAGTGTTACTGTATCCACGCCATCAAAAGGCACCTGACCTTTTTCTATTTTAATACCGTCAAGGTTATCTTCTTTTTTACCAAGCGCAACCACCGGATGTCCGTAACGGCTCAACATTTTTATAGCTTTATAAGAATAGCGGGTAGGCTCTGTAGAAGCGCCCATTACTAAGGTCTTTTTCATATCAGGAATATTTTTACATAAAAATAATGAAATTACCTGTTAATGCATACCGTTTTAGGTTTGCCCTAACATTTTAGGCTATGGGTAGGTATAATCAGCAGGAAGCATATCGCCCGCTTTCCTTTCGGCCATGTCGCCGCTAAAGCGCACTTCCTGTATCGGATAGTAATAACCGTTTGCCGCTATGTAAAATTCACCTTTATCAAATGAAAGGCCTGAATGTTCTTTGTTATATACAAGTGTAAGGCGTGTTGCGTGAACTCTCCGGCGGTGCTCTTCCTGTTTTTGCGCAAGCGTTTGCACATTATCTCCCCCGAGGTTTATGTTAAGCAGGCGTGAGTTTTTCTCTTCCGGCCTGAGTGTTACCTTTTTTATACCAAGTGTGTCTGTAATGGTAAAAAATGCTGCAGGATTTACTTTGTGCCTGTCGTTATAAAAATCAAATCCCTGTTTGGTTAATTCTCCTGCGGCAAAGCTCCGCATAAAGTGCCTTATCGAACCCAAATAAGCCTCTTTTCTTTTATCGTAAGCCGAATTGTTCTCTGAAATATCGGTAAAAAATGTAGTTCCGGTAAAGTATATGCCCCGCTGCCCCTTAGATGCCAATGTTTTTTGATTGTATTTAATTACAAACTCCTGCAAATCAAAAACAAGGTTATACTCAAGATAACTGTTCTTAATTTGCAATGGTTTACGGGCATAGGCCGTAAGTGTGTTTACCTTTTCATCATAAAAGAAACTTATATCATCTTCATTTAAAATAACACATGATTTTCCTGCTTTCGTTTCTCCGATAAAAGCCCCATAAAATGCTTTCATCATGTCTTTACGGTTAAAGGGGCTTTTGCCTGCATTGATAACCACTTCGCCCAGGTTTATGGCATCAGGGCGCATTAAAAGTTTTACAGGCTCACCGTACTGGAACGGGTTAGGCAGCCTGAAGTTACGGAAGCCGATATAGCTAACAATGAGGTCAGCTGGAATTGGCTGTGCAACTGTTATAGAAAAATAACCCTCAGCATCAGTGGCGGCAGAGTAGGTAGTGCCGTCAAGGTAAACAAATGCCCCTTCCAGCGGGAGGTCTTCGGCTTCATCATATACATAACCTGAAAGTGTTTGCGCATAATGGCTACACCAGAAAAATAGAAAAGCAACAAGTAGTAATTTTGAAGGATTCATGTTGCTAATATAGCATACTTTTAAATAAAAAGAGCGGCAAAAGCCGCTCCTACTTACTTAACACTTAATTACCATTTTCAACATTTATACCTAAAGACAGGACGTTTGGCACATACTCGTCCTGATAGGAATTTGTTACAGTTATAAGATATTTACCCGCAGGCATCTTTATTCCTTCTTTTATACCCATAGAAACAGAACATATATCACCCTCACATTCCGACATTCCTGCATCTTCGCCAAAAGGCAGGTTTACAGAAACATTTTCTTTATTACCGTCTGGGAATTGTATTACAACCTGTATAGGCAGGTTTGCGTAATTCGGGTCGGGTGTGTGCGAAAAATTTAAGGTAACATCTGCAGATTCTATATCTTTTTTTACATTGAAATCAAATGATTTAGTATCGCTCTTTCCCCAGCGATTACTCTCAAAATCACTAAATGTTTTTGTAAAGACTACAGTTTTATCACACGAAAACAGTACAAGCAGTGGTAACAGGAGTAAAACTTTTTTCATAAGCACTATATTAAAAGATTAGTAAATTATATATTCAAAAATTTAACTTCACACCTGTAATTGTCCCGAACAAGAAAACCTTACAAACAAATTTAAACAAATTTTTAACATATTTTTTATTAAGTAGTAAATTTATTTCTAAAAAATAAAGCCCCGGCATAATGCGGGGCTTTAAACATCAACTAATCTGAATTATATTATCCTCTGTCGTACTGGCAGCAGTCGTGCAGCTTTTCATAATCTTTGTCATCTGCCTTAACTGTATCGGTATCGTGGCCGGACTTAGCTATTGCCTTTCGCACATCATCAAGACTGCATTTGTTTTCATCTATTATAAGATGAAGGTCCTGATGATCGGCATGCCAGTCGGCAGATTTTACCCCTTTAACTCCTAAAGCGGCTTTTTCTATGCGCTTTTCGCACATTTCACAATTACCCTTAACAGCGATTTCATGCTTGGCATTTTTATTCTTTTTTTCCTGAGCCTGTGCTGCAAACCCGGTTAAAATCATAATAAGTATAACAATTACTTTTTTCATAATCTGTAGTTTAAGTTTGTAAATATATAAATTGTATTGATTGGTTTATTTAATTTTAAAGCGCAATCCTGCATAGTACATTTGCCCGAATACAGGCGCATATATAACAGAAGTATCAAAATTTGGGCCGAATGGGTTATCTGCACCCAGTATGGCTTTATCCTGCCTGTAATTACCTATATTCTCCCCGCCAACATATACTTCAAATACGCTTGAAAAACTTCGTGTAATTTGTGCATTCATTAAAGAGAACGAAGGTGAATAATCGGGCAGCCGGTCTGCAGCCGGATTAGTGCCGGTGTAAGGCAAGCGCTGTTTGCCAAGCCAGTTATATGTAAAGTCAAACTTCCATTGTTTGCCGCCTTCATGCACGTGGGTTTCATAAGCCAGGTTGGTAAAAAACCTGTGCTTGGGCTGCAAAGGCATCTGTTGGTTGCCTGTATATAGGTAATCTGTAGCTACATCATAGTATTTATAAGCAGTACGGATATTAAAATGGTGTGTAATTTCATAATTAAGTTCTGCCTGAAAACTGTTAGCATAAGCACTGCCACTGCCAACATTATAAAACACCACCTGCTGCGGAGATGCATATACATCTGCCACCACCTTTTCCTGAAAGTCTGTCCTGTAAAAATCAAGCACCAATTCTGCATTTTTATTGAACAATGTAAAGCCCTGCATAAAGCTGATACCGTAATTCCATGCAATTTCAGGATTGAGGCCGTAAAGGTTACCGCTATTATTGTTTATAAAGAACTGGCGCGAGCTGCCAAAATACTGCTGGTTTTCGGCAAAGATATTCGCTGCCCTTTTGCCTCTGCCCGCCGAAAGGCGAAGCACGCCCCTATCCCATGGATTATAGCGAAGGTGCAGCCTTGGCGTAAAGAAAGCCCCCAGGCGGTTGTGCACATCAAAGCGCGCACCGGCTACTATGGTAAGATCATCAGTATTATCATAAGTATATTCAAAAAATGCCCCTACCGAGTTATCTACCCTGTCAAAATCGCGTGATGTTAAACCAATTGAACCAGGTAATGCCACAAACTCGTTATATTTGTCATAACTGAAGTTTAAACCGGCAGAGAACTTATTAAGCGTATTATTAATAATAGAGTTTAATATCAGGTTAGAGTAAAAACTCTTCTGGTCTATATCATAACGGTTAAAGCCAAAGTAAGAGTCCTGCCTGTGCCAGTTGTAAGCGGTTTGCACCCCTATACTTTGGTAGGGCATATCAGGAAAAACATAACCAAGCTTAGCGGAAAGATCCAGCTTATCCGTATCAATCTCTGAGCCCCAATGATTTGTGGTAAACTTGTCGGTATCAGGGTCAAAATCAATCTCGCCTGTTTGTTTTTCATCACGCATATAGCGGGCATTAATAAAGCTTACCCAACCTTTATCAGGGTCGCTGTACTGCCAACGGTTCAGCACATTAATTTGTTTCGCAAGCGGGTTATCAAGAAAACCGTCGTCGTTCATATCGTTTTTAAACGCCCGTGTGTTACCGTGCACAAAAAGGCTGCTGCTCCATTTATCAGACACCTTTTTATTAAAATGGGTATTCAGTTCAAAACGGCCACCCATAGCGCCATAGGCATTAAGGAAGAAAGGTATATCATCAGCAGGCTTTATAAGCTCATAATTTATTTGCCCGGATATACTCTCATATCCGTTAATTACAGGGCCTGCCCCTTTTGTTATCTGTATGCTTTCTACCCATGTGCCCGGCACAAAAGAAAGCCCGTAAGCCTGAGATGCCCCGCGAACCGCAGGAATATTCTCTTCTGCTATAAGCAGGTAAGGGCTTGTAAGCCCGAGCATTTTTATCTGCCTTGTCCCGGTTAAAGCATCAGAAAAGTTGACATCTACAGAAGGGTTGGTTTCAAAGCTCTCGGCGATGTTACAGCAGGCTGCCTTTAGCAGTTCCTTACTGCCCATATTGGTTACATTTGCTGCCTCTACGTGAGAACGTTCGAGGCTGCTTCGGGTTTTGTTTACCTCCACCACGTCAAGCTCCCTGCCTTTATCGGGTGTCATAGTGTGGGTAATATAGGCCGGGCTGCTCACAGCAAGTGTGTCGGTGCGGTAACCTATGTAGCTTATAACAATTTGTTTGTTTTCCGGCTTGTAAGGAAGTTCAAAAAGCCCATCGCCATCTGTAGAGGTGCCTGTTGAAGTATTTAGCCAATATACACTGGCTCCCGGTAGCGGCTGTTTCTGCTCGTCCAGAATTTTACCGCTTAATGTTTCCTGTGCCTGTGCAAATGCTACCGACAACAGAAATACCATTAAAAATATTTTTTGCATAAATAATTAATGTAATGTTTATAAAATCAGTTATTTCCCGAAAAGGAAAAATGAGGTTATAACATTACATCAGGCGTATAAAATATACTTGCAGTATAACTTAAAAAGAGGCGGAGCATGAGAATCGCAATAGTAAGCGGGTGACTCCTGCCTTACATTTTGTTGAGGAACAAAAAAATGCAGAGGCTTCCATTCATTAATGGCATAAAAACCTGAAAGCTCTAATTGCAGGGACTTTACAAGAACAGGATTATCTGCCTTATCCTTTAGCTTTACCAGCTCATTCTTGCAACAGCTTTTGTGAGTGCCATCGGCTGTACCGCAGCATTTTTTGCTATCTTTTTTTCCGTGATGGCTATTTACAGGATGTGTACTGCAAGGCTCGTGTAATTTGTAAGCAATTGAAACCTGAGAGATCTCACCTTTGCAATAATGCACATTAAGCGCGAACCCCATATTGGCTGCCAATATGAGAAACGACAAAAGGAAACTTATGTGCATTTTTAATTTCATAACCCTGCAAACTTAATAAATTACCACTATAATGCAGCGTGTTACGTTATTTTTTTTCACTTTCTTACAACTTTTTGGTAGTAAAAAGCAGGTAAAAAAAGTATCAGGAACAGGGGCTGTATAAGAAAACGCCTTACGTAAAAGAGCAGCAGCAGGTTAACATCATCTGCCTTTAACACGGTAAAGAAAATAGCCGTAAGCAGCATAAAAAGTCCGCAATACAGCATAAAGCACAACCTTATTATTGCCCCGTCTTTAAAAACGAGCCACAATATACCGAGCGAAATAAAGCTGTTAAGGAAATAGCGGAACCCAAGCCCGAGAAAAAGATCAAAGTCGTCCATCTGCGGCAGTGGTGCTCCTTCCTTTTTAAAAAAAGGTATAAGCGGGTCGTAAAATAGTTCATTCTGAAACAAACGTACCAGTACCAGCATAACAACCAGCACAACAATACCGGCTGCCGAGACAGGGTTTATTTTAATGCTTTTTGCCATATCCTGATATTTTCATTACCCACAGCACCCACAAAGCAAAAACAACCCCATATATAAATAACGGAAAAAGTATGTCATGCATCAGCTCTTTATATTCAGGGTAATAATAGAACCCCATAGAAAGCAGGGCCACACGCACTACATTTAGTATGTGTATAATAACAATGCCCGCGAGTATAAAAAGTGATGTCCGTTTAAATGTTGTAGAAAAAGCTATTACAAATGCAGCAAACAAAATCATTACGCTCACGGCATTACAGCCTTCCACTACCCTTGCCACGGCTTTATTATTAATAAAAAACCTGTAAGACGGCTGTTCGGGGTGCTCTGTAATATATGCTTCCTGCCCAAGCCACAGCGCCACATCCTGAGATTGCTCTGCAACAATAGTAGTCATGCCATCGGCTTCGTTTGCCTCGGCATTATACTGGTTCAGGTAAAGCCAATACAGTACAGAAAGTATAAGGTAACTAAGCCCGAACTTGATAAGGAACAGAAAGAAAGGGCGGTTTTTTTGCCAGATGCTCATTTACGCTATTTTCAACAAAAATAACAAAAACAGCTAAGGTAAAATAACAGCCAATATGTACTTTTGCAGTAAATATATTTTGAATATGACATTTGAAGAACTAAAACCTAAAGTAACCGACATACTGCACCACGATAACACCCTGCGCGATGAAAAGCTGCTGCAGGTATGCCACCTGCTAAAAGACAATATCGATTATTATGACTGGGTGGGCTTCTACTTCAGGAACGGAGAGAAAGAAGAGCTTATACTTGGCCCCTATGCAGGCGAGCCTACAGACCATACCGTTATACCGTTTGGCAAAGGTATATGCGGGCAGGTAGCGGTATCTAACCAAAACTTCGTAGTGCCCGATGTTACTGCACAGGACAATTATATTGCGTGCAGCATAACGGTAAAATCTGAAATTGTAGTACCACTTTTTGTAGATGGCAAAAACATAGGACAGATTGATATCGACTCTAACATACTGGATGCATTTACTGAAAATGACGAACGTTTTCTTGAATTTGTAAACGAGGAAGTAGCAAAGCTGTTTTAATTTTGGTTTCATGTTTAAAGTTTCATGTTTATAAGCCACTGATTATTAAACACAAACATTAAACTTGAAACTTGAAACTTTACGCTTGCACGAACAGTTTTTTTGTTTACCTTTGCACCCAATCAGGATAGACCTGAGGTTACATAAAAATTATTTAAATAATATTGGCATGTACTTGACTAAAGAAGTTAAAGAACAAATTTTCGCAAAGCACGGCAAAAACGGACAGGACACAGGTACTGCCGAAGGCCAGATTGCGCTTTTCACATTCAGGATTAACCACCTTACAGAGCACCTTAAAAAAAATCGTCATGATTTTAACACAGAGCGCTCGCTTGTTAAGCTGGTAGGTAAAAGAAGGAGCCTTCTTGACTACCTCAAGAAAAAAGAGATTAACAGGTATCGTGAGATTATCAAAGAATTGAACATCAGAAAATAATCGAGATGAGAAGAGGTGCCCGCGCGCCTCTTTTTGTTTTTTATATTGCAGAAAAAGTTTTGGTTTTTCATTGGGTTACTACAACAACAACGACACACAACAACACAACTACAACAAACCCATTGTTTAATCAAATGACTTAAAAACGTATGAGTTTAAACGTTATTAAAGAAACTATTGATCTTGGTGATGGACGCTCCATCTCCATCGAGACCGGCAAACTGGCAAAGCAGGCTGATGGATCAGTAGTTGTTCGCATGGGAGACGCCATGCTGCTTGCCACCGTGGTATCGGCCAGGACTGCCGCACCCGGTATAGACTTTTTACCCCTTACGGTAGATTACCGTGAAAAATTTGCTGCTGCAGGGCGTTTTCCCGGTGGCTTCTTTAAGCGCGAGGCACGCCCAAGCGATGCAGAAGTACTTACCATGCGCCTTGTTGACAGGGTACTGCGCCCTCTGTTCCCGGATGATTACCATGCCGAGACACAGGTAATGATACAGCTGATGAGCCATGACGAAAACGTTATGCCTGATTCGCTTGCGGGCCTTGCCGCCTCTGCAGCGCTTGCCGTATCAGATGTGCCTTTCTACACTCTTATATCTGAAGTGCGCGTAGGCCGTGTAAACGGGCAGCTTATTATAAACCCAAGCCGTGAGCAGCTTGCAGAAAGCGACATTGACATGATGATTGGTGCGAGCGCTGACTCTGTTGCGATGGTAGAAGGTGAAATGAAGGAGATATCTGAAGCTGAAATGGTAGAGGCAATTAAATTTGCACACGAAGCCATCAAGAAACAGATAGAGGTGCAGGAACGCCTTAGGGCCGCCGTTAACAAAGGATTCAGGGAATATGAAGCTGAAGCTAACGATGATGAGCTTAAGGCAAAAATATTTGAACTTAGCTATGATAAGTATTTTGCCATAGCACAGGAAAGTTCTGCCAAGCATGAGCGTGGTGAGAAATTTGCCGAAATTAAGGAAGAAATACTGGCTTCTTTTGAAGAAGAAGAACTGCTTGAAAAAGGCGAGCTTATCAGCAAATACCTTAAGCAGTCGCAAAAAGAAGCGGTTCGTAACGTAGTACTTGATCTTGGCCTTCGTCTTGACGGACGTAAGACCAACGAGATACGCCCAATATGGTGCGAGGTAGATTACCTGCCTTCGCCACACGGTTCGGCTTTATTTACACGTGGCGAAACCCAGGCGCTAGCTACGGTAACTCTTGGTACATCACGCGAGTCGAACGTAATCGACCTTCCTTCAGAACAGGGCGAAGAGCGTTTTTACCTGCACTATAACTTCCCGCCGTTCTCTACAGGTGAAGCAAAACCGCTAAGGGGAACTTCAAGGCGCGAAGTAGGCCACGGTAACCTTGCACAGCGTGCGCTTAAAAACATGATACCGGATGAGGTGCCTTACACAATACGTATCGTTTCTGAAGTACTGGAATCTAACGGTTCATCTTCTATGGCTACTGTTTGTGCGGGTACACTTGCACTTATGGATGCCGGTATAAAAATGAAAAAACCTGTATCGGGTATCGCAATGGGCCTTATCTCTGATGATAAGACAGGGCGTTATGCCGTGTTAAGCGACATTCTTGGTGATGAAGACCACCTTGGTGATATGGACTTTAAAGTTACAGGTACTGAAGACGGTATTACTGCCTGCCAGATGGATATTAAGATAGAGGGCCTTAACTATGAGATCATGGAGAAAGCCCTTGACCAGGCACGTGAAGGCCGTTTGCACATTCTTGGCAAGCTAACAGAAGTTATTGCAGAGCCTAGGGAAGACGTGAAACGCCACGCTCCTAAGATCATCAAGACCACTATACCTGGTGCATTTATAGGTGCGCTTATTGGCCCTGGTGGTAAAGTGATACAGGAACTACAGAAAGCCACAGGCACTACTATTGTTATTAATGAGGTAGATGAGCAGGGCGAAGTAGAAATTTTAGGTACAAGCCCTGAAGGAATTAAGGCAGTACTTGATAAAATAGACTCTATCATATTTAAGCCTACAGTTGGCGAAACATATGAAGTTAAGGTTATCAAGATGCTTGATTTTGGTGCGGTGGTAGAATATACCAAAGCACCGGGCAACGAAGTGCTGCTACACGTTAGTGAGCTGGCATGGGAGCGTACTGAAAATGTTACCGATGTGGTTAATATGGGCGATGTATTTGAAGTTAAATATATTGGTATAGACCCTAAAACCCGCAAGGAAAAAGTATCAAGAAAAGCATTGCTTCCACGCCCTCCAAGGGATGAGAACCGCCCTCCGCGCGAGGACAGGGGACCAAGGGAAGGCGGCAACCGTGATAACCGTAACCGCGACAACCGCAACAGGGATAACCGTGGCGGAAGGGACGACAGGAACTCACGCGACCGTGGCCCGAGGGAAGAACGCAGGAATGATGCTGCAGGCGAAAGCCAGAACAATGACTCTCAGGAATAATTATTCCCTGAACATAAGTAAACCCGGTGCAATGCACCGGGTTTTTTCATATAAAGATTCCTCAAAAGTTTGGAATGTAACGCATTTCCATTTCGAGCGAAACAAAGCGAAGTCAAGAAATCTTTATACAAAACAAGGGATTCCTCCACTACGGTCGGAATGGAAAATTTACCCAAAATTCCTCAAAAAGTTTGGAAT
>CEQG01153863.1_pt1 | contig 83770 bp, 78 predicted proteins | sample 350301 | NCBI WGS metagenome assembly CEQG01 (sample SAMEA2621242, study PRJEB7988) | marine metagenome | isolation source: saline water (ENVO:00002010), including | reverse complement strand
CCCCTAAACTCTTATGAAGGCTTTTTAAGTATTTACAAGCCGCTTCCGTGGCCATTAAGGGGTCATTGCGCTCATCAACATAACTACTCACTTCCAAACCAAATATTTTCCCGGTTTGAAACATGAATTGCCACAAACCTTGTGCGCCAACACGAGATGTAGCCTTAGGGTCAAGGGCCGATTCCACAATAGCCAGATACTTCATTTCCATAGGAAGCCCTTGTCTAGCCAGCTCTTCCTCAAACATGGGAAAGTAATAATCGCTTAAAGCCATTAATTGCGCCATGGTACGGCGACGATTTTTTAAATAGCCCTTAATAACGCTTTCTAAAGAGGGATTGTATTCCACGTGAAACGGCGTACGCGCATCCAACTCTTTCAATCTTTCTTTAAGCAATTCGGTAGAAAGTTCTTCGTATGCTACAGGTTCAAAATCCATTTCGACCACCGAACCATAAATCTCTTCAAAAAGCTCATTGTTATAGAGTTGGTGTAACCACAGGGAATCCATTTTTCGTGCCTTCTGAAGGTCTTCCAAAGCATAGATAATCGTATCTTTTACTTGGGCAGACATGATTGTGGTAGGAAGTTCGCTGTCCACGCTGGTCACTGCAATAGTGTCGACCACCTGCATTCTTTTGGCCGGAAGCGATAAGGTGTCGTTTTTTTTATTTGCGGAAGTTTCTTCCTGTGCCCAGGAAAATCCACAAAACAAGAAGGCTGTTGCCCATAAAACCTTTTGAAACATAGGTTGCTAACGAAGATTTGGGTTAAAAATTTTGCTAAAAATAAGCAATTGCAACAAAATCTCTAAATCTTCTTCATTTACTCCATAATTGCTGCTATCCCAGGGAGCGTTTTCCCCTCTAGCATTTCGAGCATGGCACCGCCTCCAGTAGAAACGTAGCTCACTTTATCTCCAAAATCGAATTGCTTCACAGCAGCCACGCTATCCCCTCCCCCTACTAAAGAAAAGGCGCCATTGGTAGTGGCTTCAGCAATCGCTTCACAAACAGCAATGGTCCCTTTAGCGAAGTTGGGCATTTCAAAAACGCCTACAGGACCATTAAATAAAATGGTTTTAGATCCTTTAATAACTTCCGCAAAATTTTCACGGGTTTTTGGGCCCGCATCCACACCCATCCATCCCTCGGGGATTTCACCAATAGGTACCGTTTGTGTATTTGCAGCATTGTTAAAATCATCGGCAGCAATGGTGTCTACCGGTAAATGAACTTCTACATTTTTAGCTTTCGCCTTTTTAAGAATCTCTAAGGCCAATTCCTGTTTATCATCTTCCACTAACGAGTTTCCAATGCTTCCGCCCTTCGCTTTTACAAAGGTAAAGGCCATTCCGCCACCAATAATCAAGTGGTCTACTTTATCTAAAATATTTTCAATGATAGTGATTTTTGAAGATACCTTCGCCCCTCCAATGATGGCTGTTACGGGAGATTCACTATCGCTCAATACCTTATTGACATTTTCAATTTCAGAAGCCAACAAGTATCCAAAACATTTATTTTCTGGAAAAAACTGAGCGATAACCGCTGTGGAAGCATGGGCTCTGTGGGCAGTTCCGAAGGCATCGTTTACATAAACATCGCCCCACTGGGAAAGCTTTTCAGCAAAATCTTTTTCTCCTTTTTGTTCCTCTGGGTAATACCGAAGATTTTCCAAGAGAAGAATTTCACCCGATTTAAGGTTGGCAATAGCTTCTTCTACCAAATCGCCAACACAATCCTTTACAAATTTAACATGAACGCCTAAAATATTGCTTGCTGCATCGACCACATGCCTTAATGAAAACTCCTCTTCGCTATTCTTGGGTCTCCCTAAATGTGACATTAAGATACAGCTTCCGCCATCTTCCAAAATTTTAATAATGGTAGGTTTCGCAGCTTCAATACGCGTGGTATCGGTTACTTCAAAATCAGAGTTTAAAGGAACGTTGAAATCCACACGGATTAAAGCTTTTTTATTTTGAAAATTAAATTGGTCTAAGGTTTTCATGAATTCTATTTTTAAGAAACAAATATAAGTTTTTATACCATGAATGGCTTTTAAAAAAAATGTAGATTTGCCTATGGACTTTTCTGAAGTTATTGGCTTAGATCATTTAAAATCGCACTTACAAACCACTGTAGAAAAAGGACGTATAGCCCATGCACAGCTTTTTGTAGGATCCAATGGTTGTGGGTTACTCCCCTTGGCAATGGCTTATGCCAAGGAACTATTGTGTTTTTATCATGAAAAAGGAAGTCCTGCCTATGAGCAATGTGCCAAAAAAGTAGCACATTTAACCCATCCCGACCTACACTTTGTGTATCCCATCAACACAAACGATGTGGTAAAAAAGAATGCAGTATCTAGTTCATTTTCAGAAGAATGGAGGAATTTTGTGCAAAAACATCCGTATGGTTCCCTCTTTCAGTGGTTTCAAACGTTGGGAATAGAAAATAAGCAAGGAAATATCAATGTGCGCGAAGCTGAGGAAATGTCCAAGAAATTAGCTTTGAAATCCTATGAAGGTGGTTATAAAGTGATGGTGATTTGGATGGCCGAAAAGATGAATACGGAGTGTGCCAACAAAATTCTGAAAATGGTAGAAGAACCTCCCCAAAAGACGGTTCTTTTATTGTTAACAGAAAATGAGGGGCAAATTATAAATACCATCTACTCCCGCTGCCAAAGACTTCAAATCCCGCTTCTTTCGGAAGCATCCATTGCAGAAGCACTTCAGCATAAACTCCAGATTCCCGAAAATGAAGCCATCAAAATTAGTCGGCAATCGCAAGGCGATTTCAATAAAGCCCTTCAAATTTTTGAAAAAAATAGTGAAGAAACCCTTTTTGAAGAGTGGTTTATTTTATGGGTTCGAACGGCATTTAAAGCCAAGGGAAATAAAAAAGCCATTCAGGAATTATTACAATGGAGTGATTTAATGGCGGCAAAAGGACGCGAAACCCAAAAGAATTTTCTTCAATATTGTGTGGAGCTTTTCCGTCAAGCATTGCTAAAAAACTACAAAGCAGACTCGCTATTGTATTTTGAAGCACTAGATCCTAAATTCAGCTTGGAAAAATTTGCCCCTTTCGTACATCAAAATAACATTTTTGACATAACACAATCTCTAGAAGATGCTGCTTATCACATAGAGCGAAACGGAAATGCTAAAATTATTTTTACCGATCTTTCCATTAATCTTACCCGTTATATCCATAAAAAAGAAAAGGTATAATTACACTCTATTTTTTATAATTTTTATATAACTAAAAACTATTATTAGTTGCCTGTTTTAAAGCCTTTTGAGAAGGTTTTTGTTTGTTTCCGCTCTATGGACAGGATGTATCGTGTAAAATCCTTTAAAAGGCTTATATGCAGGTTTTATTGCTTTTTATAGCAATAAATAAGGGAAGAATACTCCTTTGTGCTTCGTGCTTTTAAATTTGAAAGCAAACCAATCCAAAACGCCCTTAAGGAAAACGATTTTCCTGTTTTGTATTTTTCTGAAAGTAGGCTCACATAGAAAGAATCAAACATCATGGGCTTGATTTTTACCAAATGCATTTGCTTAGAAAAAAGTGTAGACATGCTTTTTTTTGAAAAATGCCATAAATGCCTCGGCACATCATAAGCTGCCCAATATGCCCCATAATATTTTGCGTCGAAAGAATTAAAATTTGGCACGGCAATTATGAGCGTTCCGCCTTCTTTTACCAGTCGTTCCATTTTTGAAATGGAATTGTGCAAATCTGGAAGGTGCTCCAACACGTGCCACAAAGTAACGACGTCAAACTGTTGGTCGATGAAATTATCTAAATTTTCTTCTAGGGGAATTCCTTTTCTTTCAGAAAGAGTTCTTGCTTGTTCATTCACTTCGACTCCACGAACAACCCAACCCTTATTTTGAGCTGCTTTCAAAAAATCACCTGTTCCTGCTCCAATATCCAATAAAGTTCCTTTTTTCTTTTGAAAAGAAGATAATAGAGAGAGCTTACTTTTTATAGAATAATTTTTCACCCATTGGTATAAGAAATTAAAAAGGCCCTTTTTAGAATCGGTATGCGAAATGTATTCGTCGCTTTGATAGTATTTAGACAAGGCTGCTGCTTCAGGTAGTGGTGTAGTGAGGAGCATAGAGTGCGTTTCGTCCCAGACCAAAGCAAAAGACTCTCCCGTAACAAGAAAATCCTTGGTTTCAATATGTACTTTAGGTTTTATCAAATCAACTATGTTCCACGTGAAACAATTAAGGGATTACCTCCCCATATAAACTAACAATACAGAAATATCGTTGGGAGAAACGCCACTTATTCTTGAGGCTTGACTTACACTTGTGGGTTTTATTTTTGAAAGTTTTTCCCGAGCTTCATACGACAAGGATTTCAATTTGGTGTAATCAAAATTTTCAGGTATTTGAATTCCTTCCAAGCGATGAAGCTTATCGGCATTGTTCTTTTCTTTCTCAATATAACCCGAATATTTTACCTGAATTTCCGTTTGCTCCAAAACTTCAGTATCCAAATTGTTTTCCTGAACATAAGCCTCTACAGTGTCAATTTTTCTCATAGCCTGCATGTCGATCTTCGGCCTAGAAAAAAACTTAAACATTTTGTCGCTTTGTGTTACTAAAGCAGAATGATTGGCTTCCAAAATAGGGTTCATGATCTCTGGAGCAACACTGGTATCTTTAAAGAATTGGATAAAAGCATCACTCTTAGCATACTTATCTTCCATCTTTTTCATACGGGTTTCAGAAGCCAAACCAATTTCAAAAGATCTAGGTGTTAACCTGAAATCGGCATTGTCCTGTCTTAACAACGTACGGTATTCTGCTCTAGAGGTGAACATTCGGTAGGGCTCTTTTGTTCCCTTCGTAATTAGGTCGTCAATTAGCACTCCAATATAGGCTTCATCCCTTTTCAGGATAAAAGGTTCCTTTTCATGTACTTTTAAGTGAGCATTGATACCTGCCATCATTCCCTGTGAAGCAGCTTCCTCGTATCCAGTTGTGCCATTAATTTGCCCTGCAAAATACAAACCAGAGACTAATTTAGTTTCTAAGGTATGACGTAATTGCGTGGGAGGAAAATAATCATATTCAATAGCATATCCAGGTCTAAAAAACTTTACATGCTCAAAACCCGCACAGGCCCTTAAAGCTTTAAATTGAACTTCTTCTGGAAGAGAAGTGGAAAAACCATTGATATAATATTCAACGGTATTCCATCCTTCTGGTTCTACAAAAAGTTGGTGACGGTCCTTATCGGCAAAGCGGTTAATTTTGTCTTCAATGGAAGGGCAATAGCGCGGGCCAATACTTTGAATCGATCCGTTAAACATAGGGGAACGATCAAAACCTTCTTTTAGTAAATCGTGTACCAGAAGACTGGTATGACTCATATGGCAGGGACGTTGCTCTTTCAAGGGCTGGGTAACATCGGAATAGGAAAATTTTTGAGGATCATCATCCCCGGGTTGTAGAATCATTTTAGAAAAATCCAAAGACCTTCCATCCACCCTGGGAGGGGTTCCAGTTTTCATTCGACCCGCATCAAAACCAATATCGATCAAATCTTTCGTAATTCCTATGGCCGCTTTTTCTCCTGCTCGACCTCCGCCCAATTGTTTTTCTCCAATATGAATTAATCCATTTAGAAAAGTACCATTGGTTAACACAACACTTTTAGCTCGAATGGTAATCCCCAATGAAGTTTTTACACCACATATTTTTTCATTTTCAACAACAATACCCGTGACCATTTCCTGATAAAAATCCAAATTGGGGGTTTGCTCCAACATATAACGCCAGGTCTCTGCAAATCGCATACGATCACTTTGCACGCGAGGACTCCACATGGCAGGACCCTTAGATTTGTTAAGCATTTTAAATTGGATAGCTGTTTTATCTGAAACGATACCACTGTAACCGCCCATAGCATCAATTTCACGCACAATCTGCCCCTTAGCAATTCCACCCATAGCGGGATTACAGGACATTTGGGCAATATTTTGAAGGTTCATGGTAATCAATAGGGTAGAAGAGCCTAAATTAGCTGCCGCTGCAGCAGCTTCAGAACCTGCATGCCCAGCACCTACTACAATGACGTCATATTCTTTCTCAAACATATTGTAATTGTTCCACGTGGAACATTTTAAATTATAAATGGCGGCAAATATAAGTTAATTACTTGAAAATCAAAAAGTTAAAATTATAATTTTCTGAATATCAAGCAGATAGATAAGCTATTTTCTTTAGGTAAAAGTTTTCTTTTTCCCTCATAAGCTGTGTCTCTTCAAGTGATTTATCCTTATACCCACACAAATGAAGCACTCCGTGAATGAGTACACGAAATAACTCCTCTTTAAAACTTACTTGAAATTGTTTGGCGTTTTCAGCAACTCTCTCTGTAGAAATATAGATTTCACCATGTACCTGCTTCCCTAGATTGTAATCGAAAGTGATAATATCTGTATAGGTATCATGGGCTAGGAACTCCACATTGATAGAATGTAAATAAGCATCATCAGAAAAAACAAAAGTAAGCTCCCCTAGCTCCATTCCTTCACATTGAAGCGTATCCCCTATCCAGGTAGTCAGTTCCTTTTGGTGTGTTAATTGAAAATCGTTTTCAGAAAAAAATTCAATCATCCTGAGTATTAAAGTATTTTTGAACCGCTCTTTTATATTGGGAATGCAAAGGTAAGGCGTCCCTGTTTAAAATTTCTTCTTGATTGAAATACTTTTTGATATCTTCGGGTTGCAAGCGCAAATCATTCGTATAATCGTTTCTATTGGTGCGCGATTCCCTTCGGCTCTCCTTACCCTGCTCAAAATCGGCTTCGTCTAATTTTAAAAGTTCATATTGTAAATTGAGCATTCTTTCCAAAGTGCGCTGATTGAAGCCCTTGTCTAGTAACTGTTGCTCAATACCCTCCATCTCTTTAATGATTTGCCCTCCTTTTCCATCCAAACCTTCTTTACTCAAACGATCTTGCAATTGATTCCTTAATTCTTGCTGTTGTTTGTAAATTTCATAAAGCTTACCGTTTAAATCTTCCGAAGTACCCTGCCCATTTTCTCCTTCGTTTCCTGTACCTTCTCCGTTAGAACCTTTCCCCGATTGACCATTTTGACCTTCGCCACCAGAACTTCCTTCGCCTGATGAAGAACCCTCTCCTTGGCCTTGGCCTTCACCGCTTTGTTGACCTTGATTGCCTTTTCCTTCCCCAGGCTGCATCCCCTCTTGCATTTCTTTAGAAAGGCTTTCCTGCTTTTGAATAATATCAGGAAGTTGGAACCCTTTCCCTTGACCCTGGCCCTGTCCTTGGCCTTGTCCTTGGCCCTGCCCCTGTCCTGGCATACTCATGGCCATGGATTGCATATTTCCCAGCAAATCACTTAGTAAAATGGCTAGCTCGTTTGCACCCGTTACGGTATACTGCTGACTCGCCAATCCGTTACGGAAATTATTTTCTGCAAGAGTTTCAAGGGACTTATCGATATTAAAAGAAACATTGGTAAGCGCCTCGTTAATCTTGTCGCTTATCATAGGTTGACGCAGTGATAAAGCAAAAAGGCTATCATCAATATGCTGAAAATTTTGCTTGAGATCATTTTGAGAGTTCAGTTTCTTTCCGAAAGCCGCACTACCATAGTCAATCTGCTTAAAATCTTCCATTAAATCTTCTTGTTCAAAAGAAAAAACTACCAAATTATCCAATACTTGACGTAGCATTTCGATATCCTCGTTGATGGTTTCCATCTGCCCTGCCATCATTTGGGATTGCATCTGTTGGCTCATCTGCTTCATCTTTTCTCCGGCTTTTTTCTGATTTTCCTGAGCACCTTGGGAGTTTTGATTTTGGAGTTTATCGGTGGCTTTTTGTTGTTCTTCCTGAACTTCTTTTTCACCCGATTTATCTTGCGGTAAATCCATGGGTTCCTTTAATTCCTGATTTTCCTTTTGAAGCTCCTCCATTTGCTTTTGATACTCCTCAAACTTTTGGTTGAGCGTCTCTTGCTTTTCTTTGGTATTTTCTTCTTTGGAAGCTTTCGACAATTGCTCTTGTTCTTCTCCTAGTTTGAATAATTCCTCGGCGAGCTTTTCGGCTTTCTTTGTAACATAATAGCGTTTGGTCAATTCCACTAGTTGTTCCAGATTCTTCTCCTGGTTTTTATTTTGCTTAGCTAATTGCTCGAGTTTTTCGGAAAGGTCTTCTTTGTTAATTTTCTCCTGAAGTCTTTCTAGTTCCTCTAAAAGTTTTTCATTTTCCTCCAAGCGTTTTTCATTTTCTTCCAAACGTTCTTCCAACTGTTCCTTAAAAGGGTCTTCCTCTTCATTTTCGGGTTGAAACTTTTCCAAATCCTCTTTCATTTCCTTGGAAAAATTTTTCATCATTTCTTCCTGTTGCTTTTGACGTTTTAAGAATTGGTCGAGTTTCTTTTTATCACTCCAATTAAGTTGTTCTTTCTCCTTTTGGGTTTTGTTGATTTCGTCCAAGAGTTTCTCTTGGTCTTTCATATTTTCCAATGTTTTAGAAAGATCCTTGATGTTTTCCTCTTGTTTATTTAACTGCTCATTTTCCCGCTCATCCTGAGTAAGCTTTCTGAAAGTATACAATGCAGACTTAGAGGATTTAAACCGATGAATGGCATCGTTGTCAAAAACTTCAAAATAGTATTCGTAAGCCACTCCATCTTCCAAGGGTAGGTTTCCTGGGAATGTATACACAAACTGATCAAAATTGGAGCTGTTAACAGGAAGGCTTTGCGTTTGTTTTAAAGCCTCCTCTCCCACAGGATAATACACTAATTGTAATTTGGACAATCCGTAATCGTCTGAAACTTCCCCCAAAAAATAATAGGTTTGCAATTCGGTGGTGTCTTGTTTGGATTTTACTGAAATGGTAGGATAAGCATCTTTAACAACACCTAAAGTAAAGGCAAGATTTTCGTAATCCTTTAGGTCTTTGTTTGAGGTAGTAATGCTATAGTCGGTTCTTTGATAAATCCCTTTCTGAAATTGAAAATGCGAAACTTCCTTTCCAAATACATAGCTGGTATCTACCGTTTTCAATTGAACTGTCTCCGTGTTTTTAGTAGTGACCTTCCAAGTAACTTGAGTCCCTTCCGGAAGGGTTGCATTTCCCGTACTTTTAAGGGTTTCGTCTTTCTTTCCTGTATAGGAAGGGTAGTTTAAAAACATTTCAAAGCCTAATAGTGACGGGGTTTTTACAACATCAACACGATAGGGTTGGGAAGTCACCTTATTGGCCGAAAATTGAAAATCGAAACTTTCCGAAGGTCGATCAAAAGTATACTCAAAGAGCCCAGGGGCAATCTGATTTAAATAGTAGGTTTCATTGTTAAAACTTACCGAGGCGTTTTCAGGAACAACCGCTCCGTCTGTACGTACTTTAACCGTAAAGCTTTTATTTTCTATAGCCGTAAGATCATCGTTCAGCAAAACAAAATTGAAAGGTGCTGGGGGTTCGTAGGCAGTATCATAATTTACAACCCTTTCATAGCTGGAGGAAAATAGCTCTTTGTCCCAAAATACGTTTACCAAAACTATGATGGCAATAGGAATAAGGGCATATTTTACGTATTTCAAATTTTTCTTGAATTGTACGGCACTCAAAAAAGGGATGGGTTGTAGCTCTTGTGCCTTTTGATCTATACTTGCCGCTAAAAGCTCAGATTGACGCTGATTCTGATTTAGCTGTATCACATTTAATAGCTTGTCATTTACTTGCGGAAAGTGGCTGCCAATAATCTTTGAAGCATCTTCGTAACCAATACCCTGTTGTAATTTAAAAAGCTTAGCCAATGGAAAAGCAATAAAACGAATAAAAAGTGCTAACTCTACGATGACAAACGCCCAAAAAAGTATCGTCCTTGCTAGGGGTTGCAACCAAAAAAAGTATTCAACCAGGAGAGTTACAATGAAGTATAGTAACCCAATGGCAAAAAAGAGGAGGGCCCCCTTTATGAGTTCATTCGTGTAATATTTGCGAATAAACTGTTCTAACTTGGTCTGTATGATGCTAAAAGTGCTCAAATAGGTGTCGTTTTAGGCTCTAAAATAAGACAAAAATTATGCCTGAAGCGCTGGTTCAAAAAAGAATTCTTGTTAAAACGCTTTTTCACCATTCATATTCTTTTCAAAATCAAACAATTTTTACCTTTGCAAACAAATCGTTGCTATGTCACAAAAAGTAAGAGTTCGTTTTGCACCCAGTCCCACAGGACCACTTCATATTGGAGGGGTTCGCACTGCTTTGTATAATTATTTATTCGCCAAAGCACACGGTGGGGATTTCCTGTTACGTATCGAGGATACCGACCAAACCCGCTATGTGGAAGGCGCAGAGGGCTATATTGTGGAAGCGCTCCATTGGCTTAGCATTCCTTTTGATGAAGGACCTGGCAAAGAAGGCTCGGTAGGGCCCTACAAACAAAGCGAACGGAAGCATTTGTATCGGCAATACGCAGATCGGTTGGTGACAGAAGGAAAGGCCTATTATGCTTTCGACACTTCGGAAGACTTAAACGAGCACCGAAAGAATCATGAAGCTCAAGGAAAAACCTTTATTTACAATTGGCATAACCGACTCAAGCTTGAAAATTCCCTTTCCCTTAGTCCTGAAGCAGTAGAAGAAAAGCTAAGCAATGGCGAGGAGTATGTTATCCGATTTAAATCCCCCGAAGGCGAAACCCTTTTACTAAAAGATATCATACGCGGAGACATTGAAATAGATACCAATACATTGGATGATAAGGTTTTGTTCAAAAGCGATGGAATGCCCACCTACCATTTGGCAAATATCGTAGACGACCATCTTATGGAAATCACCCATGTGATTAGAGGGGAAGAGTGGTTACCTTCCCTGGCGCTGCACCAACAACTCTATGATGCGTTTGGTTGGCAAGCTCCAGCATTTGCACACTTACCGCTTATATTAAAACCTTCCGGAAAAGGAAAACTAAGTAAGCGCGATGGGGAGATGGGAGGATTTCCGGTATTTCCGCTTCAATGGAATGGAGAAAACGAAACCTATGCTGGGTACCGTGAAGAAGGGTATTTGCCCGAAGCGGTTGTTAATATGTTAGCCTTTTTGGGTTGGAATCCTGGAACCGAAGAAGAATTCTTTTCCTTGGAAGCCCTTACGGAAGTATTTTCTTTGGAAAGGGTTCATAAAGCGGGGGCAAAGTTTGATCCTGAAAAAACCAAATGGTTTCAGCATCACTACCTTCAGGAAATGGACGAACGCTTATTAACGGGTCGTTTTCAGGCGCTGCTTCAGCAAAAAGGGGTTTCAGGTACCTTAGACACCCAAAAAATTGTATCCCTCCTGAAAGAGCGTGCTACGTTTGTGGAAGACCTTTGGGAGCAAGGAAGTTTCTTTTACGAAGCGCCCCAATCTTATGATGAAAAAGCGGCACAAAAAGCATTTAAATCCGATACAAAAGAAATTCTTCAACAAGTAAAGAACTTAACGGAAAGGACCGATACTTTTACTTCAGAAGCACTTTCAGAAACCATTAAAGGGTGGATTACGCAACAGGAAATGGGCTTCGGAAAGGTCATGATGCCCTTACGGCTGGCTTTAGTAGGCGAAATGAAAGGACCCGATGTATTTGATATTATGGCATTACTTGGAAAAAAAGAATCCCTTCAAAGAATTGAACGGACCATTCAGCATTTGTCTTAAAAGAAAGTATACGCACCTAGCACGATGGTACTGGTAGTTCCTTTAAATTCTCCCTCTGGATTTTGGGATGTTAGCGCTTCCGTATCATTAAATCGGTTGAACAAATTGGTCACTCCATATTGGTATTGAGCGTTTAACCGGACGTTTTCCAGTCCGGCAGTTACTCCACCCGCCAAATGAAAGTGTACCCTCGAAATATTTTCAATGTCGGAAGCTTTCAAGGTACTGTAGCCATCTAAGATGAAATTCTCGAAGCGTTCGCTATCCAAGTTCATTTTGCCATTGACGTTCAAGATTGGACCAAAATCTACAGTTAAATGGTGCCGAATGATATTATACCCTGCCAACAGTTTTATTTGAGCACTTTGTAACGTGTAATTGATGTATTGTTCATCAAAATTGTTGGTAGGATTGGTCAAATCCCTTCCAAAAATGCCAACTTCATTTTGTTGGAAACTCACGCCGTATTCCAAATCCCAATTGTTGTACACATCCCCACGGGTTACAAAACCCACTGTTAACCCCGAACCTTGTTGTGTATTAAAGTTATCGGTGTCGATATCGAATAACGTCAACCCTCCATAGAGGCCTAATAAATTGTATTCTTGATAATTTCTTTGGGAGAAAGAGCTTTGGGTTGCTATCAATAAAACTGTAACAAAAAGGAAGGATTTAAGACTCATAAAGTGCGTAAAATTTAAGGCATAAAAGTAGCCTTATTTTCGTATCTTCAAAAAGTTAATTTCTAAAAACAAAAACTATGGGTTATATCTTGTTAGTGCCAATTTTAATTTTTGCCTTTTTCATTTTACTGATGTTTATTTTCATTGTAAAACAACAAACCGCAGCAGTAGTAGAACGTTTAGGAAAGTTTCATAGTATCCGAAATTCTGGATTACAATTTAAGATTCCCGTGATAGATCGAATAGCCGGTCGCATCAATCTGAAAATCCAACAATTGGATGTGATTGTAGAAACGAAAACCAAAGATGATGTATTTGTACGTTTAAAGATTTCAGTACAATTTCAAGTCATCAAAGACAAAGTGTACGATGCTTTCTATAAATTGGAGAGTCCGCATGATCAAATTACCTCTTATGTATTTGATGTAGTTCGTGCTGAAGTCCCTAAAATGAAGCTGGATGACGTTTTTGAAAGAAAAGATGATATCGCCATCGCGGTTAAATCGGAATTGAATGATGCCATGATCGATTATGGGTATGACATTATTAAAACCCTCGTCACCGATATCGATCCCGATGTACAGGTAAAAGCCGCGATGAACCGTATCAATGCTGCTGAAAGGGAAAAAGTAGCGGCCGAATATGAAGCGGAAGCAGAGCGTATTAAAATTGTGGCAAAAGCCCGTGCAGAAGCCGAAAGCAAGCGTTTACAGGGTCAAGGTATTGCCGATCAAAGAAGGGAAATTGCCCGTGGTTTGGAAGAGTCGGTTGAAGTTTTGAACAACGTAGGGATCAATTCGCAAGAAGCTTCAGCACTAATTGTGGTAACGCAACACTACGACACCCTTCAGTCTATTGGGGAAGAAACCAATACCAACCTCATCCTGTTGCCAAATTCGCCACAAGCGGGGAGCGATATGCTTAATAACATGATTGCTTCTTTTGTTGCGAGTAACCAAATAGGGGAAGAAATGAAGAAACAGAACAAAGCGGCTGGACTAACGCCTCCTAAAAAGAAGCGCACCCCTCCACCACCGCCAAGTGAGGATAACGATGTGAACTTTTAAAAGTAAAAACCTCCCCATGGGGAGGTTTTTTTATGATGTATTAGGAAAGTTTTGCCCAGGAATCCCTTAGCGGAACCGTTCGGTTAAAAACAACTTTTCCTTCGGAGGAATCACGGTCTACGATAAAATAGCCCAATCGTTGAAACTGAAAGAAATCCCCTTCCTTGGCTTTGGCCAAACTGGGTTCTGCATAACCGGTAATGACTTCCAAGGATTCGGGATTAATAAATTCCATGAAATCCTTGTCTTTATGAGTGTCTGGTGAAGCTTCCGTAAACAAGCGGTCGTACATGCGTACTTCCACAGGAACCGATTCCTTAACGGTTACCCAGTGCAGCGTTCCTTTTACTTTACGCTGTGAAGCTTCCGTTCCGCTTCCACTTTTACTTTCAGGGTCGTAGGTACAATGGATTTCGGAGATATTCCCATCAGCATCTTTTACCACGCTTTCCCCCTTTATGATATATGCATTTTTTAAACGTACTTCCTTTCCGAGGGTCAATCGGAAGAACTTTCTATTTGCCTCTTCCTTAAAATCTTCCTGTTCTATGAACAATTCTCTTGAAAAAGGGACTTCCCGGCTTCCGGCACTTTCATCTTCAGGATTATTTTCGGCTTCCAACCATTCGGTGGTCCCTTCAGGATAATTGGTAATCACTAATTTAATAGGGTTGAGAACTGCCATAACCCTTGGTGCTTTCTGATTAAGATCTTCCCGTACACAAAATTCCAAATGGGATACATCAATCAAATTCTCTCTTTTTCCCACTCCAATACTATCGGCAAAATTACGGATGGAATCTGGCGTATAGCCCCTTCTTCGCAAACCAGAAATGGTAGGCATTCGTGGATCGTCCCATCCGGTAACCACCCCTTCTTGTACCAATTTCATTAGTTTTCGCTTACTCACCACAGTATGACTTAAATTCCTACGGGCAAATTCGCGCTGTTTAGGGCGTAATTTGGAACTATCGTACACTTGGTCCAAAAACCAGTCGTAAAGCTCTCTATGGGGCAGGAATTCGAGCGTACAGAACGAATGGGAAACTTGTTCTATGTAATCACTCTCGCCATGTGCCCAATCGTACATGGGATAAATGTGCCAATCATTGTTGGTGCGGTGATGACTTTTATGAAGTACCCTATACATCACGGGATCCCGCATGAGCATATTGGGTGATGCCATGTCTATCTTGGCGCGAAGCACGTGCATGCCTTCCGTAACATCCCCATTTTTCATCTTTTCAAACAGTTCGAGATTTTCTTCCACGGGACGATTTCTGAAAGGGCTTTCCGTACCTGGAGTATTGGGTGTTCCTTTCTGTTCGGCAATGGCTTCTGAAGTTTGCGAATCGACATAGGCCTTTCCGTCTTTAATTAGCTGAACCGCCCAGTCGTACAATTGTTGGAAATAATCGGAAGCATAACACTCGTTTGCCCATTTAAAGCCCAACCAAGAGATGTCCCTTTTAATGGCATCCACAAATTCCTGTTCTTCCTTGGCGGGGTTGGTATCGTCAAACCTTAAGTTGACAGGCGCGTTGTAGCGTAAGCCCAAACCGAAGTTTAAACAAATCGCCGAGGCGTGACCAATGTGCAGATAGCCATTAGGTTCTGGAGGAAACCGAAAGCGTAAATCCTCTTTGGAATAATTGGCTTTTAAATCATCTTCTATAATGTGCTCAATAAAATTGAGGCTTCGTTCTTCGCTCATATCGCAAATTTAAGTAGCAAAGATACCAAAACGCTGTAAAAAAGTATCTTTGTAAAAAGTTTTTACATGAGTATTATCAAACTTAAAAACATTCGCTTGTTTGCCCACCATGGTTGCTTAACGGAAGAAGAAAAAATAGGAAGTGATTATTTGGTGAATCTTTCGGTGAAAGCCAATTTAGTAAAGGCTGCGGAAAGTGATACGTTACAGGACACGGTGGATTATGTGCACCTCAACAAAATTGTAAAAGAGCAAATGGCTATACGCTCTAAACTATTGGAACATGTAGGCCAACGCATCATTGATACTATTTTTGAGGAGTTGCCTTTGGTTTCTGAAGCGAGTGTAACGGTGGCAAAAGTAAATCCTCCTATTGGCGGTGATGTGGCTGAAGTAAGTGTTACGATGAAATCGAAAAGGTAAATATCTTTTGAAAACTTAACGAATAGTCTTTTGTTTAATGGTATTCTTTTTATATTTGCCAACTAAATAAACATGGCGTCTTGGCCGAGTGGCTAGGCAGAGCTCTGCAAAAGCTTGTACAGCGGTTCGAATCCGCTAGACGCCTCCAAAAAACCTTCACTTCGTGGAGGTTTTTTTATTGGGACATATCTTCAATCCTATCGGAAGCGCTAGGAATACGATCCAACCCTTTTTTTACTTCGTTAGGGAACAAGCCTTGTACAATTAAAGCGGCCCCAAAAGCAATTATCAAGATGCTTACCCACTTTTTCGTTTTAAAAATAAATCGGGGGGTCATTTTGCTTTTGAGTCGTTTGGCTAAAGAAATCTTGATTAAGTCGGTTAGAAAAAAAGTGATTAGAACCGTAGATAGAAATAGGAATACCCCATTTTCAGAATTGGTTAATGCATTGGCTAGAATGATGGTGGCGATCCATCCTGCAAGGACCCCAAAGTTGACAAAATTCAGTAAAAATCCTTTCAGAAAGAGTCCGCCAAGATTCTTTTTCACTTTTACAGCATAATGTTCCCGGGCAATTTTGATGAAGGATTTTGCCGTTCGTATGTAAGAAATAATTCCGTAGGCCACTAAAATAACCCCGCCAAACAAGAGTACCCCAGGTTCATCTTTAATACGTTCCAAGATGCGACTGGTACTAAAATAAGCGACGAGGATAAAAACAATATCGGCAAAAATAGCTCCCAAATCGAAGAAAACCCCAGCTCGAAACCCTTTGGTGATACTAGTTTCGATTAACGTAAAGAATACAGGGCCTATCGCAAATGCGAGTAGAAAACCATACAAGGCTGCATATAACAAACCGTCAAACATGCCTTAAAATTACAAATTAGTTTAGGCATGTGTTATTTTTTCTTCAAATATTACTGCATTCTTTTAATACGTCCCCCGGCAAATTTCTTTTCGTTGATGGTTTCAGGATTTCCATAGATATAAACATCCCCTCCTGCAGTAACCTTGGCATCTACTTTTTTGGACGCATAAATATCGGCTTCCCCAGCTGCGGTAATCCCAATGGTGGTTTCCTCGGTTTGCAGTTCCTTTCCCTCGAAAATTCCACCGGTATTTAAAGCGATTTCCTGCATTTTTGAGAGTCCTCTGGCTTCAATAATTCCTCCTGTTACTGCTTTCACTTTGGTATACGCTACATCCAATCCCACTTTAATTCGTCCTCCTTCTTGCGCCCTAAGTTCAATTTTATTTTGGGAAATCATTGCATTGCCCACGATATAAGCTCCTTCATTTGCATCGATAATAGCAACATTTTTAAAATAAACTTCAATATAGGTGTCGTCACCTTGAAAAACTTTATCAGATTCCATACGAAGTTTCAATTTGCCATCTTTATTCACCACGACCACATCTCCTGTATCATCGCCTTTTATAACTACTTTATTTTCATTAGACTGGATTAAATTGACCTCAATAAGATCGTACACTTTTAGTTCGTGGAAATCACCCACCTCTTTGGTAATGCTTTGTTGTGAAAGTAAGGTATGGGTTATTGTAAGGATAAAAAGGAAAGTAAGGATATTTTTCATCTGTTCGTGATTTTTGATTTCCTTAAAGAGCAGGAAAATGTTCAATTGTTACAGTTATTAATGAAGTACTTGAAAAAAATCCTTCAGTCCGCTTAAAATACTTTGAACCGCATAAGACGCTAAAATAAGTCCCATAATTTTACTGATCACCGTAATTCCATACTCCCCAATTCGTTTCTGAACAGTATTGGCTATTAATAGCATCAACATGGTTAAGATAATTACCACAAGCACCAAGGAAGTGGTAAGCGCTTGTTGCTGTAGCGTATAGATATGATTATCGGTTAATAATACTACCGCCATAATCGCTCCAGGGGAAGCAATAGATGGAATGGCCACCGGAAAAATAGTCACATGCTTGTAATCCTTGATATGCTCTTTTTCATACTGTGGTTTCCCTTCCCCGAAAATCATGGTCAATGCAAATAGAAAAAGGATAACCCCTCCTGAAATTTGAAACGCATCCAAAGAAACACTCATTCCTTCCAGGATAAGTTGTCCTACCAAGATAAAAAACAAAAGAATAAAGAATGCCACAATAGAAGCTCGAATGGCAATTTTCTTTTTATGTTTTAAATCGAAGTTTTTAGTAGCTTCCAAATACACCGGAACCGAACCAAAAGGGTCGATTACTGCTATGAGTAAAAACAAGGTATTGAGAATATCGGGAAGCATAAAATTATTCTACTTTAATGCCTTGGGTGGTAAATGAAAGCCCTTGTTGCCCATACGTTGAAATCATTACAGCTTCAAAGAAAGGCGCATGGGTATTGGGTTTTATTTTCCAATCGAACAGGAAATTGGCACCCGTTCCTCCTTCTTCATCGTGTTGATCAATGACAATTTCAACGGTTTCCAAAGGAGCAATGTAGATGGGCTTGTTAAAATAACTCCTAATTAGCTCGCCATGGGTATTGTAATAGGCGGCTTTTGAAATAAAAATAGTATCCTTTTTGTTGACATTCCGGAGGCTGATTGTAGCCGTAAGGTCAATAGTAGCATGTTCTGTTTCACTATAGATTTCAGAATACACAGAAAGATAAGAAGCACCGCTAATCAAGGAATCGGATACTTGTTTTTTTAAAGTCCTTTTCTCCCAGTTTACGGGATTGATAGAACTCAATTCTTTCGGTTGTTCACAGGCAAGAAGGAACATACTAAAAAAGATGAAATACCATATATTTTTCATAGCACCAGAGATTCCTTGAAAAATAAGAAATTTACTCGACATCCTTGCGATGTCCCAACATGGTAAAATCGAGATGTTTTTTTACCAAATCGGCATTCTTTACCTTCACATAAACCTCGTCCCCTAAACGATAGACATTATGGGTTCGGTTTCCAATCACAGCAAATTCTTCCTTGTCGAATACATAATGATCGTCATTTAAATCTCCCAAACGAACCATTCCTTCACATTTATTGGATATAATTTCTACATAGATACCCCACTCGGTGACCCCAGATATCACCCCTAGGAAATCTTGATCCTTGTGGTCCATCATGTACTTTACCTGCATGTATTTTACACTATCCCTTTCGGCATTGGCAGCTAGATTTTCCATGTCACTGGAATGCGCACATTGTTCTTCGTATTTGTCTTCCGCAGCACTCTTCCCCCCATCTAAATACCATTGTAAAAGTCGGTGTACCATGACATCGGGGTAACGGCGAATGGGTGAGGTAAAGTGAGTGTAATAATCGAAAGCAAGCCCATAGTGACCAATATTATTGGTGGTATAAACAGCTTTGCTCATACTTCGTATGGCTAGTGTATCGACAAGATTTTGTTCTTTTTTGCCTACCACATCGCTCAATAATTTATTCAAGGATTGGGCGGTACTCTTCCGGTCACGGGTGTTCAATTTATAACCAAAACGTTTGATGATATTTTCCAACGCGGCGATCTTTTCATCATCTGGCTCGTCGTGTACTCGATAGACAAAGGTTTTCTTCGGATTTTGCTTTCCTATAAATTCGGCAACACTACGGTTGGCCAACAACATAAATTCCTCAATTAATTTATTAGCTTCCTTACTTTCCTTGAAGTAAACCCCTTCGGGTTCGTTATGTTCATCCAGGATAAATTTTACTTCTACTTTATCAAAAGAAATAGCGCCATGCCGCATTCGTTTGGTCCGTAAAATCTTTGCCAACCGATCTAATTCCAAGACAGCTTCAGCAATTTCGGCCGGTGCTTCGTAGGCTTTTCCAGTAAGGGAAATTTTAGCAGGAATGGTCGCTTCACCCGTTTCAATAATTTGCTGCGCCTCTTCATACGCAAAACGAGCATCGCTATAAGTAACGGTACGTCCAAACCATTGATCGACAATTTCCGCTTTTTCATTCATTTCAAACACTGCAGAAAAGGTGTATTTTTCTTCATGCGGACGAAGGGAGCATGCATTATTACTTAATATTTCAGGTAACATAGGAACTACCCTATCCACTAAATACACAGAAGTGGCACGTTCGTAGGCTTCTTCATCCAAAATCGTCCCTGGTTTTACATAATGCGACACATCGGCAATATGGATTCCTATTTCGTAATTTCCATTTTCCAATTTCTGAAACGAAAGTGCATCGTCAAAATCCTTGGCATCTTTAGGATCTATGGTAAACGTGAGAATATCCCGCATATCCCTACGTTTTTTAATTTCTGAAGCTTGTATGGAGGTATCCAAGTTATTGGCATAGGCTTCCACTTCGTGAGGAAACTCGTATGGGAGTCCGTATTGCGCTAAGATGGAATGAATTTCGGTATGGTGTTCCCCTGCTTTCCCCAATACTTTAATAACACTCCCAACGGGGGATTCACTATGGGCTTCCCAGCCTTCCATTTTCACCAAAACCTTATCTCCGGTTTGGGCTTTATTGATTTTGCTCTTCGGAACAAAAATATCGGTATACATGCTATATCCGGGACATTCTACAAAAGCGAATTTCTCTGAAACCTGAATGGTCCCTACAAAATCGGTACGTTTCCGTTGTAGTATTTTTGTGACTTCCCCTTCTTCCTTTCCACCTCTTTTCCGTTTAAAAACATATACCTCTACCACATCACCATTCAAGGCTTTGTTAAGGTTTTTGGGTTTAATCACAATATCCTCTTCCCTACCTTCTACTATCACATAGCCCTTACCACGGGAAGTAATATCCATTATACCCGTAACATAATTTTGGGACGGGGTTAGAATATATTTTCCTCTTTCAATTTCCTGAATGGCCCCTTCTCCTTGTAATTTCTTTAAACTTTTTACAATTTGATTTCGGCTACTAGGATCGTCTTGACCTAATTTAGCTGCAATTTGTTTGTAGTTAAAAGCTTTGGAATGCTCCTTCCGAAGGATGGATAAAATATGTTGGGTAAAATTTTCTTGTTTATTTTTCTTTCCTCTTTTTCTCCTTTTCGACATATAAATTCTTTAAGTTGTGTAAAAGTACATTTAATAACGCAATGATATTCCACATTTTAAGAAGAATTAGTAATTTAGTAATACTATGGAGGGATATCATACCATTGCCATTTTCACCTATCCAAGCGAATATGCCGTACTAAGGCTATTGTTGGAACAGCAAGAAGTTCGCCATGTTTTTTTAAATGAAACCATGATTGGTGTACTTCCTTTCCACTCCAACGCTATTGGCGGAATACGTTTAAAGGTACACCCAGAGGATATTCCCCTAGCAGAAAAGATCATCGATCACCTAAACAATTCAGCAGATCTTCGCATCGTCTAATCTTCTTTTAAGTTTTCAACAGTTATATAATCATCTTTTTCTTTTTTTAATTTTTTTAAAATATAAATGATGATAATGATAGCTTGTTCATAGATGGAATAACTTTTCTGAAATAAATTAGGTTTTTGATTTATGATTCTTTTCCCATAGTTTGTTAACATAATTTTAATAATTCAACTCCTTGAAAAATAATCATTTTATGCATTTAATTGACAGTTGTCAACAAACGAATTCAACAGTTTATTTTTAATTGTTTTTTTTGAAATGAATGTTGTTAACTTCAAATTTATTGAAGAAAAAAGCACAACAATTAACGAAGAAAAATATTGGTCATTTCAAGTAAATTCCCATATTGAAAATTCCTTTTTACCAAGCAAGTATTTTTTTGGAATTTCTATGAACAAATATGAACATAGTTGTTAACTTAATTATCAGCTAAAGGTTAAGAAAACATAAAGTATTGATTTTTAATACAATTCTATTTTTCATGGTTCCTAATCGATAGAAAGGTTATCTTTGCATAAAATTAGACTTCATGAAAATAGCTATAGGAAACGATCACGCCGGTACCGACTACAAAAATACTATTGTAAAACACCTAGAAGATGCTGGACACGAGGTAACCAATTTTGGAACCAATACTAACGATAGTGTCGATTATCCAGATTTTGTACATCCTGTTGCTGAAGCCGTTTCAAAAGGGGAAGTCACTTTTGGAATCTTGATCTGCGGAAGTGGCAATGGCGTGTCCATGACCGCTAACAAACATCAAAAAGTTCGTGCTGCATTATGTTGGACCAAGGAAATAACCCAGTTAGCCAGGGAACACAACGATGCAAACATTTTAAGTATCCCTGCTCGTTTTACCAGCGAACCTCAAGCGGTTGCCATGGTAGATGTTTTCTTATCCACTGCTTTTGAAGGGGGACGCCATCAAAATAGAGTGGATAAAATAGCTTGTTCATAACATAACAACTCTTAGTTATGTCGCACTCCCATCACCATCACCATCATGATTCCAGCGGGAGAAATTTGTTTATTTCCATAATACTGAACATTGTTATCACTGTTTCACAAGTTATAGGAGGAATCCTGTCGGGAAGTTTGTCATTATTATCCGACGCGCTCCATAATTTTAGTGATGTGATGAGTTTGATTATAAGCTACATTGCGAATCGTTATTCCAAGAAAAAAGCTTCATTCGATAAAACCTTTGGGTATAAACGTGCCGAAATTATTGCAGCATTTGTCAATGCTGCTTCTTTAATGATTGTGGCTGTTTACTTAATTTATGAAGCGATCCTCCGTTTTGTCGATCCACAGGAAATAGAAAGTGGATTGGTCATCTGGTTGGCCCTGTTGGGAATCGTGGCCAATGGTTTTAGTGTGTTATTGCTTCAGAAGGCTTCCAAGGAAAACATGAACATGCGCTCTGCCTACCTGCATCTATTTACCGATATGGCCGCTTCCGTAGCGGTATTGATTGGCGGATTGTTGATGAAGTATTTTGATTGGTTTTGGGTAGATAGTGTACTTACTTTATTAATAGCCGTGTATTTGTTGGTGATGGGGTACGATCTACTGAAAGATTCCTTTCGGGTACTCATGCTTTTTAGCCCAGAGGATATCAATCTGGAAGAATTACGGGAAGCGATTTCTGCTTTTCCGGAAATAAAGAACGTGCACCACATGCATATTTGGCAATTAAATGAAAAAGAAAACCACCTGGAAGCCCACATCGATTTTTATGAAGATATCACCTTATCCCAGTTTGATCAAATTCTGGATAAAGTTGAGGAGGTTTTGTTTAAGGACTTCGGAATCAATCACGTGAATATTCAGCCGGAATATCAAAAAGATGATGCGAAGGACATCATAGTACAGGATTAAGATGGAAATTTCAATAAAAACATTTTCAGAATTCACACTGGAAGAGTTGTATCAAATTTTACAACTGCGTTCTGAAGTTTTTGTGGTAGAACAAGATTGTGTGTATCAGGATATAGATGGGAAAGACCAAGAGGCTCTTCATATCATGGGTTCGTTAAAAGGAAAAATTATAGCCTATACCCGATGTTTTCCTCCCGGGATTTATTTTGAAGAAGCCGCTATAGGCCGAGTGGTTGTTGCTTCAGATCAGCGTGGGCATCGATATGGTTTTGATATTATGAAGGCTTCCGTAAAGGCGATCGAACAAAATTTTCATACTACTTGCATCAAATTATCCGCACAAACCTACCTTACCTCTTTTTATGAATCCTTGGGTTTCCAAACCATAGGGGAGGGTTATTTAGAAGATGGTATTCCTCATATCGCTATGATTAAAAAATAGGGGTATAATATTTAAAAAGAATATATTTTTTGATGTTTACCCCTAAAATTTTAGGGGTGTGTTCTTATTTTTTTATTTTTGTTTCAATCAATATTAAAAAAATATAGGGTATGGGAAAGCGTATTAATTTTATAGTTCTTACCATTTTAGTATTTGTATGCCTTTTTATGGGTGTCGAATATCAATATATTGAAGGAGCTCACGAAATAGATAAAGGAGATACTGCTTGGATGATTGTGGCTAGTGCTTTTGTATTGTTGATGACACCAGGGTTGGCTTTTTTTTACGGTGGAATGGTGACTAAGAAAAGCATCATCTCTACCATGTTGCAAAGTTTTGTGGCCTTGGGGGTGATTAGTGTACTTTGGGTCATGATTGGGTTTAGTTTGGCTTTTGGAGAAAGTTACTACGGAATTATTGGTAACCCCTTCACTTACTTTGCCTTTAATAATGTAACGGTTTCCCCAAATCCCGAATTTTCCGAGACCATTCCTTTTCTACTCTTTGCCCTTTTTCAATTAAAATTTGCCATAATTACACCTGCTCTTATTACCGGAAGTTTTGCCGAAAGAATTCGTTTTAGAAGCTATATTCTATTTATGGTGTTATTTTCCATCTTTATATATTCGCCATTAGCACACATGACGTGGCATCCTGACGGATTATTGAGAAATTGGGGCGTTTTGGATTTTGCCGGAGGCACTGTTGTTCACATGTCGGCAGGAATTGCTGCATTAGCTGGAGCCATTTATTTAGGAAAAAGAAAAGAGGAAATAGAACGGCCTGCCAACATCCCTTATGTAATCCTTGGAACCGGGCTTTTGTGGTTTGGTTGGTTTGGATTCAATGCCGGTTCAGCTTTAGGTGCTAATGGGGATGCAGTGATTGCTTTTGCCAACACCAATTTGGCTTCGGCGGCCAGTATGATTACTTGGATTTTTCTGGATCGTTTTCAGAATCGTAAAATGTCTTCGTTAGGAGCTTGTATCGGGGCTATTGTTGGATTGGTTGCCATTACACCTGCGGCTGGTTTTGTGACTATTGGACAAAGTATTTTTATTGGTTTTGTAGCTGCTATTGTAAGCAACTTCGCTATTCGATTGAACAAGAAAACAGAAATAGACGATACCCTGGATGTTTTCCCAAGTCATGGGGTTGGGGGTATCGTGGGTATGATTTTAACTGGGGTACTTGCTAAAGACGTGGGGCTTATATATGGGGAGACCAACACGTTTTTGTATCACATGTTGGCCTTGGTTATTGTAGCCGTATTTACCTTTATAGGAAGCTATTTGTTATATAAAATAACAGACCTTCTATTATCTATGCGGGTCCGTGAAGACCAAGAATATAGAGGTCTGGATGCTTCCCAGCACGGGGAAAATGTGGAGTCTTAATTAAGTTTGATTAAATCTTTTTCTAAGTTAAGATCCTTCAGCATGTCGTGGGTAAATTTGTAATGTCCGCGACGGGTCACAATTTTGAATCGGTGATTTTTCATTCGGGTCAATACATCCAAAAAGCGCCATTTCGATTTCAACAAACTAGGCTTTTCACTTTTAAGGCTTACCTCAAAATAATGTTTAATTCCCGCTCTTTCAGCAACCACATCGGGTGTAATGCTTTCTTCGCTTCCCTTTTTATTATAAGATTTTGGGGTTTCGTAACCTTCTAAATCGGCTTTAATATTTTCAAAACCTCTTTTTTCTAAATACTGAACGGTGTCTTGCAGTATTTCTTCGTTTTCTTTTTTATCTACTTGTACCATAACCTACATGGTACGAAAAAAAAGGCAAAAAAGCAATTAAAGTTATGTTAATAACTGAAATTCAGCAAGTTAATCTTTACTTTTCACCGTTTTATTAAAAGGAATTCCTAATTGAATGGAAAGATTTTCGTCATCGGTATGATCGGCAATATCGACTCCGTAAATAATTTTATCGGTATCATCATACACATAAGTACCAAAAATACGATCCCAAATGGATAGCATATTTCCATAATTACTATCGGTCCATGGCAATTGATGATGATGATGAAATTTGTGCATATTTGGGGTCACAATAAAATAGCTTAGGGATTTATCCAGCCATAAAGGAAGATTAATATTGGCATGTGTCCAATACGTGAAAAGCACACTTAAAATGCGATAAAAAAGATAGAAAGAAATAGGCATGCCCATAATTACCACTGCCCCAAGAGCAAAAAATTCTCGCATAAGAAAATCCAAGGGATGGTGTCTGGTTCCTGTAGTAACGTCTACATTTTTATCGCTATGGTGTACAATGTGAAGGCGCCACATCCAACGCACTTTATGTAAAAAATAGTGCACACCATACTGTGCAATTAAATCTAAAACCAATAAAGAAAGCAGCAATTTTACCCATATAGGGGCTTCAAATAGGGTAAGGACTCCAAAATTACTATCCCTTAACCATAGAAAAACGACTGCGATCAGTAATCCGAAAACCACATTGATAATCATGACAAAGCCTAACAAAGATAAGTTGACCTTGGCGTGTTTCCATTTTTTATAAGGAAGCTGAAATTTTCCGTAATAGCCTTCCAAAATCCAGAATAGAGCGATACAAAAAACCACCCACCCCAATTTTTGCCATACGGGCATCGTTTCAAAAAAGTAGAGAAAACGGTCCATTATTTTAGGATTCTCTTATATTTATTTGCATCATTCAATACCGAAACAGCCTCCAAAATCTCAGGATTATGGTTTACTTGGTAGTCGTACAATCCTTCTTTATAAAAATATCGCTTCAAAATTTCATCGGTTAATAAAGACTTAATTTCCACTTTTTTGGACACTAGATCACTTTGCTTAGCCTGTTCAATTGAAGCCATCAATTGCTCATAACTTTTTTGAATATCCTTTTCCAATTGGTCGTCTTCGGCCCTTCTAAAAGCTTTGGCAAATTCCTTTTCAGTCTCCGTTTCGTAAGTAAAACCTTTGTCTTTCAAGAATTTCAGAAAATTTTGGAAATCGGTTTCCGTAACCTCAAAACCTTCCCAATTGTCCATAGAATGGTTGTAATAATATTGCGTGGCAAAATCGAAGATGGCATTATCTTTTAAAAGTGCCGTGGTTACGGGGCTGAAATTTGCCGATTCCAGTTTTATATCGGGTAAAATGCCACCGCCATCGTACACCGTTCTCCCTCCTTTGGTTTTAAAGGAATTGTAGTTTTTAGGATCCAATCGCACAGGATCCCCATTTTCGTCTCGATTCCAGTAATCCAGAGCCTGGATGCACCTTCCACTAGGTGTATAATATCGGGAAATCGTAACTTTTAGTTGGGTCCCGTAGGTTAACTTTTTGGGGCGCTGAACCAAGCCTTTTCCGAAACTTCTCGCCCCAACAACCACGGCACGGTCTAAATCCTGTAAGCCGCCCGAAACAATTTCACTGGCCGAGGCACTTCTTCCGTTTACTAAAATGGCCAAGGGAATTTCCGTATCTATAGGCTCATTGCGGGTTTTGTAGGTTTTATTGTATTTTTCAATGACCGATTTGGTAGTCACCACGGTTTCCCCTTTAGGCACGAACAAATTCACAATGTTAATAGCTTCGTTTAACAAACCGCCTGGGTTTCCTCGTAAATCCAAGACAATTTTTTTAGCCCCTTGCGATTTTAAATCTTCTAAGGCAGCTTTAGTTTCAAGGGTGGTTTTTTGATTGAATTTCTGAAGGACGATATATCCTACATCGCCATGAATCAATTTATAATAAGGAACCGCATGTACTTCTACTGTTTCCCTTTGAAGGGTCGTTGTTTGCGTTTTTCCTTGTCGTATAAAAGTTAATTGCACCGAACTGCCTGAAGCTCCTTTCAACAACTCCCCAGCATCATCTTCAAAATCGGAAACGGTAATATCCCCAATTTTAATAATTTCGTCACCTGCCTTTAGCCCTGCTTTATCGGCTGGATAATCCTTAAAAGGTTCTACGATAATAATTTTGTCTTTAAGCGTCTTAACCGATGCTCCAATGCCTGTATAAGTTCCAGAGTTTTTGATACGTGCGTCTTCTACTTCCTGTTCGTTCCAATAGACCGTGTAAGGATCTAAATCTTCTAGCATACCCGTAATGGCCTTGTCCATTAAAGTGGCCGGAGTGACCTCGTCTACATAGTTCATATTTAACTCTTTGTAGAGCGTTGTGAAGATTTCAATTTGCTTGGCAATTTCAAAAAAATCGTTTTTAAAACTTGCCGAAGTAACTAGGATTCCTAATGCAAGGATAGGAAGAAGAATTCTTTTTTTCAATTTCATAATAAGTGCGTTACGATTAAGAAGCCTTTTTCCGACTTCGTTTGATGTATCTTCTCACCAACAAGATAACAATTAATGCCACTAAAAACAAAGGCCATAAATAGAGGATTCCTAAGAAGAATACCGAGATTCCGTCCCATCCACCCTTAAGGGCATTCACCATTTTTTGTCCGTAAGAGAGGGTAATACCCGTTTCAGCAGTTTGCTTATAGAACTCTATGTTAACGGTACTAAGCGATACCTTATTTTGTAAATAATTGAGACGGCCTTGCTTGGCTTCAATTTCCTCACGAATAATAGAAAGCTCTCGTTCTATTTCCAGCATCTCCTTCACGGTGTTGGCTTTTTTCAGAAGTTCCAAATAGTTTTTTTCCAGCTCCCTTTTTGCCTTTAGTCGCGCTTCCAGATCTACAAACTCCTCGGTGACATCACGACGGGAAATATCTTTTTGATCGAAATAGGAAACCCCTTCAGAAACCCCGTCAATAAAAGCTTGAAAGTTTTTGGTAGGGATCCTTACAACTATATTTCGGTATAACTGATTGTAACTTTTCCCTGAATTATCGCTTTGAATAAAACCTTGGTACCTTTGAGCCAGACTTAAAATGTGTTGGTGGGTTTCTTCCGGTTTTTGGGACTCAAAACGGAGCTGGGCGGTTTTAATGATTTTGGATTCCCGCTCTTCTGAAGTAATGTTCGAATCCTCATCAGCACCGGCAATGGTTTTTTCCACCAAAGGCGCTTCTTCATATTCATAATCGGCAGCAATGATTTCTTCTTTCATCATATCAGAATTGTTTGAAGAACCACCAGAACAGGCTAGGATAAGCCCGAAAAAGAATAGACTAAAAATTTTCATAATCACAGTTTTTTAAGCAGTGCCTTGATGGAGGAGTCAAGTTGGGCGTACTGCGGTTTCTCTTTACTAATATAGATAAAAACCATAGCAAGATTCTTGCCGTTTTTCTGCGGAACCTCTTTTTTTTGAAGCCTATAGGCTTCCCGCATCTGTCTTTTAATCCGGTTTCGGGTCGCCGCAAGCTTAAAGTTTCTTTTCGGAACGGAAAAGGCAGCTTGGTGCGTTTTCAATGTTTCCTGGGGAATAAAAACCACTTTTACTGGAAATTTTTTTCGCGATTCGCCTTCGGCGAAAATTTGCTCAATCAACTTCCGGCTTTTTAATTTTTCTTCTTTTGGAAAGCGTAATCCCATAGGGGTAAAGATATAAAAAGAAAAGCCCCTTTGAGTAGGTTCAAAAGGGCTTTCATCAAACTTTTTCGAAATAGGTTATTCTTCTATTCCGTAGGTATTGTTTTCCATATGGATATCGGCCATTAATTGAGAGGCGTCAATCATCATGTTTTCTACTTTTTTTCCCTTCGGAAGGGTTAATGTATACACGGGATTGGCCCATGTCCAATCGGGTAATACAGTTCTTTTCAGAGCAGGATAGGGGTTCTGCTTTTCTCCGCGCATCATTTGTAGCGGGATGTAAAATGATTCCTGGCTCCCATCTTCATAAGTGACGTACAAATCGATAGGCATCGGCATAAGGCCAATTCGTTCCAGAGTAACCTGGGTACCCGCTTCTTCTTCGGAAACGTCTTTAATTCCATAATCGATGGTATTGGTAGTTTGTGTCCAATCCTGTAAATACCAGTCCAGTTCCATTCCTGAAACTTTTTCGGCTACCCGTATAAAATCGTTAGGGGTTGGGTGCTTAAAGGCCCATTCTTTAAAATACCGCCGAAGGGTTTCATCCAAATTTTCTTTCCCAATAACATAGCCCAGCTGAGACAAAAACACCGCCCCCTTACTGTATGCTGAAATTCCGTAGCTTCGATTGGTATTGTATCGATCGGCATGGGTAGTTTGCGGTTGCTCTTGACCACTTAACGCCAGAAAGCGATACCCACGATACGACCCTGAGACTGGATTGGGGTTGTCTCCTTCCATGACTTCATTTTCGGCCCAACTAGAAATATAGGTAGTAAATCCTTCATCCATCCACTCATGTAGGCTTTCGTTGGTAGCCAATAAAAACTGAAACCAAGTATGCGCCATTTCGTGTGCCGTTACCCCAACCAGACTTCCGAATTTTCTTTTTCCGGTAATTAAGGTGCTCATCGCATATTCCATTCCGCCATCACCTCCTTGAATCACCGAATATTGCTTGTAGGGATACGGACCAATATGTTCATTGAAATACGCCATTAAAGCCGCTGTTTTGGGCTGAAGGTTTTTCCAATTTTCCTTGATTTCCGGATCATTCTTGTAGTAAAAATTTAAAGTAACCCCGTTGGGGCCATCATAGGTATCGTGAATGTATTCTGGATCGGCCGCCCATGTAAAATCATGTACATTGGGGGCTAAGAAATGCCATGTTTTCTTTTTTCTTTTTTCTGAAGGGGTTCCTTGTAAATAACCTGTTCCTCCAACTACATAATCCTTATCTATGGTGAGGGTCACATCAAAATCACCCCAGACCCCATGAAATTCACGAGCAATGTAGGGATCGGCGTGCCAGCCTTGAAAATCATACTCGGCCAATTTTGGGTACCATTGGGTCATGGAAAGCGCCACGCCTTCTTCGTTGTTTCTTCCACTTCTTCTAATTTGAAGGGGTACTTGTGCGTCCCATTCCATATAAAATGAAGTACTCATTCCTGGTAGAATGGGTTTGTTTAAATCCACCACAAGGACCGTTCCCTCTACTTTATAATTCACCTCGGTTCCCTCTTGCATTAATTGGGTTGGCTTTATAAATCCTATTTCTGAAGGGGAAAGTTTGGAAATTCGATCGCCCACCCTACCATCAGGATCGCTAATGGTCAACGAGCGAACATCCATTTCACTACCCGGTTGAAAGGCATTGAAATACAAATGATAAAAAACCCGTTGCAAGGTATCGGGTGAATTATTGGTATATTTCAATTCTTGGGTTCCTTTGTACTGCCAATTGGAAACGTCCATGTCGATATTCATTTTGTAATCGACTTTTTGTTGCCAGTAACAAGAGGTATTATTCTGGGCCGTAGCCGATAAAGTAATCAGCAAGGCCAAGAAGCTTTTAAGGATTAGTTTCATTTTCTAGCCATTTTATCTGCCATAATTAAGGCATTATAAAGGTTTGCCATCTTTCCAGAGGTAGAAATATTGGAGAATTTATCTTGGTTGGAAGGATCTCCCCCTAAGATGACATTTGCATTGGAAGACAAACCACTATCCATTAAAATTTGTTTTACTTGTTTCGCTGAAAGGCTTGGAAAGTAGGAACGAATCATCGCAGCGACCCCAGCGACTTCGGGAGAAGCCATAGAAGTTCCTTGAAGGTATTCGTAGGTGTTTAAGGGTGTGGTGGCCCAAATTTTTACACCAGGAGCGAATAAGTCCACACTGCTTTTTCCGTAGTTACTGAAAGTAGCCACCATTTCACTTCCGTATTTGTAGTTTAAGGCACCAATCGTGATGAATGTGTCACTAATTTCGGTAGGATTGTCTACCGTTTGGTCGTTTGGATATACTTGTACTTCGTCTAAGTTGATCCCTTCATTTCCGGCCGCATTTACGATAAGCACGTCGTTATCGGCCGCATATTTAATAGCATCCCAAACCCATTCTGGATGGGTAGAATAGTACTTTCCGAAGCTGGTATTCAATACTTTTGCACCATTATCGACCGCATACCGAATGGCCAAGGCAATATCCTTATCGTACTCATCACCATCGGGTACGGCACGAACAACCATGATCTCTACGTTATTGGCCACACCATTCATTCCAATTCCATTGTCTCTTTTGGCTGCAATAATTCCAGATACATGGGTTCCGTGCTTTGCATCCTCTTTCTTCGGGTCTGGGCCGTCAACATCTCCATTACCGTAAAATTTGGTAGAAAAATCGTCTGGGTCGTCCCCTAGATTTTTTTCACGGAAATTGGTTTCCATATCGAAATGGGAAGTTAGTCTACCCTCAAAGTACTCTACACCCCCTTTTAATTGATCGATCACTTCAGGGACCGAATCGCCATAATTCAACATTTGCGATACCATGGCAATTTGTTGTTGTTCTGTTGCAGAAGGATTTTGGATACTGGATAGGTCTTCCGCCGTGTAGTTTTCTTTCCCTAGCTTTTTCGAAATAGCGGTATGGGCAGGTTCTAATTGAGAAAGAATTTGTTCATATCGCGCTTTATTTCCTTGTGCTTCCCCGTATTCTTTTTCAAACTCTGCTTTCGCTTTTTGATACAATTTAAATTCCTCTCGATTGGCGGCACTCACGGAAGCTTCCGTTTTACCTTCATATTTAGGAGCCAATTTTTTCATGATACGAACATACTCCATATTTTCAGCTACGATATCTCCAAGAAAATTCCACCCGTGAACATCGTCTACATACCCATTGTTGTCGTCATCTTTCCCATTTCCAGGAATTTCATCCTTGTTTACCCATATCACCTCCTTGAGGTCTTCATGTTCAATATCTACGCCACTATCGATAACCCCAACAATAACGGTTTCTCCTTTTCTGCCTTGTAGTATTTCGGCATAAGCTCTGTCCACACTCATTCCGGGTATGGTATCCTGCAATAAATCGGTAGCGCTCCAAGATTTGGTTTGTGCTTCGGTAAGCGGAGCTGCTTTAAGGGGCAGCGTATCTATGTTTTCAATGGGAGTGGAAACAATAGCAGGTAAGCCTCCTCCACAGGAACTAAGAATTAGTGCTGAAGCAGAAGCTAAAACAGAAAGTTTTAAAATTTTCATACGTAAAAAAGATTAATTAAAGATTTCGTTAAACGTAAAACTTTGGTCCAGGCGAACGCCTTTTTCGGTATGTTTTACAGTAATTATTTGGTTGTGTGCGTCGTGTTCTAAAAAAAGATAGTAGCCTTTGTCGGCAGCGGTGTTCAAAAACCGTTCCTTTTCATCTAGGGTTAGCAACGGTCTAGTATCGTATCCCATAACGTAGGGCAGCGGTAAATGTCCTGCAGTAGGTAATAAATCGGCCATAAAAACCAAGGTTTTCCCTTTATATTGTATATGCGGTATCATTTGTTTCTCGGTGTGGCCATTGGCAAAGAAAATTCCAAAATCCAATTCGTTGGCTTCGGCAAAGTCTTTTTCGGGATGCTTCACAAAATGCAACTGTCCACTTTCCTGCATGGGCAGGATATTTTCCTTCAGAAAAGAGGCTTTTTCCCTTCGATTAGGTTCTGTGGCCCATTTCCAGTGTTTCGGATTGCTCCAAAACTTGGCATTTTTAAAGGCAGGTTCGTACCCGGTTCGGTCTTTATTCCATTGAATGCTTCCTCCACAATGGTCAAAATGCAAATGGGTAAGAAAAACATCGGTAATATCGTCGCGATGAAAACCAGCTTTTTTCAAAGAATCATCTAGGTTGTCATCGCCCCATTGATAGTAATAACCAAAGAACTTTTCACTTTGCTTATTTCCCATTCCATTATCGATAAGAGTCAACCGATCCCCGTTTTCAATAAGGAGGCAACGGGCGGCCATATCAATCATATTGTTGTTGTCTGCCGGATTGGTTCGGGACCATAAGGTTTTGGGGACGACCCCAAACATTGCCCCACCATCTAATTTAAAATTTCCGGTCTCGATAGGGTATAATTTCATAGGAAGCGCAAATTAGTAAAACTGAAACATTTAAAAGATGGGTGTACCCACTAATTTTTATGTTTTTAACAAAATGTTAAATATTATTGCGGAGATTTATTCGAAAATCCAAAATTTACACGGATTTTTTGAAGAATCTTATTTTGGTGAGTGTAATTTGAAAAATGTTTTGGTGGAAATCTTAGTTAACCCTATTTTTAGAAAAATTAAAACCAACTAAATGGTCGAACTGGCTGGAATAATTATCTTAGGAATCTTAGCACAATGGTTTGCATGGAAATTTAAAATTCCTGCCATTCTTCCCCTAATTCTCATAGGGCTTTTTGTAGGTCCTATCGCTACCCTAATTTCTGAAAACGGTCACCCATGGATTCAGCCAATATGGGATGGAGATCGAGGACTTTTCCCAGGGGAAAACCTGTTTTATTTTGTTTCCCTAGCTATTGGGATTATTTTATTTGAAGGAGGGCTTACCCTTAAAAGGGGGGAAGTTTCTAAAGTAGGCCCGGTAATAGGAAAACTCATCAGTTTTGGAGCAGCCATTACATTTTTTGGTGGTGGAGTTGCGGCACACTATATTTTCGGACTTAATTGGCGTATTTCCTTTTTATTTGCATCTTTAATCATAGTGACTGGCCCTACGGTAATTTCCCCTATTTTAAGAAACATTCCATTAAAAAAAGATGTTTCTGCAGTATTGAAATGGGAAGGTATCTTAATCGACCCCATTGGAGCCTTAGTGGCGGTATTGATTTTTGAGTTTATCAGTATTGGAGGGGATGCAGGTTATTCCAAGCAGGCTCTTTTAGAGTTTGGAAAAATTGTCCTCATCGGATTTTCCTTCGGAATTTCTGGAGGATACGCCCTCTATTTTGCCATCAAAAAACGTTTAATTCCGCATTATTTATTGAATGTAGTAGCACTTTCTGTGGTGCTCTTAATCTTTGTGCTCAGCGATATTTTTGCGAAAGAATCGGGATTACTTTCGGTAGTGGTTATGGGAATGTTTTTGGGGAACAGCGACTTACCAAATCTAAAAGAACTCCTCTATTTTAAAGAGTCTTTAAGTGTTTTACTTATTTCGATACTATTTATTCTGCTAGCCGCAAACATCAGTATTGATGAACTGTTGCTTATTTATAATTGGAATACCGCCATCTTAATTGCCGTGATTATTTTTTTACTACGGCCTTTATCGGTTTTTTCAAGTACCATCAATTCTTCCTTGAAGACCAATGAAAAACTTTTTATTAGTTGGGTAGGGCCCCGAGGGATCGTAGCTGCGGGTATTGCCTCCCTTTTTGGAACCAAACTGGTGAATATGGGAATGGAGGGTGCCGAATACATCACGCCGTTGGTTTTTGCAGTGGTACTGATTACGGTACTTTTGAATGCCACTACGGCTCGGTTTTTTGCTTCTGTGGTAGGGGTATTCCTAAAAAAATCGGAAGGCATTCTTATCGTAGGGGCCTCCAAGGTATCCCGACTTATAGCCAGTTACCTTCAAAGGAACAAGCGCCATGTGGTTTTGGTGGATTCCAACCAAGCAAATGTGGCACAAGCCCAGGAATTGGACTTGGAGGCGTTTACTGCCAATATTTATTCGGAAGATTTAGCCTCGAACATCGAGCTTAGTGATGTTGGGTATTTATTGGCTTTAACGGGAAGTCAAGAAGTGAACCGGCAAGCTATCAATAGGCTGGGAGGTGTTTTTGGGGAAACGGGAACCTTCCGTTTAATGTCTTCCGAAGAAAAAGAATTGGGCTTGGAGGATGATGCCCAAGAGCTTTTTTCCAAAACCCATGATTTTGTAATGATGGAAGAAGTTGCGAGAACCTACCCATCAATTCAAGAGGTGCCGGTGGGATCTAAAAAGCAATTCTTGAAATTGCTTTCCATTATTGAAAAAGATCACAATACGGTAGCATTGTTTTTGAAACTGCCAGATGGATATTTGGAAATTATTCACGACCCCAATGAAATGGAAGTAGTGGAGGATTCGCAATTAGTGTATCTTGGTAAACCCTTGGACGTCGAAGAGTTAAATAACGCTACCAAAGACCGGAAAAACACCCCCTAAAATAATAGGAACAAGTTTCCGTTATTTCTGAAAGCCATACCCATGAAGAAAAGTAGGATTGTTGCATGTCTAGTATTTATCAGTTTTTTTTCTTGTAAAGAGGACGATACGGTAACCTGTACCACTTGTAGTGCACCTGAAACCTTAGATTTTAATGTATGCCGTGAAAGTAATGGGAATGCTTCCGTAAATGGTGAAGATACGGGAACCGATTATGAAATTTACTTAGAGGGCCTACAAGCTGCAGGGGCAAGCTGTGGCGGAAACTAGTCGTTCAGTTTCAACACTGCCATAAAAGCTTCCTGTGGAATTTCTACATTCCCTACCGCTCGCATTCGTTTTTTACCCTTCTTTTGCTTTTCCAATAGTTTACGCTTCCGGGAAATATCACCACCATAACATTTGGCGGTAACATCCTTTCGCAATGCTTTTACGGTTTCGCGCGCAATAATTTTTGCGCCAATGGCCGCCTGAATAGGAATGTCGAATTGCTGTCTTGGAATTAATTCACGAAGTTTTTCACACATCTTCTTTCCAATATCGTAGGCGTTATCTTGGTGCAATAGTGCGGAAAGTGCATCCACCGTATTTCCGTTCAGCAAGACATCTACTTTTACCAATTTGGAAGCACGCATGCCAATAGGGGAATAATCGAAAGATGCATAGCCTTTGGAAACGGTTTTCAACCGATCGTAAAAATCAAATACGATTTCTGCTAAGGGCATGTCAAAATTCAATTCCACCCGATCTTGGGTAAGATACGTCTGATTGGTGATTTGCCCCCTTTTTTCAATACAAAGCGACATTACGGGCCCTACAAAATCGGCTTTGGTAATGATACTTGCTTTAATATAAGGTTCCTCTACTCGATTTAAGGTAGAAGGCTCTGGTAAATCGCTTGGGTTATTGACTAATATTTCAGTATCAGGTTCTTTATTGGTATATGCATGATAGGATACGTTAGGAACCGTGGTAATAACGGTCATATCGAACTCACGTTCCAATCGCTCCTGAATAATCTCCAAGTGAAGCATGCCTAAGAATCCGCATCGGAATCCAAATCCTAAAGCCGCCGAACTTTCTGGCTGAAAGACGAGTGAAGCATCATTTAATTGCAGTTTTTCCATGGAAGCCCGAAGTTCTTCATAGTCTTCCGTATCCACGGGGTAAATTCCCGCAAAAACCATCGGTTTTACATCCTCAAAACCTTCAATCATGTTTTGGGTAGGCGTTTTCGCATCGGTAATGGTATCCCCTACTTTCACCTCGCGGGCGTCTTTTATCCCGGTAATCAAATAGCCTACATCCCCTGTTTTAATTACTTGCTTGGGAAGTTGTTTCAGTTTTAAAGTTCCTACTTCATCTGCAAAATAAGACTTTCCGGTGGCCATAAACTTGATGTTTTGACCTTTGGTAATTTCTCCATTCAGCACCCTAAAATAGGTTTCCACTCCTCGGAAGGGATTGTACACCGAGTCGAATATCAATGCCTGTAAAGGCTCCTCAGGGTTTCCTTTAGGCGCAGGAATACGCTCGATAATGGCAGAAAGGATTTCTTCAATTCCTATTCCGGTTTTAGCACTGGCAGGGATTACCTCTTCTGCATCACAACCCAACAAGTCCACAATATCATCGGTCACCTCCTCTGGATTGGCAGAGGGAAGATCCACTTTGTTCAATACCGGAATAATCTCCAAATCGTTTTCCAAGGCCAAATAAAGGTTGGAAATGGTCTGCGCCTGAATGCTTTGTGCTGCGTCTACTACCAAAAGCGCTCCTTCACATGCGGCGATCGAACGGGACACTTCGTAAGAGAAATCTACGTGTCCAGGAGTATCGATGAGGTTCAAGATGTACGTTTCGCCTTCATAAACATATTCCATTTGTATGGCGTGACTTTTAATGGTAATACCGCGTTCCCGTTCCAAATCCATACTATCTAAAAGCTGATCTTGCTTTTCACGAGCGGTTACAGAGCCTGTGGCATCCAATAATCGATCGGCCAAGGTGCTTTTTCCGTGGTCAATATGGGCGATAATGCAAAAGTTGCGAATGTTCTTCATAAAATCTAGCGTATCAAGCAGTTTGCAAATATAGAGCAAAAAACCAGCTTTTAATAGTTTTTAAAAGGTTTCAAAATATTATAACTAATTTTGCAGTCATGGCAAAAATTGGAGATATTGATGTAGGAGATTTTCCTTTGTTGCTTGCCCCTATGGAGGATGTGAGCGACCCGCCCTTTCGTGCCTTGTGTAAAGAGCAAGGTGCCGATGTGGTATATACCGAATTTATTTCCTGCGAAGGTTTGATAAGGGATGCTGCCAAGAGTGTTCAGAAACTGGATATTTATGAAAAAGAACGCCCGGTGGGCATCCAGATTTTTGGCGCCGTCCTCGATTCGATGTTGCAAAGTGTGGAAATTGTAGAAGCGAGTGGCCCGGATATTATCGATATTAATTTTGGGTGTCCTGTTAAAAAAGTAGTTTCCAAAGGTGCGGGGGCCGGAATTTTAAAAGATATCGATTTAATGGTTTCCCTAACGGAAGCCATGGTAAAACATACAAAGCTTCCGGTTACGGTTAAAACCCGACTGGGGTGGGATCATGATTCCATAAAAATTGTGGAAGTAGCTGAAAGGTTACAGGATGTTGGTTGTAAAGCTATCTCCATCCACGGAAGAACCCGAGCGCAGATGTATAAAGGCGATGCCGATTGGGCCCCTATAGCCAAAGTTAAAAACAATCCTAGAATGCACATACCCGTATTTGGAAATGGAGATGTAAATACTCCTGAACGAGCTGTGGAGATGCGGGATAAATTTGGCTTGGACGGAGCCATGATTGGGCGCGCCAGTATAGGGTATCCGTGGTTTTTTAAGGAAGTAAAGCACTATTTTAAAACAGGGGAACATTTACCACCCCCTACCTTAAAGGAACGGGTAGAGGCTGCTAAAAGGCATCTACAAATGGCCATTGACTGGAAAGGGGAAAAATTAGGGGTGTTTGAAACCCGGCGTCATTATACCAATTATTTTAAGGGCATTCCGCATTTTAAGGAATATCGAACAAAGATGGTCACCAGTGATGATTCTGAAACGGTTTTTGCGACTTTTGAAGAAGTTTTGGCAGAATTTGGTGACTTTCAGTTTGCTTAAGACAAAAGCTTTTCAGAAACTCTCATGGAGGCTACCTTTGAGGCAATCCCGCCCAAAAATAAAATGGTAGCCAACACTATGAAGACATTCAGCAATTTAAACTTTACGGGATAAGGAAGATTTCCTATGGGAACAAATCCATATTGCATTTGAAGCAAGACTAAAATGATGCCAAGTACCAGCCCAATGAGGGTTCCTATAAGGGTCATTAAAAATCCGTTGTAAAAAAAGATTTTCCGCACTTCTTTTATGGTAAGTCCCATAAAATAAAGGGTTTTAATATTCCCCCTTTTTTCTAGGATAATCATGATAATGGTCCCCGCGAGGTTAAAAATGGCAATGGCGGCAATCAAACTCACGAACAAATAAGTAAACAGGTTTTCCGAGTTCAACATTTTATATAAGGCATCGTTTTGCTGCATTCTATTTTTGGCCACAATGGTATCAGGAATAATGGTTTCTAGCTCAGAAACAACAGTAGCTTCTTGGGTGTTGGGGGCCAATTTAAACTCTAAATAGCTTACGGAAGTACTGTCCACACTTAACAAATTGCGCGCTGTCTCTAAGTCTGAAAATACATACTTCGCATTCAATTCTTCATTGATTTGGTAGATTCCCGAGGCTACGACTTTCTCTGTGGCAAATGCTGAAGAAGGGTCAATCATATTTATTTGTCCTTTGCCGGGTTTAGGGGCATAAAGCTCGATAAGGTTCGTATAATCCCTTGCACCTACCGATAATTTTGCGGAAATGCCAAACCCAATCACGACTTCTCCCAAGTTGGGTTTCAACCATTCACCTAGAAATAATAAACTATCAGAAGGAGTAATTTTATAAAAATTTTCATCTACTCCTTTAAGGTAAGCAATATGGTTTTTGTCATTATACCGAACAAAGATCCGATCTTCTACAATTTCGGAAACTGCTACGACACCCTCTATATTTTCAATTTCCTGCAGCTGTTTGGGGGATAACGCGAATGTTTTTCCAATGGCAGGAGCCACTTTTAGGTCACTATCAAAAACATTGGTATACGCTAAGGCAAAGTCTTTTAAACCAGCAAAACCAGACAAAACCACAAAGAGGGCCATAGACCCTAAAATAACCGCTCCCACCGCTATTCGCGAAATAATATTCACTGCATTTTTATGGCTTTTGGAAAATAAATAGCGCTTTGCAATGTAGAGGGAGTGATTCACAAACTATTGTTTTTTCCTTTTATCTAGCAGGCTAGGATCTTTAATGGGGTTTTGGGAACCTTTAAAGGCATCTTCAATTTTTTCAATATAATCTAGTGTGTCATCATTATAAAAGCTGAGGTCGGGCATTTTCCGAAGTTGGTGCTTGGTTAGTTGGGCGATTTCATGCTTTATTTTAGGCTTTAGCTCATTCAATTCGCCAACAATTTTTGTAGCTTTTTCTGAAGGGAAAACACTTACATACACTTTTGCCACGGAAAGATCTACCGTAACCGCTACTTTCGATACCGAAACGATAATTCCGGTTTGCCCACTTGCCTTCAGTAATTTTTGTAGAACTGAAGCAAGATCTTTTTGAAGCACCCCTGAAATTTTTTTCTGTCTATTACTTTCTTCCATACTGCAAAAATATAACAAATAGCGCTGAAAGCCGTTAATTTCTTATTTTTGAAGTGCTAAAAATGAGTTAATGGATAAAATTGAACACCTTGGTATTGCAGTAAAAGACTTGAAATCGGCCAATACTGTTTATGAAAAGTTATTAGGAGTCGCACCTTATAAGATGGAAGAAGTGGCTTCTGAAGGAGTCATGACCTCCTTTTTTAAATGTGGGGAGAGCAAAATAGAGCTTTTGGAAGCTACCAAGCCAGAGAGTGCTATTGCCAAATTCATAGAAAAAAAGGGCGAGGGAATCCATCACATCGCTTTTTCCGTAACTAATATTAAAGCCGAAGTTACTCGTTTAAAAAAAGAAGGATTTACTGTTTTAAATGAAGAGCCCAAGAAAGGGGCCGACAATAAGTGGGTGGTTTTTTTACATCCAAAATCCACACGAGGGGTTCTAGTAGAACTTTGCCAAGAGCGAAACAATGAATAAATGTTTTGCAGTATAACATAAAGTGTTTTACATTTGCAGCTTATTTTGGGTCCCATAGCTCAGCTGGTTAGAGCACCTGACTCATAATCAGGGGGTCCTTGGTTCGAGCCCAAGTGGGACCACATTTGTAAGACCAAAAGACAATTTTTCAATTAAATTTTGGTTAATAATTTGTTGATAATAAGCTTTTTTGTTTGTTGTTTAAAAAAAATTATTACTTTAGACGCCACATATGCGACCCCAAATCGTAACAAAAATAACCGCACTACTGTTCTTCTTGAGCAGTTCCCTTATGCTTGGGCAGAGTCCTTCTGCTTCTTCAAGCCCACCTCCTCCACCCCAAAGAACTCCCATAGAGCTTCCTATTGACTCCAGTATTTATTTACTTGTTATTGTGGGCGTTATATTCGGTTTGTACTATATTTTAAAGCTTAAAAAAAGCTACAAATAGTTCTCCGAAAGTCTTTTCAAATACTTCCCAATCATATCAAATTCTAGGTTTACCCTACTTCCTTTTTGTAGCTTTTTAAAGTTCGTATTTTCAAAGGTATAAGGTATAATAGCGACGCTAAACCCTCCTTTTTTGGAATTTACCACGGTTAAACTTACCCCATTTACGGTAATGGAACCTTTTTCAATGGTTACATTTCCCAGTGCAGGATCATATTCAAAAGAAAATAACCAACTGCCTTCCGTTTCTGAAACCTGTTTGCAGATCGCCGTTTGATCTACATGGCCTTGTACCATATGACCGTCCAGTCGGTCACCCAACTTCATGGCCCTTTCAAGATTTACAGCATCTCCTACTTGGAAGTCTCCCAAATTGGTTTTTTGAAGTGTTTCTTTGATAGCAGTTACGGTAAATAGGTCTTCCTCTATCGCTACCACAGTAAGGCAAACACCATTGTGAGCCACACTTTGGTCGATACGCAATTCGTTTGTAAAATCACTTTTTAAGGTGATATGGAGGTTGTCTTGTTCCTTTTGTAGGGAAATTATTTCGCCAATCGTTTCAACTATTCCTGTAAACATGCGTTCAATTAATTACTTTTGTAGTACAAAAATAATACGGCAAGATTGTTTATGGGTAAAAAAGAAAAAATAATTGTTGGGATTTCCATAGGAGATTTGAATGGTATAGGTAGCGAAGTAGTGTTAAAAACCTTTGAAGATGCCCGAATGTTGGATTTTTGTACCCCGATCCTATTTGCTTCAGTAAAACTTATGTCGTTTTACAAAAAACAATACGGGTTGGAGATCAACTTTCATGGAATCGATAAACCTGAAGATGCCTTGCACAAAAAGATTAATGTGCTAAACGTATGGAAGGAAAATGTGGAAGTACACTTCGGAAAAGAAGATCCTGACGCTGGGGCCTACGCAATCAAATCGTTAAAAGCTGCCGTAGCGGCACTTAAAACTGAAAAAATAGATGTTTTGGTAACGGCACCCATCCATAAAAGCAATGTACAGTCTGTGACTTTCAACTTCCCAGGGCATACCGATTATTTGGCTAAAGAACTAAAAGGGGACAGTTTGATGCTAATGATTTCCGACGAATTAAAAGTTGGACTTTTAACAGACCATGTTCCTGTGAAGGAGGTTTCCAACAATATTACACCAGAAGTCATACAGAAAAAAATAAATACAATTTACCAAACCTTAATACAGGATTTTGGGGTCATCAAACCCAAGATAGCTGTTCTTGGCATTAATCCTCACACGGGAGATAATGGGGTAATAGGGAAAGAAGATGACGAAGTGCTTCGGCCTACATTGGAAGACATAAGGAAAACGGGAAAACTAGTTTACGGTCCTTATTCTGCAGATAGTTTTTTTGGTTCAGGGAACTATAAAAACTTCGATGCCATTATTGCCTCTTATCATGACCAAGGACTGGTTCCTTTTAAAACCTTGGCTTTTGGGAAAGGGGTCAATTATACAGCAGGGTTAAACAGAATTCGCACTTCCCCAGACCATGGAACAGCCTTTGAAGTAGCTGGGCAAAACAAAGCCAATGAAGAATCTTTTAAGGAGGCTGTTTTTGCGGCATTGAGTATTTATAAGAAAAGGGAAGAATATCAAAAATATGCAAGCAATCCCTTGAAGAAAAATTCAAAGAAAAGAGAATCAAAAAAGAAATAAAATTTAAGATAGGCAGTATAAAATAATTTTCTATCTTTGCCACCGCCTTTTTCGGAAGGCATAATGTATAATATTGGTGTGATTATGAAGGAAATGAAAGAATATACAATCCCATTTACGGGGTTGAAGCTAGGAGAACACCATTTCGATTTTGAAATAACCAATACGTTCTTTGCCTATTTTGAGTATGATGAGTTTAACGACGCTCAAGTAAAACTGGATGTTTTATTAAATAAAAAAACCACTTTGCTGGAGTTCACCTTAAATTTTTCAGGTACTGTAAATGTAAATTGTGATGTTACTAATGAGCCCTACGACCAACAAATAAATGGTGACTACCATTTTGTGGTTAAGTTTGGAGAAGTTTATAACGATGAAAATGAAGACATTTTAATTCTTCCTCATGGCGCCCATGAAGTAAATATTCAGCAATATATTTATGAATCTATTGTGCTGGCTGTTCCTGCAAAGCGGGTACATCCTGGTGTAGAAGATGGATCGTTGAAATCTGAAATACTCGATAAATTGGAAGAACTTACCCCAGACGGGAGCGAAGACTCAGAAAATTCTGAAACCGATCCTAGATGGGACAATTTAAAAAAACTATTAACGGACAAATAATATTGAGCCATGGCACATCCTAAGAGAAAAATCTCAAAAACAAGAAGAGATAAAAGAAGAACCCATTACAAAGCTTCTGTACCTCAAATTGCTACAGACCCAACCACTGGAGAGGCACATTTGTTCCACAGAGCACATTGGCATGAAGGAAAATTATATTACAAAGGTCAAGTTGTAATTGATTCAGCAGAAGAAGTTGAAGCTTAAACCTTAAGTAAAAAGTTATCAGAAACTCTCACGCCCACAAGGAAGTGAGAGTTTTTTGTTATGCTAAAATTTAGCAAAAACAATATCTTTTAAGAGCCTTTTTGATTAAATTTTAGTACTTTTCCAATCAATTTGAAGGTTTTTGGATCTTCACTTAAGAATTTTAAATTCATCTCCTTATGACAAAAATTACAGCTGCCATTACCGCTGTAGGAGGATACGTGCCAGAGTATGTGCTTACCAACAAAATTCTGGAAACGATGGTAGATACCACCGATGAATGGATTACTACCAGAACCGGAATTAAAGAGCGTAGGATTTTAAAGGATCACGATAAAGGAACATCATATTTGGCCATTCAAGCTGCTGAAAACCTTATCCAGAAACATGACGTGAATCCAGAAGAAATCGATTTGGTGATTATGGCAACTGCCACACCCGATATGCCCGTGGCTTCCACAGGCGTTTACGTAGCCAGTAAAATTGGTGCTGTAAACGCTTTTTCTTTTGATTTGGTGGCGGCTTGTTCCAGTTTTCTATACGGAATGTCTACCGCTGCCCGATACATTGAATCCGGGAAGTATAAAAAGGTACTACTTTTAGGGGCCGATAAAATGTCTTCAATTATTGATTATAAAGACCGTACTACCTGTATTATTTTTGGAGACGGAGGAGGTGCTGTGCTCTTCGAACCCAATGAAGAAGGCTTAGGGCTGAAAGATGAATTCCTTCGATCTGATGGAATTGGCAGAAACCATTTAAAAATCGATGCAGGTGGATCACTGCTTCCTGCTTCTCATGAAACAGTGGAGAATAAGCAACACTATGTGTTTCAGGATGGAAAAACCGTGTTCAAATTTGCGGTTTCCAACATGGCCGATGTCTGTGCTAAGGTGATGGATAGAAATAACCTCGTGGGCGACGATGTGCAATGGCTCGTTCCACACCAAGCCAATAAGCGAATTATAGATGCTGCGGCCAATAGAATGGGACTTCCCGAGGAGAAAGTAATGATGAATATTCATAAATACGGTAATACAACTTCTGCTACGTTGCCTTTATGCCTCGTAGATTACGAAAATCAACTTAAAAAAGGGGACAACCTTGTATTCGCTGCTTTTGGCGGCGGATTTACATGGGGGGCAGTGTATTTAAAGTGGGCATATAATTCATAAAAAACGACCAATTAAAGACGATAACAATATGGACTTAAAGGACATTCAAAATCTAATCAAGTTTGTAGCCAAATCTGGCGCTAGTGAAGTAAAACTAGAAACTGAAGATGTAAAAATTACTATTAGAACGGGTTCCGAAAAAGATAAATCCGAAACTACTTACATTCAACAACTGCCACCCATGGCAGCTTCCAATCCACAAATGGTGACACAACAGGCTCCAGTGGAAACGCAGCAAGCAGCTCCAGCAAAAGAAGCTACTCCGGCTGCAGCAAATGAGGATTCTAAATACCTCACTGTGAAATCCCCAATTATTGGAACTTTCTACCGAAAACCTTCCCCAGACAAACCTCCTTTTAAAGAAGTAGGGGATAGTGTGGCTACAGGAGATGTGCTTTGCGTAATTGAAGCTATGAAACTATTCAATGAAATTGAAAGTGAGGTTTCTGGTAAAATTGTTAAAGTATTGGTAGAAGATTCTTCTCCAGTAGAGTTTGATCAACCGTTATTTTTAATCGATCCTTCTTAATTTGTCAAATCAAAAAGCAGGATCTTTTGGGTATCCCAAAAGAAAAGCTTGAAAATTTGTAACGTATGTTCAAAAAAATATTAATAGCGAACAGAGGTGAGATTGCCCTTCGGGTAATAAGAACCTGTAAAGAGATGGGCATTAAAACGGTAGCCGTTTATTCTACTGCCGATGCAGAAAGTCTTCATGTTCGATTTGCAGACGAAGCGGTTTGTATTGGTCCGGCCCCTAGTAGCGAGAGTTATTTGAAAATGTCGAATATCATAGCGGCAGCCGAAATTACCAATGCCGATGCCATTCATCCAGGATACGGATTTCTTTCAGAAAATGCGAAGTTTTCAAAAATTTGTGAAGAACACGGAATTAAATTTATTGGTGCTTCCGCAGAAATGATCGAAAAAATGGGAGATAAAGCTACGGCTAAAGCTACCATGAAGGCCGCAGGCGTTCCTTGTGTTCCGGGAAGCGAAGGCGTTATTCCCGATTTTGAAACTTGTAAAAAAGTAGCTAAGGAAACAGGGTATCCTGTCATGCTGAAAGCGAGCGCTGGAGGCGGAGGAAAGGGTATGCGTGCCGTTTGGAAAGAGGAAGACTTGGAAGATGCGTGGGAGTCTGCCAGAAAAGAAAGTAAAGCAGCTTTTGGGAATGACGATATGTATATGGAAAAGCTCATTGAAGAGCCCCGCCATATTGAAATTCAGATTGTAGGGGATAATACCGGAAAAGCGTGTCACTTAAGTGAAAGAGACTGTTCTATTCAGCGGCGTCACCAAAAATTAACAGAGGAAACCCCGAGTCCCTTCATGACCAAAAAACTTCGTGAAGATATGGGGAAAGCTGCCGTGAAAGCAGCAGAATATATTAACTATGAAGGCGCTGGTACCATTGAATTTTTGGTGGATAAACACCGAAACTTCTATTTTATGGAGATGAACACCCGGATTCAAGTGGAGCATCCCATCACCGAACAAGTGGTGGATCATGACTTGATTCGTGAGCAAATACTAGTGGCCGCAGGCGTTCCAATTTCAGGAAAGAATTACCTGCCTCAGCTACATTCAATCGAGTGCAGAATCAATGCAGAGGATCCTTATAACGGATTTAGACCCTCTCCGGGAAGGATAACCACTTTACATGCTCCCGGAGGCCACGGAGTGCGTTTAGACACACATGTATATGCAGGCTATATTATCCCTCCTAATTATGATTCGATGATTGCCAAGCTTATTACCACAGCACAAACGCGTGATGAAGCGATCAATAAAATGAAGCGGGCGCTGGATGAATTCGTAATAGAAGGAATTAAAACGACCATTCCTTTTCATAGGCAGTTAATGGACGAACCCGATTATGTGGCTGGGAATTACACCACGGCTTTTATGAATGATTTCAAAATGAACGACCCTTCAGACAACGAAGACGACGCATAGAAATATCATTGTTACAAGTACCATAGGTGCCAATATCCAAAAAATACTAACTTTGGAATTGGCACTTTTTTTTATGAGCGTATGAATCAATTATCGTATTGGGAACAGCAAACTTGGCTCTCGGAGGTCGATTTTGCCATTATTGGCAGTGGAATCGTGGGCCTAAGCTGTGCACTTTCTTTAAGAGAGAATCATCCAAATGCTAAAATTGTAGTGCTTGAAAAAGGAACCCTTCCTAGTGGCGCTAGTACCAAAAATGCCGGGTTTGCTTGTTTTGGAAGTGTTTCGGAAATACGGGACGATTTAAAAAGCCATTCAGAAGCAGAAGTAATCCAATTACTTAAAAACCGTTTTGAAGGCCTTCGATGGCTTCGGAATACATTAGGGGATAAAAATATTGATTATCAAGAGTGGGGCGGTTATGAGGTTTTTGCTGAAAATGATACCGAATTATTTGAAGAATGTGTTTCAAATCTTGAGTATGTCAATAATTTGATTAAAGAAGCACTTTTTACTAAAAATGACCCTTTTTCTATAAAAAACGACCCATTTTCATTCAAAAACATCCAAAAACAACTCATTTTTAATCAATTTGAAGGTCAGATTGATACCGGAAAAATGATGCAGGCCTTGCTTCAAAAATGTCAAAAAAAAGGCGTTTTTATACTAAATTCAGTCAAAATTGACTCGTTTTCGGCTAAAAACGACCAAATTTTACTCAATTTTGCTAATTTTCTGCAATTTTCAGCAAAAAAATTATTTATTGCCACAAATGGCTTCGCAAAAGAGTTGTTGCCGGAAATAAATTTACAACCGGCCCGGGCGCAAGTACTTATTACAAAACCCATTCAAAACTTACCTATTAAAGGAACTTTTCATTTGGATAGAGGGTATTACTATTTTCGAAATATTCACGATAGAATTTTACTTGGAGGAGGACGAAACCTAGATTTTGAAGGGGAAACGACCACACAATTAGAAACTACCGAGGTCATTCAGAAAGAACTTCATCGAATTCTTTCCGAAATGATCTTACCGAACACCTCATTTGAAATTGAACACCAATGGAGCGGAATTATGGGGGTAGGAAATCAAAAGAAGCCCATTATTAAAAAAGTTTCCGAAAATGTATACTGTGCCGTCCGTTTGGGTGGAATGGGGGTAGCTCTTGGCGGATTTGTGGGTACCTCCTTGGCCAATTGCGTAAATTCATAACATGCTTAGACGAATTTTTAGGTTTTTTTTCAAAACGCTACTCTGGTTTTTTGTGATCAGCATACTTTGGGTATTGCTTTATAAGTGGGTACCCGTTGCCTATACCCCACTCATGGCCATTCGTTATTTTGAATCGGATAAAACCATCACTACAAAGCATGACTGGGTGCCTTTGAGCGAAATTTCAAAAGAGCTACAATTAGCGGTAATCTGTGCCGAAGATCAGAATTTTATAAACCATCACGGATTTGATTACAAGGCTATTCAAAAGGCCTATGAAAGCAATCAAAAAGGGAAAAAGTTAAAAGGCGGAAGTACCATATCGCAACAAACCGCTAAAAACGTGTTTTTATGGCCTGAAAGAAGTTGGTTTCGTAAGGGATTGGAAACTTATTTTACTTTTTTAATTGAATTGTTTTGGAGTAAAGAGCGAATCATGGAAGTCTATCTCAATAGTATCGAAATGGGCAATGGTGTCTACGGGGCAGAGGCCGCTTCAGAATATTGGTTCCATAAAAAGGCGAAACACTTGCATAGAACTGAAGCTGCTGCCTTGGCGGTAATACTTCCTAATCCAAGAAAATATAGTGCATCCAAAAGAACACCTTACCTTGAAAAAAGAACCCAATGGGTGATACAACAAATGCGTAATTATGGTACATTTACGTTAAAAGAACCCAATGACAAACGTGCAGGAAATTAAGCAGGCTTTACTGCAAACTTGTTTTGAAAAAGTAGAAACGCGGTTTCAAAAAATAAAGCAAACCATTGCCGATATAGATGAGTCTTTGGAAGAAGAAACCAAAAGTAGTGCTGGCGACAAACATGAAACAGGTAGGGCTATGTTGCAGATTGATCGGGAAAATGCGACCAAGCAAATGTATGAAGTGCAGGCGATAAAAGAATTATTGAAAAAGGTAGATATTACAACGGTTTCAGATTACGTGCGTTTGGGGAGTTTGGTAAAAACCTCACAAGCAACCTATTTCATGAGCCTCTCTATTGGTGCAGTAATGCTAGATGAAGAAAATTATTTATGTGTGGCTTTAAACTCTCCCATAGGAGAACTTTTAAAAGGGAAAAAGAAAGGGGAGGAGCTTACTTTCAATCAAAAAGAGCAAACCATTTTAAGAATTAGTTAGGCTTAAGTACACTTGAGCGTGATTTTTTAAGGAAGAATCGTTATAGAAAAATATCCTTGTTGAGGAACTTAATTGGCCTTCTATCAAATAGTGTGTTCCTTTGTAATAATTGTTTTTAACAGTGACTTTTAGCGGCGTTTTCTCTTCAGAAAGTGCTAATTGATGTGGAAGTAAGGTTAATTCCTTAGAACCGAATATTCCCTTCGGAATAATAGAAACTTCCCCAAAAAAGCCTGCTTGGTAGGTGTTTTCCAATTTTGAAAAAATAGCCTGAGGGGTATCGAGCCGCTCCATTTTTCCCTCTTTTAGAAGTAGGATCCTATCTGAAAATGATAAGGCTTCCTCGGTATCATGGGTCGCAGTGATACAGGTAATGTTCTCTTCTTTCAGATAATTAAAAAGCTTTCTTCGTAATACATTCTTTTTAAAAGTATCGATATGACTAAAAGGCTCATCTAGCAAAAGCACTTTTGGCTTTTGAGCCAAGGCTTTTGCAATAGCAACACGCTGTTTTTGTCCACCACTAAGGGTTTTCGTCATTTTATGAGCATGAGACTTTAATGATACTATTTCTAAAAGTTCATTGATGCGTTTCTCGTCGTTTTTAAGGTTGACCCTAGGTAAATGGGTTGCCATGTTCTCTGCTACGGAAATAAAGGGCATGATATTTAATTCCTGTGACACTAATTTCATGAAATCTTCCCCAGGAATTAGATTAAAATTGGGTCCCAATAATTCTTTTTCATTGTAGAAAATTGTACCGTTTTCCAAATGGAGCAATCCATACACAAGGTGAAGTAACGTAGTTTTTCCGCAGCCACTCTCCCCCAAGATAGAAAGATGTTCCCCCTGTTCCAGCACCACCGAAATATCCTTAAGAATTTCTTTTTGATCGTAAGAAAAAGATGAAATGGAAACGTTTAGCATACCTCACAAAAAAGCTGTCGAACTTTAGGGGGACGACAGCTTTATCAAATTTTTTAGATGGTTATTCTTTTACTCCTTTATTTACGGTTTCGGGAAGTACTTTATACCCCATGTTGTAAAGGGTAAAACCAAAAATATCGGCATATTGTTCAATAGTTTTACTCACAGGGGTCCCAGCACCATGTCCAGCATCGGTTTCGATTCGAATAAGCACGGGATTGTTACCTGTTTGTTTTTCTTGTAATTCGGCCGCAAACTTAAAGCTATGGGCTGGAACCACCCGATCGTCATGATCACCGGTTGTGATTAAAGTAGCGGGGTAAGAAACCCCTTCTTTTACGTTATGAACGGGAGAGTATCCTTTTAGATATTCAAACATTTCTTGATTGTCCTCAGCCGTTCCATAGTCATACGCCCATCCAGCACCTGCAGTAAAGGTATGGTAGCGCAACATATCCAAAACCCCTACGGCAGGAAGGGCCACCTGCATTAAATCGGGGCGTTGCGTCATGACAGCGCCTACTAAAAGCCCACCATTTGAACCACCTCGAACGGCTAAATATTCTTTGGACGTATAGTTGTTTTCAATAAGGTATTCCGCAGCAGCGATAAAATCGTCAAAAACATTTTGCTTTTGCATTTTGGTTCCTGCTTTGTGCCATTCTTTTCCATATTCACCCCCTCCTCGTAGGTTGGGTACCGCATAAATTCCTCCTTGCTCCATCCAAACGGCATTGGTGATACTGAAACTAGGGGTAAGGCTGATGTTGAAACCGCCATAACCATAGAGAATGGTTGGGTTTTTTCCATCCAATTTTATTCCTTTTTTATGGGTAATTATCATAGGAACTTTGGTTCCATCCTTAGAAGTATAGAAAACTTGTTTGCTTTCATAATTTTCAGGTTGGAAATCGATTTCAGGTTTTCTGTACAATTCAGACTCCCCTGTTTCCATATTGTATCTGTAAATACTACCAGGAGTGGTGTAGTTGGTAAAGGAATAATACAATTCGGTTTCCTCTTTTTTAGCACCGAATCCGCCTGCACTTCCTACTCCAGGCAATTCAATTTCACGTACCAGATTTCCATCAAAATCGTATTGAAATACTTTGGAGATGGCATCGATCATGTAATTGGCAAAAATATAGTTTCCTCCAGAAGAAGGGTTAAGTACATTTTCGGTTTCAGGAATCACATCTTGCCATTGATCGGGAGTGGGATTACTAGCATCAACTTTTACCACCTTTTTATTGGGTGCATTTAGATTGGTGTTTAAGAATAAGGTGCTTCCTTCATTTTCCATGACGTAGGTGTCACTATCGGTATGGTCCAATATCGTGATAAAATCACTTTTTGGAGCATCTAAATCCTTGATAAATAGCTTATTTCCAGACGTAGAAATACTTGCACTTACCACTAGGTATTTATCATCTTCAGTTACATAGCCACTTACATAGCGATGTTTTTCGGCAGCTGTACCTCCAAAGACCAATTGATCTTCTTTTTGAGAAGTACCCAAAGTGTGATAATAGAGTTTGTGCTGATCGGTTTTTGCAGAAAGTTCACTTCCTTTAGGCTTGTCGTAGCTAGAGTAATAAAACCCTTCATTGCCTTTCCATGACAGGCCACTAAATTTCACATCCATCAAAGTATCTTCCACAATTTCCTTGGTTTCGGCGTCCATGACCAGTACTTTTCGCCAATCACTTCCTCCTTCAGAAATACTATAAGCAGCTATTTTACCATTTTTGGAAAAACTTAAGCCACCCAAGGAAATGGTCCCATCGTCCTTAAATTTATTTGGGTCAATAAAAATCTCTGCGGTGGAAGGATCCTCTCCTGTTTTATAGCGGTAAATTACATATTGGTTTTGAAGTCCGTCGTTTTTATAAAAATAAGTGTACTCGCCTTCTTTGAAAGGAGGACCTACTTTTTCATAATTCCATAGATTGGAAAGACGCTCTTTTAATTCATTGCGATACGGAATGGTATCTAGGTAGTTAAAAGTAACTTTATTCTCGGCTTTTACCCAGGCCTCGGTTTCGGCACTTCTATCGTCTTCGAGCCATCGATAAGGGTCTTTTACATCGGTTCCGAAATAGGTGTCTACCGTGTCCACCTTTTTCGTTGTAGGATAGTTCACAATAATAGGATCTTTTTTTACATATACTTTACAGCTCGTAAAAATTAGGGCTGCTAACAAAAAAACAGAATACTTCATTAAAGAATGATTTAGAAACCATAAAAATAGTAAAAGTTAGGCTTTTAGCCATTTAAAAAAGTAGAAACCCTAATATTGAAATAAAGGTCTATAAGCGTTCCAATATTTATATATTAAAATTCCATTAATGAGTACAATAATAATAGCAGGGATAATTCCTGGCATGTCTAGGAATAAGTGGAAAAGGAAAATATTGATGGAAATTGGGGCGAGCAGTAATAGGGCAAAAGCAACCCATTTTCGGAATAAAAGCAGTAAACCAATCCCGACTTCCAAAGCCCCAACAATAGGAAGCACATAGCCAGTAGCAGAAAGGGAGGTCATAAAATTGGCTGCACTTTCGGGCAACTGCGGAAGAGGGAGAAAACTAAATTCAATGAACTTGTTCAAACCAAATAAGATTAAAACAAGGGCCAAGAGAAAGCAAAGGATTTTAGTAAACGTTGAATTCATGGTTGGTGATTTTGAGTTTACTTAAAGATACTAAAAAAACCGTCAGTTTACGAAACTAACGGTTTTTGAATCAAAAGGTTAAGAAATGATCTAGTTCTTAATGAATTTTTGTGTTTTAGCAATAGTGCCATCATACACTTTTAAAACATAATTTCCACTTGCCAATGAACCTACATTAATGGTTGGCTCTTTAAGCTTTCCTGAAGTAACCATTTTTCCTTGAATGTCAAAAATGGAATAAAAAGGGTTTGAAAAATCTTTCAGGGTAGAAATCTGTAAATTTTCTGAAACAGGGTTAGGGTAAATGAATAGATTGTCCAATCCATTATCGGTAACTCCTAAAATGGTAGATCCTTCTGCTACGTTAATTACTTGATTTACTGCCACATCTTCAAGGGTGTCTACCAATCCTGAAGGCCAGGTAATGGTAATGGTGGCAATTTCGGTATCCTGTCCAAGACCGAAATGCGTATTAAGCGTACTCATGTAACGGAAGCCCTCACCGCTCCTAACATCACGAATCTGGGTTCCGAGGTCTGAAGTAATGGTTACGCGAGCTCCAATTCCATTCAGGTTACTGTCTACCCCCACAGTATTGATGGTAATCCAGTTGTTGTCATTCCCATCATTATAATAGATGGTTCCTCCTGTAAAGGAATCTATAAAACCATCATTGTTGAGGTCTCCAAACGAACCGTTATTACTAGGAATAACATTGGATACTACGGTGAAAGTTAAATCTCCATTGTTTAAAAGAATGTTTCCATTGGAAGCGATATCTGCATACCCATCATTATTAAAGTCGTAAGCACAGTTTTCAATACCTGTTGCGGTTAGGACATTAATCCCCGTTGTATTGGTAATTTCAGTAAAAGTTCCATCTCCATTATTGATTTTCAATTTATGGGGATCGCCATTGTTGCTACTTCCCCCAAAGACATCCATGTCCCCATCGTTATCAAAATCTGCCCAAGCCGAGGACCAAGTCTGCATTTGATCTTCCAATCCTGCTGCAGCCCCTACTTCAGTAAAGTTTCCAGAACCGTCATTATTGTGAAGTTCATCTTCACTTCGTTCATTGAGCACTCCACTTACATTACACTTTGCGTTGAACATGTCCATATCGCCATCATTATCGTAATCAATCCATACCGATCCGTAATGACCACCCGTAGGATAGTCCCCAATACCTCCTTGATTAAAAGTAAAGTTTCCGCTTCCGTCATTGATAAAATATACATTAGGCTCTACGTCATGACATACAAAAGCATCTAAGTGGCCGTCATTATTAATGTCTACAAAGTTGGATCGTTGCGAGAAAACATATTCGGTAAAGGTAACTTCAGAGTAAGCGGTACCATCATTATTGGCGCGCATAAAAGTTACTCCGTTCCCTCCACCATAGAGTAAATCGGTATACCCATTACCATCATAATCTGCTGCAGCGAGACTCCAAGAAGGAGTATTGTCGGCAATATTGGTGGTAATATTGGTTTCAACGAAGCTTCCATCGGGTTGTTGGTAAAAAATCTGAATATTTGTGGAGGTTATAGAGACAATATCGTCTAAAAAATCTCCATTCATATCTACTACGGCTCTATCGGAACCTGTGGTATTGTTAGCTTGTGGTGTAAATGACACTTGGGCATATCCTGAAACGAAAGCCAAAAGAGTAATTATTAATAGGTATCTATTTTTCATAATTTAATAATAAAAGTTAGTCGCAAGTTATGGTTAAAGAATTGATCCATTCTTCTAATAAGGTTACAAATTCATCGTGGGCTATGGTTCTTCCGGTCATAGGCATTCTATACTCCTCTTGAGTGGTTGCCACTCGGAAAAATAGGATAGAATTATCGGCTTCTCCAGGAACAATTAAAGTAGTATCATCGTATCCTGGAATAGGCATATCTGGAATGGAGCATACCCCCATATTTTCAAGATCTGAACTTTCCCGGAAAGCAAGTCGGATAGAACGCGCCCCACAATGACCTCCATCGACATGGCAATGCGCACAGTTAATATCCATATAAGAGCGTACCCTAAGCTCGATAGCTTCGGAAGTATCTTCCCAATCGATGACCGTTTCAATATTTGGAGGTAGATTACTCATTAAATAGCCTTCTTCGATCCATCTTTGTAACTGATTGAAAGAAGTAAGCCCGTCTTGGTAATTTCCATTCAAGTTTTGGGGTTTAGGGCCTATCGGAATAATTTGGTCCGAATTTTTATGACAAATAAAGCACTCTGCGGTAGAAGGAATTCGGTAATTAATACTTCTGGTTTCTCCATTTTGGACCCATTCAATAGGAACATTTGCTCCATTTCCCGAAGTATTCAAAATGGCTTCTTGTTGGGCTTCGTCCCAAATATAATCTGCAAATTCCCAAGTCCCTCCACGTTTAATAAGCAAACGGGTTTCAATTATTTGAGTTGTATTTGAAGGCAAGACATTATCGTAGTAGAAAGTTTTAACAAGGATCGCTCCGTCAGGAAAGTTAAGCAGGTCACCATCTCCAACATATTCTGCGGAAACCCCCTTGGGCATCCAAACAAATCTTTTTTTATGGGCATAATCTGTAAAAAGAGTACTTATGGGTTCATAAGGAAGTACTCCAGGAACAGGCTCCTGATTTGCTAAGGAAGCATAAAAGAAATTATAATCCGACAACTTTTCATAAGGCAACGCTCCTAAATCGATATTGAGGGGTTTATATATTTTTATAGAAACTTCCGCACTATCACAACTCATTCCTTCTTCGTCGCAAATGGTATATTGAAAAGTGTCTGTTTCCGAATAATTTGCGTTAGGAACATATTCAATAACATCATCCAAAATAGTATTGGGAGTATTATTGGGGTCCAATAATTGAACGGCACCAGTACCAAGGCCTTCGATTTGGACGGTAGCATTTTCTGGAATATTTTGATCGTTATCAAAAATAGGAATCGTAAGCGTTTCATCTTGAAAAACCTCCGAAACATCTGCCTCTGCAATAATGTTTATGGGGGTGTAAGCATCGGCGTCATCAGACTTACAAGATTGTAATAAAGAAACCAGAGAAATCCCTAAGATTCCAAATGTTAATAATTTAATTTTCATGGAACGTATTCTTAATCTTTTTTTAAAAACGTCCTAAATGTAAGAAAAACTTTTATGCAATGGTATTTTAACCCCTTGTTTATAGGAAAGTTATTGAAATAGGGGCTTAAAGGCACTCCAGTTTCTATAAATTAAATATCCATTCACTAAAGCAACCAGTAACGCTGGCCCTATATTGGGAAGATTTACAAAAAGATGAAAAGCGACTAGATTTATAGAAATGGGCACTAGGATTATTAAGGCAAATGGAGTCCATTTATGAAGCACCAATAACAATCCGGAGACTACTTCTGTAAGACCTACTAAATTCATAATATATCCTTTTCCAGAGGGTTCGCTCCAAGAATAGCGTAGCGCTTCAAATAAGTATTCCGCTTCAGGGTAACCCGTAAAATCAAAATCTTTTAAAAACCAAAAAAATTTATTGAATCCGAATAACAACAAAAGGACGCCTAAGCCAATACGAAGAATTGTGTGAAAAGTGTTCATTGTGAGTGGTTTGATAAGTGATGCGTGGTTAGACGCAGCTTAAAAAACATACTTACAAAAAGCCGCCAATTACGAAATTAAATTTTGGGCTAGCAAATATTCTGCTATTTGAATGGCATTGGTCGCAGCTCCTTTTCTTAAGTTATCACTTACAATCCACATATTTAGTGTATTGGGCTGCGTTTCGTCCCTTCGGATTCTTCCCACAAACACCTCATCTTTTTGATGTGCATACATAGGCATGGGATAAGTATTGGTGCTGGGATTGTCCTGTACAATAATTCCTGGAGTTTCATGTAAAATGCGGCGCACTTCTGAAAGGTCAAAATCGTTTTGAAACGCAACGTTTACCGCTTCGCTATGGCCTCCTGCCGTAGGAATACGAACGGCGGTGGCAGTAACCGAAAAGGTTCGGTCGTTCAATATTTTCTGAGGTTCCCGGGCCAGTTTCATTTCTTCTTTGGTGTACCCATTTTCTTCAAATACATCGCAATGCGGTAACGCATTTTTATGAATGGGATAAGGGTAAGCCATTTCAGCTTTTACTCCTGCAATTTCATTTTCCAGTTGCTTTACGGCTTTAACGCCCGTTCCTGAAACCGATTGGTAGGTGGAGACAACCACTCTCTTCATGGTGAACTTTTTATGAAGAGGTGCCAAGGCCATTACTAATTGAATTGTCGAACAGTTGGGGTTCGCAATGATCTTGTCTTCCTTTGTTAATTCGGAAGCATTGATTTCGGGAACAATCAGTTTTTTGGAAGGGTCCATTCGCCAAGCGGAAGAATTGTCAATTACCGTGGTGCCCACTTCAGCAAACTTGGGAGCCCACTCCAATGAGGTTCCTCCCCCTGCTGAAAAAATAGCGATCTGCGGTTTTTTTGCAATGGCAGACTCTATGGAGGAAATGGTGAATTCTTTTCCTTGAAAGGAAATTTTTTTCCCAACCGATTTTTCTGAAGCGACTGGAATCAATTCGGTTACAGGAAATTTTCGTTCAGCCAAAAGCTGAAGCATCACTTCGCCCACCATCCCGGTGGCTCCTACCACGGCTATTTTCATAGGTTGAAATTTTAGACCTCAAAAATAAGGCATCAGCAGTTAATAATTCCCAATTAAAAGCAAAAAAAGACCCCTCTTTTTAGAGAGGGGTTTAAGGTTTATAATGCAGTGTAGCGGCCGCTACGCGTATTATTTTTTAAGGGCATCCCTAATTTCCTTCAATAAATCCAATTCCGATGGGCCTGGATCTGGAGCAGGGGCTTCTTCTTTTTTCTTCTTCGTTTTATTCACTCCTTTTACCACCATAAACATCACAAAAGCTACAATAATGAAATCGATAACATTGGTTAAAAAGGTTCCATATTCCAACCAAACTTCCCCTACCATTTCTCCGGCATCATTCATAGTTCCTTCTTTTAATTGATATCTTAAGTCTTTGAAGTCTGAATTAAAGATCAATCCTATTAAAGGAGATACAATACCTCCAGTAAATGAGGAAACTACTTTGTTGAAAGCAGCACCCATTACAAAACCTACAGCAATGTCGACCAAATTGCCTTTCATTGCAAATTCTTTGAATTCCTTGAGCATGATGTGATTAGTTTTAGAGTTAATAAGAGACTAATTTACACAAAAATTTGAACTAAAATTCTTTTCCAAATGAGAACCGCCCTATTTTCGGCAAATCACTCTTTTTACCCGTTGAGAGATGGAGGTAATCAATTCGTAGGAAATGGTTTTGGCGCTCGAAGCGAGGTCTTCTGCCGTATGGGTTTCTCCAAAAACAATCACTTCATCCCCTTCTTCACAAGGAATTTCAGTTACATCGACCATGATCATATCCATACAGACAATCCCTAAAATAGGCGCCTTTTTCCCGTGAATGGTCACCCAGCCTTTTCCGTGGCCATAAATTCGGCCAATACCGTCGGCGTGCCCTAATGGTAAGGTGGCTGTACGGGTAAATTTTTCCGCAACAAACCCTCTGTTATAGCCTAAAGATTCTCCTTTTTGTAATTCATGAATCTGGGAAATAATGGTTTTTAAAGCAGCGATGGGTTTTAAGGCGGAATGATACTTTGCCTCATTGCCAAAACCATAAAGACCAATACCACTTCGAACCATGTCAAAGTGCGCTTGTGGATAATTGAGAATCCCGGAAGTGTTCACCGTGTGCTTGAGTGGCTGGTAGCCTAATGTTTCTGAAAGGGAAGCTGCCCAATTTTCAAAGCGTTCAATTTGTTTCAAAGTGAAGTCCTTTTCTGAAGGATCCTCCGTGGCCGCTAAATGGGAAAAAAGAGAGGCCACTCGAACACTTCTGGTTTTTTTCAGAAGGGAAACAAGATCTTCCATTTCTTTTTCTGAAAAACCCAATCTATTCAGCCCTGAATTGAATTTAAGATGAATAGGATAGTTTTTTTGCTGATGCTTTTCCGCAAAGGCGATAAAATCCTTTAAAATCTTTACCGAGTAAAGGTTAGGCTCCAAACAAGACTCCAAAATAGTTTCAAAATTTGCCTCAAGGGAATGCAAGACCAAAATAGGGACGCTGACTCCTGCTTCGCGAAGTAGCTTTCCTTCATAAGCATAGGCCACTGCAAAATAGTCTACTCCCAAACTTTCCAGTTCCTTGGCGACCATTTGGGAATCACTTCCGTAGGCAAATGCTTTCACCACGGCCATGAATTTTGTTGCCGAGGGAATTTTAGATTTTAAAAACCGAAAGTTCGCATCAAGTGCATTTAAGTCTATTTCCAGTATGGTTTCTGTAGCTTTTGAAGACGACTGCGACATACTACGCTTGTTTTTTTCCAGGAAGTTGCTCGGGATCTCGGACCTCCATTTTTCTTACCTTTTCACGAAGCATGGCTTTATAAAAAGCGGCACGGCTTAGGGGTTCGTACTCTTCAGTTTCTCCTAGTAAGACCAAATCATCATTTTGGGATTTCCGATAACTGTAATTTGCCAAATTACCCGTTCGGGTACAAACGGCATGTACCTTGGTCACGTATTCTGCTGTAGCCATCAACGCCGGCATGGGGCCGAATGGATTTCCTTTAAAGTCCATATCCAGACCGGCTACAATTACCCGCATCCCTTGATTGGCCAGATCGTTACAAACCTTGACAATTTCGTCATCGAAAAACTGTGCCTCGTCAATACCAATCACATCGCAGCCATCGGCCAAAATGGGAATGTTGGCGGCAGCAGGAACAGGGGTAGAGCGTATTTCGTTGCTATCATGGGAAATCACCTTATCCTCATCGTAGCGAACATCTATGGCGGGTTTAAAAATCTCCACCTTTTGGCGGGCAAACTGGGCACGTTTCAGCCTTCGTATCAATTCTTCGGTTTTTCCCGAAAACATAGAACCACAAATCACCTCAATCCACCCAAACTGCTCTTTTTGATTTACTGTATTTTCGAGAAACATAATTCGATTTTAGAATAAAAAAGATTTCTTTGACGTTTCCATATAGGATGCGTAAATTTAACAAAACAAAAAATAGCATTGCAGAATAATTGGAAAAGTTATGAAGAAGAAACTTGAGGAAAGATTACGGGAATTAGCGCAACGAATTGCTTCGGAAGAGAGTTCATTGACTACTGCTGCATTGAAAAATTCTGCAAGGGAGTTGTATGAAAACCTATTGGTGTTGGAATATTTGGAAAGACAAGTTTCCGCAGAACAAGAGGAATCGGTAGACTCTAAAACCTATCGGGAGCAAAACTGGTTTGACGATCCGCAGCCTGTCCCACAACCCGAAAATAAGGAGGAACTCATTGAGCCTGCCATTGAAAAAATAAAGGATATTGTAGCCCAGATGCCCGAGGAAGCACAAAATGTAGATGAATTACTGAAACGTGTCCTTCCCGAGAAAAAACTTCAGAAAAACGACCTGGAAGAGTTTGCCTCACACTATAAGGAAATGCCCGTTTTTGAACGAAAGGAAGCGGTGAAACCCCCAAGTGCTCCTATGGCTTCAAAAGAAGAGCCCGCGCCGAAACCGAAACCTATTGCGACGCCTTCTTCAGAAAAACCCAAATCCATTAACGACAGTGTGAACCAAGGCTTTACCATTGGGTTAAACGACCGATTGGCTTTTACAAAACATCTTTTCGACGGCAATGCCGATGATTTTACGCGGGTCATTTCGCAGATTAACACCTTATCCACTTTTGAGGAAGCTCAGGATTTTATCAATGGAAAGGTTAAGCCCGATTACAATTATTGGTTGGAAAAAGAGGAGGTTGCAGATCGGTTTTTGACTTTAGTGGAGAAAAAATTCAATTAAAGATGTATGGCAAAGCTCTATTTGGTTCCCACGCCCATCGGAAATCTTAAGGACATGACCTTTCGTGCGGTGAAAGTGCTTCAGGAAGTGGACCTTATCCTTGCAGAAGACACCCGTACCAGTGGGAAACTGCTGAAGCATTTTGAGATTACCACGCCCATGCAATCGCACCACATGCACAACGAACATAAAACTGTAGCGGGCATCGTAGCGAAAATTGAATCAGGACAGGAAATTGCCCTAATAAGTGACGCCGGAACCCCCGCCATAAGTGACCCCGGTTTTTTACTCACCCGTGCCTGTGTGGAGGCTGGGGTAGAGGTGGAGTGCCTTCCCGGAGCCACGGCCTTTGTTCCAGCGCTGGTGAACAGCGGACTGCCCAATGACCGTTTTGTTTTTGAAGGATTTTTACCCGTAAAAAAAGGTCGCCAAACCCGAATGCAGCAATTGGCCGAAGAAACCCGAACCATGGTTTTTTATGAATCGCCGCACAAGCTTTTAAAAACCTTGTCGCATTTCTTGGAATATTTTGGTGAAGAAAGACAAATTTCGGTATCCCGGGAGCTTTCTAAATTGCATGAAGAGACAGTAAGGGGAACAGTCTCGGAAGTATTTCAGCATTTTGAAAAAAAACCTCCCAAAGGGGAGATCGTCATTATAGTTTCAGGGAAATAATTAACCGTGCTTCCCCTTTTCCCAACCGTGTTTTCCTAAATATTTTTCGCCACTTTCCACCGCTCCTGGCTCAATGGAAGTCCCCATACTATCGTTCCAGCGGTTGAGGTAGCCGAACAATGAAATGACCCCTAGCATTTCCACAATTTCGCCTTCGTCCCAATGTTCGTAGAGCCTTTTCTTGAGGGTTTCGTCCACCCGATTGGGCACTTGGGAGGCTTTTAGGGAAAAATCCAAAGCCGCTCTTTCAGCTTCACTAAAAGCGGGATGGGTGGCATATTCCCAGATATGGTCCAACTTTTCCTGCTCCGCGCCATAGCGTTCTGCCGCACGAATGGCGTGGGCTTGGCAATACCTGCAACCCGTTGCATTGCTACTTACCCAAGCAATCATTCTTTTTAAAGCGGAAGTGACCCGCCCTTCATTGGCCATGACAGCTTTGTTTAAATTAATAAAGGCTTTACTTATGGCTGGCCGCCGTTGCATGGTAAGGACACTATTAGGGCAGAAGCCAAGGGTTTCGTTAAAAAATTCGGCCAATTGTTGTGTTTCGGGATCGTGTTCTGGAGAAAGCGGTGGGACTAAGGGCATATTATGTTTTAAGTAGTTTAAAGGTATTTGAGCCAAACTTCATAAAGTATATGCCTGCTTCAAAATGACTTAGGTCAATACTAGGGTTCTGGCCGGTTAAAAACCCTTCTTTTATTTTTTTTCCTGAAACATCAAATACTTGATAAGGCGTCCTTTCAAAAGGGATATTGGAATAAACTGTAAATATAGAGGAAGAGGGATTTGGACTCATATATGCGCTCTGGGATGCTACCTCGTTAACTTCCAAGGGGTCGTTATTATAGCGCTGTAAGACGATATTAATTTCGGGGCCATTATACCATATATCGGTTCCCACGAGAAGTAGTTTGCCACTTTGCAATAGTTTGCCTACCACAGAGCCCAGCTCCAAATAATTATATTGAAATTGAAAAGAACTATCTGAAGCACCGTTCGAAAAAAATCGGCCATAGTTAGGAGTGATGCCCCCTTCCCAATCGGAAAAGTTGGAATGGCAAAGAAATCTTTGATTTTCCTGTATCATTCCTTGCGTAAAATCTTCTATGAAACCATTATCCCCAAAATTTTCTATCAAAACTCCTTGAGGGTCGAGCTTTATGGTTTTTCTATATAAGGTTTCCGAAGAATTATCGTAATAACTTCCTCCAATCAAAAAACTTCCATTTTCAAATATCGAAAAGTGAGTATTGTATTCTTCTTCAATAGGATTGATTATAGCACCATTTTCACCAAAGGCACCATCAATAACCCCATTGGATAAAAACCGAATGATCTTTTTGAAAGGGTTTGAATTTTGGGTGTATGTTATCCCAAAATAAATGTAGGTGCCAAAACTAATTAAATTACCTGCCGAAGGGTTCGAAACATCACCTAGGGTATAGCTAGCCAATCCATTATCCCCAAAACTCGTGTCTAGGGTTCCGTTAGCATCAAACTTTTTTAAAAGTAGTTGTTTTTCCGCACCAGAATTATCCAATCCTAGGGTAAGCAAATAGGGATCTTCCATACTTACTGAAAAACCGCTATGGATTTCATTCGAAAAAGGCTGTAAAGTACCGCTATTTCCAAAAGTGATGTCTATAGCACCATTATTTAAAAACCTGGAAAGGAACAAAATATTATTCTCTGTTCGGCTTATTAAAAATTTTCCATCAGCCAGCGCATGTATTTTAAGGTTATAGGTGTCAAAATATGCATAAGGCAATACCAATAATCCATCATTGGCAAAAGAAGAATCGATGGCGCCCGTTTCCGTAAAGGCGATGACCCGTATTAGGTTTTCAGAAGGAAGGTTCGTTTTAAAAATGACTAGAATTTGTCCTGTTTCCGTTTCAACAAAATCTTCTACAAAATGGTTGTCACCAGAAAGCTCATGAACCCATACGCCATTATTTCCAAAAGAGAGGTCAGGGCTTCCGTCTTGAGAAAATGAAATCGTGGAAAGTACTCCCAAAAGAAAAAATAAAATAGCTCTCATAACAGTAATTTTTTGGGGAGTTATAGACAAGATACAAAAAAATCCCTTATTGGAAAACGGCCGAAAGCTCGTTGGCTTCCGACCGTTTAAAAAACAGCGGTTAGCTAGTTCGCTTATCGACAGAAAAGCACCCGATCCCAAATACCCGGATGTTGCATTTCCCCATCGGTGAGGTGTAACGCTGCATTGAGGCGAATTTCATAAGCACAGGGCTTTAAAGCATTAAAATCCCCTAAATAACTGGAAGTCCCAAAAGCTTCTTCCCCTGGAGTCGTGAATACAATAGGCTGAAAGTAATTGGTAGCACCTTGACCTGTAAAATCAATGGACACCTTCCCTAAATTAGGGTTGGCGGCAGTATATTTTACATGAATCGCATTGCCAATTTTGTTACAACCCCCTCCAATCAATTCTTGAAGGTCAACACTGGCAATCCCCAATTCTTTGGAACTACTGGGCAGCCAAGAGCCTCCCTGGGGTACATTTTCATATTGGGTATTAAAAATAGCAATAGGCCTTGAGAAACCCGATACTACTTTGGTCGCGTCATTTCCTTGCTCCCGTTTCCACATGCGTAGGGCAAAGTAACGATTTTGCTCTAACGGGGCAGAGGAGGTTCCTTGAGTCAATCCCGATTTATCCACCGTTCCACTGGCAAGTTTGCTGCTTATCAGTTTAATGAGGGAACCGTTAAAATGAATGTCAAATATACCCGTTTCCTGAGGTACTTGAACCCAGTTTCCGTTAAACAACACCTTTTTTTCATTTCCGAAGGGCGTCACCGAATCGGTACCGCCAATCGCATAAGAAACGTACTTAATCTCCGGAAAGAGGGAAAGTATCCGTGTCCCTATTTCATTCTTAGCCATATCACTTTCCTGTACCTCGACCCAACTGGAAGCGGGAATGGAAGAGACTGCTACGGTAGGATTGCTCACTTCGGCATATTCAAATTTATACTCTACGGGCTGGCCATTCAGCTTTTTGGAAAGCGAACCCCTTAAATCCAAGGTATTGTAAAAGGCCTGGTCATTCCAGCCAGCTTCCGATTTTCCGGTTGTTTTTCCAGTCGCGGGATCGATATTTAGTACCGGATGGTATTTTCGTGCATAGCCTATTTGATAAAATGCAGCGGGAGGGTCTTGCGTGACCTCGGGCGCTTCTTTTAGGCATAAGAAAACACAAAAACAGTTTCCAATATTTTTACGGCTGGTTTTTTGGGCTTCGGAAGAAGCCTCTTCAAAGAAAATACTTCCGCCAGCAGCAAATTTAAAGTACACATCGGGGCCATTATCAAAACTAAAAATAGGGGTAGTTTCTACATTAATAAAAGGGGAAAGGAAGGTCTTTTTAAAATCGATAGAACGATAGTAAATACAGAAACGTCCATTTTCATCGGTCACGGAACTTCCTAGGCGATCATCGGTGATAATGTCATCGTCCATGGCAATAACTTCGATACCCGATATTGGGGCTTGCGACTCACAATTTAAAACGGTACCACAGATTACCCAAATATCCAACCGCTTGAGAATGTAACACCAAATTCTTCTTAGTAGGGTGTAGTTCCACCCTGCCACAAGACCTAGGTCACTTTCCCTCCATTTGGGCTGAATAATGTCCAGAAGCACTTCAAAAGGCTTAAATCCGTTAGGCAATGAAACGCTTTCCTGCCCGTATTCCGGAATTTCCTCATAATAAGCCACCATAGCTATGGGTTCCCCATTATATTTTTGCTTTTTACCATTAATCGTGATCGAATAAGCACCATTTGCATCGGTGGTGGTTTCTGCAAGGAGCGTGCTTTTGCGGGATTTAATATCCTTTTCTTCATATACTTTACTTACTTCCTTGCTTTGGGCCGAAGTGAATGCAGCTAACGCATTTTCTTTTTCCTCCAGCGCATAGACCCTAATTTTGGTATGGGCTAAGGGTTTTCTTTGGTTGTCGCAAATTGAAGCATACAATTTGCCGTTGATTACATAATTCATAAGAGTTCTATTTTGAGTTTGTTTAGGGGAGCAATGTACGGCAACAAATGATTCAGAAACAGAGTTAAATAACTGAAAATTAAATAGTTGATTTTATTTTTTTGAAGGGGAAATGCTTACAAGCTATAAGGAAAAACAAAACCCAGAAAAGGGAAACCCCTCTTTTTTAAAAAGAAAAACCCTCTTCATTCAACCAAGGAATTTGTATCTTTACGTTTTACCTTCCCACTAATATTTCTGAAATTTTATGCGTTGGACCCTTTTACCGAAACCGGAAAAAGAAAAAGTTGCCCACATTTCCAAACAATTGGGGGTTTCTGAAACAATTGGAATGCTTTTGGTGCAACGGGGCATCGAAACTTTCGAGGAAGCCAAAAAATTCTTTCGACCAAGTTTGGAAGAGTTGCACGATCCTTTTTTGATGAAGGATATGGATATAGCAGTTTCCCGGATTGAAAAAGCTATTGAAAATCAGGAAAACATTTTGGTGTTTGGCGATTATGATGTAGATGGAACGACGGCCGTGGCCTTGGTTTCTTCCTATCTCTTGTCGTATTATCCAAATGTAGTCACGTATATCCCAGATCGTTATGAGGAAGGGTACGGGGTTTCCTATCAAGGAATTGACTTTGCAGAAGATAATGGTTTCCATTTGATTATTGCTTTGGACTGCGGAATTAAAGCCTTGGATAAAGTGACTTATGCCTCAAAAAAAGGGATTGATTTTATTATCTGTGACCACCACCGTCCCGGTAATGAAATTCCGAAGGCAGTGGCCGTTTTAGATCCCAAGCGGGAAGATTGTAGCTATCCCTACAAAGAGCTCTGTGGTTGTGGCGTAGGGTTTAAATTGCTTCAGGCCTTGGCTAAGAATCGAGGGCAGGACATGAGCGACTTAGTCTTGTATTTGGATTTAGTTGCTACGGCTATTGGAGCTGATATTGTGCCTATCACAGGGGAAAATAGAATTTTGGCCTATCATGGTCTAAAAGTGATCAATAGCCACCCCAGAACCGGGTTTCAAGCCATTCTGAAGCAGGTCAAAAAAGAAAAACTTACCATTACCGATGTGGTGTTTATCATTGCACCACGCATCAATGCTGCAGGGCGAATGAAACATGGAAATCATGCGGTCGCCTTATTAACTGAAACCGATATGCAAAAGGCCCTACTGTTTGCTTCGGAAATTGAATTGTATAATACGGAACGGAAGGAAGCCGATCAATCCATAACAGAAGAAGCCCTACAACAAATTATTGAGAAAGGGGAAGAGGACAGAAGCACAACCGTAGTGTATAAAGATTCCTGGCATAAAGGGGTGATTGGTATTGTGGCTTCCCGTCTTACCGAAACGTATTACCGTCCTACGTTGGTTTTTACTAAAAACGGAGAGAAGTTAGCTGCTTCCGCGCGCTCGGTAAGCGGTTTTGATGTTTACAATGCGCTGGAAGGTTGTTCCGAATACATCGAACAGTTTGGAGGGCATAAATATGCGGCAGGTCTTACATTGCTGGAGAAGGATTTTGAAAACTTCAAAAATGCTTTTGAAAAGGTGGTTTCAGAAACCATCGATCCAAAATTACTTACTCCCGAACTAAAAATTGATGCGGAAATCGATTTCAAGGATATTACCCCAAAATTCTATCGTATCTTGAAACAGTTTGCGCCTTTTGGCCCAGGAAACATGACTCCTGTTTTTATGACCCAAAATATAAAAGATGTAGGCTTCGGAAAATCTGTAGGGGCCGATAAAACGCATTTGCGATTGGTAGTGAAACAAGGAAACTCCCCACAATTTACGGGAATTGGTTTCGGCATGGCTGAAAAAGAATCGATAGCCTGCAACGGTAGTCCATTCAAAATGGCCTATGTTATTGATGAAAACGAATGGCAAGGAAATGTAAGCCTTCAGCTGCGCATAAAGGATCTTAAGGCGTAAACTCCTTGAGCTCAAAAGTGGCCCCGTCAAAAACGCCGTAGGTATAGTGATGGATCCAATCGCCTAGGTTGAAATAGGTAGCATTTTCCCCTACTTCAATTTTCATGGGAAGGTGACGGTGCCCAAAAACAAAATAGTCGTAGTGTTTTTCTTCGAGCTTTCTTTTGGCATAAATTGCCAACCACTCTTGGTCTTCCCCTAAAAATTTTCGGTCCTCATCCCCAGATATGAGTTTATTCTTTACAGAAAGGTATTGTGCCAATTTCATGCCCCAATCGGGATGCAACCATCGGTAGAGCCATTTGGAAAAAGGGTTGATAAACACTTTTTTCATTCGTTTATAACCTTTATCACCTGGCCCTTTTCCATCTCCATGACCAATTAGGAAAGTCTTGTCATTGAACTGAAACTCTTTGACATCCCGATACACTGGGATATTGAGCTCTTTTTCAAAATAATCCCGCATCCAGAGGTCGTGATTGCCTACAAAAAAATGAATAGGAATGCCACGGTCACTAAGCTCTGCCAGTTTTCCCAACACTCGTACAAACCCTTTTGGGACTACGGTTTTATATTCAAACCAAAAATCGAATAGATCCCCCAACAAAAAGATAGCAGCGGCATCTTCCTTGATTTTGTCCAACCAGGCGACAAACTTTTTTTCCCGCGGGAAACTTGCTTCGGGGGTGGGCGCCCCTAAGTGGTTGTCGCTAGAGAAGTATATTTTTTTACCGGCGGGTAGTTGCATGGTTCAAAGATAGCTAAAAAGAGACTGCTATAAATTTTCGGAAGCAAACCATTGTGCATAACTGCTTTCGGTTTCCTGAAGTTTTAATGAGTGCAGTGCAATATTTTGCGGTAATCGGGCCTTGATTTTTTCAGCAAAATCGATCACCATCATCTCACTGGTAGGTTGGTAATCGACCAGTAGTACATTATGGCCCCTACTTTCCAACTCCTTGGCCAACTCAACGTGAGGAGTGTTTTTGTTAAAGACAGTAGCATGATCAAATACATCTACAATTTCTTCTTTGACAATTTTTTTGAGATCCCCAAAATCTATGACCATACCAAATTTTACGTGGTTGGAATCTGCAATAGGGCTTCCAATAACCGTTACGGAAAGTTTGTAACTATGCCCGTGGACATTGCGGCATTTCCCATCGTATCCATAGAGGGCATGACCGGTTTCAAAAGAGAACATTTTGGTAATACGTATTTGACTCATAGGCGCAAAGATAGGGTATTTTCAATTCAAATTTTTTTGGAACAACCAAAGACTTTATCCACTATATTTGCGCACTTTTTTTTGAAACTGTATATGAGCCAAGAGCTTTTTGAACAATTGGAATTTCAGGAAAATCCTTTGTTCGAAACCATTATCGACGATCTATTGGAGCAACAATATTCCATTGTGGATGCATTTTTTACGGCTTCGGAAACAACCCAGCTTCGGGAGCACTTGTTGGCAAAGTTTGAAGCAGAACGATTTAAGAAATCGGCTATTGGAAACCGTACCAACGAGGAAATCGATAAAAAAGTGCGTGGGGATTACATTCTTTGGATCGACGAATCCCGAGCCGATAGGGTAGAACAGCTGTTTTTTCAGAAAATCAATGCCTTGGTCGATTACTTAAACCGGACCTGTTTTTTGGGAATCCTTCAGAAGGAATTTCATTATACGGTATATCCTGAAGGGACTTTTTACAAACGGCACTTGGATACCTTTCAGAATGACGACCGAAGAAAACTTTCGGTTGTGTGTTACTTAAATGAAGACCCGTGGCCTTCCGAAAATGGCGGGCAATTGCGCATGTATGTACCTGATGAAGAAAAAGACATCCTTCCACTTTCGGGTCGTATCGTTATTTTTGAAAGTCAGGTGTTGGAACACGAAGTGATGGAGGTAAAGGCTTCCGAAAGACTAAGCATTACGGGGTGGTTAAAGACTCGATAAATCATTGCGAACCTACCAACGGCACATATTTATTCCTAAATTTAATCAGTAAAGCAATCCCTCTGTAGCCAATCCAACAAAGAATGGCCAACCAGATGCCCCATAGTCCCCATTGTAGGTATTTGGCAAGATACAGCACAGGGATAAACCCAATGAAAGTAGCGCCCAATAACACATTCCGAAGAAAAGCCATTTCCCCCAACCCTTTAAAAATAGCATCCAAGGTGAAGGCAAGTGCGTTGAGCGGCTGACTAATAATTACCATAAAGAACATTCCGTAGAAGACCTGCAAAACAGCTGTATCCTTATTAAACAAAACCCCCAAAGGTTTATAAAGCAACAATAACGCGATCATTAAAATAGCCGTGATGCCTAGGTTGTAAAAGGTCACTTTCTTCGTAAGCTTAAAAAGACTTTTGTAATCCTTCGCTCCCAAAAGTTTTCCTCCCAGAATGTTTCCAGCGGCACCATACCCATCGATAAAGAAGGCACTAAACAACCAAATATTAATAGCAATGGCGTGAGCTGCAATAAATTCCTTTCCCAATGCCGTAGCCTCTCTTACAGCCAAAAGTAGGGCAAGGTTTAAAGCTATGGATCGAATAAAAAGGTTTGCACTCATGGAGACCAATCGGTTGATTTCAGGATGTAGTGGGAACCGAAGCTTTAGGGACACGTTGGTTTTTACCATGAGCAGGGTAAACGCGAGAATAGCCATGATTACTTGGGCGGTAAGGCTTGCCCAGGCCGCTCCTTTGATACCCATAGCTGGAATATAACCTTCCATGCCGTAGACCAAAAGGAAATCCAAACCAATATTCACTAAAGTGCCAACTATGGCAATGATCATAGGCCAAAAAGTATTTTGAAGCCCCCTAAAAAGTCCAAATACAGCAAAAGTGAACAAGGTGAATGGAAAGCCCCAAACCCGAATATCGTAATATTCAATGCTGAAGCGAAGGATGGTACCTTCGGCGTTGAGAAGCCTAAAAATTTCTTCCACAAAAAAGTAGGTCCCAAACAATACTATAATACTCAATAAGATATTAAAATAAATGGCTTGCGCGGGGAAACTCTGTAAATCCTTTAGTTTTCCAGCGCCTAAGTTTTGTGAAACAATGGTAGAGATGGCCGATCGGGTTTGTGCCAAGATCCAAATGAGCATCGAGAGAAAAGATCCCACGACCCCAACCGCTGCGAGCGATTCGGTCCCAAATTCGGGAATATTCCCTACCACAGCCGCATCGGTACTGGAAAGAACCGGCTCGGCAATACCTGCAATGATAGCAGGAATGGCCAATTGCTGAATTCTTTTAAAGGAAATATGGTTTTGTGGTTTTTTCAAGAGGCAAAATTACATATTCCCAAAGGAAAGACAGAAACCGCCGTGATAATATATTCTTAAAAGCGTAAAGAATTGGTTATCTTTCCTAATTCAAAAATGAAGAGATAGGAATGCTTCAAAAGATCTTCTTACCGATTTTAATTTTTACAGCACAGTTTGTAGTGGCACAAGACTGTCCCGATCTTTTGAACCCGTTGAATGGAGCGACCAATGTTCCTGTGGAGACTTCGATAAGCTGGGAAGCGGTGGCAGGTGTAAATGGGTATATCATTTCATTAGGAACAACCCCAGGAGGTGTTGACATTGTAGAAGAAGTACAAATAGGGAACGATCCCAACTTTACGCCACCCTTGGGGTTGCCGGAAGCCACTCAAATTTATGTCACTATTACCTTATTTCTTTTTGATCAAGATAATATTGTTTGTCCGTCCCAATCGTTCACCACCGAAAATGTGACTATTCCGCCCAATTGTACTTCACTCATTAACCCCACCAATGGTGAGACCAATGTAAACACGGGGGTGAATTTAAATTGGGTATATGCACCCAAAGCCACAGGCTATAGACTTACCCTAGGAACCAGCCCTGGTGCTGGGGATATTTTAGACAATTTTGATGTGGGCAATGTACTATTTTATAATCCTCCCTTAGACTTTCCCCCAGACACCCTTATTTATGTGCTTATCTCCCCTTATAATGAAAATGGGATTGCTTTAAATTGTCCTGAAGAAAGTTTTACGACCGCTTCTTTGGGAGACCCCCCGGGCTGTACCTCGTTAATTTCTCCTGAAGATGGGGCTTTTAATGTGCCGCTTTCTCCATTGATTGAATGGTATCCTGCAGAAAATGCCGATGGCTATAGACTTTACATAGGAAAAACACCATACATTAACGATATTCTCGATGGAGCGACCTTTACCGAAACTTCTACCTATGTTTTAAATTTTGAACCCAATAACACCTATTTTGTTCGAATTGTCCCTTTTAATGAAGCGGGAGAAGCGCAAGGCTGTCCCCAAGAGTCTTTTTCGACAATTTTGGGATGTGGTCCCTATTTTGATCCAGATACCGGAGAATTAATTACCCATTATCCAGAAAGCAGCTTCCCCGATAGTGTAGGAATTTGTGAAAATCAAATACCTACAACCGTCACCTCTCCCGATATAGCAGATGGATATCGATGGTACCATTTGCTGCCTACAGGTACGGAAGACCTTATTTCTGAAGAAAGTTCGGTGGCTATTTCTGAAGAAGGCACCTATCGCTATGAAATCTATGATATCGTGACCCAAAACGGATATTCCATAGAATGCTCCTTTACAAAGGAATTTATCGTAACCACTTCTTCAGCACCTGTTATTGAGCAGGTGTTTATTGAAAAGTTTGGCGATTTGTTTACGGTGACCCTAGAGGTTTCAGGAAATGGGAACTACGAATATTCGATTGACGGGGAAAACTTTAGCGATAACAATTTCTTTTTGAATTTACCCCAAGGCGATTACACTCTAACTGTAAGAGATAAAAATGGGTGTGGTGAAACATTTAAGGACATCCGTCTGCGCCCTACGCCCCCGGGATTTCCTCCATACTTTTCACCCAATGGAGATGGGGTGAATGATTATTGGCAATACATCCCTCCAAAGATCAATCCGCTGCCAATCTCTGTTATTTATATTTATGATCGCTATGGAAAATACCTAGCCCGGGTGGGAAGGGTAAGCAAAGGTTGGGATGGGAAATTTGGGAATAGGGACATGCCGGCCGACGGCTATTGGTATAAAGCAGTGACCATTGATGGTAAGGAATATACGGGGCATTTTACTTTAGTACGATAACACCAATTCATAACAGTAAAAAGGGAATTCACTTTGCTTCGGAAAGTAAATGTTTCCAAGACGTTGGTATCCTCTTGCCTCATAGAATTTTTGATTCCGAAGGTTTTTACTGAACGTATCTAAACGTACCGAAGCGGCTCGCTGTTGTATGGCAAACTGTTCTGCAAAATCCATCAGCTTTTGGGCATAGCCTTGGTGCTGAAACGTTGGATGTATGGCCAATCGATGGATGTAAAGGTTGTTTTGGTCTTTCGTAAGCCATAAAATATCCTCGTATTCTTCATCTTTTAAGGTAGAGAGCGTGATACAGCCTTGTACCGTGTTCCCTATGAGTAAAACATACAATTCGCCTCTTTTCAAATCTGTTTCAAAAACCTTAGAATGTGGGTAGTGTTCATTCCATTGAAAAATTCCTTCCGACATCATTTTCTGGGCACAAGCTTTTGTAATGGACATAATTTCCTGAATTTCCGATTCGTGTGCTTTCCGTATCATAAATAAAGAGTAATTTTGCAATAATTTAAAAGTAAGGAAACTTATGAAAAATATTTTGGTGCCTGTAAATGCCTTTTCTAGCGGAGTGACTAATTTACGATATGCGGTAAACTTAGCTTCTATTAGTGGAGCAAAAGTATACTTGGTAAATACTTATAAGGAATTTTCACGTGTAGGAGGTTTAACAAAAGTAAATCAGTTAATTGTCGAGGATAGTGAAGAACTATTGGATAAGGTAGTAGCTGAAGTTGACACCAAAGGTGTTGAGGTGACCTCTATTTCGCTAAAAGGGGATCCTTTTGAAGGGATTAAAAGAGTTTCGGAACAATTAGGGGTAGATCTATTGATTCTTTCTCCGCAGAGTATAGAAATTGTTGATGAAGTTTATCTAGGAAAGATTACCGGGAAGATTGTAAAACAAACCGATATTCCAATTCTTATTGTTCCGAAGGATTATATCTTCCGAAAGATAGAAGTTATTTTATTGGCCTTTAAGAACGGACGTATTAGTCATCCAGAGGTTTTGGAGCCCTTGCAACAATTGGCACAAGTGTTTAGTGCTAAAATAAACCTTCTTCAAGTAAAGACACCCGATATGGCTCATGAGGATCATTCGGTAGATCCCGCACTTATGTCCCTAAAAAACATATTTAAGGAAACAGAGAACGCTACTGTTTTTCAAGGAATTTTAGAACACTTCCAATCGAACAATCCCGATTTATTATGTGTGTTTAGAAGAAAACGTGGGTTTTTTCAAAAACTTTGGGAAAAGAACGCCATTCTGAAGAAAGATTTTCATACCACAAAACCTTTATTAGTGTTAAAAGGTCAGGATTAATTTTTTTTGATTATTTTCGCACTCTATCCTGGGGATGTAGCTCAGCTGGCTAGAGCGCTTGACTGGCAGTCAAGAGGTCGTGGGTTCGAGTCCCATCTTCTCCACCAAGTATAGAAAGGCTTCCAAAAGTTTCGGCTTTTGAGAGCCTTTTTTATTTATTCGAATATTTTGATTTAGGGAACCTCAATTCATAAATATTCACTTTCAATTTATAAATAGAAACCAGCACCGTTTGAAACTTCCAAAAAGACATCGCATCTTTACCCTATCAATTAAAACCGTCCCGTTATTATTAACTGAGATTAATTGGGGAGTTAAAAAAGGGTAATATCTGGGGCGGTTTGTTTTTTGAGTTTTACAGAATCTTTTCTATAAAGGCTTTTGAAGGATTACAAATTTCCTCGATAATTTGAACGAGCTTTACTTCAAAAGTTTTCAATATTTCTTCTGTGATAACAGCTTCCTTTTTTCGGGCACGGGCGCTTTCTTTGATTCCAAAATTCATAAAGCCGTTTTTAAGATTTTTGAAGGAGATGATCCCAGCTTCCATTCCTAGGGTACCATTCTCTTTATAAAGCATATAAGCATATAACATCACTTGAAAAGCTTTTGCGTATTTATAGTCTTCTAAAAGAGGATCCCAATCCACCAAATCCAGTTCGTTTTGTTTTACACTTCCCGTTTTATAATCTATAATCCGCAATTGCCCATTGTAACGATCAATTCGATCTACAGTTCCTTTTAAAACCACTGGGAACGATAGGGAGGTTTGAGAAAAAGGAACTTCCAGACTTTTTTCCAAGGCAATAATTTCAATTCGATTTCCCGTTTCTAACGCTTTTAGGTCCCAAAGCATTAAATGTTCTACATATTTTTTGGCTACTTCAAAGATGATCAAGTTTTTCCCTTTGGTATAATCCCCCAATTTATAATACTCTTTAAATTTTAAATCCACCACTTCAGGAATTTTCTTTAGGCCTTCTTTTAACAGGTCTTTCGAAAGCGCTCTTTTCAGAAAAGGATGGTAAATTTCTTCCAGGGTTTCATGTACAATGGTACCCAAAGTATTATAGGCTACGGTTTCTTCTACCTCTTCCAGTTCTTTAATTCGAAGAACCCTATCGTAATAAAAGTCTATAGGGTTTCTAATATAGCTGGTTAATGCAGAAGGGGAGAATCCTTTTTTAGCAATCTCCTGTAAGCGCTTTAGTAATGCTTCATTTTTGGGAACGGTTTTTAAGGGTTTTTCTTCCATCGAAATATTCTGGGAAAGACTGATGTGTTCCAAATGGTGATTCGGATGTTTTTGAATTTCCAATTGCAATAAAAACCGACTCATTTCCCCAGAGTTTAAACCATTTGAAGCTGTATTAAAACTGAAGTAGGCTTTTTGGGTGCGTTGTAGCAATCTAAAAAAATGGAAAGCATACACGGCATCCTTTTCGGTATGCATAGGAAGCTGAAACTGTTTTTTTAGATCATAGGTAATATAGGAAGCATTGCTTTTGCCCGAAGGAAGGGTGCCTTCATTCACGGAAAGCATGATTAAATGCTCAAAGTCCAGTACACGGGTCTCCAACACGCCCATTATTTGTAAACCTTGATAGGCATCGCCTTCAAAATCTAAGGTTTCTGTGACAATCAATTCCTCTAAAAGACTTTTAAGCGTACTCATTTTTTGAAAGCCGTTCTCTAGCATGATTTTGTCAATCTCGTTGAAGAGGGCAGCTACTTTTAAAGCAATTTGTTTTTCAAAAGGATGAAGGGCTTTGGATTGTTGTACTAAATTCAGTAGGGAGCGTATCGCATGGAGTGCTTCGGCAGTATTTCCCTCCCAGCTTTTGAAGCAATATGCTATAACTTTAGGATTTGCTCCGGAAGGAATTTCCAAAAGTTCCTCAAAGGATATATAAGTTTTATTGTTTTCTGAAATGTACTGCAGTAAAGCGGCACTCTCTGGCACCAAAAACTGGAGGCTCGCATTATTCAATATCTTCTGGACTGTTTTATAATAGAGCGTTCCAGTGGGTTTTAACTGAAACTGAATTAAATCCTGAATTAAGGTAACCAGGGAAGCCTTTTGTATAGGGTATCCCATAGTTACATTTACACGGTTCACATTTTTCGGAAGGGAATACAGTAGGGGGATTAAGAGGTTTTCCTCCGCCAACACGATAGCAGTTTTTTGAAGGGTTTCTTCGGAGAAGGATTTCAATAAATTTCCTACGTACTTTACTTGTTCTAGATCGCTTTGCGTGTTGATATAGGTAAAATCCTTAGCTTCTGAATATTTTGAAGAAAGTGTTGGAAGCCCATTTTGTTGGTAGTATTTCCAATCTTTCATATACCTTCTAAAAAAAAGGGAGACACTATGTTGCGGGTCTGCCACAAAATAGGGATCCATATCCCAGAACACTTCTGCCAGCCCGTTTTCCAGTAACTCTTGGATAATGGTCTGTTCTGCCGTATTTAAAGCATTAAAACCTATAAAGAGATGAGGTGTACTGCCCGTATGAGCTATATAATGTTCAATGTCCTCTGCGGCCTTTCGATAGACCATGCCTTGATATCCATACTGCTTGGAGGAGAGAACTTCATTTAATTCGCTATAGAAATTATATAAGGAACCCCAGAATTTTAAATAGTTTTTTACCAAGTCTGAAGGCTGATCTTTTACGCCCCACTTTTCCAGTACTTTTATACTGGATAAATAATCAAAAAATGATTGCTCTGGAACAAGGTATCGGTCTATTTCACTAAAGTCATTGAGTAAGGTATTTGCCCAGGAAAGATATTCTTCAAAATTTTCATCATGTTGTTGTACATATACTTTATAGCTTTCAATAAGGAGAGCGGTAGGGGCCATAATTTGCAGCCCGGAAATTTCTTCAATAAACTCTTCAATACTAATGATTTTTGGTGCAAAAAAGCTTTTTTCTGAATGTTCGGAAAGGATCCTTTTCAAGAAACCTCCTGCTCTTTTACTGGGAAGGATAATGGTACAATCAGACAGATTGTATTTTGATTGAAGAAGTTTTTTAACGGTCTCCTGAAGAAATGATTCCATTCTTAAAAATAAAAAAACGCCTCTGAAGAGAGGCGTTTTTCAAAAGATATTTTAATTCTTTGAAATTACTTTTTCAAAGAAATTTCTACACGTCTGTTTTGTTGTCTACCTGCAGCAGTGTTGTTTGTTGCGATAGGTCTAGTTTCACCGTATCCAATAGAAGATAAGCGGCTAGCATCCATTCCTATAGTAGTCAAGTAATTCTTTACAGAAGCTGCTCTCTCATCAGAAAGTCTTTGGTTAAGTGAATCACTACCTCTGCTATCTGTGTGACCTTCAATTACGAAAGAAGTATTTGGATATTCTTTCATGATATCAACGATGTTTTGAAGTACTGCGTAAGACTCTTCACGGATAGATGCTTTAGCAGTATCGAACAAGATGGTCTTAGAATACTCGTTTAATTGGTTGATAACTTCGATAGTTACTTCTGGACAACCATTGTTAGCAACAGTTCCAGGAACATCTGGACACTGATCGTCTTTATCTAAAACACCATCGTTGTCACGATCTTGGTAAGGACAACCGTTGTTAGCTTTTGGTCCAGCTTCGTTAGGACATCCATCTTCTGCGTCAGTGATACCATCACCATCTGCATCTGGACAACCATTCATTGCAGCGATGCCAGGTACTGTAGGACATGCATCTTGTGGGTCTGCAATTCCGTCGCCGTCTGTATCAGGACATCCGTTGAATTCTGGTACACCAGGAGTGTTTGGACAGGCGTCATTTCTATCTTCAATTCCGTCGCCGTCAGAATCTGGACAACCGTTGAATTCAGGAAGACCAGGAGTCTCTGGACATTCGTCTTCGTTGTCGTAGATTCCATCTCCGTCTGTATCTTTTCCACCGAATTTGAAACCGATACCTGCTGAGTGTTGGAAGTGTCTTACACCGTAGTCTTCTTGGAAAGCATGCTTGTAAGTAGATTGGAAACCTAAAGAAAGGTTTTTACCTAACCAAAATTTGATTCCTACTAAAGCGTTACCAGTTCCAAAACCAATATCATCTACCCAAGTATAACCACCACCAATACCAAGAGATGGATCAATAAATCCATTTCCGAAAAGGCTTCTTAAGCTATATTTAATCTCTCCATCTGCTCCGTAGTAAGTAAGGTCATTTACTCTAGCATCACCAAACTTATCAATTTTATTGATAGTTCCAGTCGCACCAAAAGTAAAGTTGCTTCCTAAATATCTAGCTACGTGAATTCTTGATACAGAAGGTAAGATATTCCAATGGTCGTTTGCGTTAAAGAACTCGTCAAAAAGTTCACTTTGGTTACTTACAACGTTAGATACGCCGTGAATACCTCTACCATCGTCAGTAGTACCTACAGGAAAGAAATCAACAGCATTGACACCTGCCTCTATGTACCAGGGATTGTTTTCGTCTTGCGCATTTGCTACTCCAATAACGCAAAGTAATAAAGCAGCAGCGAAAATACTTTTAAGATGTTTCATATTCGATTGTTTAATTTTTTAAGTGTTAATAGAGCAAAAGTAAGTTGTTAAATTTTATTAACAAAAGCAAATCTATTAAAAATTTTATAAATCTGACTTTAAAATACTATAAAATATGTTGTGTATGCTTAGATGCCCAACTTGTTTTTAACTTTTGTAAATGCTTGAATGGCACGATCTAAATGTTCTCTGGAATGGGCGGCAGAAAGTTGTACGCGAATCCTTGCTTTTCCCTTGGGAACTACAGGATAAAAGAAACCAATCACATAGATTCCTTCTTCCAAAAGCATATCGGCCATGGTTTGTGCAAGCTGGGCATCGTAGAGCATTACTGGGACAATAGCGGAATCTCCATCAATGATATCGAACCCTGCCGCTTTCATTCCTTTTTTAAAATACTCGGTATTATCGGCTAATTTATCCCGTAATTGGGTGTCGTTCTCCAACATATCGAACACCTTAATGGAAGCGCCTACAATAGCAGGAGCCAAGGAATTGGAAAATAAATAAGGACGCGATCTTTGCCGAAGCATTTCAATAATTTCCTTCTTTCCAGTGGTGTAGCCCCCCATAGCCCCTCCAAGGGCTTTTCCAAGGGTTCCAGTAATGATGTCAATTCTTCCCATGACCCCTTTCTCTTCTAGAGTACCCCTACCGGTATCGCCAATAAATCCAGCAGCATGACATTCGTCAATCATAACTAAGGCATCATATTTTTCGGCGAGATCACAAATTTTGTCTAAAGGCGCGACCAAACCATCCATGGAGAATACGCCATCGGTAACAATAATTTTAAATCGGGAGTTGTTTTTATTAGCTTCAATGAGCTGCTTTTCCAAATCTTCCATGTTGCTATTCTCATAGCGGTACCGTGCGGCTTTACAGAGGCGTACCCCATCAATAATGGAAGCGTGGTTTAATGAGTCTGAAATAATGGCATCTTCGGGCCCTAGCAAGGGTTCAAAAACACCTCCATTGGCATCAAAGGCTGCAGCGTATAAAATCGTGTCTTCCGTTTGATAAAAATGGGCAATTTTTTCTTCCAATTCTTTATGGATGTCCTGGGTTCCACAAATAAACCGTACCGAAGACATTCCAAAGCCATGGGTATCCAAGGTGTCTTTTGCCGCTTGGATAACATCGGGGTGGGAGGATAGTCCTAAATAATTATTTGCGCAAAAATTAATGACCTCCTCTCCCGTCGAAATTTTAATCACCGCATCTTGTGGAGAGGTAATGATACGCTCTTTTTTATAGAGCCCATTGTCTTTAATTTCTTGAAGTTCTTTTTGTAAATGTTCCTTTATTTTTCCGTACATAGTCTCAGGTAATTTTAAGGTCAAATTTAGGCTTTATTTATGACAATTCCATCTGGATTAAGGTAAACTATAAGCTGCTCTTTTATGGAAAAGCCCATTTCAGAAAGCACCGTAGCATATCGATTTAATTGAAGTATATGGTGGGCTTCTTGTACCCCGGTTTTATAATCTACAATAGTAATGGAATTATTGCTGTGAATATTGATCCTATCTGGACGAAGCACCCCTTCCTTCGAAATGATATCCCTTTCGTTCAGCACCTTGTCTTCTCCCGAAAACAAAGGGCTTAACAAGGGATGGTCCATCATTTCCAAGAGCATCTTTTGGAGTGCCTCCCACTGGGATGCCTCATAGTTTGGATGTTGCTCTTTAAAATCCCCTAAAATCTTTTCCATATCTGAAAAAACCTCAATCTTGGAAAGAAGATCGTGCAATTCGTTTCCAAATTGAATGGATTCTTGAAGGTGGTCCAATCCCATACTTTCAAAACTACGGGCAAATTTCACGACATTCTGAGATAACAATGAGTTGAAATAAGGAAAGGATACCTCTTCAGTATGCGTGGGTTTAGGATCGATGGATGTAGGTTTTTCGCCAAAGGAATACTTCAGGATCGTTTCTTGCCAAATACCCTTCTGCTGTAAATAAAGCTTCAAATAGTCGCTATAGGTAGTAGGACTTTTTTTATCTTTTTCCTTCTTACTTACTACATACAAGGCTTCTTTTGCACGGGTAAAGGCCACATACATTAAATTTAGGTTGTCCAGTTCCAAAGTGTTTCTCCTTTCCTGAAACATTTCAGCGCCTGTAGCACCATAATTTTCTACTTCCTTATTAAAATTTATCAGTAACTCCTCAAACCCTTCTTCATGATAAGGGAACCAGGCCTTGGCATCTTGTTCGCGATAAAGGGCAACTTCGGCAAAGGGGAACACCACTACTGGAAATTCCAGTCCTTTCGATTTGTGAATGGTCATGATCGATACGGCATCGACCGAATTATTCACGGCAAGGCTTGCCTTGTCTTGCTGCAGCTCCCAATAGTCTAAGAAATCCCATTTACTACTCATAGGTTTTTTAGAAAACTGAAATACCAAATCCATAAATTGGGTGAGAAATGCATCATTGTCAAAAAAATGCAGCTGGTGAATAAAATATTCAAAAGTCCCAAACAAAGTAAGGGTGTTCAAATCTTGAAATTGTAGTTCAATTTGGTATTTCCGAAGGCTTTCCGATAAGAACTCCAAAGGTTTTCCAACCTGCTCACGAAAGAAGTCGTGTTTGTCTTCGGAAATGGCTAAATAATCGTACAGAAAGTCCAGCACTTGTAATTTTACTTCTTCATCTTTAGGGGTTAAGTGTAATTTCAGAAGGTTCACCAGACAGTTTACCTTGGAAGCGCTTTTTAGTAGTAAGGTCTCTTCTGAAATGACCGAAATATGATGTTCCGAAAGGAGCTCGCTAATAGCAATCCCTTCCTTCTTTTTTCGGGTCAAGACACAAATATCTTTTTGTTTGTATCCTTGCTGTAACAACTCCTGTATAATTTCCAAGCTTTTTTGGGTGTAGGCTTCCACACTTTCTTCTTTGTTTTCCGCTTCAATAAAATCTAATTCTACATATCCTTCACACGATTTAAAAGGCTTCTGGGTATTGCCCTTTTCATACAGTTCCCGATGCAGGGGGTTTCCGAAGAAAGAAGCCGCAAAACGGAAAAACTCATTATTGAATTGCACTAGGGTTTCACAACTGCGATAATTTGTTTCTAAGTGGACTACTTCCTTGGCCACGGAAGGAAACGGGTTTTTGTCTGTGAACAAAGAAATGAACTGTTCTGGAAGCCCCCCCCGCCAACGGTAAATAGATTGTTTGGCATCCCCTACGATCATTAAACTATTTGTGCCGGGGGATGCTTCACTCTGAGACAATGAATTATCGATAAGGGGAATCATGTTTTGCCATTGCAATAGGGAAGTATCCTGAAACTCATCCATGAAAAAATGATGGTACCGTTCGCCCAATCTTTCATAAATAAAGGGAGCCGGCTGATCTTTAATTTCTTTATAGATTAAATTATTGAATTCACTAATGGGAAGCACATTTTGTGCTTCTTTAATTACGGCCAGTTCTTGGTCTACCATATGAACCGTGGCAAGCGGCACGAGATTTTTCAAGATGTTTTGGTATAAATAACTGCTAAAAACCCTTTCCTTAATGGCTTCATAGGCTTCTTTAAGGGAAATGGTAAGGGTGTCAATAATAGCTGCTTCAGCCGAAGTAACCCTTGCCGGGTATAATTTTCTTTCCGCTATTTTTTGATACCATGAAGGATCGTCGTTTATGGTGAGGTTGCCTTCTGCTATTCTTTGGAAAAAGTCAAAAAGGGATCCCCTTACAAAGTGAGACCGATCTAGCTGGTGACTCTCCAAGAGTGAACATACTTCCTGTCCAAGTTTTTGTGCTTCCTTTTCCCTTTGCCGAATGGCATGCAACAATTTTTCTTTCAATTTTTCAAAATCGGATAAAGGCTTTCCACGAAGCTTCTCCAATTCTAAGGCATCATTTTCCTGTGTAAGGAGTTGGGCCACTTTGTTTAAATCGAATGTAATATCCCAAGATTTGTCTTCTTCCGTTTTTTGAAGGGCAAATTGCAAAAGCCAAGGGGTAATAGTAGGATCTTCCCCTGCTTTTTCAACCAATTGGTCTACCGCTTCGGAAAGGAGCAAGGGAACATCCAAACTTACTTCAAAGTTATGGGTCAATTGCAGGTCCCGTGAAAAAGTACGCAGTAATCTATGGTTAAAATGGTCTATGGTTTCCACACTTAAAAGGGCGTAGTTATTTAAAAGGTAGGTAAGGGTCAAAGTGGCCTTTTGCTGTATTTCTGAAACCGAAAGGGATGTTTCATTTAAAATCTGTTGAAGCATGTCGTCTTTGGTGTCTTCTTGCGCTTGGGAAAGGAGCACCAACTCTTTTAGAATCCTCGATTTCATTTCCGCTACTGCCTTATTGGTAAAAGTAATGGCCAAAAGATGTTTGAAATAATCAGGATAGGGGCCAACAAGCATCTTTATAAGAAATGATTTGACCAAGGTAAAGGTCTTACCACTACCTGCAGAAGCATTGTAAACCACGAAAGGAGATGAATTGTCCAAAAAAGAAGATTTAAACCGTAAAGTTTAAAGATACTATTAAGATTTTCTATGGCTTAATAAAAAAGTTATAAATTTTATAACATTCTTTGCTGAAGATTATATGTAAATTTGGGTAATTAATTGATTTAATAACTACTAAAACAAACAATATGTCATTTACGTTACCATCATTACCTTATGCTAAAGATGCATTAGAGCCCCATATAGATGCGAAAACCATGGAAATTCACCATGGAAAACACCATGCTGGATATACCAGTAAATTAAACGATGCTATCGAAGGAACCCCCATGGAAGGAAAATCTATTGAAGATATCCTTGATAATTTGGACATGAACAATAAAGCGGTTCGAAATAATGGCGGCGGATTTTACAATCACAGCTTATTTTGGAGTGTGATGTCTCCAAATGGAGGAGGAACTCCTTCAGGAGCATTGGCCGATGCCATCAATGATACTTTTGGAAGCTTCGATTCGTTTAAAGATACGTTCGCTAATGCTGCTAAAACACAATTTGGATCTGGATGGGCTTGGTTGTGTGTTCACAAAGGGGGGAAATTGGATGTATGTGGAACCCCCAATCAGGATAATCCTTTAATGCCTGGAGTGGGCTGTGGAGGAACGCCTATCTTAGGAATTGATGTTTGGGAGCACGCTTATTATTTAAACTACCAAAACAGAAGACCCGATTACGTGGAAGCTTTTTTCAATGTAATTAACTGGGATGAAGTTTCTTCAAGATACGAAGCAAATAAATAATAAATACAAAACTTAATTAGAACCCGCTTGAAACAAGCGGGTTTTTTTATGGGATTTTTGAAAGCTTTGGAATACTAGCGCCATCCTTTTTACAATACGGGAGTTGAAAAGCTGGCAAACTGCGTAAGAGGAATTGGAAAACGCCTTGCTCACAAGGTTCGCATTCCTTCTTGTGATTTGGGAAGTTGAAAAAACGGTTTATTGAGTCAGAACAAATAGGAAATGCGTCATACAGGATGTTCGTCCTTCTTTTTCGATGTCGGTAAATGAAAGGCTAGCAAACTACGTTAGGGAAGTGGAAAACGCCTCCCTCACAGGGTTCGTCTTCCCATCATGGTTTTTGGTAAAGAGGCTATCAAACTGCGTAAGAGGAATTGGAAAACGCCTTGCTCACGGGGTTCGTCGTCCCATTATGGTT
>CEQG01145189.1_pt1 | contig 87089 bp, 78 predicted proteins | sample 350301 | NCBI WGS metagenome assembly CEQG01 (sample SAMEA2621242, study PRJEB7988) | marine metagenome | isolation source: saline water (ENVO:00002010), including | reverse complement strand
ACAAGATGAGATTTCTTTAAAGGGCCGTGGGAGACGACCACGTCGATAGGCCACAGGTGGAAGTGCGGCAACGTGTGCAGCCGAGTGGTACTAATTGCCCGTAAGCTTATGTACGCGCGCCCTCCCCCCAGGGGGAGGGGGCCACTCTTTGATCTTTGATCCGATCGCATCCCGTATCCCTTTTCCCGTATATGTCAAGATATTAGCGCGCGCAAGATGCGCGCCAAGGCTTAAGGTGGCCATTGCGCCGGGGCTCACCCCTTACCATTCCGAACAGGGAAGTTAAGCCCGGCAGCGCCGATGATACTGCGTTCCCGTGGGAAAGTAGGTCGCCGCCTTCTTTGGAAGCCCCTCCAACAACGGAGGGGCTTTTTTTATATCTATTAGTGTTCTTTTTTTAAAATCAGCTGTACTATATTTTATTTTCGTAAATTCACAAATGACATTATATAATTTTAAACCTTGTGAATATGAAAAAAATTACTTTTCAATCCCTTTTTCTATTGGGGATTCTTGTTTTTACACAATCCATCTTTTCTCAGCAAAGGATAGCAGTTATTGATGAACCTTTTGTTATTCTAATCGATCCTGCAGATGGTTCAGTAGTAGATCCCGCATTTATTGACTTAACCCCTTTAAACCAAGGAACTCCAAAAGCCCTATTGCAAGTGGGGCAAGAAATTTGGATAACCGATCAAATTGAAGATCGTATTGACCGTTTTGACCTCGATGGAAACTACGTAAGTACCATTTCTGGAGGTTTAGATAATATTAAAGGTCTAGAACTAGTAGATGGAGAGGTATGGGTCACCAACGCAGGTAGTAATAATGGGGCGCCAGGGGATGCTATTGTTCGTTTTGATACCGATGGTAATAACCTTGGTTTTATTGATACTGCAGGAGCATCTTCTTTCGATATTATTGATGTAGGTGGTGAAGTGTATGTTTCTTATATCAATGCAGCTACAAAAATTGAACGACGAGATTATAGTGGAGCCATCTTAGGTAATGTTGTGGGAGAAGGGGTGGTAAGCTTTATTCAGCAAATGGAGCTTAATCCTTCCAACAATTCTGTCTATGCCGCTGTTTTTAGTACTTCTGGCGGAAATAGTCCCGGTTTGTACGAGTTTTTAATTTCTGATGGATCAATATTAAATTACTACGATCAAGGTTCGTTACGCGGTGTTGCACTTTTGGATGATGGAAATGTGTTAATATCTGGCTCAAACGGAACTTTTGTAATGGATACTTCAAACGGAAATATTCTCGCTACAGTCACGAACGATTCTTCACAGTATTTTGGGAGAATTTCATTTTGTACTACAGCTCCTGCAACCCCAACGGGTGATGCCAACCAAACATTTAATGAAGGAGCTACTATTGCTGATATTGTTGTTACTCCAGCAGACGTTACTTGGTTTGCTTCTGAAGATAATGCCTTAAATAATGTAGATCCTCTAGACCCGAGTACACTTTTGGAAAACGGCAGCACTTATTATGCTGTTAATATTGTTGACGGTTGTTTAAGTGAACCTTTCGCTGTTACGGTAGAAATTATTTTAGGAATCGATGATCAAGTTTTAGGAGGCCTTAAACTTTATCCAAATCCGACAGACGGCATAGTAACGGTAAAGTTCACTTCTGAAATAACTTCTCTTAGGCTTTCTAACTTGTTAGGACAGGAAATGTTATCCCAAAATGTCAATAGAACTGAAACCCAATTGGATTTATCTTCACTTTCAAAAGGAATTTATTTGCTTACAATCCAAGTAGAAGGTATTACAAGAACGGTTAAGGTAATTAAGGATTAATTATTGAAAACAGCTTTCAGGATCAATTTCAACCCTTTGAAAATGAGGTAAATTGTTGCCCCCATAGTAATTATTGCTAAGGGAAGTAATAAATAGAGCGGTAACACATCCTTATTCAGAAAGCTAAAAGTTAAAAGATAAGTACTGGCTATAATCAGGACCACTGAGATAGCCAGTATTTTTATGCCTTTTACCAAAAGTTGTTTATCGGTATGTTTCTGGTTAGGATCTTTCATGATACGCTTTAATGGCAGCTCGTACACTTCCGTGGGTTTTCAGAAGTAATGCCGCTTCTTCTTCTGAAATTGAAAATTCATTCATTAGCATTGCAATTCCTCGAGCAACTAGTTTATTATTGCTCAGTTGCATGTCTACCATTCTGTTTCCTCGAACCCTTCCTAATTGAATCATAGAAGCAGTTGAAATCATATTCAAAACTAATTTTTGAGCAGTTCCTGCTTTCATGCGACTACTTCCTGTAACAAATTCAGGTCCAACAACTACTTCAACTGGAAAATGGGCTGCATCGCTTAAAGGACTTCCTTCGTTGCAGGTAATACATCCGGTGGGAATGCGATTTTCATTACAATTTTTCAATGCTCCAATAACATAGGGGGTGGTTCCAGAAGCAGCAATACCAATTACGAAATCTTTTTCCGAAATTTGGTATTCCTGTAAATCTTTCCAGCCTTGCACTTCAGAATCTTCAGCAAATTCCACAGCCTTTCGAATGGCTGTATCACCCCCAGCAATCAATCCTATGACCAGATTATCTGGGACCCCGAATGTAGGAGGGCATTCACTGGCATCCAAAATCCCAAGCCTTCCGCTGGTGCCCGCTCCTAAGTAGAATAATCGGCCACCTTTCTTTAATTGAGACACTACTTTTTTAGTAAGTTTTTCAATTTGAGGAAGTGCTTTTTCAACAGCGAGGGGTACCTGAATGTCTTCCTTGTTCATGTTTCTCAAAAGGGTAGCCACCTCCATTTTTTCAAGGTTTTGGTAGTGGGATTCTTTTTCTGTGATTTTGCTAAAAGTCAAGGTGTGATTCTTTGATACTGCAAAAATAAGTATAAAAGCCTATATTTATAAGGAATTTACCGCATATGTCTTCAACTATACAAAAAGCCAAACAAGTTTTAAAGAATAATTGGAAAGAGGGTTTTACAATTCCTTGTGAAGGATTATATCCTTTTCAATGGTTTTGGGACTCCGGATTTATAGCCTTAGGGTGGGCACACATCGATATGAAAAAAGCCCAACAGGAGATTAGATCTTTATTAAATGGTCAATGGAAAAATGGCTTTATCCCTCATATCATATTTCATAATGAATCGGATACCTATTTTCCCGGTCCTGAAGTATATGCTGCTTCTCTTAGTAAAAATAGCCCTGAAATTCCTACCTCAGGAATTACGCAACCTCCCGTAACTGGTTTCATTTTGGAAGAAATGTACGGGATAGCCGAAGATAAAGAGGATTTTCTTACCTTTTTAGACGAAGTATATGAAGCGATTTATAAAAATCATGAATATTTCTATACCCATCGGGATCCAGAAAAAGAGGGTTTGGTTTATATCTGTCATAATTGGGAAGCAGGAACCGATAATACCCCGGTTTGGGATTTTATATGGGAGACCTTTAAAGTTCCCGATTACCAATTGGATCGGCGGGATACTAAATTAATTGATGCTTCCCATCGGCCTACCAATAAAGAATATCAATATTATATTCATTTGGTAGAACTCTTCAAAACCTGGAATTACGATGATACGCTTATTGCGGAAAATTCTCCTTTTTTAATTCAGGACCCGCTTTTCAATAGCATGCTAATGGCGTCTAATCAAAGTATGATTCGCCTCGGAAAATTATTAGGAAAGAATTCAGAAGTAAAGCAATTGAAGGAATGGAATGAAAAAGCAAAGGTTTCTTTTCAGAAAAAACTGTACGACGAAGTCCAACAAGGGTATGTGTATTACGATCTTAGGAATCAGCGTCATTTGCCCTACCTATCTTCTTCCAGTTTTACTCCTCTTTTTGCGGAAATCCCTTCTCAAATTACAGCTGAAGCCCTAGTTTCTCATTTCAGGAATGGTAAATTTTCAGGAGTAAACCATGAAAACTTTTTATGTGCTTCCTTTGATCCATCCAGTGAATTTTTCAATTCCCAGAAGTATTGGCGGGGCCCTATTTGGATCAATTTGAATTGGCTTATCTATAAAGGGTTAAAGAAGTATAATTTTGAGGCAGAGGCTCAAAGAATAAAAGAAGATACGCTTTACTTGATTAATAAATACGGTTTTTACGAATACTTCGAACCTAATAAAGAAAAAAATAAATCCCTTGAGAAAGGGTATGGCGGTACTAATTTTTCATGGAGTGCTGCATTAACCATAGACTTACTAACCAACTAACCATTATATTATGAATTGGCTCGATTATATTATTGTAGCAGTCTATATCTTATTCTTTTTGGGAATGGGCTTTTTTTTCAAGGAGAATAAAGATTCCAAAGATTATTTTTTAGGGGGAAGAAGTATGGGCTGGTTTCCCTTGAGTTTATCTACCATGGCCACCCAACTTTCTGCTATTAGCTTTATCTCGGCCCCGGCTTTTGTAGGCTTAAAATTAAACGGAGGAATGAAATGGCTCACTTTCGAGTTTGCAGTGCCTTTAGCCATGATGGGGATTATGCTACTTATCATTCCGCCATTATTTAGGTCGGGAATTGTAAGTATATATGAGTTTGTTGAGCGCCGATTTTCAGCTTCTACCCGTCTTATTCTAAGTGTGGTGTTTCAAATTAGCCGTGCCCTTGGAACGGGAGTCATGGTCTATACTATTGCGTTGATACTTCAGGCTGTATTGGATATCGATTACATCTACACCATTTTAATTATCGGGGTAATTACCATTATCTATAGTTATTTTGGCGGAATGAAAGCAGTTGTTTGGGGCGATGCCATCCAAATGATTTTACTTTTCGGCGGACTCTTGGTTTGCTTGGTGTACGGTTGGTATTTGTTGCAAGATGCCGGAGGTTTGGAGGCAGGCTTCCCTACGGAAAGGTTACAGGTTATCGATTTTAACCTTGGTATTGGTGAAGGTGAGGAATATGGTTTTTGGCCTATGTTGATTGGAGGGCTCTTTTTGTATATGTCCTATTATGGATGCGATCAAACCCAGGCCCAACGAATGCTTTCTGCCAAAAGCGAAAAAACCATACGCCAACTTTTGTTGGCTAACGGATTATTGCGATTTCCAGTAGTTCTGGTGTATTGTACAATGGGACTCATTATTGGTGGGCTAGTGGTTGCAGCTCCAGATTTTATGGGTGAAATTTCAGAAGTAACCCAAAAACACTTTCCGCAAGATGCGCTTAATGGAGGGGTAAAGGCCGATTTAATGATTCCTGTTTTTATCGTAAAATACTTGCCTCACGGATTTATAGGCTTACTTATGGTTGCGATATTATCGGCAGCAATGTCTTCTTTAAGTTCTACCGTTAATTCGTTGTCGGCTGTAAGTATTGAAGATTTTTTCAACAGGGGTAAAAAGAAACTTGAACATACCCGGTACATGTTCTTATCGAAAGCCGCCGTAATCTTTTGGGGAATCATCGTATTGGCTTGCTCTTTTCTTTTCGGTGGAAGTAAAAGTACGGTTATTGAAATTATCAATGCTATTGGGTCGGTATTCTATGGCCCAGTTTTGGTAACATTTGTTTTGGCTATTTTTTCCAAAAAAGTGAATCATGTAGGGATGAATGCCGGTATTATATCTGCCGTGCTTATCAATCTTGTTTTTTCAAAAACCATTCAGAATATTTTCAGTATAGATCTTGGATTCGATATTTTTTGGATCTGGCTCAATTTTACCGGAGTGGTCATTTCCCTCGTTGTTGCATATTTGGTATCTGCTATGACTAGCGTACAACCTAAGAGTGATGAAACTATAGATTTTAAAGTAAAGAAGAGTGATGTTTTCAGAAAGGAGATTTACATCTTGTCTGCCTTTTTTATTGTCATTCTGGTATTTAGCTATTTTGTTCCTCAAATATTCGGTAGATGAAAATAGTTATTGCCCCAGATGCTTTTAAGGATAGTCTTTCAGCCGAAGCGGTTGCAAGTGCAATGGAAAATGGTGTAAAGAAGTTTTCTGAAAATGCGATCTGTTATAAATTATTTGCTTCCGACGGGGGAGAAGGTTTTTTGGATTCGGTAGCTACTTATATCCCCAATCTCAAAAAAAATATGACGAATACGGTGGACCCGTTGGGAAGGTCTCACGTTGCTTATTATTTGTTTGATTCTGAAAAATTGACTGCCTACATAGAGCTTGCAAAAGCCTCTGGTATTGAACTTCTGAAGCCGAAAGAGCGAAATCCGCTTGTAACATCAACGTATGGAACAGGTCTCCAAATAAAAGATGCGCTTGAAAAAGGGGCAGAAAAAATTTATTTGGGAATTGGAGGTAGTGCCACGAATGATGCGGGTACCGGAATAGCCCAAGCCCTTGGATATGAATTTTTGGATGAAGAGGAGAATCAACTTAATGCAAATGGTGAGAATTTGGTGAAAATAAAAACCATTCGTATGCCTGAGGTTGTTTTTAATGAAGTTGAATTTTTTGCCGTTAATGATGTGTTGAATCCATTATTTGGACCTCAGGGGGCAGCGCATACGTATGCCAAACAAAAGGGTGCTTCCCCATCTGAAATCGAATTCCTGGATAAAGGGCTTCAGCATATAGATCAACAGATTCAGAAACATTTAGGCCTTTCGAACGCAAACATTCCTGGAGCTGGTGCAGCTGGAGGAACGGCCTTTGGGTGTAAGTGTTTTTTGAATGCAAATTTTATAAGCGGAACCTCTTTTATTTTGGGCATTTCTGGATTTAAGGAACTTCTTACTTCAGAGAAAATTTCCTGTATCGTGACGGGTGAAGGAAAAATCGATTTCCAAACGGCTTATGGAAAGTTTGTGTACGGAATGATTCAAGAAGCAAACCAATATAAGGTTCCTGTATTGGCTGTTTGCGGAAAATTGGATTTAGATACAAATGGGGTTAAAGAGTTAGGCTTGTTGGCTGCAAAGCAATTATACGATCCTTCAAAACCTGTTTCGTATAGTTTCGAAAATGCAGAACAGCTTGTCATGGAGAAAACCTTAGAGTTGCTGCAAGAAAATTTTATTCAATAGTGAGTGTTTGTGTAAAGGTTTCAGAAACCGAAAAATAACCCAGCGGATAATTATCGGGCTGTTCTACATTATCAAACTGATTGATATTGTCTATGCCCGTCACATCAAAAATATTCCCTCTAATGGTAGCAACAGGTGTTTCAAAGGGGCCAAACCCACCTTCCGATTGTTCCAGAAGTAAATTCATATAATTATAAAATGTTTGATCGGCCCCAATAATAGAAACTTTAACTTCTTGACCAGGTTCTAGACCTTCTTCATAAAAATAGGAAAAATTAAAAGGTTGTCCTTCGTAAAAAGTATCTTCAGAAGTGATAAAATTTCCAAAGTCAAAATCAAAAACATAGTAATTTTCCAGTTCTGGAGTGTCGGTATAAAAAAGTACTACTTCGGTATCTTCCTCATTAAATAGGGTGCCATCCCCCTGAATTAAGTTATCAATTTTCACAGAAGGGGTGTATTGTGTTTTTGCAGCATATCTTCGATCTTCATAATCAATGAATAGCCAAAATGTTAGCTCGCTATTAAGGCCTTCTGTTCGTATACGCTGATCTGAAGAAAAGTTGGGATCGGGCACGTAGATACCAGAACCTACTTCTACTTCAGCAAGGTTGGAATAGGAACCACTGGTAATTTCGCCAAATTCATTTTCAATACCATAAAAAATAAAGATGGAAGATAGGTTTGATATAGGGCTGATATTTCCGAAAAAGGAACTGGTTTCCGTTACCTTCACTTTGACATCCACAAATTCCTGAGTGGTGTCTACCCGTATCAATCCATCTATCACCAACCGCCTATCAGTATCGGGTAAATCCACCTCTATAACATCTTCGCATGAAGAAAACCATAGTGTTCCTAAAATGGTGATAGCGATCCAAAAAACTCTTTTCATTGCTTAAAACTTAAAATTATAGGTAACGGAAGGGACGATTCCAAAGATAGAGGTCCTTACCGCTTCGTTCACTCCTGTATCTTCATTTTGCCTAAAATTGATGGAGGCTGCATTCCTTCTACTATAAACGTTATATATACTGAAAACCCATTCGCTTTGCCAATTTCTGTTTTTATTTTTTTCGGGAGTTAAAACCGCTGAAATATCCATTCGATGGTAGTCTGGAAGCCTTTCAGTGTTTCTTTTTCCAAAGTAAGGAACCACAATTCCTTGAAACTCAAATTGTCCTATGGGATAATTGGTCGGTCTTCCAGTTTGGTAAACAAAATTGCCATTAAAAGACCATTTTTCGTTTAACTTATAATTGGCATACAGCGAAATGTCATGAGGTTTATCATAGGGGGTATTGTACCACTCACCATTGTTGATTCCGGTTTCATTATCATTTCTTCCAGGGGTTCTTTGCTCCGATTTGGAAAGGGTGTAAGAAAGCCACCCTTGTAATTTTCCAACATTTTTTCGAAATAATACTTCCAATCCATAGGCTCTAGCTTGTCCATTAAGAATCACTTGCTCAATGGCATTGTTGGCGATTAAGTTGGCGCCGTCGATATAATCAATTCGATTTTGGATATCCTTATAATAGATTTCCGTTTCCAAGGAATAGTCCCCTTCTTTCAAATTGGTAAAAACACCAAGCGCATATTGGTCGAGAAGTTGGGGTTTTACATAAGGGCCGCTAGGGGTCCAAACATCCAATGGAGTAGGGGAGCTGGTATTGGACAATAAATGAAGGTACTGCGCTAATCGGGTATAACTGGCTTTTACCGAGAAATCATCATTGAAGGCATAAGCTGCAGAGATTCGAGGCTCTAAATTGGTATAAGACTTAAGTTGATCCCCTCGACTCGAAGGGATCGTATCTATAGGTTCAGCTTCCTGATACACCAATGTAAAAGGGTCAAATTGAATAGGATTATTGTCTTCATATACATTAATTTCTTCTTGCCCAAAACGAATAAAATGGCTGAGTCGTAACCCATATTGTACGCTTAACTTTTCTGTTAAATCATGTTTCACATCAATATAGGCAGCACTTTCATTCGCATATTTTTTGATGAGCTGTTCCTCCAGAATCCCAGAATCGGGGCTACTAGGTACAATTTTACCGGGGTTAAAAGTATAATAGATATTATTGAGTCCATAATTAACCTGAAGATTGTCACTTAGGTAATGTTTCAGATCGTACTTTAAATTGAAGTTTTGAATCCCAGAGTTCCATTCAAAACCCACAAAGTCCAGTTCCAATCCGTAGTAGTAATCAGAATAAATTAAAGAGAGGTTGGAGAACAATTTATCTGAAAAAATGTGGTTCCATCGAAAGTTAACAAGGGCATTGCCATATACATTTACAAAGCTATCGTTAATACTGAACAAGTCCCTACCGAAATATCCAGAGAGGAATATATTATTTCTTTCATTGATTCGATAGTTTAATTTAGTATTTAGGTCATAGAAATAAGCGCTATTATCAATATCGAATAAGGGGAGGAATAAATGGGCGTAGGAAGCCCTTCCGCCTACTAGAAAAGCCGCCTTATCCTTTACCAATGGACCTTCAGCGAGCAATCGGCTGGCCACAGCGCCAATTCCACCACTAAACTTGTATTCCTTGCTGTTACCTTCCTTCTGAAAAATTTCTAAAACCGAGGAAACCCTTCCACCATATCGAGATGGGATACTTCCTTTAAAAAGTTTCACATCTTTTATCGCATCAGGGTTAAAAACGGAAAAGAACCCAAAGAGATGGGAAGAATTAAAAATGGTGGCTTCATCCAATAAAATCAAGTTTTGATCGGCAGCACCACCCCGCACATTGAATCCAGAAGAACCCTCTCCGGCATTACTAACTCCGGGCAATAGTAAAAGGGACTTAACTACATCGGCTTCCCCTAACACTACTGGAACACTTTTAATGGTTTGAGTGGATAGAGTAGAAACACTCATTTGAGGCGCCTTGATATTGGTCCGTTCCGAATCGGCCGTCACGACTACTTCGTCTAGTTCTTCCGTAGAAAAAGCCAAAGCGATATTTTCGGTAATACTTTGGTTGAGTTCAATAGTTTTGGTTATCGTAGTGTACCCAATACTGCTGAACGATACTTGATAAGTACCTTTGGGTAATGTGATGGAATAAAAGCCATACTCATTGGTGATAGAGCCAGCATTGATTTCTGGAATGAGTACATTAACCCCAATAAGGGTTTCCCCAGAGGCTGCTTCCGTAACCGAACCGCTTAACGTAAATTTATCTTGTGCGTAAAGAGTTGCTCCCAAAAAGATGAAACAGAGTAGAATGAAATTTTTCAAGGTCAATTTTCTTATAAAAATTAAATATAAAAAAAAGCCACCTTATGGAGGTGGCTTTGTCTGTATAATTAAGGATTATTAAATTTTTGAGAGAATCTCATTAAAAGTTTTACTAGGTCGCATTTCATCAAAAACTACACTTTCATTAGGAAAATAATAGCCCTTAATGTTTACAGGGTTTCCTTGCGCTGCATTTAGCTCATCAACGATTTTAGTTTCATGGTCTAATAAAGCTTTTGCTATAGGTTCAAACTGACTTTTCAATTCGGGATCCTTACTTTGATTGGCTAAAGCTTCTGCCCAGTACATTGCTAAGTAAAAATGACTTCCACGATTATCCAATTCGTTTACTTTTCGGGAAGGGGACTTTCCATTTTCCAGCAATTTTTCCGTGGCTTTGTCGAGCGTTTCAGAAAGCAAAAGTGCTTTTGCATTATCATAACTCTCGCCAAGGTGCTCTAGTGAAACTGCTAAAGCCAGGAACTCTCCCAGCGAATCCCAGCGAAGGTGTCCTTCCTCTACAAACTGTTGCACGTGTTTGGGGGCAGAACCTCCAGCACCGGTTTCAAATAAGCCACCACCATTCATAAGCGGTACAATGGAAAGCATTTTGGCACTGGTTCCCAATTCTAGAATTGGGAAGAGATCGGTAAGATAATCACGTAATACATTTCCCGTCACTGAAATGGTATTTTCTCCTTTTTTTACACGCTCCAATGTATAATGGGTTGCTTTTTCAGGAGAAAGAATTTTAATCTCCAAACCATCGGTATCGTGGTTTGGCAAGTATTTATTTACTTTTTTGATCAATTCGGCATCGTGGGCACGGTTTTCATCGAGCCAGAAAACAGCAGGCCAACCGGTGGCTCGAGCTCTGCTCACAGCTAATTTAATCCAATCTTGTATGGGCAGGTCTTTTACTTGACACATTCGCCAAATGTCTCCTTCAGAAACGGAATGTTCCAAAAGAGTAGTTCCATTTTGGTCGATCACCTTCACGGTCCCATTTGAAGGGATTTCAAATGTTTTATCGTGTGAACCATACTCCTCTGCCTTTTGGGCCATAAGTCCTACGTTGGGAACCGTTCCCATGGTGGTAGGATCGAAAGCTCCATTTTCCTTGCAGAAATCTATGGTTGCTTGGTACACTGCGGCATAACTACTATCGGGAATCACGGCTTTGGTGTCTTGTGTTTTTCCTTCCTTGTCCCACATTTTTCCAGAATTACGAATCATGGCGGGCATGGAAGCATCAATAATAACATCACTTGGTACATGAAGATTGGTAATTCCTTTGTCACTGTTTACCATGGCCAAGTCGGGTCCTTCCTCTAGAATTTTATGTATGTCTTTTTCAATCGTAGCTTTTTCTTCAGAAGGAAGCTCTTCTAGCTTACTTGCTAAATCCCCAAAACCATTATTTACATCCACGCCAAGTTTTTCAAAAGTGGCACCGTGTTTTTCGAATAATTCTGAAAAGAAAACCTCCACAGCATGCCCAAAAATAATGGGGTCGCTCACTTTCATCATCGTGGCTTTCATGTGAAGGGAGAAAAGGACATTTTTTTCCTTCGCATCTTTTACTTGTTCCGAAAGAAAATTGAGAAGTGCTTTTTTCTCCATAACAGTGGCGTCTACCACTTCTCCTTCTAATACCGGAACCGATTCCTTTAACACAGTTTCAGCGCCTGAAGTATCTTGCAATACAATTTTCAAGCTTCCTGCTTCAGAAAGGGTCACCGACTTTTCATTATGGCAAAAATCACCTTGATCCATCGTAGCAACATGCGATTTGGAATCTTTGCTCCAAGCGCCCATACTATGGGGGTTCTTTTTGGCGTAGTTCTTAACCGCTTGAGGAGCCCTTCGGTCGCTATTTCCTTCCCGGAGTACAGGGTTTACAGCACTCCCTTTAATTTTATCGTACTTGGTTTTGATCTTTTTTTCATCTTCCGACTTAGGCTCTTCGGGATAATCGGGGAGGGCGTAGCCTTGTGCTTGAAGTTCTTTAATTGCTGCTGTTAGCTGGGGGATAGAAGCACTAATGTTAGGAAGTTTAATGATATTGGCTTCAGGGGTTTTTGCCAGTTCTCCCAATTCGGTAAGCGCATCTCCTATGCGCTGTTCTTCGGAAAGAAATTCAGGAAAGTTAGCGATAATTCTTCCGGCCAACGAAATATCCCTGGTTTGAATATCGATATTGGAAGATTTTGTAAAAGATTGAACGATAGGAAGCAATGAGTGTGTTGCTAAATAAGGTGCTTCATCGGTTTTGGTGTAGATAATTTTGGCGGTTTTTGTCATGCGTTATATTTTTCAAAAAACAATAAAGCCTTCAATAAAACGAAGGCTAGCAAATATACGGAATAGAACCCTAGGTTTCAAGAAAACGGGCTTTAAGAAAATGAAAAAGAATGCCTAAAACCAAGAAAAGCCATATCACGGTATTGCTACACTGATATGGCTTCTTGTGAAACACATCGTTACCAGCCAATCGTTACAATTCTAGGACAGGTTTATTATACCCCTGCGGCTGTGATTTGTTTCAAATGAGTGGTTTTTATATCTTTTCTGAAAGTATATCGATATCAATCAATTTGCTTCTTAAAGACCCACTCTTCTTTTTCCAATCTGTTCGCTTACACCACTACGGGCTAAGCGTTTTAAAACAACTGTCAAAAGAATATGATAAAGAACGTTACTTTATGTATCGCTGTGATTGGTGAATCACTTTGATATTGCTAATGTAATGCAAGAATTGAGTTTTGCAAATTTTTGTGGAAACTTAATAATAACAGTTTTTTAACTTGAGTTATTAACAAATGTCAATAAAAAAGGCGGCCCTTATGGAACCGCCTTTGTAAGCTTTTTTTGGACGAGTACTAGATAGCTCTATCCTTAATTCTTGCTTTTTTACCGGTAAGTCCTCTGAAGTAATAAATACGCTTTCTACGAACACTACCTTTTTTATTGATTTCAACTTTTTGCAATGCAGGCATGTTGATTGGGAAAATACGTTCCACACCTACGGTTCCAGACATTTTACGGATGGTAAAGGTCTTGGTAAGTCCTGTTCCTTTTACTTGAATCACAACTCCTCTAAAGAACTGTGTTCTTGTTTTTTCACCTTCACGGATTTCGTAAAATACAGTGATGGTGTCTCCAGATGAAAATTCTGGAAAATCTTTTTTAGTTACGAATTCGTCTTGAACAAATTTAATTAACGATTCCATGGTTTCAGTTTCAAAATGGTTAAGCTTGTAACAACATTCACGTACTTCGCCAGAGGTTGGAACAAATCGGTTGCAAAAATACACAAAATTGCACTACCCGCAACTTTATAAGCAATATTTTTCCGTAGTTATTTGTCTAAGAAAGCAGAATACATCCAAACCAATTTTTCCTGTTCCCGAATATAATCACTCATCATCGAGTTGGTTCCCTCATCATCAATTTCCCCTGAGAGGTTTAGAATCACTCTTTGTTTGGTTAGCAGTGTTTGTAAAGCGTTTAAAATATTGGCCACCGCTTTAAACCCGTCATTCACTTCCTTCGTTTCTGAAATCTCGGATGTTTTAAGGTATTCTGAAGATTTATGATTGGGCGTATGCCCCAACGTAAGGATCCGTTCGGCTATTTCATCGATTTTTAAAAAGAGATTGTTGTAAAGTTCTTCGAACTTTACATGCAATTCAAAAAACTTTTCCCCTTTTACATTCCAATGGTAACCTCGTACGTTTTGATAAAATAAGGTATAATTGGCTAATAGGTCGTTTAACTTATTGGAAAGCTCCTCGCTTTTTTTGGCATCTAGGCCTATGGTGTTTAAAGTGCTCATGATTAGGTGTTTTAAATTAACACCATAAATTTACAAAGAAAGCCTATTTTTTACTAGACTTTTGTATAGTTAAATAAAAACCTACCATAAGACTTATTGATTCAATAAATCGGGACGTCTTTCCTGAGTTCTTTTTAAGGCTTCCGACTCGCGCCAAGCTTCTATTTTAGGAGTGTTTCCGCTTAAAAGAATCTCAGGCACTTTCCAACCCTTATATTCTGAAGGACGGGTATAGATAGGAGGGGCTAGGAGATTGTCCTGAAACGAATCGGTTAAGGCACTGGTTTCATTATTGAGGACCCCAGGGATTAAACGGATAATGGAGTCGCAGAGGACAGCGGCTGCCAATTCACCACCGCTCAATACAAAATCGCCCACGGAAATTTCTTTGGTAATGAAATGATCCCGAACTCTTTGGTCTACTCCTTTATAGTGACCACATAAAATCATGAGGTTTCCCTTGAGGGAAAGTTCGTTGGCCCTATTTTGATTCAACGTGCTTCCATCTGGGGTCATGTAAATAATTTCATCGTATTCCCTTTCCGCTTTTAATTGTGAAATACACTTATCAATGGGTTCAATCATCATGACCATTCCGGCACCCCCACCAAACTGGTAGTCATCGATTTGTTTGTATTTATTGGAAGAATAGTCGCGAAGGTTGTGAAAATGTACTTCTACCAATCCTTTTTCAATCGCTCTTTTTAAAATGGAAGCTTCAAAAGGACTTTCTAAAAGTTCGGGAAGTACGGTAATAATATCTATACGCATTAAAACAATTCTTTCTTCATCTTACAACGTTCTATAGACGCTTTTGCCCTTTCCAAGACACCTTTGTCCAAAGTGTTCAGTCCTGCCTTACGGTAATGTTCTATGGCTTCCTCCAACATTCCTTGTTGCTCGTACATAATAGCGTACTCGTTATAAATAGTGGATTTGGTGATACCTGGAACGGTCATGGCTTGATCCAGTAATTCTTTTAGCTCATTCCATTTTCCCAACGTGGAAAGTAAAATGGCGTAATTGTAATACACACTTGGGTACATGGGTGATTTCTCCAAACACAACTTGTACAAAGTTTCCCCCTTTTCAAAGTCCTTGAACTTTACTTCATATAGGTACCCTAAATGATTATAAGCCTTTCCGAAGTTGGAATCGATATCCAGTATCTTTTCCAATTTGTTGGTCGCTTCATCGTAGAGGCCATTTTTGATGTCCAAATTAGCTTGATCCAGAAGCTCTTCCAGTTTTGTTAAGTGATCCATGGGTAAGATGATTTAGTATCACAAAAGTAGGGAATAATCTTAGGAATCTCCCGAATCTTTTTTCTCTTTGTCATCATCGCCGTGGAACAAATCGTAAAATAGGCCGGTTGTATCTTTTTCCCGCTCTTTTCTTCTAGCCTCCCTACGTTTTTTGCGCAACTCCTTTTTTTCTTCTTTTGTTAAATTTGGATTGTCCAAAGCATCTTGATAATTGATATCATCATCTATTTCCCCTTTAAAAGCTTTGAACCATGCATTTTCAAAAATATGGAATACGGTAGGCCAAACCCCGGCATTCACATTGTTCAAGTCACCTTCCAAAGGGACCCTAGTGGCTAAGGTATCGGTTCCTTGATTTTTCAGAATAAATTTAAACAAGCCAACAAACCCTTCCCAGAGAACCCCTAAAAACCCATCATCTTTTCCAATTAACTTCGTATCGGTAAAAAGAGGTTTCACATAGCCTTTCATATACCCATCGGCAATAGCCACTTCACTGTACAGGGCAAATTTTCCTTTATCGAAATCCAATCCGGTGTAATGACGTGTAAAACTGTTCAAAGCGGTGACATCGCTATCCTCCAATTTAAAGGAGATATCCATATCTGGGATTTGCTTAAGAAGATTCAGGTTGCCTTCTACAGACACTTTTCCCTGGCCTAAAGAAACGCCAGTCGCGGTAATGGGAGAGGGGAGCACATTTTCTTTGTCCTCTACATTCCGAAGGTTTTTCGCATTTAAGGTTATTTGGTCGATAAATAGGTCGATCGTAGGTTCGGTTTGTAATTGTACAAAGCCTACTTTTCCATCGTACACTTCAAAATTATTGATATCGATAGGAACCAAGTCTTTTAATGCCTTGGTCCAATCTTCCACATCGGCTTCCCCTTCTGTTTCCTTTTGTTGGTCTTCAAAAACATAAGTTACATGCGGACTGGTCATGATAATTTCGCTCACTATTTCCCCTTGAAATAGGGCTTTCCACTGAAGGGAAATATCGGTTTTGGGAAATTTAAGGAAATCTACTTGTGTTTCGGCAGTCACTTTATTGAGATACATGTCGTTAATAACATAGGCTCCACGATAAAGCGCAATGTCAATATCGTCTACATAGCCGTAGTATCCTGGGATATCTGCTAACACTTTATTGACGTAATTTTTAACCAAAGTAGGTAGGTATAATCGGAATCCTATTAAAATCACAAGAATAAACACAGTGATTTTAAAGCGCCTTTTTTGGTAGAATTTTCGCTTCTTTTTGGAACCCATAGCTTGGTTTTCAACAAATTTCATAGAAAAACGTGTTTTTATGAGTTAACATACTCATAAAAGCATATGAAAAACTTTAAAAGCCATGTTAAGATTTGCTGAAACACTTTTTATATATTTAATGAATGATTACTGAAAATAATTCTTTCAACCTAAATAGTACCTTATGAAACGCCGATCCTTTATTAAAAAATCTGCTGCGGCTAGTGCCGCTTTTACCATTGTACCCAGCTTCGTATTGGGAAAAAACCATATTCCGCCTAGTGATACCCTATATATAGGTGCTGTAGGAGTTGGAGGACGTGGAGAAGGGGTCGTTAATGGACTTTTTGAAACAGGAAAGGTAAAATTCGTGGCCATGTGTGATGTCGATGAGGTTCGTGCCGCCAATACGTATGCTAAGTTCCCCAATGTTAAGAAGTATCGTGATTTTCGGAAAATGTACGATAACGATCTAAAAGATATCGATGCAGTGATGGTCGCTACACCAGATCATACCCATGCCACTATCGCCTTGCCCTTTATGAAGGCAAAAAAGCACGCCTATGTAGAAAAACCCTTAACCCATAATATTTATGAAGCGCGAACCATGGCGCAAGTAGCTGCCGAACAAGGCATTGTGACCCAAATGGGAAATCAGGGGGCTTCCAGTGATGGAATTCGAACCGCTCAAGAATGGATAAATGCTGGGGTAATTGGAAAAGTACATCGTGTGGACTGCTGGACCAATCGTCCGGTTTGGCCACAAGGATTTAAACATATTACCGAAGGCGCTCCCATTCCCGACTCCTTAAGTTGGGATTTATGGCTGGGACCTGCAGCCATGCGTCCTTACAACCCCAATTATTTACCTTTTAAATGGCGTGGCTTCTGGGACTTCGGAACAGGAGCTATGGGGGATATGGGATGCCACATCATGGAAACACCATTTAAAACTTTAGGACTGGGCTTTCCGTATGAGGCTGAAGCCAGTTGTACCACGATTTGGTCCAACGATTTTGTGGAAGCGGATTACAGCGAAGCGTGTCCGCCCTCTTCCATTGTACGCCTAATGTTCGATACCGAAGCGCATGGAAAACTTTCCTTAAACTGGTACGATGGAGGTATTATGCCCGATTTGCCACCCGAATTGGGTGATGGTGAAAGTCCGGGAGCCAACGGCGGAGGAAGCATATTCCATGGAAGCGAAGGAATTATGGTTACCGACACGTATTCTGGAAACCCCAGATTGCTTCCGAAAGAGCGTATGGAGGCTTTTGTACCACCCGCTCAAACCTTGAAAAGAGTGACCGATAGTCATCAGGGGGAATGGGTGAACGCGATACTAAACGGTGGAACCACTTCTTCTCCCTTTTCCTATGGAGGACCACTCACTGAAGCAGTACTTATGGGGAATCTTGCGATTAAAGCGTATCAATACAAAGCCTTGAAAGAAGGTAAAAAAGTAGGGGATTGGGATCCTTACACCTATCCAGGACGACGCACCATTCAATGGGATGGACAAAATATGAAGGTGACCAATTGGGAAGAAGCCAATGATTGGGTGAAAGGTACCTATCGTGATGGATGGGAATTGTAATGGTATTATTTTAAAATCCAAAAGCTATGAACCCCATTCTTAGGAATATTTTAGCGGTTGTCGCAGGAATCGTAATGGGAGGTGCCCTCAATATGGTCATCGTGGCGCTAGGCCCTTATATAATTCCGCCTCCCGAAGGAGTAGACAGCACGACCATGGAAGGTTTGAAAGAAGGAATGCGCTTGTTTGAAGCGAAACATTTTGTGCCCCCCTTTTTAGCACATGCTTTAGGAACCTTGTTGGGAGCTTTTGTGGCTGCTAAAATTGCTAAAACCCACCAATTAAAACTGGCAATAGTCGTAGGTTGTTGGTTTTTGCTGGGAGGAATAGCTGCTGCATATATGTTGCCTTCGCCTGTTTGGTACACTATAGTCGATACTGTATTGGCGTATATCCCAATGGCACTTTTTGGCGGAAAATTAGCAATTGGGAAACCTTAAAACACGTAATTTTAAGGAAGAAATTTATAGCTATGAAAAAACTTCAGTTTACGAAAACTATTAAGGCGCCTGCTTCTTTGGTGTATGATACCATGTTGGGGATACACCGGAAAAAGGATTACGAGGAATGGACCGCTGCTTTCAACCCCACTTCTACTTTTAAGGGTACTTGGGGGGAGGGTTCCAAAATGTATTTTACTGGAACGGATGAAGAAGGAACTGTTGGAGGAATGGTTTCAAAAATTGAAAAAAATATTCCGAATGAATTTATCTCCATAAAGCACATAGGAATCTTAAAAGGGGAAAAGGAAATAACGGAAGGTCCTGAAGTAGCCCCTTGGGCCGGTATGCTTGAAAATTATACGTTTCAGGAAGAGGAAGGAATTACGACCGTGATTATTGAAACCGATAGCGATGAGGAATATGAAAACTACTTTAATGAGACTTGGGAAAAAGCCCTTCAACAATTAAAAATAATGGTAGAAAAGAAAAACCGCCCAGAATAGGCGGTTTTTTTATTTCAGAAAAACTAGTTCCTAATAATACGTGTAGCGTCTTACTTCGGCGATATATTTGGCCAAGCGAATTACCTGATGGCTGTATCCATATTCATTATCATACCAAACATATAAAACCACATTTTTTCCATCGGCAGTGACAATGGTAGCATTACTATCAAAAATCGAGGGTGCCGATGACCCTACAATATCACTGGAAACCAATTCATTGTTTAGGGAGTACTTTATTTGCTCCACCAAATCCCCTTCCAGGGCGTATTTTTTCATGATGGTATTAAGCCCCTCTTTAGAGGTTTCTTTTTCTAAGTAAAGGTTCAAAATAGCTAAGGATCCGTTGGGAACGGGAACGCGGATGGCATTGGATGTTAGTTTTCCTTCAAAAGAAGGAAGCGCTTTGCTCACGGCACTACCAGCACCCGTTTCGGTAATTACCATATTTAAAGCTGCAGCACGTCCACGACGGTATTTTTTGTGCATGTTATCTACCAAGTTCTGGTCGTTGGTGTAGGCATGAATGGTTTCCAAATGGCCTTGTACCACTCCGAAACTATCTTCTACAGCTTTTAATACAGGAGTTATAGCGTTAGTGGTGCACGAGGCTGCCGAAAAGATATCTACTTTTTTAGGATCGTATTCTAGATGATTCACACCATGTACGATATTTGGAATTCCTTTACCCGGTGCTGTAAGCAAAACTTTAGAAACCCCTTTGGCCTTTAAGTGACGGCTTAGGGCTTCTTCATCCCGAAAAGCACCGGTATTATCGATAACTAGGGCATCTTCAATACCATACGCTGTATAGTCTATTTCTTCAGGAGCATTGGCGCTAATCATGTGTACGGTAGTCCCATTAATGATTAAAGCCTTGTTTTCCAAATCGGTGCTCACAGTTCCAGGAAAATCGCCATGCACCGAATCAAACTGAAGTAAAGACGCTCTTTTCTCCAATACGGTTTCATCAACCGTACCTCGGGTTACCACGGCCCGAAGACGCATTTGATTGCCTTTTCCGGTTCGTGTCATTAATTCACGGGCCAATAATCGACCAATTCTTCCGAAGCCATACAACACTACATCCTTAGGAACGATGGCTTTTTGTTTTTTGGCACCCTTTAATTTATCGCTTACAAAAGCAAGGGCATCTTGATATTGATTATCCTCCAAATGGTATTCGTAGGTAAGCTTTCCAATATCCAACTTCGCAGGAGGTAGGTCCAAGGTTTTAATGGCTTGTGCTATTTCAACACTATCAAAAATAGAAATAGGCTTTTGCACAAATTCGCCCGCATATTCGTGCAGGTTTAAAATTTCACTGACGTTGCGATCGATTAGTTGATTTCTGAAAAGGACCAGCTCAATGGATTTGTCGTACCAAAGGTCGCTTACAATTTTAATAAACTCAACACTGGCTTTACGACGGTCGGTTTGGAAAGAAAGTTCTTTTTCATAAACTTCATCAAAACTCATAAGGATAGAATTTAAAGGGATTTAAAATTGCTGCAAAAGTACACAACTAAAACGTTTTCGTAAAGGATATTCTTAAAAATAAAATAGCCCGAAAGAAGAAGCTTCCAACAGGCTATTTCGTTCCTAATTAAGGAGTTTTTATCTGAAGATAAAGGACTGGGTTTCCCCTCGATCGTTTACAAAGGTCATTTTAATGGGTTCATTATAACTTCTTTGGTCCATGATACTTTTTACATCATCAATATCTGCCACATCGGTATCATTAATTTTGGTAATGACTATCCCGCTTAAATTATATCGTTCCATGTCTTTGGTTAACGCACGATTTACTTTCACACCATTTTGGATTCCTAAGGAGCGTAATTCAGATTTATTGATATTTTTAACCTCTAAGCCTAACTCTTCTATTTGATAAACTTCCAATTTGACTAAAGTTACCGGAATCACTTTTTCCTCTCCATTTCGGGAAACCGTAACGTCCACCACATCATTAGGGCGTTTAGACCCTAGGTACCCCGTTAAATCTGAAAACTTTGAGATTTTATAATTGTCTATTTTTTTGATAACATCCCCTTGACGAATGCCCCCTTTATCGGCACCACTTCCTTTTTCTACGGAATCTACATAAATACCTTCGGTTTCAGTGACACCAACTCGATCTGAAACTTTAGAGTTAAGACTTCCGCCTACAATACCCAACATCGCTCGTTGTACATTTCCATATTCCATGATGTCTTCAATTACTTTTCTAGCCGTGTTGGAAGGAACCGCAAACGAATAACCTACATAAGAACCGGTTTCACTGGTAATGGCGGTGTTAATCCCTACCAATTGGCCTTGGGAGTTTACCAAAGCACCACCACTATTCCCTCGGTTTACGGCAGCATCGGTTTGAATGAAGGATTGTGGGTTGCTATCAAACTCATTAAGGTCTCTAGCTTTAGCACTTACAATCCCAGCGGTTACGGTTGAGGTAAGATTGAAGGGGTTTCCAACCGCCAAGACCCATTCCCCTAATTTCAGGGTGTTAGAATCGGCAAAAGGAATGTAAGGTAGGTCCTCATTGGCATCCACCTTTATTAAAGCTATGTCTGTTTTAGGGTCACTCCCAATAAGTTCTGCCTTATAAATTTTATTATTATTGAGAGTCACTTCCAATTGGGAGGCATTTTCAATAACATGGTTGTTTGTGATAATATATCCGTCTGGACTAATAATTACACCACTACCCATTCCTACCATAGCTCTGGGCGTACCACGACCTAACATGAGGTCCATCATGTTGGTTGGTTGAGTACTTATGGTCGTATTTTTTACGTGAACTACTGCGTGAACACTTTTTTCGGCTGCCTCGGTGAAATCGACACCACTATTTAGGGCAGTGGTGGCCGAATAGTTTGTGGGTAAAAACGAAGACTTTTCGGTAGCATTTACTACTTCAATTTGAGTTTTGTTTTCGACGAATAATTTATATCCGCCCAAGGTAGCAGCTCCCGCTACTAATGCAACTAAGAATAAACGGATGGTTTGTTTCATAACAAGAATAGATTTTGTGACATTAAAATTAACATTCAAAAGACGATTGTATTGTTAAGAAATTTCATAATTAACGACTATTTAACACTGTTTTTAGGTTCCTTTTAGTTTTCGGATTTGTTACCTTTGTGGCAATGCCTATCGAATTTTATAAATACCAAGGAACGGGAAACGATTTTATAATGATCGACAATCGTTTGTTGCAATTCTCCAAAAATAATACCAAATTGGTAGCCACTCTGTGTGACCGAAAATTTGGCATAGGGGCAGACGGCCTCATCCTTTTGGAAGACCATCCAGAATACGATTTTAAAATGGTGTACTACAACAGTGATGGAAACCTAAGCTCCATGTGTGGTAATGGCGGGCGGTGCTTGGTGCAATTCGCAAGATTTCTGGGGATTATAAAACACGAAGCAACTTTTGAAGCGGTAGATGGACTGCACTTTGCAAGGATTCTGGAAAATAACTGGGTTTCTTTAGGGATGAATGATGTAAAAGAGGTTCGTCAAGAAACGGGATATGTATTCTTGGATACGGGATCTCCGCACCATGTGCAATTAGTGGAGAACGTTACTGCCTTTGATGTGGTTTCGGAGGGCCGAAACATTCGCCATGATATATATGGAAAAGCCGGGGCGAATGTCAATTTCGTGACACCACTTTCAGATAATAGCTTTCGGGTTCGAACTTATGAACGAGGAGTGGAAAATGAAACCCTTTCTTGTGGTACCGGTGTTACGGCAGTAGCCTTGGCGATGTACACCTTAGGAAAAACCACTGCCAAAAATGTGACACTTGAAACCCCGGGCGGAACTTTGCAAATTACATTCGAACCTAAGGAAGGCCATTTCGAGAAGGTTTTTTTAAACGGGCCTGCCTTACAGGTTTTTAAAGGGACTTGGGCATGACATTACGCGGGGAACATATATTTTTAAGAGCTTTGGAGCCCACCGATTTAAACGTTCTTTACGAATTGGAAAATGATGAATCGGTTTGGGAAATTAGCAATACCATCACTCCTTATTCTAAATATGTGCTAAAACAATATCTTGATAATGCACATCGGGATATCTATGAAGTAAAACAATTACGATTGGTGGTTTGTGAAATAGCTTCGGAAAAAGCGGTGGGATTTGTGGATTTCTTCGATTTTGAACCCAAGCACCGTAGAATAGGATTGGGGATTGTAATCTTCTCTGAAGAAAACCGCAGGAAGGGATATGCTTCAGAAGCGATTACATTATGTTGCAATTATGGCTTTCAACATTTGGACCTGCATCAAGTATTTGCCAATATCACTTCAGACAATAAAAAAAGCGTACATCTGTTTGAAAAGTTAGGTTTTCAGAAAATAGGGGAGAAGCGCGATTGGATTCTCTCCAACGGAAGTTTTAAAAATGAATTATTGTACCAATTGATCCATGAGTAAGAACCTTAGAAAAGTTATCGTTGCTACCTTGTTGGTAGGTTTGGTGGGCATGGGCATCTTTGCCTATTATGTGTATTCCAATATTTTTGTTCCCAATACGGCGTTTAATAATGAAGAAGCACATGTATATGTGGGGAGTGAAGCCTCTTTTCAGGAAGTGGTAGACGATATGGCCCCTTTGTTAAAAAACACGAATTCATTTATTGCCGTAGCGCGACGCAAAGGGTATGATGTAAACGTTAAATCTGGGCACTACATCATAAAAAAAGGGATGAACAATAATGAAATCATCAACACCATACGAAGCCGAAACATTCCTGTAAATATAAAGTTCAATAATCAAGAACGATTGGAAAACCTTGCTGCACAAATAGCTTTTCAGATAGAACCGGATAGCTTGGAGCTCCTGTCGGTTTTTAAAGACAGTGCTTTTTTGAAACAAGCGGGGTTTACCAAAAATAATGCCTTGGGAATGTACATCCCCAATACATACGAGGTATATTGGAATACGTCTGCGGAAAATTTTAGGGATAAAATGCTCAAAGAGTACAATCGTTTCTGGAATGAGTCCCGAAATTCAAAAGCCGAAAATATTGGTTTGTCACGTGACCAAGTAATTTCTTTGGCAGCTATTGTACAAAAGGAAACAGCTAAAGTTGAAGAGCGCCCTAGGGTGGCAGGGGTTTATTTAAACCGAATTAAGGCTGGAATGCCTTTACAAGCCGATCCTACCGTGATTTATGCCAAGAAATTGACGGAAGGAAACTTTGAACAGGTAATTAAACGGGTACTTTATCGTGATTTGGAACTGGATTCTCCCTACAATACCTACAAATACGCGGGTGTTCCCCCTGGGCCTATCACCATGCCGGATATCTCTTCCATTGATGCAGTTCTCAATGCCGAAGATCATGGGTATTATTATTTTGTCGCAAATGTCAATAAGTTTGGGTACCATAAGTTTGCTAAAACACTAGCCCAGCACAATGTTAATAAGGCCGAATACGTACGTTGGATCAATCAACAAGGGGTCAACCGGTAATTGTTCACAACTTTGTTTATTTCTTATTTTTAAAAGGTTCATTATCAAAAACTTATAATAGTAGCTTTGAAAATGACTCTCAGGAACTACTGATTTCAATCGTTTTCGGAAGGGATTTAACATAATTTAACTACCTGATAATCAAATTTGTAAAAAAAGTCGTATTTTTGCACGCTGAAATTTGAATGATACTAATTATTCAGAAATCGAAAAAATGAAACGCGAAATATTACGAATTACGATTTTTGTTTTTGTGCTAGGAGTAGCCTATACAGGGCTGTCTTTTAAAAGCAAAGTAGACCTTTCATCTTATAAGGTAAGTGAAGGGAGTTTCTGCTACCACGTTCCCAACGAAAATGAAATGGTTTCCAAAGAAAGTGTGAATTTTCGGTATCAATTGTTTTTGGGAAAGACCTTTTTAGGATTCAAGGAAGCTCTTGGCTTTAAAGAATCCCAAGGGGATTATTCTACCATTAATAGTTTTGGGTATTTAGGGAAATACCAATTCAATAAAAACACCTTACACATGATTGGCATTTATAATACGGAAGATTTTCTGGATGACTCCAGGCTTCAGGAAGATGCCTTTCAGATGTATACTTCCCGTAATAAATGGATTTTACGAAGGGATATTAAGCGCTACGTGGGAAGTTACATCCGCGGGGTAAAGGTAACCGAGTCTGGAATTTTGGCAGCTGCGCATCTTGCAGGTGCCGGAAATGTGAAAAAATACTTGAGAAGTGGCGGGGCTTATGAATTTGCGGATGCCTTTGGCACTTCTATTCAGTATTACCTTAAAAAATTCTCTGGTTACGATACTTCCTTTATCAAAGCCCAAAAAAAACCAAGCTTATTTTAATTGTAAAGTTTACTTCTGAAGTAGAAAAAGGGTGGGTCTTTTGTGAAGATCCACCTTTGTTTTTTTCCAAAGCCGAATAGGTTGTGTTTTTATATATTCCGTAGGAAGGGTGATATCGCAGGCTACACAAACCTTCGTGTCCTCGTGTAAAAATTGAAGCATACTTTCCAGTAGCTGGTTATTGCGATAGGGGGTCTCGATAAAAAGCTGGGATTGTTGGTTTTGTTCTGAAAGTTTTTCCAAACGTTTTAGTTCCCTTTTCCGATCTTGCTTGTCGATAGGAAGATACCCGTTAAAAGCAAAATTTTGTCCATTGAAACCACTAGCCATTAGGGCCATTAAAATGGAGGAAGGGCCTACCAAGGGAATCACTTTTATACCGTTCCTATGCGCTTGCTCCACAATTACGGCTCCAGGATCGGCTACGCCTGGACAACCTGCATCACTAATAACTCCCACGGAAAACCCATCAAAACAAGGTTGAAGCATAGCAGGTATTTCTGTAGGGTCGGTAAATTTGTTTATGGTTTGCATGTGCAAACTGGGCTGGGATTTCTTCGGAACAATAGCTTTTATAAACCTCCGTGCATTTTTTTCATGCTCCACAATATAATGGTCTATGGTTTCTACGGCTTTCCTAACAGAAAGTGGAAGAACTTCCAAAGGAGGCGTCTCTCCAAGAGGGCAAGGGATAAGATATAAAGAACCAACCTCGGGTGTCATGAAACTTATTTTACAATTAGCTTTTCGATATGTTGCTGTCCCTTTTCAGAGGTAATTTTAACCATGTATAGCCCAGGGTTTAATTGTGCAACAGATAATTCAACTTCTTGCCGATTCGAAGCATTTATTTCCTTTACCTTTTTTCCGTTTATGTCAAAAAGCGCTACCCGTTGTAAATTCTGCAGACTCGAATTGATTGTTAAAACATCATCTGCCGGATTGGGGTATAAAGTCACATTCTCTTGGTTAAAGTCTTCTGTGCCAATGATAAAACCAGTTATTTTATAAATAGTTCCTCCATAACTTGCCACGTAAAGTTCTCCTTGGTTATCCTCTCCAAAGGTAGACCAGTTTCCAGAAAAATTATCATAAATATTCATCTCACTGGTGGTTGCGTCTACGGTGCCAATGATACCGGTTCCGAAATCACCAAAAAAGTATAAATTATTAATCGTATTGGATAAAATACCACGATACACGTAGCCTCCTGTGATGGAGAACCCTTCAGTATGGGAATATTCTGCTACAGGAAAAGTGAGTTCATTTTGAGGAGGGCAACCAGAACTATCATAAGGATCAGACCCTTCAAAACAGTGCCATCCATAATTAATCCCTGCTTCCGTACTTGCTACTTGATTCACCTCTTCAACAGAATTTTGTCCTACATCGGCTACCCAGAAATCCCCTGTGTCTCTATCAAAACTAATCTTCCATGGGTTTCTCAGTCCGTAGGCCCAAATTTCTTGCGCATTGGATGGATCTCCCGCAAAAGGGTTGTCTGCAGGAATCCCATAATTGTTTCCTCCACTAGGATTGTCAACATCTATCCGTAGAATTTTCCCCAATAATAACTCTGTGTTTTGAGCAAGATTATTGGGATCGCCTTGTTCTCCACCATCTCCAGATGAAATGTACAAGTAACCATCGGGGCCAAAAGCCAAGCAGCCGCCATTATGATTGCTGAAGGTTTGCGTGATGTCTAAAAGGGGCAACTCGCTGGTAGGGTCAGCTATATCTGGATCTGCTGTACTTACACTAAATCTCGAAATTTGATTATCGCCATTTAAGTCAGAATAGTTTACATAAAAGTACCCATTATTGGCATAATCTGGATGAAATGCAATTCCTAATAGTCCCCGTTCACTATTTGTGGTAATTTGTCCTGAAAGGTCTAAAAAAGGAGTGGTATTTACTGTTCCATCTGCATTGATGACACGAATGGCGCCTGTTTTTTCAGCTACAAACAAACGTTCATCCCCAGCATTTACCAAATGAGTGGGCTGGGTGATTCCAGAAGCAAAGACAGTAAGTTCGAAATTTTGGGAACAAAGTGAGGTTATGCCTAAAACAAATGAAAGAAGGGTAAGCGTTATTTTTTTCATAGAAGTGATTTTTCTTAAAGATAAGAAAAAAATTAAATGCATTATTGAAGCCTATTTGCAATCTTTTCGCAGGCTTCATTTAGCATTTGGTATACATTTTCAAAACCTTGGTTGCCACCATAATAGGGGTCGGGTACATCCACATTATCTCCAGGAAAGATTTCTTCTAGAATTAACTGTACTTTTTCCTTTTCTTCTTTTGTATTGGCTAATGTTACAACATCGCGATAGTTGGAATTATCCATGACAAAAATATAGTCGAAGTTTTCAAAATCATAAGCAGAAAACTTACGCCCTCGCTGATCGGTAATATCCAATCCATGCTTTCGTGCTACATCAATGCTTCTTTCGTCGGGTTTTTCCCCTACATGCCAACCTCCGGTACCAGCAGATTCGACAACTACCTTCGAACTGTCTACTTTCGATTTTAAAATACCTTCCGCTAAGGGAGACCTGCAAATATTCCCCAGGCACACCATGAGTACTCTTGTTTTCTTCATAGCCTAAAATTAAAAAATCCCGCTTGGAGCGGGACTTATTATAGTGTTAATTTTTTATTGAGATCGTCAACATACTTTCGAAACTGTTTATCGGTACTGGAAAGATTGTCTACGGTTTTGCATGCGTGTAATACAGTAGCATGGTCCCTTTGTCCAATTTGCGATCCAATAGAAGCCAAAGAAGCTTTAGTGAATTTTTTGGCAAAGAACATGGCCAGTTGCCTAGCTTGTACAATATGTCTTTTACGGGTTTTAGACTGAAGGGTTTCTACATCCATCTGGAAGTATTCACTTACTACTTTTTGAATGTAATCTATGGAGACTTCGCGCTTGGTGTGTTTAACGTAATTGTCAACAATCTTTTTGGCAAGGTCTATCGTAATTTCCCTTTTGTTGAAAGACGAATGCGCAATTAATGAAATAATAGCGCCTTCCAGCTCCCTGATGTTGGTTTTGATATTATTGGCCAAAAACTCGATGATGTCTTCGGGCATTTCAACTCCGTCGCGGTAAAGCTTATTTTTAATAATCGCCACACGGGTGTCGTAATCTGGGTGATTCAATTCTGCGGAAAGCCCCCACTTAAAACGGGATAACAAACGTTGTTCAATATCGATCATGTCTACCGGTGCTTTATCGCTGGTAAGTATGACCTGTTTCCCATTTTGGTGCAAGTGGTTAAAGATATGGAAAAACACATCTTGGGTTCCTGCTTTCCCCGAAAGCAACTGAATATCATCTACTATAAGCACGTCGATAATTTGGTAAAAATGGATGAAATCATTCCGGTTGTTCTTTTTTACCGATTCGATGTACTGTTGTGTAAATTTTTCCGCGGAAATATATAAAACGGTCTTTTCTGGATATTTTTCCTTAATCTCCACCCCAATAGCATGGGCGAGGTGGGTTTTCCCTAAACCAACTCCTCCAAAAATCAATAAGGGGTTAAAGGAAGTGCCTCCGGGCTTATTGGCTACGGCATAACCTGCCGATCTTGCCAAACGATTGGATTCGCCTTCCAGAAAATTATCGAAACTGTAATTGGGATTGAGTTGCGACTCAATTTTTACATTACGGATTCCCGGGATTACAAAAGGGTTTTTTAGCTCGGGGCTTTTGTTTTTAATGGGAACATCAACTTCTTGGTCTTTTACCTGGCTTCTGTTGGAACTGGGGATTTTTTCCGTAAAGGGTTGTTTGTTGCCATAGGTGTTCTCCATTTTAATGATGTACACCAATTTGGCCTGTGTTCCTAATTCTTTGGTTAGGGCAACTTTTAATAACTTCACATAATGCTCCTCTAGCCATTCGTAAAAAAACTTGCTGGGAACTTGTATGCTAAGGGCGTTTTCATTGAGTTTTACTGCCTTAATGGGCTCAAACCAAGTTTTGTAAGCTTGTGTCGATATATTATCTTCAATAAAGGACAAACAATTGCTCCAAACTGTTTCGGCAGTTTTACTCATAGTTCTTTTAATAGAAGTTTTAGTTAGTTAAAAATGCGGCCAAGAATGGAACGAAAAAGATGCTTCGCTAACATTTTCTTAACACTGCAAATATGTGAACAAAAAAATGAAAAAAAAAATGAAATGGGTATTGAATTTCTAATTTTTTTTTCCCATACTTCAACTTGTATAAAGCTACAAAAAAAGTTCCTTTTTTATCCTAACTATTTATGAAAAAGACGAGTACAAAAATTCGGGTACGTTATGGGGAGACCGATCAAATGGGGGTCGTGTATTACGGTAACTACCCGCTATACCTTGAACAAGGGAGAACCGAATGGCTCAGGGAATTAGGCTTTTCCTACCGTTGGATGGAGGAAAATAATATTCAGTTACCCGTAACCGAATTGCATATTCAATACAAGGCTCCCGCACGATATGACGATGAAATTACCGTTATCACTACTTTAGAGAATATTCCTACAGTTAAAATTGAATTTTATTACGAGATTTTTAATGCTGAAAATCAGTTATTGGTGACAGCTAACACCACCTTGGTTTTTATAGATACGCCCACTCAAAAAATTAGAAGGGCTCCAGAATATTTATTGGAAAAACTGAAAGGCTAATCTTCCATTTTTTTTACTGAAACTTTGTAGGTATTTTCAAATAGTTGAAAAATTTTTTCTGCTTCTTTTAGTCTCACGGAAATCTGAATTTCACAATTCAATTCCAATTTTTGGTCTATAATCTGTAGATTTTCCTCTTTAATGATTCGCATTACGGTATTCATTTCGGGATATTCGAAAGTGAGGAGGAAGGTTTCGTCTATCGTTTTTTCTTTAATTTTTGAGGCCTCAAGTGCCATTTGCGCCGTGGTTTTATACGCCTGTATCAATCCGCCAACCCCAAGCTTCGTACCGCCAAAATAACGAACCACCACTACTAAAGTGTTGGTGACTCCAAACGATTGCAATTGCCCGTAAATAGGCATTCCCGCACTGTTGCTGGGCTCTCCATCGTCATTGGCACGATACTGTTCGTAGGCCTTTCCGAGTTGCCAGGCATAGCACCAATGCCTCGCATTGTAATGCTGTTTTTTTAGGTCTTCTAGATGTTCTTTGATGGCCTCTTCCGAAGTAACTGGAAACGCATACCCAAAAAACTTACTGCCGCGATCTTTAAAAAGAACTTCCTTGGAAGGTTTTAAAAGGGTTTTGTACGTGTCTTTTTCCATTATAATTTTGCCAGGGCTACAAGGTAAATACTAATCACCGCAAGTACAATTCCCAGCCAGTTTTTCCATAAAAGTTTTTCCTTAAAAAGTACAATTCCCAAAAGGGTAGAAAACATCACAATCCCTACATTATTTACCGTGAATATTCCCGAACTTTCCAGAACCCCACTTTTTAATGCCTGAACCAAAAAATAAATGGAAAAGAAATTCGGGACTCCAAGGGCAATGCCTCCTAAAAGGTTTTTCCATTGAAAAATGAAAACGCCTCTAATTTTTTGAATGAAAAGAATGCTAATTCCTATGACCGCTGCAGAAAAAAATACCGTTGAAGAGAATAGGGGTACTTCGTTATTTTCTACATAAGTATTTTCAAGATATTTGATGGAGGTGTCTATTACCCCGCTTCCCAAAAACACCATGGCAGGGTAGAGAATGTTTTTTCGGTCTATTGGTAGTCCGCTTTTGGTCTTGACCGAAGCCAGGTAGACAGCAACTAGCGCTAGAAGAATTCCTACTAATTTAATGGCTCCAAGGCTTTCCCCGTAGTATAACAATCCAAAGAGAATTGGAACTACCACACTCATTTTGGTCGCTACCGAAACTACCGACAACCCACTACGTTGCGTGGTCCAGGCCATTAAATTGAAAATACCAATAAATAGGCTTCCTAAGGCCAGTGCATATAAAAACCAAGGATATTCCGGGATTTTTTGAAGGACGATTTCACCGTCGTACAACAACAAGCCCGTTCCGCAGGCGACAAAATAATTGACCACAATGGCCTGCAAGGTATTTACCTTAAAGCGGCTAAAGAGTTTAAAAACCACAAAAATGAGGGTCGAAGAAAGGATGCTTAAAAGTAAAGCGGTCAAGATTCAGGGTTTTTGAAATGAAACAATTGGTCTTCTTTTAAACTATCCTGATGAATTAGGGTTCCGTTTATTGTAGGGGCTTTGATGCCTTCCGTAAAAGAAACAGGCCCTTTAAACACAAAAGCTTCATCCCACAGATTTTCATCGATAAAGGTTTGAAGGGTTTGTGCGCCCCCTTCTACCATAAGGCTTTGTATGTTTTTATCATAAAGGACAGAAAGTATTTGGGTGGCTACATCTTTGGAAAAATCAATCACTTGATACGTTACATGACTACTATTTTCTGCCGCTTTTTCAGAAAAAACCAGTGTGGGAACGGTTTCATCAAAAACATGAGCGGTTTTAGGAATGCGTAAATTTTTGTCCAAAATAACCCGTAGCGGCGAATGGCCCTCCCAATCCCTGGTGGTAAGGCTAGGGTTGTCCATGAGTACGGTTTGGGTGCCCACTAAAATGGCCTGCTCCTCTGCTCTCATTTTATGGACTCGTTGCCTTGAAAAAGAGTTGGTAATCCAAACCGGTTTTTGTTCGTTTCTGCTTTTTGGGGCGATAAAAACGTCTTGACTTTCAGCCCATTTTAAAAATACATAGGGCCTTTTTTTTCGGTGAAAGGTAAAGAAGCGTTTGTTTAGCGTATCACACTCTTTCTGCAAGACCCCAACAATCACCTCACATCCTGCCTCCTTCAGTTTTTGAATTCCCTTACCTGCTACTAGGGGGTTCGGATCCAAACTACCTATCACTACTTTTTTAATTCCTTTCTCAATGATTAGGTGAGCGCAAGGAGGGGTTTTTCCAAAATGACTACAGGGCTCCAAACTTACATACAGTGTAGCCTCTTGTAACAGCTTTTTTTGGGTTACGCTTTTAATGGCATTCACTTCGGCATGGGGTCTCCCCGCTTGGTAGTGCCATCCTTCGCCAAGGATCTTTTGCTCGTGAACGATGACACAGCCCACCAAAGGGTTAGGATAGGTGGTTCCTAGCCCATTTTTAGCCAATTCGATGCAACGCATCATATATTTTTGGTGTATCTTCACAGTTCAAAAGTACAAGTAAAAATTGAGTTATGAATGCCCCTATCATTCGGTTGATTCAAAAAGCAGATAACCCTCACATTGCCAGAATTATTCGATCGGTCTTGGAAGACTTCAATGTACCAAAAGTAGGGACTGCGTATGCAGATGCAGCCCTAGACTGTATGTTTGAAACGTATCAATCGCCCCGAGCTGCTTATTTTGTGTTAGAAGAGAACGGTAGTATTATTGGAGGAGGCGGAATTGCACAATTGGCCAATTATGAAGGCAACGTCTGTGAACTTCAGAAAATGTATTTTTTGCCAGAAGCCAGGGGAAGGGGTTTGGGCACAAAAATGATCGACACCTGTTTGCGGGAGGCTCAAAAATTCGGTTTTGAACAATGTTACCTTGAAACCATGGACTACATGCATGAGGCTCAAAAATTATATAGAAAATACGGTTTCCAATATTTGGAAGGCCCCATGGGCGATACCGGTCACCATGCCTGTGGCGTTAATATGATCTTAACCTTACAACCATGACACTACAAGAGATTAAAAAAAACTTTCAAGAAGAATTAAAGGGGATTTTCTCTTCCGAAGAAATCGACATGTTCTTTTTTATGATCGTGCAAAAGGAGTTTGGTTTTTCCAAGTCGAAAACCTTGGCCAGTCTTAAAGAGGAGGTGAGTATGGGGGAGAGTATTATGATTCATGGTTGTTTAAATCGATTGAAAAAAAGTGAACCCATTCAGTATATCCTGGAGGAAACGGAGTTCTACGGACTCCCTTTCAAGGTGTCCCCCTATGTTTTGATTCCCCGCCCCGAAACCGAAGAGTTGGTAGATTGGGTGGTTCAGGAGTACAAAAACCATAAATCGGAAAGCTTGGAACTGCTGGATATTGGGACCGGTTCGGGCTGTATCGCAGTGTCTTTGGCTAAAAAGCTCCATTGGGCAAACATTTCGGCGTTGGATGTCTCCAAGAAAGCTTTAGGGGTTGCGGAAGAGAATGCTCAGCACAATCAAGTAGAAATCGATTTCTTTGAAAGGGACATTTTACAAGCAGATAGTCTCCCGAAATCTTATGACGTTATTATTTCCAATCCGCCGTATGTACGTGAGTCCGAGAAGAAGGCTATGCAAAAAAATGTTTTGAATTACGAACCTCATACGGCGCTCTATGTAGATGATGAAGACCCCCTTCGGTATTACCAAAAAATAGCGCATTTAGCCAAAAAACAGCTTACCTCTGGAGGAGCGCTATACTTCGAAATAAATGAGTATCTTAGTGAGGAGTTAATAGAGTTGCTTCAAAATGAAGGGTTTAAAAGGTGTATCCTGAAGCAAGATCTCTTCGGAAAAGACCGAATGTTGAAATGTAGTCTAGATGAATAAGCTTGAAAAAATATGTGTGTTTTGCGGAAGCAGTGAAGGCAACGATATTGCAATATCCCAAGCTGCAACTGAATTGGGGAAAACCTTTGCTGAAAAAGAAATTACCTTGGTGTATGGGGCTGCAAAGATTGGGATCATGGGTGTTTTGGCACAATCGGTTTTAGATCACCACGGGCATGTTGTAGGCATTATCCCCGAATTTCTAAAGAAAAAGGAAGTGGTGCATTTAGGGCTTTCCGAATTGATAACTACCGAAAACATGCACGAGCGAAAACTTCGCATGCAGCAGGAAAGTGATGGTTTTATTGCATTGCCTGGGGGGATGGGTACTTTAGAAGAGCTTTTTGAAATCCTTACCTGGCTTCAGTTGGGGTTGCACTCCAAACCTGTTGGGCTTTTAAACACCAATCATTTTTACGATGACTTGCTGCAACTTTTGGAAACCATGGTCCGAAAAGGGTTTCTTTCCATGGAAAACTACGAACTGCTTTTGGTTTCCGATTCCATAGAAAAACTTCTGGAAAAGATGGAACAATTTAAATCCCCAAAACTTCCCAAATGGCTCAATCCTGAGAGAGCTTGATTATTCCTGAAATTATATTTTTTAACATATTTGTTAAAAAAATAAAGAATTATTGATTGTTGATAATTTTTTTCATTTGAATTTTGAAAGAAGGTCGTCTTAAAAGACGGCCTTTTTTTGTTTATAATCTCTCTTCGGAAGGGATTTAAATTTGGTTCAGGAATTTTATATTTGTGATATGAACACCGAAGCACAAATCCACCAACTTCGTGAAGAACTTCGCGAGCATAATTACAAGTACTACGTACTGGATCAACCCACTATCTCCGACTTTGAATTTGATCAAAAACTGAAGCAGTTGCAACAACTGGAAGCTGAACATCCAGAGTTTTATGATGCCAACTCCCCTACGCTTCGGGTAGGAGGGGAAGTCACCAAAAATTTTGAAACCGTTGCACACCGTTTCCGAATGTATTCCCTGGACAATAGTTACTCCAAAGAAGATCTGGAAGATTGGGAAAAACGTATAAAAAAATTGGTCGATGGAGCTGTGGAATATACTTGCGAATTGAAATACGACGGAGCTTCCATGAGCCTTACTTATGAACATGGTAAATTGGTAAAAGCGGTGACCCGTGGTGACGGGGTACAAGGAGATGACGTGACCACCAATGTAAAAACCATTCGTTCGGTACCCTTACAGTTGAAAGGGGATTACCCCGACTCTTTTGATATACGGGGGGAAATCATTTTGCCCTTGGAAGGTTTTGCAAAAATGAACGAGGAACGTTTGGAAGAAGGCGAAGAGCCCTATCGAAACCCACGGAATACTGCTTCGGGCAGTTTAAAGTTACAGGACAGTGCCGAAGTAGCCAAACGCCCGTTGGACTGTTTGCTGTATAGCATCAAAGCCAACCGACTTCCTTTTGACACGCAGTTTGAAGGTTTGCAGAAAGCCCGGGATTGGGGATTTAAAGTACCTTCGGAAGCAAAACTAGCAAAGAATATAGACGAAGTTTTGGCGTTTGTCAATTACTGGGATGTGCACCGTCATGACTTGCCTTATGAAATTGACGGGGTGGTGGTAAAAGTAAATAACCTACAACAGCAGGACGAATTGGGCTACACAGCAAAGGCGCCACGGTGGGCCATGGCCTACAAATTTAAGGCAGAGCAAGCGGTGAGTGTACTCCATAAAATTACATACCAAGTAGGAAGGACGGGGGCGATCACTCCAGTAGCGAATTTAGAACCGGTGGAACTTGCAGGTACCATTGTTAAAAGGGCGTCGTTGCATAATGCCGATCAGATTGCCAAGTTGGATATTCGGGAAGGCGATACGGTGTTTGTGGAAAAAGGAGGCGAAATCATTCCAAAGATTGTAGGAGTGGATTTCACCCAGCGCAGTAAGGATTCTGAACCTACAGTATATATTTCTGCCTGTCCCGAATGCGATACTCCGCTTATCCGGAAAGAAGGGGAGGCACAACATTATTGTCCCAATACCGAAGGTTGCCCACCACAGATTATAGGGCGTATTCAACATTTTATTTCCCGAAAGGCCATGGATATTGAAGGTTTGGGAGGGGAAACCGTGACACTTTTGGTGAACAACGGATTGATAAACAATTATGCCGATCTCTACGAGTTGACCAAAGAACAGGTAATTCCGTTAGAGCGTATGGCCGAAAAGAGTGCCGAAAATCTTATTCAGGGTATTGAGGCTTCTAAGCAAATTCCTTTTGAAAGAGTGTTGTTTGCCTTAGGAATACGATACGTAGGCGAAACGGTCGCAAAAAAACTGGCCAAGCATTATAAGACCATCGATCGTTTGGCGGAAGCTTCCGAAGAACAGCTTGTTGCCGTGGATGAAATTGGAACTAAGATTGCAGAAAGTGTAGTGGCATTTTTTGCTTCCGAAGCAAATAAAATAACGATAGAACGATTGAAATCCTATGGGGTTCAATTAGAGATTTCTGCAGCGGTATTAGCCAACCAAACAGATAAATTGGCAGGCAATACCTTTGTGGTTTCGGGAGTATTTCATCAGGTCTCCCGCACAGAACTTAAAAAATTGATTGAAGACAATGGTGGAAAGGTATCGGGGAGTATTTCAGGAAAGACCCATTATGTGGTAGCTGGCGATAATATGGGGCCCAGTAAGAAAACCAAAGCCGAAAGTTTGGGGGTGCCCATTATTTCAGAAATGGAATTTTTGGAAATGATTCAATAACGGTCTCTTTTTTGTCTCGAATCTTGTAATTTTGTAAATCAATCGACGTTCTAGAATGTTTGAAAAATTAAAGCAACGATCCCTTCGGAAACACTTAGAGAAAAACCTGAAGCAAAGGGACCTTTCAGAAATAAATGCCCCTTTAAGGACGTTGGGTTTTCTAGTAGATGAAAAAGCCCTTCAGGACTTTGATAAGTTGTACGATTTTTCAAAAAGTCTTTCCTTACCTCCCAAAGATGTGAAAGTGTTCTCTTTTTTGGAGGCGAAGAAAAAGTTGCCCAGTCTTAGGCAAAATCAGGTTTACCATAAAGATTTTAACTGGAAAGGGGAAATTGAAAATCAAAATGCAATCGACTTTTTACAGCAGGATTTTGATGTGTTGATAGGTTGGTACTCGGGAACCCATCGTTTTTTGGATTTGTTGGTTTCTGAAAGTAATGCTAAGTTTAAAGTAGGTTTTCCGGGTGGTGATAGCCGTTTGTTCGACTTATTGATCCATCTTCCCATAACTGATATTTCTGGATTTGAAAAAGAATTAAAAAAATATTTAACCCTTCTCAATAAAATATAAATGAAAGAATTGATTGGAACTGGCGTCGCACTTGTAACCCCTTTTACATCGCAGCAAGAAGTAGATGTAGCGGCACTGAAGCGTGTAGTGAATTTTCAGATAGAAAACGGTATTGATTACTTGGTAGTGTTAGGAACCACGGGGGAAAGTGTGGTGCTTTCCAAAGAAGAGAAAAAGCTAGTGATACAAACCGTTATTGAAGCCAATAACAATCGATTACCACTTGTTTTAGGGGTAGGGGGCAATGATACTCAGGCGGTAATTTCCGAATTGCAATCTAGCGATTTATCGGCTTTTACGGCTATCCTTTCGGTATCCCCCATGTACAACAAACCTACACAGGAAGGAATTTACCAACATTTTGCCGCTATCGCGAAAGTGAGCCCGAAACCCATCATATTGTATAACGTACCCGGTCGTACAGCGAGCAACATGCTTCCCAATACAGTGGCACGTTTGGCACACGATTTTGAAAACATCATAGCGATTAAGGAAGCGGCAGGGGATATGGTACAGGCCATGCGCATGATTGATGCGACCCCTCAAGGGTTTTTGGTGATTTCTGGAGATGACATGATTGCACTGCCTATGGTTTTGGCGGGCGGGGCCGGAGTGATTTCAGTGATTGGGGAAGGCTTCCCAAAACAATTCTCTACCATGATCCGTTTAGGCTTGGAAGGCAAGGTAACCGAAGCCTACAAGATACATTATGCCATCGCTCCAGCAATCGATTATATTTTTGCGGAAGGAAACCCTGCCGGAATTAAAGCGGTATTCCATAAATTGGGAATCTGTGAAGATACGTTACGGTTGCCTTTAGTGAATGTGAGTGAGGAGCTTCAAGCCAAGATCGATGCCTTTATTGACGGTTTTAAAAAATGAAACGGTTTTTTTAGCGTTAAACTTTTCAGAAAAGAGCGGATAGGCTTAAGGGTTCGTCTATTTTAGCCGCATAATTTTGTTTTTGTAATCACTTAAATTTCACTACTTTTGCACGATGTTTTATAAAACAATGAAAAAGAGTCTTTTAGTAATCTTGTTCGCTTTGTTTGCGGTTTCCTGTGGAAAATATCAAAAGCTGTTGCGATCTGATGATGCTGCCAAAAAATATGAGGCCACAGACTCATTGTATAAGCTTGGAAAGTATAAAAAGGCATTAGGGCTTATGGAGCAAATTGTTCCAGTGTATCGGGGGAAGCCTCAAGCGGAAGCCTTAATGTTTCGATATGCCAATACATTGTACAAGCTAGAAGATTATTATAGTTCAGGATATCAGTTTGAACGTTTCGTTTCTTCGTACCCGAAGAGTGACAGCACCGAAACAGCTGCATACCGTTCTGCGAAAAGTTACTACTTTATATCTCCAAAGTATTCTTTAGAACAGAAAGAAACCTATACGGCTTTGGAAAAACTTCAGGGGTTTGTAGATCAATTTCCAAATTCAGACTATCGTGCTGAAGCCAATGATATGGTGGTTGAACTTAAAACCAAGCTGGAAAAAAAGGATTTTGAAACGGCTGAACAGTATTTAAGAATTTACGATTATAAGGCTGCTATCGCTGCCTTCGATAATTTTATTCAGGACCATCCTGGGTCTATTTATAGAAAAGATGCTTTTTTCCTTCGAATGAAATCGTCTTACCTATTGGCCATTAACAGTTTGCCTAGACTGGTAAAAGAACGTTTAGAGGAATCGAAAAGACATTACAATAGTTTCAATAAGTATTTTGGTGAGAGTGATCGCAAACCAGATGCCGATGAGATTATACAAGATATTAACGAACGATTGTCATTATATAATAACACCGAAATTAAGTAAGGATATGGATATTAAAAATTCTGATGCACCAGTAACCACCACCACTATCGATAAGAACCTAATCGATGCGCCAACGGATAATATCTATGAAGCGATTTCGATCATTTCAAAGAGAGCGGGACAGATTAATGGAGATATTAAAAAGGAGTTGTTGGAAAAGTTGGATGAATTTGCAACCTACAACGATAGCTTAGAGGAAATTTTTGAAAACAAAGAGCAAATAGAGGTTTCTAAATTCTACGAAAGACTTCCCAAGCCTCATGCCTTGGCAGTACAGGAATGGTTGGAAGGTAAAATTTACCATAGGAATACCAAGGACGAAGAACTAGAAGGATAATCATGTCTATTTTAAGCGGTAAAAAAGTATTGCTGGGCATCACGGCCGGTATTGCCGCTTACAAAAGTGCCTTTTTAGTAAGGTTGTTAGTGAAAAAAGGTGCTGAAGTTCGAGTAGTGATGACGCCTTCAGCAAAAGATTTTGTGACACCACTCACGCTTTCAACACTTTCCAAGAATGAAGTGTTGTCTTCATTCACCCAAGAAGAAAATGAAAATGCCCAATGGAATAACCACGTGGAGTTAGGCCTTTGGGCAGATTTATTTATAGTCGCGCCTGCTACGGCAAATACGTTGTCCAAAATGGCCAATGGAAGCAGTGACAACCTCTTAATTGCTACCTATCTTTCTGCGAAATGCCCAGTTTATTTTGCGCCCGCTATGGACTTGGATATGCATGAGCATACTGCTACCAAGGAAACTTTTCAAAAACTACAGGAATTTGGTAATGTCATGATTCCTGCAACTCATGGGGAATTAGCAAGCGGATTGGTAGGAAAAGGCCGTATGGCCGAACCAGAAGAAATCGTTCGTTTTTTAGAAGAAGACCTACTTCAGAAGGCACCCCTTTATGGGAAAAAGGTCTTAATTACGGCGGGGCCTACGTATGAGGCCATCGATCCTGTTCGTTTTATAGGAAATCATAGTAGTGGTAAGATGGGATACGCTATTGCCCAGGAAGCGGCTGACTTAGGAGCAAAAGTGTTTCTGGTTTCTGGACCCACCCATTTAGAAGTGTCGCATTCTTTTATCGAGAAAATTCCCGTGACGTCCGCTCAGGAAATGTACGAAGCTGTACATCAACATTTTACGGAATGCGATATTGCGATACTAAGTGCCGCTGTAGCCGATTACCGTCCAAAAGAGGTCGCCTCTCAGAAAATTAAGAAAAAGGAGGGAGAGCTTACCTTAACTTTAGAAAAAACAAAGGATATTTTAGCCTCTTTAGGCGCTATTAAGAAGCACCAGGTATTAGTGGGGTTTGCCTTGGAAACTCAAAATGAGTTAGAAAATGCAAAAACCAAGCTTCAAAAAAAGAATTTAGATTTAATTGTACTAAATTCGCTGAATGATAAAGGAGTTGCTTTTGGTTCTGAAAACAATAAAGTAACTTTCATTGAAGCAAACAATAAAGTAACCCCTTTTGAAGTTAAAAGTAAAACTGAAGTAGCAAAAGACCTCTTTCGCTACCTAATGAACGAATTGCATGCGTAAATTTTATTTTCTATTTCTATTTTTTAGCGCCTCGATTGTAAGCCTTCCTGCGCAAGAATTAAATGCGACCGTAACCATAGATGCCGAGCAAACAGGACAGCCTAATTATCAGGTTTTTAGAACCTTGAAGGATCAATTGACCGACTTTCTGAATAATACCCAATGGACTGCTAGGGAATATAAAACCCAGGAAAGGATAGATTGCAATTTTACACTAATAATCCAGAGTTTTGAGTCTACTAGTTTCACAGGGCAACTCCAAATTCAATCCTCTCGACCTGTGTATGGCTCTACTTACGACTCTTCTATTTATAATTACAACGACCGGGATTTTAGTTTTGAATATTCCGAATTCCAACCATTGGTGTTTAATATAAATTCTTTCGACTCTAATTTGGTGTCGGTATTGGCTTATCATGTATATACCATCATTGGGTTGGATGCCTCAACTTTTAGTTTGGGTGGTGGAATGGAGTATTTTACCATTGCAAAGCAGATTGTGAACACGGCCGCCTCCAGTAATTATACCGGTTGGAAAGCCACCAGTGGCCCTCAATCTAGATTTCGCTATAATGATGCCATTATTTCAAATGTGTACAGCGAATACCAAGATGCTTTGTACACCTACCACAGGCATGGCTTGGATAGGATGTATCAAAACCCAAAAGAAGCAAAAAGCAATATCATTCAGGCTATTTCCAAGTTAAAAAGTATTAACGACAGAAGGCCAAACTCCTATCTTTTACGTACTTTTTTTGATGCAAAAACCGATGAGATTGCCGATATCTTTAGTGGTGGTCCCACAGTAGAGGTCAATACCTTGTTAGACACGCTCAACCGCATCGCACCTACGCGAAGTTCCAGCTGGAGAAACATTAAATTATAGCCTTCTTTTTCTTGCAAGAGAGGCGAAACTAATTTACTTTAGTAAAAGGAAAATCCTTTTAAAAAGTACTTTTGATCCAACACCTTTCCATAAAAAATTACACCCTCATTAAAGATGTTGAGGTAGACTTTAATGAAGGGCTTACAGTGATTACCGGAGAAACGGGTGCTGGAAAATCCATTCTTCTTGGCGCACTTTCCTTATTGTTGGGGAAACGTGCAGACTTGTCCCAAATTCGCGGAAAAGAAAAAAAATGCATTATTGAAGGAGTCTTTTCTGTCGCTCCTTATCAGTTAAAGGAATTGTTTGCAGAAAATGACTTGGATTACGAAGAACCTACCATTTTACGCCGAGAGATTTTGCCTAGCGGGAAATCCCGGGCTTTTATTAATGATAGTCCAGTGACCCTTCAGCAAATGCAAAGTTTAGGTGGGAAATTGGTGGATATTCACAGTCAGTTTGATACGCAGCATTTAGCTTCAGAATCTTACCAAATGGAAATGGTAGACGTGTTAGCGGGAAACGAGACCTTGCTGGCAGCTTATCGAGCACAGTTAAGAACATTTCACACACTTAAAAAAGATTTAGAGGATTTAAGACAACAGCAAGAGGAAGCCCGGAAAGAGGAAGATTATGTCCAATTTTTGTACGAAGAATTGGAAGCGGCAAAACTTGTTGAAATACAACAACAAGATCTTGAGGATGAATTTGAAAAACTGAATAATGTAGAAGTGATAAAAACCACTTTGGAAGAAGCTGTACAAGTACTTTCTTATGAGGGGACAGGTTCAAACGATACCTTGGTACAGGCACGGAATGCCCTTCAAAAAATAAAATCTTTTGGGAATGCATTTAATTCCCTTTGGGAACGATTAAATAGCTTGGTATTGGAGTTGGAGGACCTCCTTCAGGAATTGGATGCCGTTTCGGACACGGTAGAAATGGATCCTGAAAAGCTCAGCCTTTTACAGGAACGTTTGGAGGAACTCTATCGTCTTCAGAAGAAACACTCGGTGACTACTGTGGAGGAATTACTAAGTATTCAGTCTGAATTAGAAGGAAAATTACAGTTTGGTACCAATTTGGAATTAGACATTCAGAAAAAGGAAAAAGAAGTTAGTGAAATCCAAAAGGAGCTGGTGTCCAAAGCAGAAGCCCTTCGTGAGCATCGTTTGCAAACTTTTCCTTCCCTTAAGGCAAATTTGGAAAACTACCTCGACGAATTGGGTTTGCCCTATGCGCAATTCCAGTTTCAATTGACGCCTCAGGATACTTTTAGGGACACTGGAAGGGATGCTCTGGAAATGCTTTTTTCTGCCAATAAGGGAATGGCACCCGGGTTGGTCCATAAAATGGCTTCTGGAGGGGAGATGAGTCGCATCATGCTTTCCATTAAAGCGATTTTGGCCACTTACAAGAATTTGCCTACGATTATTTTTGATGAAATTGATACAGGGGTTTCTGGGGAAATTGCTTACAAGATGGCGACAATTATGGGTACGATGAGCGAAAAAGTGCAATTAATTAGCATCACGCACCTTCCGCAAATAGCAGCCAAGGGGAATTATCATAAAAAAGTGTTTAAAATCAATACCGATACGGCTACTTTTACCGATATAAAAGACCTGGTTGGAGACGAGCGAATTAATGAGATTGCGCAGATGATTGGAGGGAGCTCCGTAGGAGAATCGGCAATTGCCCATGCAAAACAATTATTGAATTAACGTATATTTACCAAAAACTAAACAACAACACTATGTCCTACAATTTACTAAAAGGAAAACGAGGAATCATATTTGGAGCTCTGGATGAAAACTCCATTGCTTGGAAAACCGCTGAAAGAGTTCATGAAGAAGGGGGGAGTTTTGTGTTGACCAACGCACCTATTGCAATGCGTATGGGACAAATTAACGTATTAGCCGAGAAAACAGGTTCTAAGGTGATTCCTGCCGATGCCACCAATTTGGAAGATCTGGAAAAACTTATTGACGAAGCTGTTGAGGTACTTGGCGGAAAGTTGGATTTCGTATTGCATTCTATTGGGATGTCTGTTAATGTTCGGAAAGGAAAACATTATACCGATCAAAATTATGATTGGACCCATAAAGGATGGGACGTTTCAGCGCTTTCTTTTCATAAGACTATGCAAGTTTTATATCAAAAAGATGCGATGAATGAATGGGGGAGTATTGTTGCTCTAACTTATATGGCTGCGCAGCGTGTATTCCCAGATTATAATGATATGGCCGATAATAAAGCGTATTTGGAATCGATTGCAAGAAGCTTTGGCTATTTCTTCGGAAAAGACAAAAAAGTACGGGTAAATACCATTTCGCAATCCCCAACCCCAACGACAGCTGGACAAGGGGTGAAGGGCTTCGATGGATTTATTGCCTATGCCGAAAAAATGTCACCTTTAGGGAATGCGACCGCTATGGATTGCGCCAATTACACCGTATCTTTATTTAGCGATTTAACGAAAAGAGTTACGTTGCAAAACCTCTACAATGATGGAGGCTTCTCCAATATGGGAGTAAGTAATGAAGTGATGGACTACTTTATGAAAGAATAGAACTTTTTAACAACGATTGATATTGAATCCCGCATTTTTGCGGGATTTTTTTATTTCATTTTTATTGTGGAAAATAATTTCTTTTACCCCCAAAAAACTTTTTTAGTTCCTTTTTTTTAGATATTTTTATGACTTATTAACTAATCTATTAATTTAATTATGAGAAAATTTACTTTTTTCTGGTTTTTATTGATGGCGGTAAGCTTTTCAGTAAATGCCCAAGTTAATAGCTCTAACCTTACTTCTGCGGAACAAGCGGAAATTAATGCTAGTGCTAACTTCACAAGCAACGACATTTCTATTGATGATTTGTTGCAACGTTTGAATCAAATTTCAGATTCCCAAGAGGGTATCGCTAGTTTTTTCACTACGGAAGAAATTAGAACCCTTCAAGCTCATTTCAGATCTCAAAACAGAAACCCTGAAGCTGACATTATTCCAACGGCAGGTGCTACGGAAACCTTCGCAGTGACTACAGGTGATTTCTTCTTCGATCCGGGAGGACCTGGAGGAAGCAGTACTGGAGGAACCCCTGGAAATTATCCTAACTGTAACTGTATCACGACAACCACATTAAATGGTGTAGATGAAATTACATTTACATTCTTTAGTGTTTTTGGTAATTTTGATTGGTTGAAAATTTATGATTCACCAGACACTTCAGGAACGGTTCTATATGATAATGGACCTGGAGGAGCTAATGACGGAGATATTACTTTATCAGATATGATAGCTTCTTACGGCTCTTCCGTATTTACATCAACTGGAGGAAGTCTTACATTTGAATTCCGAGCTTCTGCTGTAGTTGACTATGGTGGTTGGGAAGCTGAAATCACCAATGGTGGTGGTGGAGGCGGAGGCGGCGGAACGCTTGCCTATGGAGTAGAAAATGTTGGAGGAAACTATGGAAACTTCGATATTGGCGCCCCTGCTGTCTTCAATACTGTTGGAGCTAGCCCAATTACTGTCAACTTTGAAGGAGCAGGTGCTATCGACCCAAATGACAATGGTACTGCATATGTTATCGATAATGCTGGAGAAGCATTTAGCGTAGACATTGCAAGTGGAGTTTATACATCTTTAGGAAATGTTGGTTTGAGTGATATCACTGGTTTAGAATTTGACCCAAGTGATGGAACGCTTTATGCCATTACTTCTTTAGAATTACACACTATTGATATTGGCGGTCTTACCTCTACATTGGTTGGAACCACTGGAATGCCTCTCGCTGTGGCATTAGCTATCGATGGAAACGGAAATGCTTATGCCCACGATGTCGTAGATGATAGCTTATGGTCAATCGATCTTGGAACAGGGGTTGGGACTCAAGTAGGTCTTTTAGGATATGATGCTAATTTTGGCCAAGGAATGTTTTGGGATGAAAATACGGATACTATTTATATCTCAGCTTTCAACAATACTCTCTTTGAATCAGAATTACGAACTGTAGATACTGCTACTGGAGCAACTACTCTTGTAGGAGGTATCCTTCCTGGGGGATTAGCTCAAGTTGGTTGGTCAAGTATGCCAAACTCTCCTTCTGCTACTAACGATGAGTGTGATAATGCTTACAATATCGAATGTGGTGATGTTTATGTAGGGGAAACTTTAAGTGATACCGATTCTGGTTCTAACCCTGCAAATGATGAGTGGTTCCGATTCACAGGTGATGGAGCTCCTCAAATTGTAACTATATCTTTATGTGATGGAGGTACCGATTACGATTCTTTACTAAGAGTATTTGATGCTTGTGGCGGAAACGAGATTGCTACAAATGATGATTCTTGTGGACTTCAGTCTGAATTGAACTTCTACTCAGACGGTACTTCTACTTATTATATCATGGTAGAAGGATTTGGTAGTAGTGCTGGTAACTTTAGCTTAGCGGTTACTTGTCAAGATCCAGAACCAAACGATTTGTGTGATGGTGCAATTGCCATTGATTGTGGAGATACTGTTTTAGGATCTACCAATAATGCGACCCTTGATGATAACGCTCCTGAGTGTGGAACTACGGTAACTTCTCCAGGTGTATGGTATATTTTTGAAGATACTTCTGGACTTGCTTCAGACTATGTGGTTTCCCTTTGTGATGGTGGAACTGCTTACGATAGTAAGTTAAGTGTTTATACAGGAGATTGTGATAACCTTGTTTGTGTGGATGGAAATGATGATAGCTGTGGACTACAGTCTGAAGTTGCTTTCTCTGGTGACGGAAACACAACTTATTATATCCTAGTTCACGGATTTGGTGGGGCTACTGGAGATTTCTCTCTAAACCTTACCTGTATTCCTGTACCTCCAGATAACGATGAAATTGCTAACGCAATCGATCTTGATGAGGTAGGATGTCCTTTCACTGATGAAGACGTTGCGATGCCAGCTGCAACAACTGAAGCTGGAAATCCAACAGATTGTGATATTAGTGGGGCAAACGGTGTATGGTATAAATTTACTCCTGTTGCCGATGGTTTCATTAGAGGAACAATTGTTACTCCAGCTGGATTTAGCTCTGTAACTTTCTATACTGCTCCAGATGAGAGCTCTTCTGAGAACGAATTGGTATTGGTCGACTGGTTTGAAAACCAATGTTTACCAAGTGAAACAGCAAGAATTCCTTATGTAGCGGGACAAGCTTACTACGCATTTGTAGTGAATTCTGGTGGTATTACAGACATCGTATTCGATGAATGTGAAGGAACACTTGGAGTAGATGGTGCTACTATTGAAGGTTTTGCTTTCTATCCAAACCCAGCCAACGATATGGTGAACTTCACTTCTGCCGAAATTATCGACAGCATTGCTATTTACAATATCTTAGGTCAGAAAGTTGTGTCTCAAGAAGTGAATGCAACTTCTTCAGAACTTAGCGTTTCTAACTTAGCTACAGGAGCTTACGTAATGAAAGTAACTGTAAATGGACAAGTGGGTACTTACAAACTAATCAAAAAGTAAGTATAAATAATTCTTAAATTTTAAGCCACCTCTTGTGAGGTGGCTTTTTTTATTGTGTAAATTTGCATCGTATGCAATTACATTTTTCTTTCATAATTCCTGTTTACAATCGCCCTGAAGAAATAGAAGAGCTTCTTCAAAGTTTCTCAAAAATGGAAGGTCAGGACTATGAGATAGTCATCGTGGAAGATGGCTCTTCAATTGATTGTAAAGAAGTGGTTCAAAAATTCTCCGATAAGTTGCCGATATCCTATTATTTTAAGGAGAATACTGGCCCTGGCGACTCAAGAAACTATGGTATGCGCGTAGCTAAAGGAAACTATTTTATCATCTTAGATTCTGATTGTATTCTTAAACCAGATTATTTTAAAGTAGTTCGAAGCCATTTACAAAATAATTTTACCGATTGTTTTGGAGGCGCCGATACCGCTCATGAAAATTTCAGTTCCCTTCAAAAGGCCATTAATTTTACCATGACCTCATTTATTACTACAGGAGGCATACGGGGCCATAAAAAAAGTATTCAAAAGTTTGAACCTAGAAGTTTTAACATGGGTATTTCAAAAAAGGCCTTTGATGAAACAGGAGGCTTTTCCAAAATACATCCAGGGGAGGATCCAGATCTCTCCCAGCGAATTTTAAAAGCAGGACTTGAAACCCAGTTTATCCCTAATGCTCAGGTTTTTCATAAAAGAAGGATTTCTTGGTCTAAGTTCTATACTCAGGTAAAGAAGTTCGGATTGGTACGGCCTATTTTGAATAGTTGGCATCCGCAGTCCTCTAAAATCACGTTTTGGTTTCCTACATTATTCGTGTTTTTTACTATGGCTTCTTTATTATTGAGCTTTTTATGGTCTATATGGGCATGTGTGCCATTATTATCTTACCTCCTTTTGGTATTTTTTGGAGCCGCTCTTCAGAATAAAAGCATTACCATTGGTTTTCTTGCTTTATGGGCTGTACTTGTTCAGTTTTTCGGCTATGGCTTGGCTTTTTTAAAATCGACTTTCTATATCAGATTTTTAAAAAAAGATCCAAAGAAAAAATTCCCTCACCTATTTTTTAAGTAATTTTAAGGAATGAGTTCAGGAAATAGTAAGTACCGAAATTCAAAAATTAAAAACTTTCTCTTTTTTTTAGGGGTCGCCATTGTTATTTGGCTCCTTACAAAGTTTTCAAAAGAAACTGCAGCAACCCTTACGGTGGGCATAACTTATGAGCAATTACCTAATAATACCTTACTATCTGACAAAAACCAAGAAGAAATTTCTTTTGACGTAACCTCTAATGGATTCCAAGTATTATTCCATTCGGTCAAAAAGCCTATTTTGGAAATTCCTTTAATGGATTTTTACAAAGAAGGTGATAGTATTATTCAAATTCCTGAGACATCACTCTCCAAGTTGGTAGAACGCCAATTGAGCATCTATAATGCCCGTAATTTTACTAATAACGAACTCAAGGTTTTTTTGGACAGGACCATATCAAAAAAACTACCTGTTAAAGCTACTTTAAACCTACACTACAAAGAGGGGTTTAGAGCCATAGATAGTGCACAGATGAAACCAGATTCGGTTCTATTATACGGTCCTTCAGAATTTATCAAGGAAATTACCTATATCCCTACCCAGGAAATTACGAAGAAGGAATTGCAAGGGAATTTTACGGAAGATGTAGCACTTCTGGAATTTGAAAATCCTAAAATAAAAGTAGTACCCAAAAAGGTTACGGTTTCATTTGAAGTAAAGGAATTTAGCCAAAAACAAGTGACTGTACCCATCGAGTTATTGAATGTTCCGAGCAATACCTCCTTGAAAATCATTCCGGAAAATATAAACCTGAGCTTTGATGTAATGGTCGATAATTTTAATGATATTTCAGGTTCCGATTTTCGAGTGGTATGCGATTTTTCCGAAAAAGTTTCCGAAGGCAATTTTATGATTCCCAAAATTTTAAATCAGCCAAAAGGAATTTACCGAGTAGAATTATCTCCAAGGAAAATAGAATACTTAATCTTCAAATAATATGAAGATCATTGGTTTAACAGGAGGTATAGGGAGCGGAAAAACAACGGTAGCTTACTTATTTGAAGCATTGGGGGCCCCAATATACATAGCAGATATTGAAGCGAAAAAGTTAACCAATCGCTCTAAGTTTATTCGAAAAAAACTCATAGCCTTGCTGGGGGAGGAAGCGTTTCAAGAAGAAGGAATTAACCGTGCTTTTGTTGCAGCTAAAATTTTTAAAGATCCCATACTGCTTCAAAAGGTGAACGCCATCATACACCCAAGGGTACAACAGCACTTTAACAGATGGGCAAAAAAGCAAGATGCCCCTTACTGTATCAAAGAAGCCGCTGTTTTGTTTGAAAACGGCGGCTATCAAAAATGCGATTATACCATTTTGGTCACCGCACCTAAACATCTGCGAATTCAACGTATTCAACAAAGGGACGCATCATCGGAAGAGGCAATAAAAGACCGGATGGACAATCAATGGCCCGACAGTAAAAAAATACCCCTAGCCGACTTTGTTATTGAAAACATAACCCTCTCAAAGACAAAGAATAGGGTAGAGCATATTCATAAAATATTGCTGGAAGTATAGGTTTTTTGCAGAATCTTCAGTTTTGTTAACATTTGGTTAAACACCCCCAAACCTAAATGTTAAAATCTTAATTTTGAAATATGAACAAAAAATTGTTTGCATTACTTATTGCATCCATGTCGCTAGCTTTATTGGGAATTATCTTCGTGCAGGGATATTGGATAAGCAATGCCTACAGAACCAAAGAGGATCAATTCACTCTAAGTGTTCGACAGGTTTTAATTGAAGTTGCAAAAAGTGTTCAATTACGAGAAAACGAAAGGTACTATAACTTATATAGTGGCCTCGTCGATAGTCTCGAAGCCCCGAATTCTATAAGTGTTACAGAGCTTATTTATAGAATTGCCAATGAAAACAAGAATGAAACTGTAATATTTTCTGACGGCATTATTGAAGAAGATTACAAACTCTCTTCCCTCTTTTTGGACACGGAGTACGATAGTATTAATTTCAAAAAAATCACCAACCAGAAGAAGACGACTAAAATTAGAACTGCAATAGATGGTACTGGAGACCTTACAGAAACTACCTTGGATTTTAACAGGTTAAAAGATTACGAGAAAAAGGTATTTGAAGATGCGGTTAGTAATATCACTTCTAGAACCCCTATCCACAACAGAGTTTCCAATGAAGATATCAAGGATTTAATTGAAACGGAAGCTCGAGAACGTGGCATAAAATCAAAATTTGAGTTTGCCGTGTATAGTAACGACTTAGCGACGAAAATTCATTCTAGGAACTTTCAGTTGGATCCTGAAAGCACGTATGGGGTGCCATTGTTTGTGAACGACACCTTTAATGCCCAGTACCAGCTGTATGTGAATTTTTCGGGAAAAGGGCAGGAAATCCTAAATTCTATTCTGGGAATGGCTTTATTGTCACTTGCTTTTACAGGCGTTATTGTATTGGCTTACTCAAGCGCCTTACGTCAACTGTTTAGACAGCGGCAGATTTCGCAGATTAAAACCGATTTCATCAATAATATGACGCATGAGTTTAAAACACCCATAGCAACCATTAACCTAGCGCTGGATGCACTTAAAAACCCTAAGGTTTCAGAAAAGCCTGAGTTTGTTCAACGGTATTTAAAAATGATTCGTGATGAAAATAGAAGAATGCATGCCCAAGTGGAAAACGTGCTTCGTATTTCTAAATTGGAAAAGAATGAACTGGATTTGCCTAAAACACGGGTGAAACTTCATGAGATCATTGAAGATGCTATTTCTCACGTAAGCTTGATAATTGAAGATCGTGGAGGATATGTAAAAACTCATTTTGATGCCATGAAATCTTCAGTCTTGGCAAATGAATCACACTTAACAAACGTGATTGTGAATATATTGGACAATGCGATAAAATATTCTGATGACGAACCCAGAATTGATGTATACACCGAAAATGTAAAAAACTACGTTATTCTAAAAGTGAAAGATCAAGGTATGGGAATGACAAAAAGTGTGCAGAAAAAAATATTTGAAAAATTTTACCGGGAACATACGGGAGATATACATAATGTGAAAGGCCACGGACTAGGACTTTCATACGTAAAAAGAATCCTGGACGACCACGATGCCGAAATTTACGTAGATAGTGAAAAAGGCAAAGGCAGTACATTTACTATTAAAATACACTTAATATCTTAACATATGGAAACACAAAACAAAAAAATTCTATTAGTAGAAGACGATCCAAATTTTGGAACGGTACTAAAAGACTACCTTCACATGAACGACTATGAAGTGGTTCACGCCAAAAACGGTATGGAAGGTTTCGAAAAATTTAAAAAAGACGATTTCGATCTCTGTATCCTAGACGTCATGATGCCTTATAAAGACGGATTTACCCTAGCGAAGGAAATTAGGGAAAAGAATGAGGATATCCCTATTATATTTCTTACCGCGAAGGCCATGAAAGAAGACGTGCTAAAAGGATATAAAGTAGGAGCCGATGATTATCTAAACAAACCTTTTGATAGTGAAGTGTTGTTGATGAAAATCAAGGCCATTATTCAAAGAAAAGCAACCGACTCAATCGTTGATAGCAAGCAGTTTGAATTTGAAGTGGGAAATTTCCACTTAAACTCCAAACTCCGCTTCCTTACCTATAAAGAAGAGTCGCCTATCAAACTTTCTCCAAAAGAAAATGATTTGCTAAGACTCTTGGCGCTCCATAAAAACGATTTAATGCCAAGGGAATTGGCGTTAACCAAAATTTGGAGGGACGATAATTACTTTACTTCCCGAAGCATGGATGTATATATTGCAAAACTTCGTAAATATTTAAGTAAGGATGACGATGTGGAAATCATCAATATTCACGGAGAAGGATTTAGATTGGTCGTAAAAAGTGAAGTAGACCAATAGGTTAAAATATTAAGTGTGAAAACAACCCTTGCTCAACCAGAAGGTTGGGTAAGGGTTTTTTGTATATAGGTCTTAATTTCCGAAACAGGGGCGGTATAGTGAAACCATCTTATTTCAGGATTTTTTCGAAACCAAGTACCTTGCCTTTTGGAAAACCTTCGAGTGTTTTTTTTGATTTCTTCAACGGCTTCTTCCAAGCTACAACGTCCCTCTAGATATTCAAAAAGTTCTCGATACCCCACAGTTTGTAAGGCATTGACCGATTTGTGTGCTAAAAGCCCCTTGGCTTCATCCAATAACCCCTCGCTCATCATTTTATCTACCCTTACATTAATACGGTCGTATACTACTGCTCTTTCCGCTTCTAAGCCTATATAAAGGGTGTCGAAAAATCGATGGTTTTTTTTTGCTTTTCTGAACGAAGAAAAAGGTTTTCCCGAACTACGGTATACTTCTAATGCCCTAATAACCCTTTGCGGATTCTGTATATCAACTTTCTGAAAATATTTCGGATCTACTTCGCTCAATTCCTTCTGAAGGGGTGCTAGCCCTTCTTTTTTAAGGGTTTCATTAAGTTGCTCCCTTACTTCTGAAGCGACTTCCGGAAATTCGTCCAATCCTTTTACAACAGCATCTACATAAAGACCCGAGCCTCCTACCATTACAACAATATCATGTTTTTGAAAAAGTTTTTTCAGCAATGCGAGGGCATCTCGTTCAAAATCGCCTACGCTATAAGATTCCAGGATGCTCTTATTCTGAATAAAATGGTGCTTTACAGCGGTTAATTCTTCTTCCGAAGGAACCGCCGTACCAAGAGTCATCTCCTTAAAAAATTGCCTCGAATCTGCCGATAGGATTTCGGTTTGAAAAGCTTGTGCCAATTGAATGCCCATTCGCGTTTTCCCGATAGCCGTTGGGCCTACTATACAAACCAGTAAAGGCATTAGCTGTGATTTGGATTCAGTTCTTCACCACACTCATAACAGTATTTGGCGTCATCACGATGTTTTAGTGCATTGCAATTAGGGCATGCCTGGGTGTTTACGTGTACGTAATCCTTGTTTTTGTTGTATTCTGCGGTTACTATCCCAGTAGGAACTGCAATAATTCCGTACCCCAAGACCATAATAACCGTGGCTAGAAATTGCCCTAAAGGTGTAGCAGGAGCAATGTCGCCAAATCCTACCGTAGTAAGTGTTACGATACACCAATAAATACTTCTCGGGATACTGGTAAAGCCGTTTTCCTCGCCTTCAATAAGGTACATTAGCGTACCTGCAATAACTGCCACTATAAGTACTGCGAAGAGAAATACCAGGATTTTTGGCCGACTGTCTTTTAACGCTTTGGAAAGCTTGTTGGCTTCGCCGATGTAACGGGTAATCTTTAAAATCCTGAAAACCCGAAGTAACCTTAGTGCCCGAACGGTTAACAAATAATTACTCCCTACTAAAATAAAAGAAAGGTATAGCGGAATGGTTGAAAGAAAGTCGATAACCCCATAAAAACTGAAAATATATCGCGCAGGTTTTTTTACACAAATAATACGTAAGAGGTATTCAATCGTAAAGAAAATAGTAATCACCCACTCTCCAATGTACAATAGGTGGTAAACTCTTGGCTGAAGACCTTTCACGCTTTCTATCATGACAAAAACCACACTAAGGAGGATAAGGATCAATAGCACCACATCAAATAACTTTCCCGCAGGAGTATCGGCTTCATAGATAATATCATGAAGCTTTTTTTGCCATTTGCTTTGTGGTTTTGTTTCAGCCAAGAAAAATGTTTTGTAGGTTAAAAATAAGCAAGTTTCCTCAATCTACCGTATGGGTTGCCAAATTTACAATTTTTAGGACCTTGTTTTTCCGAAGGTAGGTCTGGATAATATGTTGCGAATCACGATTGTTCTGCATGGGATTTATAATCGATTTCAACACCTCTGGATTGGTAATTTGGTAGTTCAAACTATAAAACCCAAATCCAATATAAGCTCCGTTTTCAATAAGGATAGCAGAGCGTTCATCTACTTCTCTGCCACGGTCCACAATAAGCATGTCTTTATTGGCATAACTGTATTTTTCAATAAAGCCTTTAACCCGTTCGTTGTATTCTTCGGAAGGTTCTTTGCCTATACAAGCCCCATAGCAGTCTTTCACTCCATGCAAAAAACAAGGTCCTTTGGTTTCATGCAAGCCTGTTAGTTTTTGGCAAAGTTGGTGTTCTTCCGTAATGCGGAACAAAGAGGATTTTGCTTGTTGGTAGTTGGTAAAAGTAGTGATGGCTTTTTTACGGCTATCGGCTTTTTCTATCTTTAAATTTAAATACCCATTATCATCTTTAAAAGAGGTAAGTTGGTGCGTAAATAGATTCTTCCGAAGTGCTCTGTTGTAAACAGGTTTGTTGCGTTTTATCTCCTCACTTTCTTTCAGAAGGGCAATAAGTTCATTTCCTGTTTCTTCGTAGGTGACTTCGGCAACTTCCAACTGAATTTTCTTCGATTTTCTATTGTCATTGGTAAAATGTTGTACCAACCGTTTTTTTATGTTCTTACTCTTTCCTATGTAAATGATGGATCCATCCTTTCGGTGCATATAATAAACCCCGATTTCACTTGGGGCAGATTCAATAATATCCAGTAATTTAGGTTCCAATTGCCTTTTAGGGTCTTTTCGGACCATCTGCTGAATAATTTCCTTTTCAGTGTCCCTGGACAATAACATTTTGAAAAGTGCTACCGTGGCTTTGGCATCTCCTTGAGCGCGATGGCGATCACTTAATGGAATTCCCAGCGAGCGGCAAAGTTTTCCCAAACTGTAGGAGTCTTTATCGGGAATCAATTTTTTGGACAGTTCTACAGTACAAAGGGTATCTTTTTCGAAGGTATATCCCAACCGATCAAATTCGGTAGTGAGGATGCGATTGTCGAATTGCGCATTGTGGGCTACTAAAATACAACCGTTGGTAATTTCGATGATTCTTTTAGCGACTTCGTAAAATTTTGGAGCATTGCGAAGCATTTCATTGTTGATTCCTGTAAGATTGACGACAAAGGGTTGGATTTTCCGTTCCGGGTTCACCAAGCTGCTAAATTGATCCACAATCTTATGTCCGTCGAATCGATAGATGGCAATTTCTGTGATTCCTTCTTCATTGTATTTGCCCCCCGTGGTTTCTATATCTAATATGGCATACATTTATTATGGCTCCTCTCTGTAAAATTAATAATTACGTGCTCCAAAAATAGCGCTTCCTACTCTAACCATATTGCTCCCATTGGCAATGGCGACGGAAAAATCCCCGCTCATCCCCATGGAAAGAATAGAGAACCCGTAAGCTTTTTGGTGGGTATCGTAAAAGTGTTTCAAACGGGAAAACTCCTCGTTTAATTGTTTTTCATCCTCGGTAAAAGTGGCCATCCCCATCAATCCTTTAATTTTTACATGGGGCAGCATCGTAAGTGCCTCACTGTTTAATAGCTGTAAGGCATCGTCTTCCGTCATTCCGAATTTACTATCTTCCTCGGCAATTTTTATTTGAAGTAAACAATCAATAACCCGATTGTGTTTTTTGGCTTGTTTGTTAATTTCCTTCAGAAGTTTTAACCGGTCTACGGCATGTACCAAGTTTACAAATTGGGCCATGTACTTTACCTTGTTGGTTTGCACATGACCAATCATGTGCCATTTGACATCTTGAGGCATTTGCTCCCACTTTTCGGTCATTTCCTGAATCTTATTTTCCCCAAAAATACGCTGTCCAGCCTCATAGGCTTCCATAATTTCGGAAACCGGCTTGGTTTTGGATACCGCTACCAAGGAAACCTCTTCTGGTAATTGAGATTGTATTTCCTTCAAATTTTGTGCAATGCTCATAGATTCAAATTTCAACATAAACCGTTCAAATTCCAAGTAGATGGACAGTCAATTTGACGTACTTATTCAGAAGTTATTAAAACTCATAAATGGTAACGCCACTTCGTAGTTTGGGTTCAATATACGTGCTTTTTGGGGGCATGGTAAGTCCTTCGTTGGCTATTTGCTTCATTTCCATAACCGTAACGGGCAGCAACCCGAAGCCTACGGAAAATTCTCCAGAATCGACCAAAGACTTCACGTAGGCTAAATCCCTTTTTCCATGGGCATAGCCCAAACGGTCATCATTTCGCGCATCGCTAATGCCTAAGAGGGGTTTTAAAATGTATCGGTGTAGGATAAAGGTATCGAGTGCTTCCAAGGAATTTTCAAACCCATAGTGATCCTTCCGAAGGTACAAGGAGTAAAACGCCCCATCCAAATACATGCTAAAATGATGCTTTTTGGAAGGTTTATAATATTCTACGCCTCGTTCTTCAATTCGGAAGTGTGTATCTAGTTCGATAAGGAATTCTTCTTTGGACAAACCGTTTAAATCGGTTACCAAGCGATTGAATTCATAAATTTTCAGTTCACTCTCTGGGATGAGATAACTCATGAAATAATGGTGTGTATCGCTTTGGTTCAGACTCGCATTTTCCTGCTGAAGGTCTTTTGCCAGCAAATAGGAAGAAGCCGAGCGATGATGTCCATCGGCAATGTAAAAAGCAGGAATTTTTTCAAAGATGGACTGGAGCTTTTCAAGCGTCTTTTCTTCAGAAATGGCCCACAAGTAATGGGTGTCGCGATAGGTTGTGGTAAACTCGTATTCGGGTCGATCTTCCATCAAGCTTTCCAACAAATCTTTCAAAGAGTCATCATCTGGATAGGTGAGGAGCACTGCCTCCGAATTGAAGCCAACGGTTTTTAAATACTCCTTAAAAACGGCCTCCCTTTGCGAAAGGGTGTCCTCGTGCTTTTTAATAAGATCCTTTTCGTAATCTTCAATACTGGTCGCTGCCACTAGACCGTGAAAGACATTTCCATCCCGATTAACGATTTTATAGACATAGAGGCACTGTTTTTCATCTTGCTGAAAGACCCCATCCTCCTTAAATTCCAAGTATCGGTTTTTAACCAACTGGTATCGTGCGGTCCCGGTAATTTCCTTATGGTATTTAAATCCGGGGTTGACAATATGCAAAAAGGAAAACGGATTGTCCCGTAACCTTGCATCCCTTTCCTCTTGGGTATAGCTTTCATAAGAACGTGAAGCCACAAGGCTTACCTTGTCCCTGGTGGGCCGTACCGCTTTAAAAGGATAGATGTTAGGCATTGTTGTATCAGTTTCTTTCTATTTATCAGAAAAGACAGTGGTTAAGCAAATTGTTGGGCCACTTTCTCAGCCTTTCTACTTTCGGAATAATCGTAAAAACCTTCACCACTTTTCACGCCCATTTTACCCGCCATCACCATATTTACCAGTAGTGGGCAAGGGGCATACTTCGGATTTTTAAATCCGTCGTACATCACATTCAAAATAGAAAGACAAACGTCCAATCCAATAAAATCGGCCAATTGCAAAGGCCCCATAGGATGTGCCATGCCTAGTTTCATTACCGTGTCAATTTCTTGAACCCCTGCCACCCCATTGTATAGGGTTTCAATGGCTTCATTAATCATGGGCATTAAAATACGGTTAGCTACAAAACCAGGGTAATCGTTTACTTCCACAGGGACTTTGTTCAGTTTTTTTGAAATTGCTTCTACTGTTTTGTAAGTCTCTGGACCGGTACTGTAGCCCTTAATGATTTCCACTAATTTCATAATGGGCACTGGATTCATGAAGTGCATCCCAATAACGTTTTCAGGATGTGAGGTGACAGCTGCAATTTGCGTGATGGAAATAGAAGAAGTATTGGTCGCCAAAATGGTGTCTTCGGAACAAAATTTAGCTAGGTCCTTAAATATTTTAAGTTTTAAGTCTACATTTTCAGTAGCTGCTTCTACCACCAAGCCAACATTTTTTACCCCTTCCTCCAATTGGGTGTAGGTGGTAATGTTTTCAAGGGTATGTTTTTTAGCTGCTTCGGAAATCACTTCCTTAGCAACCATACGATCTAAATTTTTGGTAATTGTGGCAATTCCTTTATCTAAAGAACTTTGTGAAATATCGATGAGTTGTACTTTATAATCATGTTGAGCGAAAGTATGGGCAATTCCGTTCCCCATGGTTCCTGCTCCAATAACAGCTACATTTTTCATGGAAGTATAAGTTTTATAAATGTTTAAAATTTTCAATAATCTGAAGCGCAACCCGCAAGGCTTCGGTGGCTTGTGCTAAAGTAACCACGGGAGTTGTGTCATTTTCAATCGCTTCGGCAAAGGTCTCCAACTCGTCCAATATGGCATTGTTGTTTGCAATATTGGGATTGTCGAAATAAATCTGTTTCTTTTTTCCTTCAGCATTGGTAAGGATCATGGCAAAATCATCGGCCTTATTAGGGGCATCTTTCATTTTTACCACTTCTACCTTTTTGTCTAAAAAGTCTACCGAAATATAAGCGTCCCTTTGAAAAAAACGTGCTTTACGCATTTTTTTCAGGGAGATCCTGCTCGCCGTTAAATTGGCCACACAACCATTCTCAAACTCAATACGAGCATTGGCAATATCTGGGGTGTCTGAAATAACCGCTACTCCGCTGGCACTCACTCCCTTCACCTTGCTTTTTACCACACTTAGTACGGCATCAATATCGTGAATCATTAAATCCAACACCACAGGAACATCGGTCCCACGAGGGTTGAATTCGGCCAAGCGATGCGCTTCGATGAACATGGGGTTTTCAAACTTATCCTTTACACTCATAAAAGCGGGGTTGAACCGTTCTACATGTCCTACTTGACCTTTTACATGATGTTGGGCAGCTAATTTCAGAAGTATTTCTGCCTCTTCTACGGTTTGGGTGATGGGTTTTTCAATAAACAAATGCTTTCCTGCCTCCATCACTTTTTTGGCGCAGTTAAAATGATGACTCGTGGGAGTTACCACATCTATCATATCACAGGCCTCTATTAACGCTTCCATGGAAGGAAAGCTTTTATAGCCCAATTCCTTTTCAATTTTATGAGCAGCTTTGGTATCGGCATCGTAAAATCCCACCAATTCATATTTATTAGACTGCTGAAGTAATTTCAAGTGAATTTTTCCAAGGTGCCCAGCACCTAAAACGCCTGCTTTTAGCATGGATTAAGATTTTCAACAAAGATACTTTTTTTGAAAGAAAATAGCGAAGGAACCTTTTTAAATAAAAAAGATGCTTTTACCTTTGTCATACTTCCATGAAAGATACTTTTACTCATAAAGGCATGCGCAAACGTTTGGTAGAAACCCTAAGGGCTAAGGGGATTGCCAATGTGGCTGTGTTGGAGGCAATCAATAAAGTGCCAAGGCATTGGTTTATGGACAGTGGGTTTTTGGATCATGCTTATACCGACAAGGCGTTTCCTATTGCCGCCGATCAAACCATTTCGCAGCCTTACACCGTTGCAAGGCAAACCGAGTTATTAGAAGTTAATGCGGGCGACAAAGTATTGGAAATAGGCACTGGAAGTGGTTATCAAAGTGCCGTATTGCTGGAGATGGGTATTGCTGTGTATACGATTGAACGTCAAAATGAATTGTTCAAAAAAACCAGTCTGGCCCTTCCCAAAATGGGCTATCGCCCCAAGAAAATGATATTTGGCGATGGCTATAAAGGCTTGGAAGAATTTGCTCCTTACGACGGAATAGTTGTCACAGCAGGTGCCCCTTATGTGCCCAAACCTTTATTGGCACAGTTAAAAGTAGGAGGGAAGCTCGTTATCCCAATCGGGGAGCCCGTACAAATTATGACGGTCTTTACCCGAAAAAGTGCTACTGAGTTCGAAAAAACCGAACACGGTGAATTCCGCTTTGTTCCCATGTTGGAGGATAAAAACTGAACTAGTTAAAAAGATTCAGGAATTTCAGCCCAAATATAAAGGCTCCTTCTCTTTGGTTTCCGTAGAAAGATTGCACATAATCAATTCGGAAGAGGCGGTATTTCCCCCAGCCCAAATTATCCAAACCTACCGATACTTCACTGTAAGGTTTACGGTCTTCCGTACTTAAAAAATGTCCGCCTACAATTAAATTAAAGCCCAATCTATTAATCCCTGGAATTTTTCCGAGGGCCCAACCTTTAAAATCATGCTCGGCGTGTCCCAAGGCATAACTTTTATTGGTGCTTAGTGCATAATAGGGAAGAAGGTTAAATACATTGGTGTATCGGGAACTCGTACCTACACGGGTCTGGTTGCCATTAAAATGTTGAAAATCGACAAAGGAAATGTCTTCAGCATTAAAAAAAGTACCCCCTTGTAAGCGGTAGCTGAATTCCCCAAGATTCCCTGTATTCACATTTTGGCGTATGGTAGCATTCAATTGGGTATAGTTGTAGTTATTGTCGCTAGCGGCCATGGCATTTTCTAGTTGTAGGGTAAGTCGTGGGAAAGCGGGATTCCCCAAATTGAACTTCCCATCGGGGTAGGTCATGTATTTTTGGCCAAAAGTGATATTGGCCGTAAAAATGGTTTTCACCAAATCGTGCTCTATAATCGCAGGATTAGTGAAATCTGCAGGCGCCAACGGATTGTTACTGGTGTAATCTACATCGTCATTTGGGAGGGTTACATAGTCGGTGTTATTAAATAAAGGTTGCCTATTTTGATAGCTTACCGAAAGGGAAGTCCGTAAGCCATTTAGCAATTCTTGACTCCATGCGACCCCGCCATAGTTAAGTTCGAAGAGTTTCATGTAGTTTCGTTCAAAAAATAAAGAAGAAACGGTATTGATTAGTGGTGAAATAGGCTCACTGCCATTAAACTGCCTAGTTTCGCTTCCACCGTATAGTGTAAATTGTAAATCGTTGGTATTGTTGAATTTCTTGGTTGCGGTACCGGTCCAACGTAGGCGATCTTCGGCGATACCATAATCGGCCTTAATTTGTGTGTAAAACCAATTGGTTCGGTTATCGTCATACCATTTAAAAAAGCTCAATCCCGCATTGGCATTCCAGCCCTGTACGGTATTGAAGCTAATATGGGTTAATGGGGATTCGTAACTCACTTCCCATTTGTCGTAGGTGTTTTTATAGGAATACCCTGCTATGGGGCTCAATAAGGAAAATTTGTTGTTTTTGGCATCGATGGAATCTAAATAGGTTTTCGATTTTCTTAATTCCTGAATACTGTCCTTTCGAAGGTAATCGGTCGTTTCTTCTTCGGTAAGTTGTACAGGACGTTTGTTTTCCCAAAACAGACTGTCTTTTTTATTGGCTTCAGGTTCAAAATACAGCACTTCGTTTCCGAAGGTATTTTTATCAAATTCTGGCTGAAAGTCATAATTACTGTACACTGCAATAAAGCGGCCGTCACCATTAAATCCGAAGAAACCAAAACTGAAATCGATGGTTTGGGAAATTTTGATCCAAGCGTTTTCTATGCTGTCGAAAGTGAAACTCTGTTTAAAAAGCAACTCTTTTACAAAAGGGACTTGAATGGCTGTTCCATTGGTTTTCAGTTCGACGCCATAGAGCTGCCAATCGTCTTCCACGATGTATATGATTCCTTCCCAAACTCGATCGTTTGGGCGTTTAGGCGTCACTTTTATTTTATTGACTAGTTTACTGCCTTCATAAAATACCCCGTCGAGTTTGTAATTGTAATAGCCAAGCGCATTGTTGGCAATAGGGGAGACCAAAGCAGCGTTGAGGTCCAAGGTATTTTCATAAAAGCTGAAATTAGCTTCCTGGGCACTGTTAAAACTGAATCCACTGTCGTTACCACTCACTTTACTGGCTAAGATGGTTTCCTTAAAATTGTTCGGTTTTTTATAAGCTATTTTGCTAATGGTTTCTGAAAGATAGATAATCCCCGTTCGGGTGGAATCCAAGGCCCCGTCGAAATCGCCCACTTCTTGTCCCAGAATTTTTTTTGGGACACTATCCACCCGCCAAATTCCGCGGGAGTAGAAATCGGCTTTGAAGGCAGAAATACGTTCCAGGTTTTCCTTCCGTTGATTGATCGTTGCCCTAATAATGCGATAGGCTGGATCTTCGGAAGCATTCACGACCACTTCATCCAAGCTAACGGAGGCTTCCTTCAATACCACATCTAAAGGTTCTTTTAAATTGTTAGCTTCCAACTGTCTGTATTCGGTTTGAAACCCTAACGATTGAAATACAATGGTAAAAGTTTCGCTTCCGGACTTTTCTGAAGCAAGCGCTCCTAAATCCAAAGTGTAGCGACCTTCCTCATTTGAGGTGGTGCCTTTATAAGACCCTTCCAAGTAAATATTGACGTAGGGGAGCGGTTGGTTTTGGGAGTCGGTAACTTTTCCTGAAATTTGGGCTGAAAGCGAGATACAGCAAAAAAATAGGAGTAGGGGGATCAATTTTTTCATAGGCAATAGTTGTCTATACTAAAGACGCATATTTTGAGTAAAAGGTTGTTTACTGTGGTGAAATTAGAAAAAAAAGCGGGATAAGTTCTTAACGAAATGTTAGTTATTAAAGGCTTTTTTGATCCTGCTTAAATTACGCTTGCTTTCACGGGCCTTGATCGATTCCCTTTTGTCGTATTGTTTTTTACCACGGCAAAGTGCCACTTGAAGTTTGGCCAATCCCCGATCATTCGTGAAAAGCAGTAACGGGATAATCGTTAAGCCCGAATTTTTCACTTCTTTTTCCAGTTTTTTCAGTTCACTTCTATTTAATAACAGCTTTCGGGAGTTCTTGGGATTATGATTGAAATGCGTAGCGTGGGAGTACTCTTGAATGGTCATGTTAATAACGAACAATTCCCCATTGGAAAACTCGCAAAAGCTTTCGGCTATAGACGCTTTTCCTTCACGAATGGCTTTAATTTCGGTGCCTTTAAGTACGATTCCTGCGGTATATTTATCGAGGATTTCGTATTCAAATTTCGCTTTACGGTTCTTTATTTGTACGTTTTTCTGTAAGGACATAAGGATTGCAAAAGTAAGAAAATTAATCTTCCGCAGGGGAAATACGGTTCCATCTTACGGGCGAATAGTCTGTTTTTGTCTCCCCATTGACCACCAAATTATCAAAAAAGCATTTCACTCCTATGGAAGTCATGATGTTAGGGCCATCTTGAATGTGGAGGTGCAAATGTGGCTCGCTGGAATTGCCCGAATTTCCACAGTTGGCAAGATACTGACCCTTTTTAACTTGTTGCCCTTCTTCCACAGCAATGGTTCCTTCTTCAAAATGGGCATAGACAATATACTCTTCATTTTTGGTTTTCAAAATGACCGAGTTCCCTAAGGGCTTCATCTCGTTCATGGCGCCTGGCTTGTTATCTGGAATGCCTCTATTTACCTGAATTACTTCCGCATCACAAACGGCGAATATGGGCTGGCCAAATGCATAATAGTCTTCGTTTCGAGTGCCGCTCCTTTCAAAAGCACGATTGTTTTTCCCCACTTTCAGGAAATCGAAGGCATGCCTTTGGGTCTTGGAAACAACATGATAGTTTTGTGCTTTGGTATCACCGCCCCAAACCGTAAACCAATTTCCTTTAAAAGGCAGTCCTAAAGAAGTTTTGTTTCGCTCCATCTTTGGGAGTTCGTTGTCTTCCGAAGCAGGTAAAAACCGTAACCCGTTTAATTTCCCGTCTTTATCCAGCGACAGGGAAATGTTCTGTTTTCCCTTTTCAAATAGGGTTTCATAAACCTCACTAGTATTTATCCGCTCAATGAATTTAAAAGAAACAATGGAACCTAGATTGTTTCTAAAGGTGGTAACAATGGCCGTTACCTTCTCAATTCCCAATTGTTGCTGCATATTGGAATCCATCATCTCAAAGACGGCTTTTCCATTAGCGTCATTAAAATGATTTTTGAAGGTTTCCAAAGTAGTAAGGTAGGCAGTCTCTTGGCTCGTAAGTGTGGCACTACTTAATAGAAAAAGTAAAAGGAATGCTTTCATAATTGGAATATAGGGATAAAATTGGCTTTGCCAAATAATTTCCTAGTTGGGAAGGTTCACGGTTCTTATTTCAGAGGTAGCTTGCCCATTTTTGAGTTGTACCACATATAAACGACTGTTGTCATTATCTGGTATGTCCTCGTATTTTTGCTGTTTCAAAATTTGGTTGACCAGCATAGGAGTGGTGTTACTGTGGCCTACGATAAGTACCTGATTTTTTTCGGTAGCTTTAAGAAACTCTGCATCGATCACATTTTTTGGATCATAAGGGATGATGGGTAAATTTTTATTTTTTGCCACCAAAGCTGCTGTTTGCTGTGTTCTTAGGTAGTTAGTAGAAAAAATTTTGTTTAATGGGATGGTGTCAAAATAAGTAGCCCAGTGTTTGGCTCTTTGCGTTCCTTTTTCCGTGAGTACTGGGTTGGGATTGGAAGGCGCGCTGCGATCTTTTTCTGCATGCCGAATCAGATAATAGGTGGTGGTTTTTTCTTCGGAAGGCTTTTTTGTTTCATTTTTACAAGAAAAAGTAAGGCTTAAAAGCACCATGAATACTAGGGTTCGATACATTGATGTGATTTTTTTAAAAAAAATTCATTTCAGTAAAACCAAAGATACGCTTCCTTCGTATATGAAAGTGAGGTTTTAGAGTTAAAGTTGTTTGTTGAAAATTGTTATGAAAGAAGAACCCTCCGCTTGCGGAGGGTTTTTTTATGCTACATATTGTACTACGGTAATCGTAGTGTAAATGGCAAATACTAAAAAAATGGAAAGGCTGTAAATTCCTAAAATGGTATTTCTTCGGTACAGCTGTTTTCTGTTTTGAGGAATGCTTTTCATAATATAAAGTTTAGTTGGTTACTACACTATTATGACGAGCCTGCTTCAAATTTGTTACATTTTATTTTTTGTTTTTGAAGTGTAGTACCCTCTCTTCAAAGCTTTTATGCGTTACTGGGGTTTTTACCGAATCAAATAAATCCATAAATCGCGCCTCGTGGGTTTCCCTTTTTTGGGTTTGAAGATTAAAATGGACATAATGGCTCCACATCAATGCCTTCAGTTCGGTTTTGTCACGATTGAACATGCGTAATTCCACGTTAAGACTGGTTTCGTCAAAATGTAATAGCTGAGATTGGATGACGACTTCTTCCATTAACCAGGCAGGTCTTAGGTAAGCAATTTGGTTGCTTCCAACTACCCAGCTTTTTCCTTGTTCCCTTCCCAGTTTGTATATGTCGATATCGTAATGCTGAATTAATTGGTCTTCCCGAGCATTTACCATATAGTTCAGGTATTCCGAATTATTTAAATGATTAAAGGGATCGCAATGCTGAAAACGTATCGTAGTTTTACTTTCGAGAATTTTTGGAGGTTCTTTGGACATGATTTTTTAGTTTTAAACAAAAATACGACCCCTGGAACAATATCCAAGGGTCGTATTCAACTAACCAAATATGAAAACTAAGGTTTTTTGCCGAAAGGACTTCAGCAAGGGGTTCCTTAGACCCGTAACGTTCAGTTTTCTATTAAATCTTCCTGATTTCTGAAAACCAATTGGTCGTCGAAACTATCCAGTAAAATGATACTGTCGGTACTTATTTTTCCTGATAGGATCTCTTTTGATAGTTCGTTCAACACTTCTTTCTGAATGACCCGTTTTACCGGTCTTGCTCCAAACTGCGGATCGAAACCGTGCTTGGACAAATGTTCTATGGCTTCTTCCGTAGCATCCAAAGTAATATGTTGCTTGGCAAGCATTTTGGTCACTCCTTTTAACTGAAGCCCTACAATTTCCTTGATATCTGCTTGCGTTAAAGGCGTGAACATGATGATGTCGTCAATACGATTAAGAAACTCGGGCCTTACCGATTGTTTCAGTAGCCCTATTACCTCTACCTTGGCTGCTTCCATGGCCGTATCGATATCCTTAACGCTTTCAAACTTCTCTTGAATGATATGGCTTCCCATATTACTGGTCATGATAATGATGGTATTCTTGAAATCGGCAACCCGTCCTTTGTTATCGGTTAAACGTCCTTCATCCAATACCTGTAATAGGATGTTGAAGGTGTCTGGATGTGCTTTTTCAATTTCATCCAACAATACTACCGAATACGGTTTGCGTCGTACGGCTTCCGTAAGCTGTCCGCCCTCATCGTACCCCACATATCCTGGAGGCGCCCCTACCAATCTACTAACGCTGTGGCGTTCTTGATATTCGCTCATATCGATTCGGGTCATGGCGTTTTCATCATCAAAAAGATATTCTGCAAGTGCCTTTGCCAATTCGGTTTTACCCACACCAGTAGTTCCTAGGAATAGGAAGGAACCAATCGGTTTTTTAGCGTCCTGTAACCCTGCCCTACTTCTTCGGATGGCATCACTCACGGCTACAATGGCTTCTTCTTGTCCTACAACGCGTTTATGAAGTTCTTCCTCCAGTCTTAATAGTTTTTCCCGCTCGCTCTGTAGCATTTTGGTTACAGGTATTCCGGTCCATTTTGCGACTACTTCAGCAATGTCGTCATTGGTCACTTCCTCTTTAATTAAAGAGCTTTCCCCTTGATTGGCCAATTCGGTTTCCAATTTATTTAAGCGCTCTTGGGCTTCCTTGATTTTTCCGTAGCGGATTTCAGCTACTTTTCCGAAGTCGCCTTCCCGCTCTGCTTTTTCGGCTTCCAAACGCAACTCTTCCAATTCCTTTTTGGTATTCTGAACGTTCTCCACCACCTCTTTTTCGCTTTTCCACTGCGCGTTCAACTCGTTTCGCTCTTCCTTTAAATTGGCTAAGTCGGCCCGAAGTGTTTTCAGTTTTGCTTCATCTTTCTCCCGCTTAATCGCTTCGATTTCAATTTCCAGTTGCATGATTTTTCGGTCCAATACATCCAGCTCTTCCGGCTTGGAATTGATCTCCATGCGTAATTTCGAAGCCGCTTCATCCATCAAGTCAATGGCTTTATCGGGCAAGAAGCGATTGGTAATATAGCGTTGCGATAATTCTACGGCGGCTATAATTGCTTCATCCTTAATGCGAACCTTGTGGTGTGTTTCGTACTTTTCCTTGATACCCCGTAGAATGGAAATAGCGCTTTCGGTATCGGGTTCATCTACGGTTACTTTCTGAAAACGACGCTCTAGGGCTTTGTCTTTTTCAAAATACTTTTGGTATTCATCTAGGGTCGTGGCTCCAATGGCACGTAGTTCGCCACGCGCGAGGGCAGGCTTCAGGATATTGGCCGCATCCATGGCTCCTTGTCCGCCACCAGCTCCCACTAACGTATGGATTTCATCAATAAACAAGACAATATTTCCATCACTGGAAGTAACTTCCTTGATGACGGCTTTTAATCGTTCTTCGAATTCCCCCTTGTATTTAGCTCCCGCAATAAGCGCCCCCATATCCAAAGAGTAGATTTCCTTGCTTTTTAGGTTTTCGGGGACATCGCCGTCTACAATACGGTGTGCCAGCCCTTCGGCAATGGCTGTTTTACCGGTACCGGGTTCCCCTACAAGCATGGGATTGTTTTTGGTGCGTCGGGAAAGAATTTGAAGGATTCTTCGTATTTCCTCATCCCGTCCAATCACCGGATCTAGTTTTCCGTCCTTGGCCAACTGATTCAAATTCCGGGCATATTTGTTCAGGGAGTTGTAGGTTTCTTCCGCACTTTGTGAAGTGACACGGTCTCCTTTGCGCAATTCCTCAATGGCTGCTTTCAACGCTTTTTCGGTGACCCCTTGGTCTTTTAAGCTTTGTGCGATGCTACTTTTAGAATTAAATATGGCAAGTAATAAGTGCTCAATACTTACATATTCATCGTTCATTTTCTTCGCTACAATGCTCGCTTCGTTTACTGTTTTCGCTGCTTCACGGGATAGCATAATTTCGCCTCCATCTACTCTGGCAAACGATTCCAATTGCTTGGTCAATAGTTGCTGAAGTAAGGGTACGTTTACGTTCAATTTTTTGAGGATGAAAGGGGTGACGTTTTCATCTACTTCAAAAAGAGCTTTCAGCAGGTGTTCATTTTCAATTTGCTGATGCCCCAAGCTTTGGGCAAGCTGTTGCGCTTGCTGAATCGCTTCTTGTGATTTTATGGTAAAATTATTAAAGTTCATCGTTATTTTTTTTTGAAATGTATAGGGCAAAAGCTAAGCCAAGCTAAAAACAGGACAAAATGACTGAAAAATTAGGTTTGTTTCAAGACAATTTGTCTGAAATACTTGCATGAAATGATATTTTGAAGTTATATTTGTTAACTACAAACAGTTTAGGGGAGCAGCTTTTTTAAATTTATTATGATTCAGAATTTAAGAAAAGAGCAATGGAGAGACATCGTTTTTGACGATGGGATCGATCCTAATGAAAAATTTAAGATCTCTAATTACGGTCGCATCATCAATTGTAATCGAGAAGAAGAGTTTCTGGTGAATGAGACTTGCATTAATGGCTATCCAAACCTTAGGGTACGCCAACGTAAGAATGGAAAGTTCACGAGTCGCTATGTACACAAATTGGTAGCACAGACTTTTCTGGAACAAGGGGATGGTGAGTATGTTATACATTTGGATTACGATAAGATGAACAATCACTTGGATAACCTGAAATGGGCGACCAAAAGGGAGAAGGAAGTGCATCAATTCAGTAATCCGGAATACAAGAACAAACCCCGAAAGCGTACGTATTCCAAACTTACCGAAACCAAGGTGAAGCTTATCAAGAGGAAGATCAACGATCCCAACCGGCGTACGCGCATGAAAATGATCGCAAAACAATTCGGTATTTCAGAAATGCAACTTTACCGAATCAAAACTGGGGAAAACTGGTCCAGCGTCACGGAATACTAGCTTACAGCCAACCTTTTCTTCTGAAGTAATACAACATTGCCAGGAATACAAGAATCATCACGCCCCATAAAATATAGTAGCTATATTGGTAATGCAATTCGGGCATGTGATCGAAGTTCATTCCGTAGATTCCGGCGATAAAAGTTAACGGGATAAAAATTGTGGCGATAATGGTAAGCACTTTCATAATGTTGTTCATCTTATTGCTTACCGTGGTCATGTACATGTCCATAAGGCCCCATACCATATCGCGATAGATTTCAATATTTTCATTGATTTGAATGATATGGTCGTATACGTCCCTAAAGTAATCGCGGGTGCGTTCTTCAATAATGGGGTTTTCAATTTTTTCGATTCGGGAAATCACTTCCCTTAAAGGAAACACGCTCCTACGAATTCGAAGCACTTCCCGTTTTAAAGCTTGAATGTCCTGCGGAGTGGATTCAATTGGGTTTTCATCAAATAATTGATCCTCCAATGTTTCAATTTTATCTCCAAAATCCTCTACTACGGCAAAGTAGTTATCCACAATCGTATCCATGAGGGCAAAAGCTAGATAATCCGCACCAAACGTTCGGATTCGGGATTCGGGATTGTCGAGACGTGCTCTTAGGGGGTCGAAAAGATCTTCCTCGGATTCTTGGAACGTAAGCACATAATTTTTACCTACAATTAAGGAAATATGCTCCACCGTAAATTGCTGTTCCTTATTGAAATACAGCATTTTCAATACTATAAAAAGATAGTCTTTGTATTCATCCACTTTGGGACGGTGATCGGTATTTAGGATATCCTCCATCACCAAAGGATGTAAATCGTAGAAATTTCCCAATTTGGAAATTTCATCGGTAAGATTTAATCCATTTATATTAATCCAGGTAATCTGGTCGGTAGTTTTAAATTTGAAGGAATCTTCAACATCGTTGGTTTTAATGACCTCGAAATGATCTTTTGAGTATTCATAAATTTCTATATCGGTAACTTCCCGATTTTTATCCCCAACATAACCCGCAGTACCTGGTGCTTTACCGATGGTTTTTTTATGACTCTTTCTTTTGGTTTTGTGTAGTTTTTTCATATCCTGATATTAAAGATACATATTCGAATGGAAAAGTTTGTGTAAAGTCTGTTACTTTTGCACGACTTTAATACATAAATGGAATTATGGGATTTTTTAATTTATTCGGAAATGGTAATAAGGAAAATTCGGCCAAAGAGTCTAAAACCTTACCTTGGAAGAAACTCACACGATTAGAACAACTAGAGGTTGTTAAAGAAACTTCTAAAACACGTCCTGTCGTTATTTTTAAGCATTCTACCACTTGTGGAATAAGTAGAATGGTCCTACGTACCTTTGAAAGGGATTATGCTGTGGAAGACGGAAAAATCGATTTGTATTACTTAGATCTTTTAGTGTTTCGGGACGTTTCCAACGAAGTAGCGATTCAATTTCAGGTGGTACATCAAAGTCCGCAGTTATTGATCATTCAAAATGAAAGCACAGTTCATCACGCTTCCCATCAAGGCATCCAAGCTTCCGATATCGAAAAATTTGTATAAAAAAAGCCCCTTTTCTAAGGGGCATTTTTAGTTTCAGTACAATTTATTTTGTTGCAGTATTTCTTTCAGCCTTGCTTTCATTTCGGTTCCGGCATCCAAAACCATTTGCTGGTTCGATGGGAACGGGAAAAAGTCATTTCGGCTAAATTGCATGTCTTCTTGAGTCAAGGCTCTCTCATCGCCTCGGTAACGGGCAAAAATGTTTTCAAAGATAAACTCTGTTCCCAGCGGGTGACGATTCATAATACGGTTACTGTTTAAATCGCGATACACCACATTTCCACCTACACGGGTTGCTTTGGTTTGCTCGGTATAAGTAACTTTCGCGGTTACCGTAATGAACTTATCAACCTTTATATCGTTGCCAAGGCTATCTTTCACGACGTTTCCGTAGCGATCCAAAACGTATTCCCAGCCATCCTTGATGGTTTTTTTTCGAAGGTATTCCTTTTCGGAAATACGTTCTGGGGAAATGGTGATTTCATCAAAATTTACATCGATCCCAAAATTGTAGTAAATACCTTGTTCTTTTTGGGTGTGGTATTCGGTCCAGAAATCGTCGAGTCCGTAGGTATTGAAATCCAATAGTTCCCGTTCTAACCTGAAGGGAATAATTTGATTGCTCTGGTTGTTCAGTTTTACAAAAACAAAATCGGTTCCCTGAAAATGGGCTTCGTCCAATTTTTCGTCTACCTGAAAATAATCCGGTTGCAGATTTTTCAAATCACTGAAAAAGCCATAGGCTTTCCGGGCATCTTGAATGCTATTCCGACTTAAATATTTGTTGCCTTCATTGAAAAGGTAATCGGCAAAATTCCGTTTAGAAGCTAATATTTCAGCACTGTAATCCTTCAATTGGATATCGGTATCTATTAAAGAAAGCAAGGGTCTAATAGCTTCCTGTCTTTTTCCTAAATCACAATAGGTATAATAGATTTCACGGGTATTGGAAGGCTGATTCTCTTTTTTCAGAAAAGCGATGCGTCTCTGGTCTTCCTCCACGACACTTTTAAAAGCTTCCTCCAGAAAAGCAACATGTGCCTCGCTGTTTTTCCCGTTAGGATCTTTTTGCAGTTTTTTTAAGGCCAATTCGATGACGGCATCGTAATCGCCTTGCGCCAAAAATTTCTGATTTCGTTTTACACTATTACATCCTGTGAGCAATAGCGCCAAAAGTAAAAGGGTAATAGTTGTCCTCATAACTGAAAAAGTTTGGTTATTGCTTAAGGGAATACAAGCGCTATGCCAAACTAGATTTGCCTTGCGGGAAGCACCTTTCCTTTACATTCCCCAAAACCAATACGTACTTGATCATTTTTGCTGTAACCACGAAGGATGACCGTATCGCCATCGTTAATGAATTTACGTTCGGTACCATCACTTAATTTTAATGGATTTTGCCCACGCCAAGTAAGTTCCAGCATCGATCCGTAGCTATCTGGGGTGGGTCCGGAAATGGTTCCACTTCCCATCATATCGCCACTACGTACGTTACATCCATTTACGGTATGGTGTGCAAGTTGCTGAACCATGGACCAGTACATGTATTTAAAGTTGGAGCGACAAACCACGTTCTCTACACCCCCAGAAGGTTTGATACTCGCTTCTAGATGGATGTCGTAATTTTTATTTCCCGTTTGCTGAAGATAGGGAAGGGGTTTGGGATCTTGGTCCGGCCCTTTGGTTCTAAAAGACTCAAGAGCGTCTAGGGTAACAATCCAGGGAGAAATGGTGGAGGCAAAACTTTTTCCAAGAAAGGGTCCTAAAGGAACATATTCCCAAGCTTGAATATCACGGGCACTCCAGTCGTTGAAAAGTACCAATCCGAAGATGTTTTCTTCGGCTTCTTCAATAGCGATGGTTTTCCCCAAATCGTTTGCTGCAGTAGTAATAAAAGCCATTTCCAATTCAAAATCCAGCAGTTTGGAAGGGCCGAATCCCGGTACGCCGTCGTCGCCTGGTTTTGATTGCCCTACGGGGCGTCTTATGGGAGTTCCAGAAGGAACAATGGAAGAGCTTCTTCCGTGGTAGCCAATAGGCACATGAAGCCAATTGGGCATTAAGGCATTTTCGGGATCACGGAATAAGGAACCCACATTGGTGGCATGCTCCTTACTCGCGTAGAAGTCGGTGTAATCCCCCACATCTACCGGAAGCTGCATTTCAATTTCATCCAAATCGAACAAAACCTTTTGCCGGTGTTCTGCATTATCACGTAGTTTCGCATTATCGTGTGCAAAGATTTTTGCGATGCGATTACGCACCAACCGCCAGGTTTTTCTTCCGTCGGCAATAAAATCGTTTAAGCTATCCTGAAGGAAAATATCGTCCGTAAGTTCAATTCCATCAAAGTAGCCTAATTGATGCAGTGCACCAAGGTCTATGGCGGTGTCCCCTATTCGGGTACCTATGGTAATGATATCGTCACGGGTAAGGAACACCCCAAAAGGAATATTTTGTATAGGGAAGTCACTGTTGGCAGGAACGTCTAACCAGGTTTTTCTGTTGGGATCGTTGGCAGTGAGTGGCATAAATCGGTATTTTTAAATTGTTCGTAAATTGTTAATCAAATATATAATTTCTTCCCTAGTAACCCTAAGCATTTTGTATTTTTGGTTTTTCTTAACTTTTTACAAATCATGATAGCTAGAGACGAACAAATATTTGAATTAATTGAAGCCGAAAAACAACGTCAAATTAATGGTTTGGAACTTATTGCTTCCGAAAATTTTGTAAGTCCTCAAGTGATGGAGGCCGCCGGAAGTGTTTTAACCAATAAATATGCGGAAGGATATCCTGGGAAGCGTTATTATGGTGGGTGTGAAGTAGTGGATGAGGTAGAACAAATAGCAATTGACCGTGCAAAAACCCTTTTTGGGGCCGAATACGCCAACGTACAGCCCCATAGTGGCTCGCAAGCAAATACAGCAGTGTTTGCAGCCTGTTTGAAACCTGGGGATAAATTTTTAGGTTTCGACTTGTCTCATGGAGGGCACTTAACCCACGGAAGCCCTGTAAATTTTTCAGGGAAGTTATACGAACCGGTCTTTTATGGGGTCGATAAAGAAACAGGCCGATTGGATTATGATACGATTGAGGAAATTGCCGTAAAAGAACAACCCAAGATGATTATCGCGGGAGCCTCTGCCTATTCCCGTGAGATTGATTACCAACGTTTCCGTGAAATCGCCGATAAAGTAGGCGCTTTATTAATGGCAGATATAGCACACCCTGCAGGATTGATCGCCAAAGGAATTATTTCAGACCCTATTCCTCATTGTCATGTGGTTACGACCACCACGCACAAAACTTTGCGTGGTCCAAGAGGGGGAATGATTTTAATGGGGAAGGATTTTGATAACCCCTTCGGAATTACGCTAAAAAATGGAAATCTCCGTAAAATGTCATCTTTATTGGATAGTGGGATCTTCCCGGGAAACCAAGGAGGGCCTTTAGAGCACATCATCGCTGCCAAAGCGATTGCTTTTGGGGAAGCCTTGACCGATGATTTTTTGCACTATATGGTTCAAGTGAAGAAAAATGCGGAAGTAATGGCACAAGCTTTTGTGGATAAAGGGTATGATATAATTTCCGGCGGTACCGATAACCATATGATGCTCATTGACCTTCGGAATAAGAACATTTCTGGGAAAGAAGCCGAAGAAGCTTTAGGAAAGGCCGATATTACCGTGAATAAGAATATGGTGCCTTTTGATGACAAATCCCCTTTTATTACTAGCGGTATCCGTGTAGGAACTGCGGCGGTGACTACGCGCGGTTTGAAGGAAGAAGACATGCTTCAAATAGTAAATTTAATAGACGAGGTCATAGTAAATCACGAAGCAGAGGCAAAATTGGAGTCAATATCAGAAAAAGTACATGAAATGATGAAGGGGCGGCCCTTATTTAAAAATTAAGTGATGTTTCATACAGAAAGGCTACATCTTAGAAAGTTAACCATGGAAGATGCGCCTTTCATTTTTAACTTGCTGAATACCCCCGATTGGATAAAATACATTGGGGATCGGCGAATTACTTCCATAGACAAGGCAGCCGAGTATATTGAAAAAAATTACCTTCCAAGTTATCAAGACGGTCTGGGCAATTTTTTGGTCGAGTTTCAAACCGATCAAACTTCAATTGGATGTTGTGGGCTCTATAAAAGGGAAAACCTGAAGTATCCCGATATTGGTTTTGCTTTTCTTCCAGAATTCTACGGAAAGGGATACGGTTATGAATCGGCTTACCTACTCTTGGAGTATGCCCTGAAGGACTTACAACTAAAAAAAGTACTGGGGTTTACGGTAGCCCATAATGAACCCTCCATTAAGCTTTTGGAAAAGTTGGGCCTTAAGAAAGAAGGAACCTTTCATTTTGAGGAAGATTCGGAAGAGCTATTGTTGTTTTCGACTTAAGTTATTAAAGTTTATTAATCATTTCCAAAAACTCATTTCTTCTATTTCGGGAAACCGGAATTTTTTGTTCCCCAATAATAATATATCCTTCCTTGAGGTATTTTTCGATGTAATTTAAATTGATTAAATGCGATTTATGCACTTGAAAAAAGTCATGCTCCTTGAACATTTTTACAAAATGTCCAATATTGAGCGAACTAAGAATGGGCTTTCTATCTTTTAAATGGATTTTTGTATAACCATCGACCCCTTCAAAGTTTGAGATTTGGCTAATCTCTAGGAACTCCAATCCTTCTTGAGTAGGTATTACTACTTTTTTATCCTGAAAACGCTTGGCCGAAAGGTTATTAATAAATTGCTGATTCTTTTCCAAGGCGTTTTTCTCTTCAATATTTTCCTTGGCTTTATTAACGGCTGCTACCAATTCATCATTATCTATGGGTTTTACGAGATATCCAATAGCGCAGTGTTTAATGGCTTCAATGGCATATTTATCAAAACCCGTAGCAAAAATGACTTCAAAACTTGGATGGGATATATGCTTTAGCAAGTCAAATCCGCTCATTTTCGGCATGGCGACATCCAAGAATACAAGATCTGGTTGCAGGGTTTCAAGCTCTTTAATCGCTTCTGAAGGCTTCTGTGCTTGCCCTACAATTTCAATCTCTTTACAAAACCTTTTTATTTTGTCTTCGAGTATGGCCAAAGCCTTGGGTTCGTCGTCTATGAGGTAGGTTTTAATTTTCATGGGTTGTGAGTAGGGTTAGCGTAACACGGGTTCCTGAAGCGTTTGAAATTTCACTCAGATCCTTAATTTCAAAGTGAATATCCCAGTTTTTGCTTTGTTTTAGCAGTTCCAAGCGTTCTTTTAATACTTGAGAGGAATTGGAACGGTAATTTTTCTTAGATTGGGTGTAAATCTCCTTGGCTTCAAGTATCCCTATTCCATCATCTTCGATGCATATTTGTAGCCCTCCATTTGCTATTTTCTTAAAGCTTATTTGGAGGTGGCCATTATCGTCTTTGTGAAAGATTCCATGGTTGATTCCATTTTCCACAATGGGTTGTAAAATCATTGAAGGGATGTTTATTTCTTCAATAGCCAAGGCTTCATCAACATCTATGGAATAACTTAACTTTTCCTCAAAACGCATTTTTTCAATTTCAAGATAATTCTTTAGCAATTCAATTTCTTCCGCGAGCGTAATCTCATTTTTCCTTGAATATTCAAAAAACTGCCGAATGAGCCTTGAAAAACGGGAGAGGTATTTTTCGGAGAGATTGACCTCATTTCGTTGTACGAAATATTGTATGGCATTAAGGGAGTTATGGACAAAATGGGGATTCATTTGCGATCGTAAGGCTTGCAATTCTAACCCTGCCAATCTTTTTTCACGTTCACTTTTAACGCGTTCCCTTTTTTTGATGATTCTATAAAAAATAAATCCTAAAAAGATTACCACTAAAAAGAGGGTTACGAGGACTGCAATTTTAAAAAAAATGGTCTGCCACCAAAGTGGCGTTACTTGTATATGTAGTGCTTTGACAGTCCTATTTCTATGTTGATCCATTACGGAAACTTCAAGGATATATTGGTCGGGATCCAATTCATTAAAAGTAATGGTTTGGTTGTGGGTGGTTTGCCATTTTTCTTGCTTCGGAAGTAAACGGTATTGATAGGTATAGTTTTTTTGGTTGGTATAATTTATCGTTCCGAAGGAAATAGAAATATTGTTGGCTTCTGGGTAAGGTAGAGATAAGGTATCACTTTCCGTTTCAAAATAAAGGGAGGGCTTCTGTGAAAAATGGGTGTTTTTTAAGTTGATTTTAGAAAGCCCCAAATCGGTAGCAGCAAACAAAAGACTGTCTTGTAAAGCAATATCGTTCACATTTTTGTCCAAAAGCCCATCGGCTTGATAAAAGGAATTGACGATGGCAGATTTTTCAATTTGTGGGTGCAATTTTAAAACTTGAACACCTTGTTGCGTTGCGAGCCAAAGCAAACTGTCTTTTTTAATGATTTTGTTTATAGATAATCCTTTAGTATCTGCAATTTCAGTATATAGGCTATTTTGAAGCACTTGAAGGCCAAATCCATCGGTACCAAGAAATAAACGGTTTTTTTCCTCAAACGAGGATAAATAAGGGATGGGACGATTCATATCTTGGTTGGGGTACAAATTAATAGAATCATTTCTAATATAGTGTAGCCCAGAACTTCCAAGGATTAGTAGGGTGTCTCGGTACTTTGAAAATTTTATATCCCCAGAAGTGTAGGATTTTAAATTAAAAACTTCAGGATGGTTGCGACTATTGGCAATAATACAGTTGTGTGTTAAAATATAGGTAAGGTTATTGAACATAATAATATCCCTAAATCCCAAAAGTTTGCTTTCAAAGTCATATAGAACCCTGCCATCATAAAAAACATCTTTTCTTTGGATCCCTCTTTTATCCGAAACACTTTTGGCTATCGCTATTAAATATTTGCCATAGGGTTTTATTTTTTTGATTCCATAAATATTACCTTGGACCTCTAAATGGGTCTTTTTCATTTTTTTTTCATCCAAATAGTGGAGCGGGGAGTTAAATATTCCCACAAAAAGAGTATCATCAAGAATTTCTAATTTTTGAACTTTCTGCTTTTCAAAAAAATGTTGTGTGTCTAAGGTGGTTGCGGGAATCATTTTCAAACCTCGTGAGAGACTTGCCATCCAGAGGTTTCCATCCTTGTCTATGATAGCTCGATTGAAGTCTGCTAATTCAGGAAATGCAATGGTCCTATTGAGCTGAAATTGGAAGTCGTAAAGATAAAGGTTGCCTCCTGCTTTCCATTGAAATCCTTTAGGGTTCACCCAAACATATTGTTGGTCAATGTTTATGGAATTTGGGAGTGTAACTTCTCTAGAGTCTCCTGTTTTATAATTTATAAAAAGAGCTCCATTATGATGAACTCTCAATAAAAAATCATTGTAAATGCTTATATGGAAATTGCTGAATTGAGATGCCTTGATGGGTTGTGAAAAAACAGGGATTATAAATTTATCCGAAAGCATGCCATATTTGTTTTTGATGGCAATATGTACAGATGTTTTATTGTGCTTTACAAAAGTTGAATCATCAACGACCGTAAGATTTGTTGCTGAAAGAGTATCGATATTTACTTTGCTAAAGGTCCATTCCTCATTTTTTAAAGAATAAATCCCTCCATCACTGAAGAAAAAATCATTGCCCAAAATTTTGAAATATCCAGGACTGGTAGTTTTATTATTCTTAATAGGAAAACTATACACACTGTCATTGGCAATATACCCTTGACGGTTACTTTTCGAAGCGTACCAAACCTTCCCATCTGGGGTGGCTTCCAACTTCCAGGTATCATTGTTAGGCAATCCCTCTTGTACGGTATAGGTTTTAAAGTCTTTTCCATTGTATTTTACCACTCCTTTACTCGTGGCAATCCAAATAAACCCTTTGGTGTCTTGTACGATATCGTAGACCGTATTGGAAGGTAGGCCATTGGCTGTAGTAAACACATATTCCTGCTGTCCCCAGAATACAAGGGGGAAAAGCAGGAACATTAAAATTACGTGCTTAAGCATGTGGAAATTTAGCTTAAAAATAAAGGGTTTGCAATCTACGGACTTACAAATGCATCGCGTTCAACATCAATTTCGATCAAAATATCGTGATACACATTGCTACTGTCATAGTAAAACCCAGTCACGGTAGCAACTATAGGTTGTCCCACGGCACCATATTGGGTCATGGAAATAAACACGGAATTTCCTGGGTTACTATAATCGATATCAATTCCCTGCGCCGTAAACAGCGTATTCAACAAAACAGGATGGGCTATGGTCACATTATAGGGAACAGGATAGTCTTCTTCCGTTGTTTTGGGAAGGGAGAACTGAAAACCTTGTGCTGCGCCATTTTCAGAATTAATTTTCAAATACCCTTTAAACCCAGAAGTGGGTGGTAAAGGGATGTACTGCGCTTCAATGTTATCGGAATAGGACAAGGGTGTCCCGTTATCGATGGTAATTTCAATTTTTTCTGAACTGCGACTCGTACTGTCATCATCACTTCCGCAAGATACAAGTGCTAAAATTGCTACTGCAAAAACTATTTTTTTCATTTTTTGATGATTTTTTCAATTTGAAGGAATCCCTCTGCCGAGATGAGTTTCAGGAAGTAGACACCGTTTTTCAAGCCTGAAATATCAAGGCCTTCCGAAGGAAAAGTAGGTCCTTGAAGCACCTGTTTTCCGTTGGTGCTATAGACCGTATAAGCCACTGCATCTTTTTTGGCAAGCCTTAGCAAACTGCTTGTAGGGTTTGGCCATACAACGCTCTCATAAAAGGAAAGATTATCTATACCTAGGGAACAATCCTCATAAAATTGAGTGGTGGCATCAATTTGCGTCCAGTTTGCAGTACTGTAAGCTGCATCGTCTACCTGTATACATCCCAAGGAAGGATTGTTCAGGGTATTAAAAATACCAATGGCCGTATTGTTTCCATTCTTGATATCCATCGACGACAATAGATTATCATTCAAAACCACTTGAAATAAATTAGTGTTGCTTGTTAGGTCGATACCCGTCAATAGATTGTGATCCATGGTTAAATACTGTAGTCCAGTATTAATTGTGAAATCTACATTTGCCAATTGGTTGTTACTTGTGGTTACCCTATTTAAATTCGGTGTGTTCGTAACATCCAAGGCTGTGAGGAGATTGTCACTGCAATTTAACTCATTAAGCGACGTCGCTCCAGAAATATCCAAAGCGGTAAGTTGGTTATTTTGACATCTTAAAGTTAAAAGATTAGGGTGATTGGTTACTGAAAGTGATGTGATATTGTTTTGACCACAATTCAAGCTGATTAATTGGCTATTGGTACTTACATCTAAAGTAGATAGCATATTATTTTGCACATTTGCAATTTGCAAGGCACTGTTTCCGGTAACATCCAAAAGCGTTAAAGCATTATCAAAAGCATCCAGGAACTGAAGTCCTGGGTTGCCACTAAGGTCCAAGGTGTTCAATTGGTTTTGTTGCACATATACTTCTTCAAGTGTAGTGAGTCCGGTTACTAGTAATGAGCTTAAACTACCGTTCGGGCTTCCTATAAATTCAAGGTTTGGATTGTTTGAAAAATCCAAGGAAGTATAAGGGTTATCCCCTCCATTAAATTTGGTAAGGGCCGAATTGGAACTCACATCTATGGTAGCAATACTATTCCCAAATAGGATAAACTCCTCTAAGTTTACTAAGCCCGATACATTTACAGAAGTAAGCTGATTGTATTGACAATCCAAGCGTATTAAAGCGCTATTACTGGAAACATCCAAAGAGGTAAGATTGGTGTTCTTAACGATCAAGATCTCCAAAGCGGCAAAATCCTCTATGCCCGTAAGGTCTGAAATGGGCAAGTTATTAATAAAAAGTGTAGTTACCGTATTAATGTTTGCCGTGGGCACAAAATCATCCAATGGTGGAGTATCATAGCCTAGGTCAATTAATCGTTGTTCAAAAGCATCATCTGGAACGAAGGTTTGCGACATGCAGGTAAGAGCGAGCAAGAGTGTAAAAAAAGATAGTGATTTTTGCATAGTTTTTGGTTTAAAGTTTATTTAGTCATTTGTACATCTCCAAATTCAAAAGTTTCTGTATTCCAGCAGCCTTGATATTCTGCACACCAACTCCACCAAAGGAACTTTTTCCATTTAATACAATCTCCACATTTAGGATTCCATGTAGTTCTATACGTGTGTCTAGAAGATTCTTTTTTACAATTTTTGAGAGTGAGCCGCCATACGTATGAGTCAGCTTTTTCATCCTTTAGGGAGGCGCCACTTTGGTCTGTTCCATCCCAGTTTATATCCCAATTATTAAATCCATTGCATTCACTTGAGGTTCCAGATATTGTTTTAAGTGGATTTCCCTGCCCTCCAGCGGTATTCCATCTGTGCCAAATCTCTAATTTGTAATCTGTTGCATTATATGAATTGGGAACACCTTGGTTAACTTTTCCGGGAGAAATGTCCATGATGTAAAATTTGTTTTTATAGGGTGGTACTAAGTCTGGGTGAAATAACGAATTGAAGGACAGCAGCGGAAAATCTCCAGTCATCATATCAGAGACTAATATACTTTTGGTAATTGAATTTCCTCCGGCAGATACTGTAACAGAATACTCGCCATTCTCTGTTACTGTTATGGAAGATGAAGTTGCTCCTGTACTCCATTTGTAAGTAGCATTTGTAGAAGTTTCAGCAATGATTTCTCGTTCACAGCATCCTTTCTTTTGGATTTTTAAGGATAGATTTTCTTCATTGATTGGCTTCTCAATTAAATCAATTTCAGAACAAGTATAAACTTCACAGACATTACAATTGGCATCTTTCCAAGATATTTTTGAGCAAATTTTCACTTTGGTGGCGCAACAAGGTATATCCGATAAAGGAGGTAAAATATAGGTTAGCTTAAATTTATCGCCGGTTTGTAACATTGCCCCATTTAGGTTCTCCCAAATAATTTCTCTAGTGTTTATGCCATTTTGAATATTGTTTGCTAAATCATTCAAACTAAATTGAGGGGTCAATTGTAAAGAATTAGGTGCAGTACCTATGCTATTATCTGTACTAAAGATGCTTCCCCATAGTGCTGGATTATTGATGCATTCTGCACATTGCTCATAATTATATTCAAAATCAATATCTGAAATAGTCACTTTTAATTCTGTAATAGGAATAGTAGCATTTTGATGGATTTCAAAAATTTCTTCTGAGTAACCTAATTCGATACCGTTAATAGTTGTATTTTGAACAGGTGTTGGGTAGGTTTTGCCATCATTTGGATTCCAAATGTCCAATTCTGTTTCGCAGCAATCAAAATTTGGAGGGCAAAATATATCATAGTCATTATTTATACCGCTGTCCAACCCATAACTACTAGAACCAATAATTTTTGGTGTAAGATTAAAAGTATCTAATTTGGGTTTTCCTGTGACTTTAAAATCAAAACCTTGCAAGCTAGTATTAAGACCACTTGTGTTAATACTATTTAAATTAAAGCAATAGGTTGTTCCACTTGTTAGAACAGGGCTTACTAACGTGTTGGATACCGTACCGTTCTGGATGATCTCTAATTCTAGTGTAAGACTAGGGTTATTGCCAGTAGGCAAGGTGTAGTCTATACATATTTGCCCCGGAATTTCACAGTCAGATGACTGTCCTTGATTGATGTTAATTGATCCTTCATCGCTATCTGATCCTTCACACCCTAGGCAAATGTTATCTAGATAAGAGTAACCCCAATGGCCACCTGCTTGACAGTCTTTGTTTTCAAACTCTATAATAACACTTTTTCCTATTAAACTTGATAAATCCACTACTACACAGCTCCAATTTTTATATTGGACATTATAGTAGGGTTTTGGAGCATTGAAAGTTTTTAAAAGGGGATGCGAGGATGTAATATAATTTATTCCACTACCTCCTAAACTAACAAGATTATTATAATTGATTAATGGATTATTAGCATCAATAATGTTAACTCTAAAAGAAGGGTCAGTATTAGTTCCATGTCCAGGATTTTGAACTACCATAGCATAGCTAAAAGATAAAATAGAATTTGATGGGGTAATATTTACTACTTTCGCCATGGATTCATATCCATTACTCACTCCTAAATTTCCTAACCTTACAGATTTTGTATTACCAGTAGGATAATTCCATACTTTATTTATTGCAGTTACAATATTATCTAACCCAGAAGTTTGAACTTGATGATGAACGGAATTTGGATGATCTGCAGGTTCAAATGAACCTATATTCATTAAATTCAATCCTATACTACTTGTATAATTAATTACAGTCCATACTCCACTTACCCAATGTCCTCTAGTTCCTTGATTTCCACCCCATTCAAAATTCCATTCACTTGGATTGATTCCACTTTCAAAAGTACCATTATCACATAGATTATTAACACTTCTAGAGCTTGCAATAGACTGGTAGAATTGTTGCTTATTGAGATAAGCAACTTTTCTTAATGCTAAATATTCTTCAAAATTTTGTTTGAGTTCGTTATCAATTACTTCCTGTGAGAAGCTATTGTACTCATTACGTATTGTGTCTTCAAAGTTTGGTGGTAATTCTTGGGAAATACATTTTGCTGAGAAGATTACTATTAATATTAAAAAATGTACTTTTTTCATATTTTTAATTATTAGGAATTAAAACCGTTCCGTTATTATTTTGCTGATTACCTACACCAGTTCCAACGCCCGTTCCATTTCCAACACTTTGTTGTGAACTATCGTATTCATAACAAACCACTATATCACAAGTCTGGCAATTAATGTCTGTAAATGTGTATTTAATGCATACCTTATACTTAGTTTCGCAACAATCCATGCTACTTATAGGCGGAAGGTTTATATCCATAATTATAAATTTGTTAGGAGTACTGCCAAAATCAATGCCTTGTGTAGTTTGAGATCTCCATGTAAATTCATTAAAATATTCATCACTTGAGTCGTCAGAGTTCAAAGCTTGCCCATTGTTTTGCCACCCATTTTTAGGATATATAGTTCCAGAAATAGGACTGTCGTAAAATAATCCCATATCTTCATCTTGTGTAGTACAGGTATAGCATTGTGGGTCATTTACGGTGTGCTGTACACTTACAATTTCTGCTTTAACTTGCATGATAGGCTCCGCATTAAGTATATTAAAGTCGGTACGTAAACGCATATTAGTTTTTCCTGTGTTTAATGGCCAAAAGTTTTGATTGGAAGTAGTTATCTGCCAATTATCACAAGTGTCACAAATACAATTGGGCAATTCAATAGTTTGTGAAGCATTACAAGTAGCTTCATCCAGTGTTCCTATTTGTGTTTGTATTTGGCTTAAAAAGTTAAGCGAATTAGTGCCAAAAGGCACTTTTAATGTATAGCAATACGTAGCTTGCTGTCCAGGACTAAATGCTAAGCCGTTTGGTGTGCTCATCATTGGGGTCATAGGGCAATTGGAAGTAAACCCACTTTGTGAAAAATTGAGCGTAGCACCAGAAACATCTACATCAAAATTTTGCCCATTGGTAGCCATTGGGTGTGGTTTTAAAACACCTGGGAACGTACTATTATTTCTTACGGTTAGGGTTCCAGAAAATAGGGTGTAAGTTGTTCCATTTTCATAAATATATGCAGGAGATTCACAATTAATTTCAATGTTTGTAAAAGTGTAATCACATTCACCTTCAGCTCTGTTGGGGATATTTCTTTCAGGTTGGACAGTAAAGGTTTGTGTTTCTGTAGCAGTATTATTACAGTTTTCATAGTAGGTTAAAACTTTCCAACTATACTCTCTAAAGTCTTTAAAGCTGTATAGCTCATTTGTCATTTTCTTCGTCAACTTTAAATAATTTGTTGAAATCGTTTTTTCAAACACCAATCTATTGCCATAGTATAATTCAAACCGATAAGAATTTGGCTTTGGTTTTGAATGATTTAACCATCTAAATTCTGGCACTAGCCCTGCATCTACAAAATAAGTTTGACCATTATAGGGTTCTTTTAAAATGGTTTCTTCACAAGTGAAATTTTCTTTATCTATTTTTTCCGGATAATCCCTATCCTTTGGCTTACCAAAAGTATAGGAAACCCCAATAGAAGTTTGAAGGGTAGTACAAATACTGCAAAATTCATCGCTGTAATTGGGAGCAGAAATTACCTCTTCGTCACTAATTGCCCCATTTCCATCTTGGTCGGTGATTTCTTTATATCGAATGGTTTGCTTTTGGTCTTTGTTTCCGAAGACTTGGTTGGTCAATACCCCCGACTTCAGAAATAGTTTCCAGTTGGGGGCTATTTCATAATTTAACTTTGCTGAAATTCCTGAAAATACACTGGAAAAGGACCCTCCGGTTTCCCTAGCTTGAATAATTAGGTTTTCATTGAGAATTTCAGAAGGATATACCAAGCTATACGTAGGTACTTTATAGGTTCCGTACCCAATCTTTGGGGAAACAGTCAATGAAAGTTTATTTTTTCCGAAGCGAAAAACAGGTCCTAGTAAGGCGTAGGTTTGGGACCAATCTTCCGTACCTCCAATTTTTTGCGTGGGATACAAGAGGCTATTTTGAAAATCTTCAAGCTCTTTATCTATAGGGTTGTTGGCCGTCCCTAATTGCAGGCCCAAGCCTAACCAATCTTTTAGGTAATATTGAAATCCGAGTCCAAAATTGCTTCCGGAAGATGCAAAAGAGGGGGCTTGGTTAAACTTTCCCAGGGGTGAATTCAATCCACCTTCTAATGAAAGCTCCATTTCCTGTCCAAAGGTTACAAACCCCACCAGAAATAGTACGAATATGATAAGTGTTTTCTTCATCTTTGTTAGTTTTCTTGATATTCCAACCCGTAAAGAAGGCCTTCTATCAATTGTTCGTTTAAAATATTTTCGTCAAGGTTTATTTCAATAAGGAAAGAGCTTGAAACTCCATTTAATGGCTCAAGTTCTTCAAGCTCGGTAATGTAATAGCTGTTATTGCAGGGGTCGAAAGCCGTTGCGTGGAAGGGATAAAATATCATTCCATCATTTTCTGTAGAAAGGTTGCTTGAAATGTTATAAAGCGAAGTAATAGTTCCATTGTTGGCAATGCTAACCAACTCATTAATGGGCTGAGGGTTGCTTAAGTTTCCTTTAATGGCTAATAGCTGCTGGGTATTTTTGTTATATTCCAGCCCCGAATAAACTACTTGATTAGTCTTATTATATGAGGGGTCGATGTCTGTAACGGTTACCGTATTGCTCGATATGGAATACCGTATAAGGTTGGTGGTTCCTAAAAAATATAGGGTGTCTGCTCCATCTGTGGCAGACCATACATAGTCATTTTGCATAGGACTATTTACAGTGGTATTTCCCGATAGGAGCTCGGTAGTTTGCCCTGTGGTTTCATCGACTCGTAAAATGGAATAATTCAAAAAATTAGCATCGGTAAGTACATTGATGGCATATAATGAATTATTGTTGTATACCGGACCGGTATAAACCACTTCTTCCGAAAATAATTGGGATGATAACGGATTTACATTGGCTACATATAAGGGGTTGGTCATGCCAGGGCCAAATTGATAAGCGTAGCAATACTGAAGTGTATTGCTGTTAAAGGCCGATTGGCAGTAGCCCGACTGTGTATTCTGTAACGAACTGCCTTGTAAGGTCTCTAAGGTTGAAATAGCTAGCGAATTGGACAAGGGCTTATCGAAGGCAACAAACTGCCTTTCTTGGATGCTGCCGTTAAAAGTAGTAAGTAAACTTGCGTAAAAGGTTCCTTCGCAAGTAAGTGTGACCGGAAGTGTGTCCGATTCAAGTTCTGTAGTAATTATTTCACATTCACTACAGCTTTGAAAAAACAGAACGGCACACACGAGCAATGCCAATAGAGGTAACTTCATTATTGAAATAGTTATGGTTAATGTTGCCACAAATATTTCAAATGAAATAGAAGTATAAAACCCTTAAAGATTTATTCTAATTTCTGAATGAAAGAACGGTTGTTTTGACTCAAGGAACGGTAAAAAGCTTATTCCTCCGGAAACACCGTACTCTCATATGCCCCTGCATCGGGTGCCGTAGCACTTCGGGTAGTGCCATTTAAATCCACGGGCACTTGACCCGCCACAAGAGGATCTGCAATACCATCGGCTGCTGAGGTTCCCGTTTCAATATTCAAATTACTGATTTCAGTATCTTGAAATACGGGATCTTGGTTTAAGACACAATTGGTGTATAGGTTGGCATCCCCAAAATCGTAATTGGCATCACCCTCAAATTCTCCTTGAGGATCTTCAAAACGGAGTAGGGAATTGGAAAAATTAAAGTTGAAAGCAGCTCCATTGTCTTCAGAAAAGATAAATTCCCTGGATTCGCTTCCGTAGACAATACAATTATTGAAATTTGCTTGTAAATCGGCCACAAAAAGGGTTCCTTGTCCATTGTCGAAGTTGTTACTGATAAAAAGGGTAGGGTCCGAACGGAAGCTATTGCTCCAATAATTAGCAAAAGTACTGTGATTAAATTCATAGATTCCTCCTAGCTGAAGCGCAAGAGAAGAAACCCCACAATTGTTGATCACCACATTTTCCCCATACATATTGCTAGTAAGGGCATTGATCCCGAATACTGCG